>ERZ802822.52-NODE-52-length-83256-cov-14.077796_pt1 | contig 83256 bp, 64 predicted proteins | sample MGYA00345649_ERZ802822 | MGnify/ENA primary metagenome ERZ802822 (study PRJEB30503, sample SAMEA104212359) | marine metagenome | biome: Westerlies Biome; feature: [SRF] surface water layer (ENVO:00010504) within the epipelagic zone...; material: water... | reverse complement strand
TTAAGTGTACTAAAACTACCTACACTAGAAGCAAGTTGTGCATACGATTTTTCAGATGCTTTATCTGTTTCAAGATTAATACTTGCCCCAAAAGCGGCTGCGCCGTTTGTAGATGTTCCTACGCCGCGCTGCAATTGAAGATTATCTATCGATGATGCAAAGTCGGGTAAATCTACCCAATAGGTATTGTGTGATTCAGCGTCGTTGTATGCAATACCATTTATGGTCACATTGACTCTTGTAGCATCGCTACCACGAACACGAATTCCTGTATAGCCGACTCCTGCTCCAGCATCACTTGTGGTTACCACGTTGGGTAAAAACCGCAACAGTACTGGTAAATCTTTTCCTAAGTTTTGTTTTTCCAACTCCTCTTTGGAAATATTTGTAAACGCCATAGGCGTATTCTCTTTTGCCCTTAGGGCGCTTACCGTGACCGATTCAAGTGTTACGGTATTAACTGTCAATGTATCTATGTCAGATTTAGCTTGTTGTGCCATTAGGCTTCCAGCAAGCAATAATGTAATAATGGTTTTCATTTGCGTATGGGCAAATAAAGGGGTATTATTTACAATGGTTTTTAGTGAAACAAAATTCCTTGGCAGCATTACCTGCCCAGGTTCAACGGGTATAATCTCAGCCGTTAGGCACCCCTAGAGACAATGCAAATATACTTTAATTATGTGGATTGATGCATGGGTCGCAACAAATCATTTACTGTTTTTACAGGATTGAATGTACGTACTGGCACTTCCACAAAAATAGTATTCCAATCCGCCATAGCGCCGTTCCATAATCCTGGACGTTCCAGTGCTTTAATTGAAGTGCCGTTTACAGATTTTTCAGCAATAAAATTAGCGTTATAATCTACAAAATGTGTCAAATCATATTTAGTTCCGTTGTGATTGTACACACCGCAAACAATATCAACTGGATTAAAATACGTCCCTTTTTTAAATATTACCTTTTGCTTTTTGTCTTTGGTATTTACTTGAGCACCTTCAACAATCTGAAGGCTAACTTCGCCTTTATTTTCTACCCAAAAAGGACCTCCTCCTGGTTCACCTTCATTTTTTACCATACCACACACACGAAGTGGGCGGTTCAGTTTTTGTTTAAAAAACAACATGAGTTGATTGCCTTGCAAAGATTGAGGAACACTCACATTGAGTTTCTCTTGTAAAAATGTTTTTACCTCAATCAAATCAATTGCGTCCCCGTTTTCTAATGCACGTGCATATTGGTGAATTTGGTTTTGAAGCGAAATCAACATACCAGCTAACATTTTTTTAAATAGGGCGGCTTGCTCGTGATATTTGGAAACCGAAATGTTATCAATATTGGATAAAAATATAATTTCATCTTCAATAGCATTCAAATTTCCAATGAGCGAACCATGCCCGCCAGCACGAAAAACAAGCATACCGTCTTTGTTGCGAAACGCAGTACCGTCCGCCTCACAAGCTAATGTATCTGTGCTTTTGCTCTGATGTGAAAAGCTCAGATGCGTTTGAACAGCAGCTGTGGAATTTAACTGTGAAATTGTCTTTTGAAGGTGTTGCTCAAAAGCCCTTTTAGTCGTTGGAGGAATTGTAAAATGGATTTTCATGCTGCCCTTGTTTGCCACAAATTCGGTAGAGAAATACAATTGCTCTTCGGCAGCAGTTCGTAGCTCCGTGTCGTACTTATGAAAAGGAATTAAGGCTTTGGGTAGCTTACCAAGACTAGTAACCGTTTTCTTTATAAACAAATCCCTGTAGTCTTTTTGAAGAGTACCACTTTCTCCTTTATTTATTACTTTTCGAATTTGAGTAAAGAAAGGGAGCTTTTCAATACCCCCAAGAAAAACACCTAACTTAAAGGTTTTGTTACGGTTTAAGTAACTACGTAGCGTTTCTTTTTCGTTATCATACCGTTTGAGAAAAAAATGTAAAAACTTAAACATACGACTCGCCATTCCCGATGCCGGTATAAATCGGGATATAGAAAAGTTTGATTTTTCATTATCAAAAAGTAAAGCGTATTTAGCAGTCTCCTTTTCCGTTAAAACTGTAATACCGTCGTCTTGTGTTGCTGGTCGTTCTAAATGGGCGTAATTCGCTCCATTTTGCAACAAGTATAATTGCTCTTGCGCATCGGATTCTGAAATACCCCATTCTTCTAAAGTAAGTTTATCCTTTTGCGTAAATGTGTGTTTCATATAGTTTGTTTAGTTTTTCAATAGCGCATTTCATTCGTTGTTCGTGCGAACCGCTTAGCAAGGCGTAGGTTAAATTTCGTTTCGTTAAGGCAGCAGCAAATTTTTCAAACATTTCTTCACGTTGGTTGGGTCTGTCACGAAGTAAATCCTTCTTCCAAGGAACGTCAATATCCGTCAAAAAGTATAGGTCGTATCGATTTTCTTTGTTGGCTTGCACTACATTTTTGTCACACCAACCGTCAAAATAGGCTTCTGAGTACACTTGTGTGGATAGTAAAGTGGTGTCACAAAAGAGAACTTTATTTGCTCTTTTCACAGCCTCGTTTTCTAGTTTTAGTTGTCCAATGGCTATAGGCAAAATATCCTCTGGAGCACATATTTCATTTGATTTATGCCATTTTTCCTCTAGATATGTTCTGGCAAATTCTGGAACCCACGTTGTGTTATAGTGTTTTGCCAATGCTTGAGCCAATGTCGTTTTTCCTGTTGATTCAGGACCAAATAGCGCTACTTTAATGCAGTTGCTTTTGAATTGGTTAAGACGTGTTTCCATGCTAAAAATCCGTAAATGGCAATGATTGTAAAGATAAGGTATTGCAGGCTTGTAAAGGTTAGTCCTTTATGAAAATAGAGCGGTACCGAAATGATATCGCCGACAATCCAAAAAATCCAATTTTCAATCTTCCTACGTGCCATAAGCCACATGCCAACAAAGAATATGGCTGTGGTAACAGTGTCAACATAGGCTGTCCATGATGTCCACTTCCCTGCCGATTGATATACTATGTAAACAAACACCAGCGTAATGATGAAAATAACAAACGATGTTCGTTTTTCTTTGGTATTTGTTTGGCTTATTGGAGTTGCTTGGTCATTTGTTTTTCGTGTCCAAACGTACCAGCCGTATACGCTCATTACAAAGTAATACGCGTTTATCATCATGTCGCCCAGAAGTACCCACTTCCAAAGCAGATACACAAAAATTGAAGTTGAAATCAGCCCCGTTGGAAATACCCAAATATGGTTTTTCTTGGCGTACCAAACGCTTAAAAAACCAAAAACTACAGCGGTAATTTCAAGTCCTATATCTATGGATTGATAAGCTGAATACTGCCCAAATAGCAGCTCAAAAAGTTGGCTCATAGTCGCTGCGGTTAGATTTGACCACTTTCATGTTTAAAATGATATGTTCTGTTTGTTCGAAAGCTTCTTTAGTGGCTTTGGTAATCAACGACATAACGGTTGAAAATTCGCCATAAACTTGTGTGCTTAGCGGCGTTTCTTTTATGGTACAACCCGATGCACGCAAGGCTTTTATAAATGCGATGATGGGTGGTACAAAATTATCTTGAAGTGGCGTGAGTGTGAGTTCAACCGAAATTTCCATAATTATTGTGATTTAATGGCTACAGCACATGAGAACTGATCCCAAAAATACAGCCAATTCTTAAGTTTTATTGTCTTTTGATTTAGGTTAACTACTGCTACAGGATATTCGCCATCCAAATTTGTAGTGCGTATATCGTGTAAAAAACTAACCCCTTTCTTACCCAAAGCTTTGTAAGCAGCCTCTTTGATGCACCATTGCGTGGTACGGATTCGGTCTGTTGCATTGGGTGTACGTTCAGACACATCCAAAAACCTAGATGCGATTCGATGCACCTTAGAACGCTCTTTTTCAAGATCAATACCTAGGGGTTTGTCGCCAATAGCAATAGCAGAAAATTGATGCGAATGCGTGATAGAAATAAACCTTCCATCGGTCAAATGTGGCTTACCAAAATCGTCATAATGAAGTGCGCTTGGCGTGTAACCAGCAGCGGCTAAAAGCTGGCGTACGCTTAAAAATCCGCAACGATGAACATCAGATTTCATCTGGCTTAGCCTGTTGATACACAAATTAGTGAGATCTATGCCCTTACGTAATACGGTTTCATCTTCCAAAATATGCCACACCAATATTTGGGTATTGTATGGTGCGTCAATTTTTTTGTAAATGGGCATGGAATACTGTAGTTTTGCTTAAAATTGCTAAGAATCAAATATACAACTATGGCTACTAAAACAACTACTTACGTGCCTTACAAAGTAAAAGACATTTCGCTTGCCGACTGGGGAAGAAAAGAAATAGAACTTGCCGAAGCAGAAATGCCTGGGCTTATGGCACTTCGTGAAGAGTATGGCGCAGAACAGCCCTTAAAGGGTGCGCGTATCGCAGGATGTTTACACATGACCATTCAAACAGCGGTACTTATCGAAACGCTTACTGCACTTGGTGCTGATGTAACATGGAGCTCTTGTAATATCTTTTCAACACAAGATCACGCCGCAGCAGCCATTGCCGCAGCGGGAATTCCGGTGTATGCTTGGAAAGGTATGAACGAGGAAGAATTCAACTGGTGTATCGAACAAACGATATTTTTTGGGGAAGACCGTGAGCCGCTAAACATGATTTTGGACGACGGTGGCGATCTTACCAACATGATTCTTGATGAATTCCCAGAACTTGCTGCAGGTATCAAAGGGCTTTCTGAAGAAACGACTACAGGAGTACACCGCCTTTATGAGCGTGTGCAAAACGGAACACTCCCTATTCCTGCCATAAACGTAAACGACTCGGTTACTAAATCGAAGTTTGACAACAAATACGGTTGTAAAGAATCTGCAGTAGATGCGGTGCGTAGAGCAACAGATATTATGCTTGCTGGAAAACGCGTAGTGGTTGCAGGATACGGCGATGTAGGTAAAGGAACTGTTGCCTCTTTCCAAGGAGCAGGGGCTATTGTTACCGTTACTGAAATTGATCCGATTTGTGCGCTGCAAGCCTCTATGGACGGCTTTGAAGTGAAAAAGTTAGATACCGTAATTGGCAATGCTGATATTATTGTTACTGCAACTGGAAACAAAGACATCGTCAACGAACGTCATTTCCGTGCCATGAAAGACAAAGCCATTGTGTGTAATATTGGACACTTTGATAATGAAATTGACATGACTTGGCTCAACGATAACTACGGCGCGAGCAAAGTAGAAATTAAGCCACAGGTGGATAAATATACCGTAGAAGGCAAAGATATTATCGTATTGGCAGAAGGACGATTGGTGAATTTAGGCTGTGCTACGGGACACCCTAGTTTTGTGATGAGTAACTCATTTACCAACCAAACCTTAGCACAAATTGAGCTTTGGAAACATGCCGACCGCTACGAGAACAAAGTATATATGCTTCCTAAGCATTTGGACGAAAAAGTAGCACGCTTACACCTTGACAAACTCGGTGTGGAGCTTGAGGAATTAGACAAAGAACAGGCAGACTATATCAGTGTTCCTGTTGCTGGGCCTTATAAGCCTGAGTACTACCGTTACTAAGTTCCAAGAACATATTAAGGATATAAAACCGAGACAGTTGTCTCGGTTTTTTTATACCCAAAAAGCACAGCTAAACATTGATTTTGTACATTTGAGTAATAATGTAAAAAGATGCCTACTCTTTTTTACGCTTTTGGAATGCGTTTCTTTTTTTATTCTAATGAGCATAACCTCATACATGTTCATGTTAGAAATGCTGATGGTGAGGCGAAATTTAGTGTAGAGGCATTACGTTGCATTGACAACAAAGGACTAAAAAACAAGGATTTAAGACTTGCAAAAACGTTGATTGAAGAAAATAAAGAATTGATACTTAAAGCATGGCATGCTCATTTTTCTAAATAAAACGATATGGATGTACCACATATTTGGTTTGACCAAGATCACATTTATCTTAAAACAACTGAGGGGATTGAAAAATCGATGCCGTTAGAGTGGTTTCCCAAGTTGGCACAAGCAACCCCTGAACAACGAGAGAATTTTAAACGCTCCCCTTTTGGAATTCATTGGGAAATATTAGACGAAGACCTGAGCTTTGAAGGCTTTTTCTCTTTTCAAAAAGAAAACATAGGTATATAAAAATCAAGATGCATTAATTTCCGAAACACATTAAAACCAAAAAACCCCGCCAATGGCGGGGTTTTGTTTTTTTTGTAGTTTACTGTTTAGGCCTGAACAGGATCTACAGAAACATACGAGCGATTGTTTTTCTTTTTGGTAAAACGCACTACACCGTCGACTTTAGCATGAAGCGTATGGTCTTTACCTAAATATACATTGTCTCCTGGGTGGTGTGCTGTACCGCGTTGACGAACAATAATGTTCCCAGCGATAGCGTGTTGTCCACCAAAAATCTTCACGCCTAAGCGTTTCGATTCCGATTCTCTTCCGTTCTTCGAACTACCTACTCCTTTTTTGTGTGCCATGGCTTATCCGTTTATTTTTTTGCTTCTAGTGCCGCAACTAAGTCGGCTTTTTTCATCGCAGAAATACCTGTAATCCCAGCTTCCTTTGCCAATTCTTTTAGCTCAGCTACTGTCTTAGACGAAAAGTCTACAGCTTTTGCTTCTGGAGCGGCTTTAGGCGCAGCTTCTTTTTTCTCGGCTGCCTTGGGTGCTGCGGCTTTTTTGGCAGGTGCTGCTTTTTTAGCAGTACCCACACCTACAGACTCAATAAGAATTTCTGTCAACGACTGACGGTGACCATTCTTAACGCGGTATCCCTTACGACGTTTCTTTTTAAACACAATTACTTTGTCATCTTTCAAATGACGAATCACTTTTGCTTCAACTGAAGCATTAACTACAGCCGGGGCGCCTACAGATACTTTATTTCCGTCAGCCAGCATAAAGACTTGGTCAAAAGAAACCTTATCTCCAGTTTTGGCGTCCAAACGGTGTACAAATACCTTCTGGTCTTTTGCAACTTTAAATTGCTGCCCTGCTATCTCCACGATTGCAAACATATTGTTAATTTTAAATACTCCTTATTATCAAAGCGGGAGCAAATATACAATCTTGTTACCAATCAAACAATGTTTTTTAATGCACTAAATTATGATATAAGTAATTAATTAAAAATGTATAGTTTAGTTAAAAATTTATTATGAAAAACATACTTTCAATAACCCTGTTATTTTTTGTAGGATTTGTCAGCGCTCAATCAGTTTCTTTTGTTGAATATGATCTTAATAATGGGTTGCACGTAATACTCCATCAAGACAATACTGCTCCTATTGTAACCACATCTGTAATGTATCACGTTGGTGCCAAAGATGAGCAACCTGACAGAACTGGCTTTGCTCATTTTTTTGAGCACCTGCTTTTTGAAGGAACTAAAAACATTGAAAATGGCGCTTGGTTCTCCATTGTCACTGAAAACGGCGGAACAAATAATGCCAATACAACCGATGACCGTACATATTACTATGAGGTCTTCCCTTCAAATAATTTGGAACTCGGCTTGTGGTTAGAGTCCGAGCGTATGCTACATCCCATTATTGAGCAAGACGGCGTTGACACACAGAACGAAGTAGTTAAAGAAGAAAAACGCTTGCGTGTTGATAATCAACCTTATGGAAAGTTTTTGGAAAATGTTAAAAAGCATTTGTTTGTTAAACATCCATACCGATGGACAACCATCGGTGAGATGGAACACCTAGATGCCGCTACACTAGATGAGTTTTTAGCATTTAATAAAAAATTCTACGTGCCGAACAATGCCGTTTTAGTTGTAGCTGGAGATATTGACATTGATAAAACCAAAAAAATGGTAAAAGAATATTTTGGCCCAATTCCAAGAGGAAAGAAAATTGAAAGAATTTCAATAAAGGAGGATCCAATTCAAGAAGAATTAAAAGCAGAAGCCTTTGACAGCAATATTCAAATTCCCGCTATAATTACAGCCTATCGCACACCTTCCTTTAAAAGCAGAGAATCGCGTGTTTTAGACATGATATCTACATATTTGAGCAATGGTCCAAGTTCGAAACTTTACAAACGTTTGGTCGATGAAAAGAAAATGGCACTTCAGTCTGGAGCAATAAACATAGCCCAAGAGGATTATGGTATGTATTTGATTTTCGGATTGCCACAAGGTGAATTTAAACTTACGGACTTAATAACGGAAATGGACGACGAAATTGATAAACTCAAAGTTAAACTTATTTCGGAGCGTGATTATCAAAAATTACTCAATAAGTTTGAAAATGGATTTGTAAGCTCAAACGCTTCCGTTGAGGGAATTGCCAATTCACTTGCCCGTTATTATATGCTATATGGAGATACTAATCTAATAAACAACGAGATTGAAATTTACCGTTCAATTACTCGTGAAGAGATTAGAGAAGTGGCCAATAAATATCTGAACACCAATCAGCGTTTGGTACTTGAATACTTACCAGAAACCGATGAAGCTAACTAAATCTATTATTATGAAAAAATTACTCATACTACTCACATCTTTATTAGTATTTCCCGCGGTTGGCCAAGTTGACCGAAGCAAACAACCAACACCTGGTCCAGCACCTATTATACAAGTTAAAGAGCCACAGCAATACAAACTAAAAAACGGTCTAACAGTAATGTTTGTTGAAAATAGAAAACTTCCTATTGTTAGTGCATCATTAATTTTAGATAACCCCCCCATTTTAGAAGGAATTAAAGCAGGTCAAAGCCAACTTACCAGTAGTTTGCTTGGAAAAGGTTCTAAAAAAATAAAAAAAGACGACTTTTATGATGAAATAGACTTCATGGGTTCTAATATCAGTATTAGTGCTTCAAGTGCATTTGCACAGTCATTGACAAGATACTTTCAAAGAACTTTTCAAATGATGGCAGATGCGGCAATCAATCCAAACTTTACAGAAGAGGAGTTTACTAAAGAGCGTGATGTTTTGATTGATGCGTTAAAGTCATCGGAAAAAGATGTGTCAACTGCCGCTAGGCGTGTAGAAAGACTATTGGCTTATGGAGTAGACCACCCATATGGGGAATATGTTACTGCTGGAACTGTAAATAACATCAAGCTTTCTGATATTCAACGATTTTACGATTTCAGATTTAGACCTAATAATGCTTATTTGGTAATTGGAGGTGACATTGACTTTGAAACTGTTAAAATATTGGTAAAAAAATATTTTGCTAAATGGAAGCCCAGCCCTGTTGCATCTAGTCCAATCCCAAAAGTAACTAATCCTGTTTCAACTCAAATAGACTTTGTAAACATGCCAAACGCAGTACAATCAGAGGTGGTAGTTCAAAGTACAACTTATCTTGCAAAAAAAGATGCTGATTACTTCCCAGTTCTGATGGCAAATTCTATTCTTGGTGGTGGCGGAGAGGCTCGTTTATTTTTAAATCTTCGTGAAGATAAAGGCTACACATATGGTTCATATTCCAGTATTGGAAATAGCAAAATAACAGCAACAAGGTTTAGGGCTTCAGCAAGTGTTAGAAATGAAGTCACCGATAGTGCAGTTGTTGAAATAGTCAATGAAATAAAACGTATTCGTACTGACTTGGTTTCTGAAAGTGAACTTAAAAAAGCTAAAGCTAAATACGTGGGTAATTTTGTCCGTTCGCTTGAAGATCCTGAAATTATTGCGTCATTTGCTTACGAAATTGCAACTGAAAATTTAGATCCTGATTTTTATAAAAATTATTTGGATAGAATAAATGCAGTAACGGTTGAAGATGTGAAACGAGTTGCTCAAAAATACTTTAATGTAGATCAAGCTCGAGTTGTGGTTACAGGAAAAGGTGTGGATGTTTTAGATAATCTAGAAAAAGTTCAGTTTAATGGAAATTATCTTCCTATAAATTATTATAATAAATATGGGACTTCTATTGAGCGCCCACAAAAATTGGCTGTAGCCGACGGGATAACTGCTGAAAGTGTTTTAAAAAGCTTTATTGATAATACAGGAGTTAATATAGCAGATATAAATGCGCTACAATTAGTCTACAAAGGTGAGTTTATGCAAATGTCTATAAAAGTTGAAGAGACATATTCAGATAAAGAACAAAAGCAAGTTATTTCTGTTGGTGGAAATGCGATGATGACAAGTGTAGTTTCACAAGATTCTGCATACATCAAGCAAGGGCCCAACCAAACGGATCTACCGAAAGCAATTCATGATGACTTGAAAAAAACTTTAGCTGTTTTACCAGAGATTGGGCTTTTAGAAAGCCAAGAAGCTACTCTAGAGGGGATTGTAAACATTAATGGTTCAGATGCCTATGAAATAAAAACCCAAGGTGTTGGCGTAACTTTTACAAGCTATTATGATGTAAACACAGGCTTGCGAGTGCGAGAGTCAAGTTTGATAAACTTTAACGGTCAAATGCAAACCAATACTACAGATTATTCAGATTATTCAGAGCAATCTGGTTTAATATTGGCTGGTAAAAAGAGCTTTAATCTTGGTGGTCAAGACATTTCACTGAGGTTGGATAAAGCAGAAATTAACCCAGAAAAATAATTTACTTAGGTTTCTTTGGTCGATTGGCCAAAGAAACACCAATTAAAATAACAGCTGTAGCCAAAAGCTGAAAGGTATTAATGTACTCGCCGTCTAGTGTCCCCCAAAAAAGCGCTACAATCGGAAGCGTATAAGTCACCGACGATGCGAAAACAGCTGAAGCCATTTTCACAAATCGATTGAACATGACCTTAGCAATTGCAGTACCGAAAAATGCGAGTAAAGCAATAAAGCTCAAGCTTGTTAAAACTTTCTCGTTTTGAAATTTTGTTGTTGAAAAAAAATCTGAAAACAACAGCAATACAATTGCTGGAGGCAGTATGGCAATGAAATTACCAAGAGTCATTGCCATAGGAGATACGTTGGCAAGTTTATGCTTAAGAAAATAAATATTTACCGCATAACACATCGAAGCACACATAATAAGCAACACGTAGCCCAAGGGTTGATTCGCATTAATTTGAGTTCCACCCCAAATTAATCCAACAGACCCTATGAAACCCAACAGGACTCCTATATATTGACGAGCTAACATTTTTGTAGCAAAAAATCCAATCCCTACCAGAAGTGTAAAAATTGGCGTTAACGAATTCATGATAGCAGCCACCGAAGAATTAATATGTTGTTGTGCAAATGCAAAAAAGAAAGACGGGAAAAAAGTCCCTAAAAATCCAGTTATTGCTAGCCACTTCCACTCATTTTTGGTAATACCTTTAAGTGATTTATAGCCCATAATCACTAAAAAAAAGGTGCTAAAAATAATGCGGACGCTGCCTAATTGAATAGGTGTGAGCCCAACAAGCCCACGCTTAATGAGTATGTAAGAACTCCCCCATATAATGGAGAGCAAAAAAAGATAAAGCCATTTATTTTGCGGAATCAATTGCATGGTTGGCAAAGCTGGTAAAAATGAATGAGAAATAGCAATAATTTCCTACATTTGATGAAAAATTAATACTATGAAACGCCCCTATTACTACCTTTTGGTTTTACTTTTTATAAGCTGCACCACAGCTCCAAAACCAGAAAAAAAAACCATTTCGCACAGCGAAGAGAAGACAGTAGAATTATCTGCTAACCTTTCCCATATATCCTTCCCAATCGAAGGTATGACTTGTGAAGTTGGTTGCGCTGCTCGTATCGAAAAAAAAGTTGCTGCATCTAATGGAGTCGTATCATCAAAAGTGAAATTTGAAGCCAAAACGGCTTATGTATCTTTTGATCCGTCAACAACTTCATTTGACGCCATTCGAGCTACAGTAGAAGGGCTGGGCGCCGACTATAAAGTTGGTGAGTCCCAGGCTAATTCAGCTTACTCTCAGCTTCATGATGGTAAAAAATGTGAGAAAGATTGCAGTAAATCTTGTGAAAAGAAATGCAGCAAAGAGTGTAAAAAAGTGATGGTCAAAAATGCGTGTACTACTGAATGTGAAAAAGCATGTTGCACCAATAAAAAGGAAAAAGCTTAATCCCAACGTAGGGTTTCAAGGAGCTTCTGCACATCTTTTTTTACATACATAATGGCAGGTGCCAAAGAGTCGTAATTGGGCGCTGCTTCGAACAGCAACGATCCTGTTATATAATGTTTTTGGGTGTTTGTCCCAAAAAAGTGCAAATTTGAAGGCGAGTTACCCACTATGATAATGCACGATCCCAAAAGGTTTTCTGTTTTATTTTCAAAAGCGCTTTCGTTCACTTGAGAGGCTTGTTTTCCAAGCATTTCTAAACGCTTATCAAAATCTAATAATAGCGTATCTAAAGAATATTTGTTTAAGTCAAAATATGTGAGGTACAGTTTGGCATTTAGTGCTTCATAGTCTAAAGTAATACCACAGGCAGACAACTTTTTTGGAGTAGCCAAAAGATTGTATTCAAAAGCGTACGCACACTCGCTTGAAAGCGATTTGTATTGCGGAATTGGGTACGTTAAAGCAAGTTGAGCTTTAGGTTTGGGTGTTGGGGTTTGACAACCCAAAATGATTAACGCTAAAATCACAACGCGTATCATGTTTCCAATTGTACTTTTAGTTGTATGATGCGCTTTCGGTCAACAGCCTCAATAGTAAATGTTATATTTTTAAACTTCAAAACGGTTTTCACTTTTGGAAAAGAACCCAACTGTTCTAACACAAATCCCGCAATCGTTTCAGATTCTCCTTTATTAGCTTCAAATACTGAAACATTATCTAATTTCAAGACGCTATAAAAGTCTTTAAGTGACGTTTTGCCCTCAAACACAAATGTTGCGTCATTTAGCTTAGAATAGCTGATGTCTGTCTCGTCAAATTCATCGCTTATATCTCCCACAATTTGCTCTATAACGTCTTCAAGTGAAATAACGCCTGAAGTACCGCCATACTCGTCTACTACCACAGCTAAATGAATGCGTTTGGACTGAAATTCTTCTAATAAATCATCTAATTTTTTATTTTCAGGCACATAGTATGGTTCGCGTAACAAGCTAGCCCAGTCCAATTTTTTCTTATCCAAATGGGGGAGCAAATCTTTTACATACAGCACTCCAACTACGGAATCTATGGTATCTCGAAAAATGGGTACTCGAGAAAACCCTTTTTCTACAACCTGCTCAATAACTTCAAGAAATGTAATTTTTTTGTCTAAGGCAAAAACATCAATCCGAGGGCACATCACCTGTTTGGTTTCAGTGTTACCAAAAGTGACAATTCCTTTTAAGATTTTTTGCTCGTCTTTAGTAGTTTCGGAATCATCTGTCATTTCGAGTGCTTGCGAAAGATGATCAACCGAAATGTTTGATTTGGTATTTCCCAATCGTTTTTGCAGTACAAATGTGATGTAACTCATAGGATATGTAAGCATAAAAAACACATATTGGTCTAATACGTAAATAGGTAACGCCATGCGCTTAGCAAAACCTTCAGGATTTTTATTAGCGTATATCTTGGGTAAAATTTCACCAAACAAAAGTACTGATGCAGTAATAACACCCAACTCAAGAAAAAATCGCAACCATGGATGTGCAATAGCATCAAAAAACAAAGACGTTAACGATGCAAAAACAAGTACAGTGGCAATATTAATAAGGTTATTGAGCAATAGAATAATCGCTAATAGACGTCTTGGGTTTTTACGTAAATGGGCAATGATTCGTTCAGATTTGCTCGAAGCATTAGTTGCTTGTTTGATATAAGAAGGCGATAAAGAAAAGAAAGCCACTTCAGAGCCCGAAACAAGCGCAGAGCCAAGTAGCAACAATAGCAATAAAACCAATTTTGCTGTTTCAAGCGTTTCAAAGCCTAAGGCCAAGTAGGGTAACTCCAACGATTCGTATTAAAAGGGCAAGTCGTCATCGCTTGCAGGTTGATTTGCCTGTGTGGGCTGTTGTTGTACAGGCTGTGCTGGTGCAGCAGCTCCTTCTGTTGGACGTTGCGTTAAGAAGGTAAAATCATCGACATGAACTTCTGTTGAATAGCGATCTTTGCCATCTTCGCCTTGCCATTTTCGTGTTTTGATGCGTCCTTCCACATACACACGGTCACCTTTTTTCAGGTATTTTTCACAAATCTCAGCGGCTTTGTTTCGCACTACCGCGTTGTGCCATTCGGTATTGGTTACCTTTTCGCCTGTCTGTTTGCTGGTGTAGGTCTCATTTGTTGCAATAGGAAATCTGCCAAGGCAATTTCCACCATCAAAGTAAGTAACCTTAACGTTGTCGCCCAAATGCCCTATCAACATAACTTTATTTAGTGTTCCGCTCATAATTGATTTTAAATCAAATGTACATTATCGGTTGAACTTCTGCAAAAATCGATCAATAAGGCGTGGAACACCAAAATTTTGAACTTCAGCCCAGGGAGTTGGAAGTTGTTTTTTAATCCCCTCTAATATCCAAAAGTGTGCGTGTAAGGTTTGGTGTGATAACTTGTGTATCATCACTTCATCCTCAAATTTAGTCCATTTTACATTCATTGCCCAAATGGGAATATCTGGATGAGATCTTAACTTTTTTTCTGTCAATATCCGATCTGCCTCTAGTAATGGAAATTCGTACAACCCTCTCCATATATCCTTTTCATCTCTTTTATGTAGTACCGTATTTTGGTTTATATCAATCGGGATGAGATAATGAAAAAAACGATTTCTTACAGCTTTAGATTTTATTTTTTGTGGACGTTGAGCAATGGTATTATTCGCTCTAGATTGGCAATTACGCTCAAGAGGACAGCTTGAACAAAGGGGTCGTTTCGGGGCACACTGCAATGCTCCAAATTCCATGATAGCTTGGTTGTAAGTGCCTGGATTCTGTGGATCAATTAACGACTGTGCTAGTTTTTTAAAAAGTCGAACCCCTTTGGGCTGATTTATAGGTGAATCTTCATCAAAATAGCGTGCCAATACTCTATAAACATTTCCGTCGACTACTGCGGTGACTTCATCAAAACAAATAGACGCAATAGCGCTTGCGGTGTAAGGCCCTATTCCAGGTAATGTAATAAGTTCATTGTAAGTGCTAGGAAAAACACCACCGTGCAATTGTACTACTTCTTTTGCCGTCTTATGTAAATTTCGAGCTCTTGAGTAATATCCAAGCCCCTGCCAAAGTTTTAACAGCTCATCCTCACTAGCGTTAGCTAAATCGTTTACTTTGGGATACTGGCTTACGAAACGCACGTAATAAGGGAGTCCTTGTGTCACGCGAGTTTGCTGCATAATAACCTCAGAAAGCCAAACGGTGTACGGGTCTATGGTGTGCCGCCAAGGCAAATCACGCTTGTGCACTGCATACCAGGCTAATAATTTGGTAGTGAATATGTTCATTGTGTCAAAAATACATGCAAAGAATGACATTTGAATATCTAAGTTGCCTGTAATGTATCAATTAAATTTTTATATTTGCTGACCTAAAATTTACAACCACTAAAAATTTTAAGGATGACAAAAGCCGAAATTGTAACTAGTATTTCAAATAAGTTAGGAGTAGAGAAAAGTGATACGCAAGAGATTGTAAATCATTTTATGAAAGAAGTTCGAGGTGCACTTGAATCTGGTGAAAACGTGTATTTACGTGGATTTGGAAGTTTTGTGATTAAAACTCGCAAAGCCAAAAAAGGGCGTAATATATCTAAAAACGTGACCATTGACATTCCTGCACACAACATCCCTTCGTTCAAGCCATCAAAGGAATTCTTGGATGAAGTGAAAACAAAAGTGGCCGTTACGTAACGCCCGCATTTTATTAATTATTTAGAACATAACATATGCCAAGTGGTAAAAAACGAAAAAGACACAAGGTAGCCACGCACAAGCGTAAAAAGAGAAGCCGTGCTAATCGACACAAGAAGAAATAGGCTTCTATAACTCCTGAACGCCCCACGTTCTTTGACATGGAATACCACTAGTACTGTTCACACTAGTTAGATTCCCGCCGAAACAAAATTGTTCAATTGTTCCACAATAGGTGGAACTAAAAATCATTATTGTGAGTAAAGAACTAATTATTCGTTCACGATCCTCTGCAGTTGATTTTGCCTTACTCAAAGACGGAAAGCTCGTTGAGTTTCACAAAGAAATTGAAGATAATAAATTTCACGTTGGTGATATTTTTTTAGCAAAAGTCAAAAAAACCCTTTCTGGTTTAAATGCCGCATTTGTAAATGTAGGCTACGAAAAAGATGCGTTTTTACATTATCATGACTTAGGTCCAAAAGTGACAACGCTGTTAAAATTTATCAAGCGTGCTGGCGTAGGAAAAATCAAAGATTTTTCACTAAAGAAATACCCTTTAGAGCCTGAAATTAAAAAAGACGGTGTCATTACCGATGCTGTTCAGGCGAATCAATCTCTACTTGTACAAATTATCAAAGAACCCATCTCTACCAAAGGACCCCGTATCAGTTCGGAATTGTCCTTGGCAGGCAGGTATTTGGTTTTGGTTCCTTTTTCAGACCGCGTTTCAATGTCACAAAAAATTTCGACACGCGAAGAAAAGAACCGCTTAAAGAAGCTCGTTATGAGTATCAAGCCAAAAGGTTTTGGTGTTATTATACGAACCGTGGCTGAAGGCAAAAAAGTAGCAGAACTCGACAAAGATTTACAAGACTTGTATAATCGTTGGGTTGGGATGTGTAAGAAAATCCAAAAAGCAGATTATCCATCTAGAGTACTGAGTGAGCTCAATAGAGCTTCCTCTATTTTGAGAGATATTTTTGATGATGGATTTACTGGAATTCACGTAGACGATCCTGAATTACTAACTGAAGTTAAAGAGTATTTGGAGCAGATTGCACCAGAAAGAGCTGATATTGCTAAACTCTTTAAAAGTCAGGTGCCTATTTTTGAGCACTTTGGTATTGAACGACAAATCAAAGCATCTTTTGGGCGCACTGTGTCCATGAACAGAGGTGCATACTTGATTATCGAACACACTGAAGCTCTTCACGTTATTGATGTTAACAGTGGTAACCGTTCCAATAAGGCAAAAAATCAAGAAGATACCGCCTTAGAAGTAAACATGATTGCCGCTACCGAAATTGCCCGCCAATTGCGCTTGCGCGATATGGGAGGAATTATCGTAGTTGACTTCATTGACATGATACGTCAAGAAAATAGAAAAAAGCTTTTTGAACACTTCCGTAAGGAAATGGACACAGACCGTGCTAAGCACAAAATTCTACCTCCAAGTAGAATTGGGCTTATACAAATGACGCGTCAACGTGTTCGTCCCGAAATGGATATCAAAACCACGGAGCCTAACCCCAACATTAATGGAGAGGTTGAAGCACCAATTGTTTTAATTGATAAGATAAAAGCAGACTTAGAAAAGATTCTAGCAAATCCGAAGCACAAAAAGAAAAAAGTTGTGTTGCACTTACACCCCTTTATTGCAGCTTATGTTGCCAAAGGTTGGAAGTCGGAGCGCATGAAATGGTATTTTGAATACAACAAGTGGATTAAGGTAGTACCACGCGATGCGTACACCTATTTACACTACCGTTTCTTTGATGGAAAGGGAAAAGTAATTCACGTATAAAACAAAAAGCGGCCTTTGTGCCGCTTTTTTTATTTTAGCACATATGAAAACATATGCAGTTGATGAAGCACTAGAGAAAATGCGCCACTATTGCGCCTACCAAGAACGTTGTCACAAAGAGGTCAAAAACAAGCTTTACAGCATGCAAATGATTCCGGAAGCTATCGCGCAAATTGTGGGAACATTAGTAAGCGAAAACTACCTCAACGAAAGCCGATTTGCACTGCAATTTGCACAAGGGAAATTCTCCATAAAACATTGGGGCAAGATGCGAATTACACGAGAGTTAAAAACCCGCTCCATTTCGGATTACGATATTCGGAAAGCACTTTCAGTTATTGACGACAATGCCTACTTGGAAAAAATATCCGCGATTAGCGCTAAAAAATGGGAGCAATTAGAAGGAAACAAACCACAAGTACGCAAGCAAAAATTATATCAATACTTGGCCTATCGCGGCTGGGAAACCCATTTGATTTATGCGCAAATAGATGCGCTAGGTACAGACTAAAGCGTGTAGTGTAACGAAATCAGACCGTGTGCCTTTGGCATGGGAATCAAGTTCTCAAAATAGGTTACGTCAAACAAGTTGCGCCCTTGCAATTCCATGCGCCACTTGGAATTCAACGTATATGTTAGCTGCAAATTGAAAAGCTGATAGTTCTCCCCCAAAGCGCGCTTTGCATACCGGTAAGATGCCGTGGAAGCAAATCGAGAGGTGAATTGTTTTGTCAGATTTATGTTTATATCGTGCTGTAAAAAATTAAGCGCATATTTTGAATAGACTGATTTAATATAATCGTCTTCTAAATACGCATAAGACACCCCTAACGTGTGCGTTTGCTTACCAATGCGATAACGCCATTGCGCGTTAAGTTCACCCCCTACAGTGGTAATTTTTCCACTAATATTTTCAGCAACCCATGCCGTATCACTAGGCGATTGCTTGACAAAATCAATTAAGTTTTCGCCATCACGTTTAAATACAGCCGTCTCAATAGAAAAGTTTTTGCCTTTATATCGCAGGGAAATTTCATGACTCAACGCTTCTTCAGGAAGCAAGTCTGGGTTTCCTATGGTAGTCGTACTTAGATAATATAAATCGGTATAGGTAGGAATTCGATAGGTATATCCGGTGTTGTAAGTCAGCTTCAAGTTTTGACCTAAGCGGTAACCCATATCGATTCCAGGGTAGAAAAAATCTCCCATATCAGAATAGTTACTCCATGCAAAGCCTGGCGTTATGTCTAATGCACCCGTTGTAAACCGATGTTCAAAAAACAAATGTGCAATGGTTCTGTTTTTATCCCCTATGTTATTGCTTTGAATGTTGACATTCGAAAATTCAACTCCTAACCCTGTAGCTCCCCAAGTGTTTGTGTTTTTCACATCTACAGATGCCCCTAACCTATTGGTAATATGAAAGTTTCTGCCCCCAGAGGGATTATTTCTAAAGTAGATATATTCGTCCTGACCTCGTTTCCAAAATATTCTAGGCGTCCACGTCCATTTTTGGTTCTCACTTGCAATGGTACTTGTCAATGCCACCAAACTACTTTGCGTTTCTTCGTATTGATCTTTGTTCGCAATCCACCTGTAAAATCCATTTGCACCAAACTTTCGTTCGGTAAACATGGTCATTAGGCTTAGCCGATTTGTACCAACATCTAAGTTACTTTTCGTAAACACATGAAAGTTTTGAAAATCGGTATTGTACCTATACCCATCACTCTCTTGTAACGAAACATGTGCAATATGTTGTAGTTTTTCTCCTGCGTGCTGCGCCGTAATACCAAATTGATCCGTATCAAAACTACCTATTCGCTCGGTTAGCGTAACCTTACTCGTATCTACTTTTTTGGTAACAATATTAATCGCCCCTGTAAATGCATTTTGGCCGTAAATACGAGCAGCAGGTCCTTTTACAATTTCAATACGCTCAATAACCTCAAGCGGCAATGCGCTGTTAAGCGTATGGTGTCCCGTTTGCGGATCGTCTACACGGATGCCATCAATCAATAACAATACTTGACTGTAAGTGCCTCCACGTAGGTAAATATCGGCATTAGCGCCTTCTAAGCCTTGTTGCAGTACATCCACACCCGCCTGAAAACGCAGTAAATCTGCCAAACTGGTTACGGGTGTTTCAGCAATTTGTTTTGCAGTAATTACCGTTACCGATTTTGAATCTTCTGAAAAAGGAATGTTTAATCTAGGTGAGGAAACCACAACTTCGTTGAGTTGCGTTTGTGCAAACCCATTAGATGTAATCCATATAAAAACTAAGCCTAAGAATGGTTTTAAAATATTCATGGTAAAAAGATTATAAAATAATCCGCAATGAAATTAATCTACAAGCAAGATAACCTTGTTGTCACTCATTTCAAGCGTGCCGCCGTTACTTAACGTCAAAAAAGTTTCGTTTCCTTTTTGGTTGAATTGGGATTGAAACGCTTTGTCAATTTCTATTTTCCCTTGAATTTTCGCCTCACCAATAGTAAGTGTTGATACGACAGCTGCGTGATTATTGAGTACCTGAAACGAACCTTGTGTACCAGGGACAGATAGTGCTTCTATCTCTCCTTGGAATAATGTAGCTTCAGGACTTACAATTTCTAAATACATAGGAATTATGCGTTTGCTTCTGCAAGCATTTTTTCTCCAGCTTCAATAGCTTCTTCAATAGTACCTTTCAGGTTAAAGGCAGCTTCTGGAAGATGATCTAACTCACCATCCATAATCATGTTAAAGCCCTTGATGGTATCTTTGATATCTACCAATACACCTGGAATACCCGTAAACTGCTCGGCTACGTGGAACGGCTGCGATAAGAATCGCTGCACACGACGCGCACGTGCTACGGCTTGCTTATCTTCTTCCGACAATTCTTCCATACCAAGTATGGCAATAATGTCTTGAAGTTCTTTATAACGCTGTAATAGCTCTTTTACACGTTGTGCACAGTTGTAGTGCTCATCGCCCAAAATATCAGCCGTAAGAATACGTGAAGTAGAATCTAGCGGATCCACAGCTGGGTAAATACCTAACTCAGCAATTTTACGCGAAAGTACTGTTGTGGCATCTAAGTGAGCAAAGGTTGTTGCCGGTGCCGGATCGGTAAGGTCATCAGCAGGTACGTAAACCGCTTGTACTGATGTAATCGATCCTTTTTTGGTAGATGTAATACGCTCTTGCATGGCACCCATTTCAGTTGCCAATGTAGGTTGATATCCTACCGCCGAAGGCATACGTCCTAGAAGTGCTGATACCTCAGAACCTGCTTGTGTAAATCGGAAGATGTTATCTACGAAAAACAATACGTCTTTTCCTTGATCAGAGCCTGCTCCGTCACGGAAGTATTCCGCAACTGTAAGTCCAGAAAGCGCCACACGTGCACGTGCACCTGGTGGTTCGTTCATCTGTCCAAATACGAAAGTGGCTTTGGATTCTTTCATGGCTTCCTTGTCAATTTTAGACAAATCCCATCCGCCATTTTCCATAGACTCCATGAATTCGTCACCGTATTTGATAATACCAGACTCCAGCATTTCACGTAACAAGTCGTTTCCTTCTCGAGTACGCTCGCCTACTCCGGCAAATACAGAAAGTCCACCGTGTCCTTTGGCAATGTTGTTGATCAATTCTTGGATAAGTACAGTTTTACCTACACCCGCACCACCAAATAATCCAATTTTACCACCTTTTGCATACGGCTCAATAAGGTCAATTACTTTAATCCCTGTGAAGAGTACTTCTGTTGAGGTAGAAAGTTGGTCAAACGCAGGCGCTTCACGGTGTATAGGAAGTCCGTTTTTGCCTGTTTTAGGCAAGTCACCAATACCGTCAATGGCATCACCAATTACGTTAAAAAGGCGGCCATATACGTCTTCACCTATTGGCATTTGAATAGGATTGCCAGTAGCTAGTACGTCTGTACCACGCTCTAGTCCGTCGGTAGAATCCATGGAGATGGCGCGTACTTGGTCTTCACCAATATGGGATTGCACTTCAAGAACCAGCTTAGAACCGTCTGTTTTCTTGATTTCAAGTGAATCATAAATGTTTGGTAGGGTGTTTACAGCAGTGTCAAAAGAAACATCTACTACAGGACCTATGACTTGGGAAACTTTACCTGTGCTCTGTGACATAGTCGAAGAATTGTTTTATAGTTAGGCGCTAAGGCCTTTAAATTCGAGTGCAAATATAGCGGAAATAAAGGAAGAATTCGCGGCATTATTTCAAAAAAAAAGCACCTTTTTAGGTGCTTTTTTTGTTTGTTGATGTTGTGACTATAAGTCTACACGAATACCTACGTAATACGTGCTTCCAATTAGACCTGAGCCAGGAAGCATTACAAAGTTTTCTCCCGAAATATTGTTAGCTCCAAGCTCTAAAACAGAGTCGAAACTTGGAAGTTTTAAGGACATCTTTGCATCGATTACTGTATTTGGATCAATATAGGCATCAAAGAATGATGATCTGTAATCAATTTCTGAGTTATATCTAGCGTTAGCACCAAAGTTGAAGTTACCCTTGTTAAAGTTTAACCCTGCTTTGATTCTGTGTAATGGAGTATTCCAAGATACCTCATCACCAGAAACTGCTGCAGAAGGCGTGTAGTCAAGTTTATTGTACTCGTAACTTAAGTTTACAACAAGACCTTCAGAAAGTATTTGAACGGCTTCAATAGCTCCTCCATAGGCGTTTACATCTTCATTAAGGTTACTATCAACTTCGAATTGCCAGAAGTTCCCCGCATTTATAGCGTCTGTAGCTGTTGTCAATGTATTTGTGTATACTGGTACATAAACATCTCTACCACTAATATAGTCCGTGTAGGCGCTGTAATATACATTCGCATCAAGAGTAAAATTTGAAGAGTTATATCTATAACCTACTTCAAAAACGTCAATGGTTTCTGCTTTTACATAGTCAAGATTAGCCGACTGCTCATAATTTTGAATATCTACTGCGTTATTCAAAACCTCATCTCCTGTATACATATGCGGCGTTCCGTTGTTGAGACCTACTGCGTAGTTTAACTTGTCTAAGCTCATTTTACTACTACCTAGTACAGTGAAACTTCCTTGGTTATAGGCAATAAACTTGTCCTGGTTGGTAGGGTTTCTAAATCCGCGTTGTGCGCTAATTCTAATATTCTGATTTTCAGATAGGTTAAACATAAGTCCAATTCTTGGTGTTATGTTCCCTTTTTCAAGAACTTCATCTTTATCGTACCTTAGAGATGCAGACAATGTCACAGCATCATCAAATAGATCTTTGGTAAGCTGACCATAAAATCCATACTGATAATATTTAAATGGAGCGTCTTTATCATTGAAAATAGTCCCTGAGCTATTAATGTCATAGGCCCTATAATTAGCTCCTACAAGTACACTTCCAAATCCTATTTTATCTCCAAAATCATAATCAATTTCAAAGTTGTTTACTGTTGAAACATCTAAAAATAAGGCTCCCTCTGGAATACCAATTGCATTTCTTTGCAATCCACTTATTTGAGAAAGTTCATTAACGGCATTACCAAACTCGGTAGTGCCTGGTTGAAGTCTACCTGCATTAGCAGTTGCTCTTGCATTCATGTGATAAGGAAGTGTAGACCCTCCAAAGAGATCGTTAAAACTAAGAGTTGACGGATCAACTCCAGCTGCGGCTTGTCCTTGTATATGACCAGCAACATTTTGTAACAGCCCAACAAGACCCATAGACCCTGCAGGAAGACCAAGACCTTGCGCTGCTCCACCTAAATAAGTGTTGAGGTAATTTTGGAACCAGCCCAGAGCGCCGCCTGGCTGTTTACCCTGTAAGCCCAACGCCATTAAGCCCGAAATATTGGTTGTGCCTGCGTCCTCTTTGGTATAATAATAACGTGCACTGAGCCCTCCAGATTTATAATCTAGTTTGTGTTGTTGGATTTTAAAATCTTTTAAGTGATACCTTGTGCCACCCGTTGAAAGTACGGTGTTACCGGTACCAACAAGCGATTGTAAACTAAATTCTGAGTTTTCGTTTGGTCTAAAATGAATAGCAAAATTACCCTTAGTATTGTAAGTGTCGTCACCAAACATATCATAGTCACTGTATCCAGTAGTCCTAAATTCATCGAAATAATTAGGCGATATACTTGCTAAACTTTCTAATAATGGTGCAAATTGAGGAAATCCTAAGTCTGTGGCTGTTCCTGGAAGTCGCGACCATGTGAATTGTGAACTTACTGATCGTTCACCTTCAATATTTACACCATTGTAATCAGGTCTATTAGGATCATAATCATCCAATACTTCTGTTCTTCCGCCTGGATTAAGTTCTACGTGTCTATTATCTTGGGCAGACCACTCTGTTCCTTCCTTGTGTGATAAGGTAGCCTTAATAGCCCATTTATCTGAAAGTTTGGTCGCCATTCTAATAGATATATCGTGGAATTCGTTAGAACCCGCTGTATCTTGTTCTGTAACACCTGACTTATATTGTACGGTTATACCCGGAAAATCAAATGGATTTTTTGTATTCATAAACAAAATTCCTTTCGTTGACTCTCCGTATAAAGATGATGCAGCGCCTGGAAGTAGTTCCATGCTAAGTATATCAATTTGAGCTGGACCTACTAAGTTTCCAACAGCAAATCCAAATACAGGCATCTGGTTGTTCATACCATCAACAAGCTGAACAAGACCTTCGTTATATATATCAGAAAACCCTCGAACTGTAGGTTGACTGAAAAGGATACCGCCTTCAATAAGATTTACACCTTTCATATTTGCAAGACCATTATAAAAGTCTGCAGAGGGCGTATTCTCGACATCACGTAGGCTGAATTTTTCAACAGTTACAGGAGATTCAAAGATACGTTGTGCAAAACGTGATGCAGAAACCACAATCTCGTCTAACTGAGTAGCGCTTTCGCCCAAGCTAATCGATAAAGACTGCGCTGCAGATGAAACCGTTACTGTTTTTGTTTCTAATCCAACATTTGAAACCGTAAGGCTAAATGGAGGTGTCTTTGATGTGTTTAAGCTAAAGTTACCGTCAAAATCTGTAACAGTACCCGTGTTGCTATCTAAAACCACACTTGCGCCTGGAACAGGTTGACCATTAGCGTCGGTAACTGTTCCCGATACTTGTGTTTGAGCTACCACAGCCGTAGAAAGGCAAAGCAGCATAACTTTAAGAAAAAATTTCATAGTAGTTATCGTTTAATTGTTATTACGCAAAGATATTATTTTTTTCTTTTAGTAAATATGGATATGGATTTGATTATAAAACGTAAAAAATCAAGCCTATTTTTGTGAATTTAATATCGAAACTATGGTTTGGGGTTGCAGATACTGCCCATGGTTGCAAATCGTGTGCGATACTGATATTCCAGGTGTTAAACCCAAAATGAACGTTCCACCGTAATAAGGTCTTTTCGTAAGGAAGATTAATATCTCTTTGCATTCCATCGTTGGACGTATAGTTGGCACTAAAACGTATAGGCATATGCAAACTCAATCCTGTATGAACGCGCCAAAAAGCGTGTTTGGTTTCGTTGGCGTTTCGCCATCGCAACTCAAATGGGACTGCTAAGGTCTGCATGGTTAAGGTGTTTTTTTGGTACGCATCTTGAATAATACTTGCTGAAATGGAACTGTCTTCAACAACAAGTCGCATATTATTAAAAACAGTGGCTACATCCCATCCCAAACCTAACCCAAGTGCTAGGGTGCGTTTTTTGTTGACAGGCATATCACGAACAAAGCCCAACGAAAAACTGTAGGACAACTTGTTTTGTATAAGCTCACCGGGTGCATCTGAAAAATACGGGTAAGCAACGCTAAAATAAATCTGATCTTCTCTGAAAGACAGTGTGTCTTCTTGCGCCATGGCATGGAAAACACTTATGAAAAGTAGAGAGTGCAGGAGCTTTTTCATCATTTAAATATACACGAAAAAAAACATCCTCCGGCTTACAAGCCGAAGGATGTTTATGTTTTAAAAACCGAAAGACTTATTTTAAATTCTGCGTATAGTCACCACTACGAGTAGTGTAATTAATTTTTAACGCATTTACCTTTCTCAATTCTTGTTTGATATCGCTTATAAGGCCCATGTTGGTTTCACCATCCACCTTAAGGGCAGTAGTAAGTACGTTTTGAAGCTCCTGACGTTTGGAAGCACGTTCTGCGAGTACAAAAGCACCAACATCTTGCACAGTGGCAAACTTGTCGTTCAATTGGATTTTTGGCTGTGTACCAAATTTTTCTTGATAACGGTCGCTTGGTTTTCCAGCATAAATGTACATTACACGGTCTTTTTTATCTAGCTTTTGCACTTGGTCTGCTGCAGGAAGCGTATTAGCCACCATGAGCGTACTATCGCGCATGACGGTTGCTACCATAAAAAAGAATAAAAGCATAAATACAATATCGGGTAACGATGCTGTAGAAATTGCGGGTAAATCTCCTCCTTTTTTCTTCTTAAACTTAGACATACTAATTCGTTTTTGAGGGTTCAGCTTCAGATAACTTCTGTGGAAACAATGCCTTTACTGCATCGAGTTTGGGTTTTAATGCTTCCTTTTCAGATGATGATGTGCGTGGGTCAGAATACTTGCGGTCAGCTTCAATATAAGAAAGTCTAGCACTTGGGTACAGACGTGCAAACTCACGATTGCGTAACTCATTGTATGCAGCAACCAACTCGTTTTGAACGGCTATATAAACTTTATAGTCTGTTTCACGGTCATTCTTTAACGAAATAACGGCTTTTTCTGGGTTATCAGATGAACTCGTATCACGAGCGCCTTGACAGAAATCACAGGCGTCGTCGCCTTTTCCGCCACCATTATCTAAGAAGGCAACAGCTGCAGCGCGCAATTCACTGATATCCATTGGTCCTTCTTCAACTAATAGGTCGTTATTTTTATTCACCACTACTGTGAAAATATTTCGTTCTTTAATGATTGGAGGATCAACAACATCTTCCATAGGGGGTAACTTACGATTAAGCCCCGAGTCAGTTTCAATTGTTGTGGTAACCAAAAAGAAGATAAGAAGCAAGAAAGCTATATCAGCCATGGACCCTGCATTCACTTCGGGTGCAGATCTTTTTGCCATAACGTCTTATTTAAAAAATCGCTTAACGCCTGAGAACACCATAGTTCCAATAGCAACTACTGCCAAAATATAAAAGGTGCGTAATCCTGTTCCTACCCAGCGCGAGCCAGATGCGGAAAGCATTTCTCCATCTTTCATAGGAGTTTCTACTCCTTCAGAAAACAAGAAGGATATCAACACAACCAATGCAAATGCAGCTACCGAAATAAGTGCTTTTTTAAGTTTTGCACCGTTAGATGCAAGAGAGGCTAGCGATGATACTACAGTAATGATAACGACAATTGCCAAAATGACTAAAGCAAGCGTAATCATGGGCGATACAGACGAAAAGTTGCCTGCTAAGCCATCCATTTCTATGACATCGTCGCCTTTGGAGAGAATGGAAACTTGGAAAACCAAGCCCAACACGCCTAAGACAAGTGCCACGATTTTTGTTATTTTTTGAATATTCATAATTCTGTTGCTTTATGAATTATTTCTGATTGGCTACAAGAAGGTCAATCAACGTGATAGACGCATCTTCCATGTCATTTACAATACTGTCAATTTTTGCAATGATGTAGTTGTAAAAGATTTGTAGAATAATCGCAACAATTAGACCAAATACAGTTGTAAGAAGGGCTACTTTAATACCTCCCGCAACAAGTGATGGTTGCATGTCTCCAGCAGCTTCAATTTTATCAAAGGCTTGAATCATACCAATTACCGTACCCATAAACCCAAGCATTGGTGCAAGTGCAATAAATAGAGAAATCCAAGATACGTTCTTTTCAAGTTGTCCCATTTGAACACCTCCGTAAGCTACAACCGCTTTTTCGGCACTTTCTACACCTTCACCAGAACGGTCGAGTCCTTGGTAGAAAATAGAGGCAACAGGTCCTTTGGTATTTCGGCAAACTTCTTTAGCAGCCTCAACGCCACCGGCAGCAAGTGCTTCTTCAACAGATGCGGTGAGTTTTGCCGTGTTTGTTGTTGCTAGGTTTAAGAATATAATACGCTCTATGGCGATAGCAAGACCTAAAATCAAACATAAAAGAACGATACCCATAAATCCAGGGCCTCCTTCAATAAATCTTTTCTTTAGTTCTTGTGTGAAGCCAGCTTTTTGTGGAGCTGCAGGTTGTGGTTGCTCTTGTACAGCTTCGGTATCGACTTCGGTAGCAACTTCAGTTTCTTGAACTGCTAGCGTGTCAGATTCTTGTGCAAACGCATTTGGTATAGCTGCCATAAGACAAAGTGCTAAGACGGTAAGGGAAAAAAAACGTTTCATTTATAAATTATTTCGGTTTTATATTGATTTAATTTGATGACGCTAAATATATAAAAAATACTTTACGCAATCGCAGAGAGGAAGGGATTCGAACCCTCGATACGCTTTTGACGTATACACACTTTCCAGGCGTGCGCCTTCGACCACTCGGCCACCTCTCTAATTTGGACGCTAATATCGAAAAAAATAATTGCAAAAAAAGAACGGAAAAAACTTAAATGCCGAATATTTTTTTGGCGTTTTGAGTTGTTATTTGAGCTATTTTGTGTGTGTTCAGCCCGTATACAGACGCAACTTTGGTGGCAATAAGCGGTAAAAAGGACGATTCATTGCGCTTGCCACGATGCGGAGTTGGTGCCAAATATGGCGCATCGGTTTCTAATACCACAGACGCTAACGGAATCTGCGCAAGGGTTTCCGAAAGTCCGGCATTTTTAAACGTCACCACACCACCAATACCTACAAGCATGTTAAGATCAATAGCCCGTTGGGCTTGTGTTATATCTCCAGTAAAGCAATGAAAAACACCTCGTAACTTGGTGTTATTAACCCCTTCCAAAACCTCAAAAATTTCGTCAAATGCATCTCGGCAATGAATTACAATCGGCAAATCGAACTCCAACGCCCACGTTATTTGTTGGGCAAAGGCCTCCTGTTGAGCCTTTTTATAATTTTTATCCCAATACAAATCCATACCGATTTCCCCTACTGCCACAAATTGGTGCTGTTGCAATTGTGCATATACATGTGCCAATTCTTCGGCAACAGTATCCCCAACATGTGTGGGATGCAATCCCATCATCAAATGCATCGTATTGGGATAATCGCGTTTGAGGGCGTGCATGGCTTCCGTAGTTTCGGAATCAATTGCCGGCAGTACAAACTGCAAAACACCAGCTTCCTTCGCTCGATCAATGACATCGGCACGATCAGCAGCAAACTCGGAAGCATATAAATGTGTGTGCGTATCTATAAGCATGGTGCAAAAATACACCAATGACTTGTATATTTACTCCATGATTTACACCTTATCTACTCTTTTACGTCGCAAAGGCTATGTTCGCGTTCCACTTAGAAAAGCAACTACTGGTCATTATATATGTAAGCTTGTGCTAAATGGTATTCCAGGCGTGTTTATTGTGGACTCGGGAGCTTCACACACTTGTGTTGCTTTAGACAAGGAAGCGCATTTTTCACTCAACTCCACCAAAGCAGAGAAACAAGCTGCCTCAGCAAGTAGTGCCGATATGGACACTCGACAAAGTGCCGAAAATCATTTTCGTATTGGGAATTGGGAAAACCATAAGCAAGAGCTTATTTTGTTTGATATGACTACTGTAAACGAGGCACTTGCACAATACAATGAAGATATTGTAGATGGTATTTTGGGAGCAGATGTACTACATCAAGCCAAAGCGGTGTTGGATTACCGCCGTAGTGGATTGTATTTGTTAAAATAGTTAATAGTAATTAGGCAATAGTAGTTAGGCAGTAGTGAATAGGCAATAGTGAAGAGGCAATAGTGAATAGGCAGTAGGCATAAGGCAGAAGTAAGAAACGATTAATTCATTTTCTTAATTCTTCTTTTTTGTAACCATTAACAAACAACTACCGTCTAAAGTTCAAACGCTTTTTTAGCATCGCCGTCCATTAATAGTGCAATAGGGTCTTCTAGTGCTTCTTTTACTGCTACTAAAAACCCAACACTTTCACGCCCATCAACAATACGGTGATCGTACGAAAGGGCCACATACATCATAGGGCGAATTTCCACTTTGCCGTCTACAGCAACTGGACGCTGTAAAATATTGTGCATCCCCAATATTCCCGATTGCGGTGGGTTGATAATCGGAGTAGAAAGCATAGATCCAAATACGCCACCATTTGAAATGGTAAACGTACCACCGGTCATGTCATCTACGGTAATTTTGCCATCGCGCGCACGAATAGCAAGACGCTTAATTTCAGCTTCAATTTCTCTAAAACTCATGTCTTCTGCATTTCGGACTACAGGAACCATAAGTCCTTTGGGACCAGAAACCGCTACGCTTATGTCGCAGTAATCGTACAAAATTTGTTCGTTGCCATCAATCATGGAATTCACATCTAGGAATTCTTGTAGGGCGCGCACTACAGCTTTGGTGAAAAAACTCATAAACCCAAGTCCAACTCCGTGTTTTTCTTTAAATATTTCTTTGTACTCCGCACGAAGTGCAAAAATTGGCGACATATCTACCTCGTTAAAGGTGGTAAGCATGGCCGTTTCGTTTTTGGCAGCTACCAATCGTTCTGCTACTTTGCGCCGTAACATAGACATTTTCTTACGTGCAGATGGGCGTTCGCCAACTGGTGTTCCCATAGCTGGTACTGCTTTTACAGCGTCTTCTTTGGTAATACGTCCATCGCGGCCTGTACCAGAAATGGCCGTTGTATCCAATCCTTTTTCGGCAATTATTTTTCGTGCTGCTGGCGAGGCCGTTCCTGTCGCATAGGTCGTTTCTTGTGCAGCAACAGGCGCAACATGTGGCGTAGTGGCTGCTTTTTCAGGTGCTGCTTTTATGTCTTGTCCATCGGGTTTAGGCGCAGCTGTGTCGATATGGCAGACTATAGCACCAACGGCAACGGCATCACCTTCTCCTGCCTTAAGGGTAATTACGCCGCTTTCCTCAGCAGGAAGTTCTAATGTTGCCTTGTCCGAATCTACTTCAGCAATGGCTTGATCTTTTTCGACATAATCGCCATCGCTAACCAACCATTCTGCGATTTCTACTTCTGAGATGGATTCGCCCGGCGAGGGCACTTTCATTTCTAAAATCATAACTACTCTTTTATGCGCTAACGCATGTTGTCTTTAGTTTTATCAAATACGTATTCAATAATTTCTTGGTGGCGCCTTCTAGAACGGGTTGAACTTCCCGCCGCAGGTGCGCCATAAAAACGCCTAGATGCTACGCGGAAATTACGCGCTTGAGGTAAATGTAATAATAAATGCCCATAAGCGCCCATATTACGTGGTTCTTCTTGAGCCCAAACCACTTCGGCTTTGCCGTATTTATGAAGCAATGCTTCGATTTCAACTTTAGGTAAAGGAAAAAGTTGTTCTAAACGCACAAGCGCTACATCCGTACGTTGCTTTTGTTCACGTGCGTCTAGCAAGTCGTAATAAAATTTTCCAGTACAAAGCACTACCGTTTTAACGTCATTAGTAGCTACACTGTTATCGCCAATAAGCGGCATAAACTGTCCTTCTGCCAATTCTTCTCTAGCAGAAACCGCCCTTGGATGACGCAGCAAACTTTTTGGTGTAAATACCACAAGTGGTTTTCGGTAAGTTGATTTTAATTGACGTCGAAGTATGTGAAACAAATTCGCTGGTGTAGTCACATCAGCAACAAACATATTGTCTTTGGCACAAAGCTGTAAGTAGCGCTCCATACGAGCAGAGGAGTGCTCGGCACCCTGCCCTTCATAGCCGTGAGGTAAAAACAACACCAAGCCATTTTGCATTTTCCATTTGTCCTCAGCAGAAGACAAATATTGGTCAATCATAATTTGTGCGCCGTTGCTAAAGTCACCAAACTGTGCTTCCCAAATCGTAAGTGTGTTTGGGCTTGCCATGGCGTAGCCATAATCGTATCCCATGACCCCATATTCTGAAAGGGAAGAATTATAGATATCAAAATCACCTTGATCCTTGTGTATGTCGTTAAGCAATACTACCTCCTCTTCAGAGTCTTCTACTTTCATGACTGCATGACGATGCGAAAAGGTGCCTCGTTCCACATCCTGACCGGAAATACGCACATCATGTGCTTCTGAGAGCAGCGAGCCGTAGGCGAGTAATTCGCCCATTGCCCAATCTAGCTTATTACGTTCAAAATACATGGCTTTTCGGTCTGCAATCAAGCGAACCGTTTTGCGCAAGAATTTTTTTTCTGAAGGTAATGTGGTCAATGTTTCAGCGATGCCATCTAACTTATCCAATGCAAAAGAGGTATCTACTGGCTGCAACATATCCGCTTCTTTTGCCAATTGAAATCCTGCCCATTCGTCTTGCATAAAGGGCGTAATTACCGTATTAGATGCTTGGCGCGCATCTTCTAGCTTTTCCTCTAAAGATTGTTTGTAAACGGTTTCCATTTGTGCTAACTCCTCTTGGGTGATAACCCCTCTCTTCATGAGTTTGTCGGCATAAATGTCACGTGGATTTTTGTGTTTACCAATCGCTTTATAGAGTTTTGGCTGTGTAAATCGAGGCTCATCTCCTTCATTGTGGCCGTATTTTCGGTAACCTAACAAATCAATAAACACATCTCTTGAAAAGTGATTCCGGTATGCTAATGCAAAATTCATCGCATGAACTACTGCCTCCGCATCGTCGGCATTGACGTGCAATACAGGAGATAGGGTTACTTTTGCCACGTCGGTACAGTACGTACTCGAACGTCCATCTAGATAATTGGTCGTAAAACCGATTTGGTTGTTCACCACAATGTGTACCGTTCCGCCGGTACGATAGCCGTCGAGCTGTGCCATTTGCACTACTTCATACACTACACCTTGACCTGCAATAGCTGCATCTCCGTGAATAAGGATTGGCATTACTTTTCGGGTATCTCCATTGTAATTTCGCTCTTGTTTGGCTCTAGTAATTCCTTCCACTACCGCGTTTACAGCTTCCAAGTGTGACGGGTTTGGCGCAATATTCATGTTTACTTGATAGCCTGCATCGGTAAGTCGTTTTGATGTCCATCCTAAGTGATATTTAACATCCCCGTCAAAGACTTCTTCTTCGTAGTCTTTACCATCAAATTCACTGAAAATATCTTGGGCAGGTTTTCCGAAAATATTGGTGAGCGTGTTCAGCCTGCCACGGTGCGCCATGCCCACCACAAACTCTTCCACGCCGTCTTTAGCAGCGCCTTCAACTAAGGCATCAAGTGCTGGAATAAGCGATTCGCCTCCTTCGAGTGAAAAGCGTTTTTGACCTACATATTTGGTGTGTAAAAAGTTTTCAAAGGCAACCGCTTCGTTTAGTTTTTTAAGAATATGTTTTTTTTCTTCTACGCTAAAATTTGGATGATTCCCGTTTTTGTTAATCCATTTTTGGATCCATTGTACTCTATTTGGATGCCGAATAAACATATATTCTAACCCAATAGATTCGCAGTAAATGCGTTCCAAATGCACAATAATATCGGCAAGGGTAGCCGGTCCAACACCAACAATTTCTCCTGCCGAGAACACGGTGTGCAAATCGTCGTGTGACAATCCAAAATTTTCAATGGCCAGCGTAGGCTTATACTTTCTACGCTCTCGAACGGGGTTGGTACGTGTAAACAAATGTCCACTTCCACGATAGCCGTCAATGAGTTTTACAACTTGAAATTCTTTGAGTACGTTTTCAGGTATGGCCACACTGGTGTGTTGTTCGCCATTTTCTAAACCAAAGTCAAAACCTTGAAAAAAGGCACGCCAACTAGGTTCTACGCTATCTGGATCGATCAGGTATTGGTCGTATAGCTGTGCAAAATGCGCTGTATGGGCTGCATTGAGAAACGAAAACTTGTCCATCGAAGGGTAGTTGTACATAGCAAATGTACTGCATTTGCATTTATTTGTGCATCATTTTTGTAAAAAAAACAATATGTAGGTATAGTAAAAAAATGTAGTTTTGAAGGTGTTTGCTTTAGTCGACTGTAACAACTTCTACGCTTCGTGCGAGCGCATTTTTCAACCCACATTGGAAGGTAAGCCCATTGCGATTTTGTCCAACAATGACGGTTGTGTAATTGCGCGCAGCAACGAAGCCAAAGCGCTTGGACTTCCCATGGGAGCGCCAGCACACAAATTTGCGTCCTTTTTTCGGCAACATAACGTACGTGTTTTTTCATCAAACTATCCGCTTTATGGCGATATGAGCCAGCGGGTAATGGACGTGCTGCGGCAGTTTACCCCCGAGGTAGAAGTGTATAGTATCGATGAAGCCTTTTTGCACTTTGACGGATTTCAACAGTACGACATGGAAGCCTATGCGCAACAAATGCGCATGCGCGTACGCAAATGGACAGGCATGCCCGTGAGCATTGGACTTGGCCCCAGTAAAGGGCTTGCGAAAGTGGCGAATCGAGTAGCCAAAAAATTTGCCGCCAAAACCAATGGCGTTTACGTCATTGACTCCGAAGAAAAACGCATCAAAGCCTTGAAGTGGCTGCCCATTGCAGACGTTTGGGGCATCGGACGCCAACACGCCCGCCGATTGGCGTTTAGCAACGTCAAAACCGCCTATGACTTTACCCAACTTTCGGACGAGTGGGTGCGCAAACACATGAGCATAGTGGGGCTTCGCCTTAAAAAAGACTTGGAAGGAACGGCTACCATTCCCATGGAACTGATCGCATCGCCCAAAAAAGCGATTGCCACCACCCGTAGTTTTGAATTCCTTATTGACTCGTACGAAGAAATGCGCGAACGCATTTCTACCTATGCAACGCTTTGCGCCGAAAAATTACGCAAGCAAGGCAGCAATTGTCATGCGGTCTATGTATTTGTACGCAGCAATCCGTTTATGCCCGATTTGCCACAATACCGCAATGGCATACTCATTCCGATGCCGTTTGTCTCGCAATCGAGTTTGACCGTTAGCAAGTACGCCCTCAAAGGACTTGAGCGCATCTATAAAAATGGTATTCAGTACAAAAAAGCGGGCGTGATGGTTACGGGAATTATACCCAAAAACGCCCAACAACTTACGCTGTTTGACAAAGAAGATGCGCGTCACGATGCCCTCATGCAGCGCATAGACCACTTGCACCGCAAGTATGGTCCGCATAAAATAAAACTTGCCAACCAAGATCTTTCCCGAACCTTTAAAATGAAACAAGCGCACCTGTCGCCGCGCTACACTACAGATATTAATAACGTAATTACGGTACGATGAAAAAAGTGACTACCCTCCATTTTTATAGCCCCGATACCAGCAACAAGCCCGATGTATGGCTTGCCGGGGAGGGCATTTCAGCAGGGTTTCCTTCGCCGGCAGACGACTTTAAAGAAGTGCGCATTAGCTTAGACAAAGCTGTGGTAAAAAACGAAGCGGCTACGTTTTATGCGCGCGTAGCGGGACAGTCTATGATAGGAGCTGGACTGGACGATGGCGATTTGCTTGTCATTGACCGAAGTTTAGAACCCGAAAACGGCAAAATTGCCGTGTGTTTTGTAGATGGGGAGTTTACCGTAAAGCGGTTAAAAGTAGCTGAAGACTGCGTATGGCTGATGCCCGAAAACGACCGCTATAAACCCCTGCAAGTAACCGAAGAAAGCGAACTGATTATTTGGGGGATTGTAACCCATGTGCTCAAAGCAGTGTAGCGTTATAATTGATTTCCTGTTTTTTGATATTTGTGTGAAACAGACCCAAAACTGTTTTTCTTGTGATAACTACACCCTCGCTTTTGGAGTTTTTATTAGGAATGTTTGATAATACCCGGAACTGGATCAGGTTCTTATGGTCTTTTGAATATGCGAGTAAACTCGATATTCAAAACCCCGAGCCTAACGCCGTTTAGTGGGTTCGTTGGATTACATTCAGCCTTTGGCTGACCAAAGTTGCTACACAGCATACATGCTAGCGCTGTTTAGTTTTTCGTTTTTCGGGCTTCCAATTGCTCTCGAATGTTTTTAGTCCTGGCTTCATCTACGCTATAGTCACGCATAATCCACATGGCAGCTAAGGTGCCTAGTATTGGAAAGAAACAGAAAATAAGATGTAAGCCATCAACTGCAGCTTGTTGATCTACCGTAGGCAATTCAGGATTAAATCCAATACTCCAAATAAATACGCCGCTAAGTGCGCCCGCAATGGCAAAACCCACTTTTACCATCCACCAATAAATAGCACCAAAAATTCCTTCTCTTCTTTTACCAGAATGTAATTCATCAATGTCAATAACATCTGCTGTCATAGACATCATAATGGTAAATAAGCTCCCTATGCCAAACGAAAACAGCGGAAGAGCTATGATATACATCCAAGGTTTTCCTGGAATAAATAAAAAGTATAACAACACATAGCCAAGAATAGAGATGCTTTGACAAAGCATAAATGCTTTTTTCTTTCCCATATTTTTCGATAACCACGTTACAATGGGTATAACAATAAAAGTAGTCCCTAATGCGCCAAGGCACCCAAACAATGACACCCAAATTCCGGTAGCTTCCGTGTCACCGCCAAACAACTTATATACAATTACAAAGAACGTAAGAGAAGAGACGGCCATAAATGCATTGTAAATAAAAAATGTAGCACCGCATAGCTTTCTAAATTCTTTAATTTTGAAGGCCTCAATAAAACTGTAATAGATTTTTTTAAGACTACCGCTAATATTACGAATACTTAGGGGTTCGTAATTTTTATCTACCGTCGACTCACTTTTGATAAAAATGGCAGGAACTATGGCAAAAAGAGTACAAGGAATGGCCACCCAAATGGCTAGCTCTCTGGCTGCCACATCCGCAGAAGGAAACCATGCAGGGTCATACATAACAACCCAAAACCAAGGCGCTATTACCCACGACCATTGCCCGATCCATTGGGCAATTGCCATAATATTGGTGCGCTCGTGAAAGTCGTCACTCATCTCATAGCCCATGGCAACATAGGGTACACTAAATAGGGTAAGCCCTAAATAAAAAACAAGTGACCATAAAAAGAAGTACCAAAAATTGTATTGAACAGTATTTTCTCTAAAAAGTTGCCACATAAAAACATAAGAAATACCCATAACGAGGCCTCCAGCAAATACGTATTGCCGCCTTCTACCCCATTTTGATTTAGTATTATCGGAGATAAAACCCATGATAGGGTCTGTTATAGCATCAAATAATCTTGGGAATAAATAAATCATTCCCCACATGAGTCCCGAAAACATCAAGTCCTCGACCAATACGACCATAAATATTCCTAGAATAGCAGGGAATATTTGATTTGCCAGCATCCCAATACCAAAAGCTATCTTTTGGCCCATGGGAACTTTACTTGTTAACGAGGAGTGATTGGTCATTTGGTTAGTTTTAGTGGTTGTTAATCATAATCGTTTGAATAGCTTGAGGACTTATACTTATGGTTTTGGTTAAATCGTTATGTGTTAGTTCAAAGCTTTTGGTAGACGTTCCTTCATTAAACACCACAACAGCTATACTGCCGTCTGGATTCTTGGCAGCTGTTACCATCAGCTCTTTGTCTGCATGTTGCGCATCAATGACTACTGCACCCGGACGAATAAACTTGCTAAAGTGTGCCATGATGTAATACAACGGGGTGTAATACACCTCATCCTTCTCAGGGTCTACAATCACTGGGGCTATGCACCAGTTATTTGCCCAGTTAGGGCCGCCCTTAGTGTCTAAAACCATATTCCAGTCTACCCAACCGTCAACCCAATTATTAAGGCACCCAATGATGTCTCGGGCATATCGGTTGGCGGGGGCATACTTGGGGTGTAAATATTTCTTCTCTGCCTCTCTCCAGTGATAGCCCCAATCCGTGGCTTCTTTCTTCCAATACCATTTGTCATCTTGCCAAACAGGTACTTCGTCATCTACACAAGCTTCGGTTTGGATGAGGTATTTGTCGGGAGCCTTTTGGTGAGCGTATTGTAATTCTTCTGGAAAATAGTCATAAGTACTCTCGTACCAATGCACTGCTGTGCCATCGAAATAATTTGAGGATAACTCGTCTTTATACATCACGTCTACCCATTCTTTTAAGCCTTCCCGGTTTTGGTCATATCCCAGTATGACTATATCGCCTTTGCCATCTGCTGCTAACTTTGGCCCTAAAAAGTGTTCGACAAAATGCGTCATTTCTTCAGGAGAATAATGCATGCTCTCCCAATTTTCGCCATTACCATGAGGCTCGTTCTCTACAGTAAAACCCCAAATATCAATGCCTTCAGATTTATACGCATCTACAAACTTGGAGAAAAACAACGCCCAAGTGTCATAATACTCCGGGAGCAGTTTTCCACCCACCCAACTATTATTGTCTTTCATCCATGGCGCAGCCGTCCACGGAGAGGCAAAAAGTCTAAAGCCGTCCTGTGAAATAGCCATCGCATCTTTTATCATCGGAATCAGATCTTCTTTGTCCTGGTCTATTGAAAAATGCTTCAATGACTTGTCTGCTTCAACTGGCGTGTACGAGTAATTGCTAAGCGAAAAATCACAAGAGTTCATGTGCGTACGCGCTAGGGAATACCGAGCACCATCTTTGGCAAAATAAGCCGATAAAATCTGGTGGCGCTTCTCAGCGCTCATCCTGTTTAGCAAGTAAGCGGAAGACTCTGTAAACGCGCCGCCAAACCCCGTGATCTTTTGGAACTCTTTTGAAGCATCAAGGATTATCGTTGATGACTTGTGTTGTGAAACAAAATCAGTACGTTCCGTCATCTTGTTTCCGCTTTCAGAAGTCTCATATACTTCAATATTTTGGGTGACTGAATTACACGAACTCAACATAATTAGAAGGATTAAAAAAAGAATACGGTAAGGCATAATTTATTGGTTTACGTCTAATAAAAACAATTAATGTGTATTTTAAATGATCTGTTCTTTAGTCCTTAAAAACAAAGACCGTTATTTTTTCAATTATATTATTTCGTAAAAATAACATATTGCTCAACTCTTTATCGAGCTGCAATACTGCATATGTTTTGGTCATGCCAGAAACAAAATCAATGAAGATTTTTGCTTCTTGTGATTTCTCATAAACGACTGGCACTTGACAGTAGGTAAACGCTAGAGTGTCCTTTTTCAATTCTATCGTGCAAGGTTCACCTAATACATTTATGTAATTGAATTTTTTTGGTTCAGTCAAAAACTCTTGGTCTCGTAAAATGGTCGGATCAAATCCAAGAACGCCATTCTTAACTCGAATACCTAGTTCTCCAAATCGGCTGATAATATCTTCTTTCACTTGCCCCGTCATTCCTGGTTGTTGAGCTCCCTTACCCCCTGGTGTGTGTGAATATGGGTCTGTTGGAAAGGCACCGTAAAGCTCGGGCGATTTGTGTGCCCCAATACCCGCGTTGATTTCAAAATAATGGTCAAAGAGTTTCCCAATTAGGGTTGGACTATCATTGTTGTCAATGGCTTTTTTTGTAGTCTCAAACACGGCTAAAAGCAATTTAGAAACCATATGCCAGTAAATCGAACCTAAGCCCTCATATCCATAAAAAGTTCCCGAACGCCCAGTAAAAGACTTATGGTCAAATATTTCTTCAAAAACTTGCTCTACATAATGAGTTTCGTTAGCCACCATTGTTTGATAGTGTTCTGGTAATTTTTTAAGTGCAGCTTTCAAGCTATCCACATTATTAAAACTTCCATTAAAATGGTATTTTCCATGCAAGTCTTCTGAAAGCACTTGAGTATTGTTGTCCGTAACTAATTTTGTTAGTAACTCCGATGCAACTACTTTTTCCCTTGGAATTGTGTTTTTGTCAACAAAACGAGGAAGTTCTTTGTCTGGATAGAGCATATAACTGTACTGATCGGGTCTAAACAAGGCGCTGGCTTTCAACGAATCTAAAACAGCTAAACTTTCTTCGGTAGATAAATAGCCTGAACTCAACACAGCCACCTGACCCTCTAACATCTCAGGAAGGTGTGAAATACTAACTTCATCAGTTGCGTTTACTGTCATTAGATTGTACGCGTGATACAAATTGTCTTTGCGTTTATTCGCATCTGTAGTGTGTTCTAAAAAGGCAGTTGTTATATCCAAAAAGGATATTAACTCTTCTTTAGTAATCTTGTTTTTATCTCCTGAAAAAGAATTGTCATAGACGGTGTTGCGGTATAAACTTCCTGCCTCGCCCAAGACATCCATTAGTAGTTTTCTGTTCCTATCTGAAATGGTTCCGTTAAGCAACGATTTAAATTCTTGTAATCCCGCTGCAACTTGATTGAAAAACAGCAGCAGCTCTTTTGAAAGGAGAACATGTTCAAAAGAAGAGGCGTCAATTACTGTTTTGAAAAATCGTAAAAAACGACGTAAGTAATACAAGGTTACCATAGAGACCCCGTTTCCAACAAGAGCGTTATTGGCATCGTTCCACTCGGGACGTTGGGTATTCATCCAAATACCACCCTCTGGGATGAAGTTGGAGATTTTAGCCAAAACAGTTGCCAAAATTTTCTCTACAAAATTTACTTTATAAATCAAGTCCGTTTTGTCGCTAAGTAACGCACCATCAGCACCTAACTCGTTGCGCTTATGCCGAATACTTTCTTCCTTCTCGTGGTCAAAGTCAATCGTGTTTTTGGCATCTTTTAAAATGTCCTGATAGCTCTTAATGCGGTACGGAACATTGGCATACACAAACAAGTCTTCATTAAAATAGGCTTCAAGTTTTTTGGGATAATGTGCCTGTGTAAACTCCAAAAATTTCAACAGATAAATAATCTGATGATCTCCCCAATAGCCGATGTACGACCACGGGTTATCGGGTTCTATCGTTTCCCAGTCAAAGCCCCCTTTGGTAACCCGGTATGGGTTATATCCATCAAAAGTTGTGGCGTTTAAAAACTTATGGATCATTCCCTCAACAAACTCAGGATATGAATGCCCTAATGCTTCCCAATTTTGGAAAATGTCACGCCAATTCCCCTGATAATCTAAAATCTTAGATCCATCTTCGGCGCGAGTGTTAATCGAAAACTTATTCCATGGCCTACTCGGATCGCCATGGCGACGGCTAAACTTTAAGGGTAAGTACTCCAAACATAAGCGCTTGAAGTTTTGGTTGTCATCTTCATTGGCCAGCTGTTTTAAAAATTGAACATCAAAATGCTTGGCAAGCCCTTCTAAAACAGATTCTTTTAATCTAAATACTTTGCGGTTAGCATTCGCTATGTAGGCTATAAAATCTGCCTTGTCAATTTGGTAGTTGTTATCAAAAATACCGCCTCGCATGATGTTGAACATCGTATTGGCAAAGTGACGAATATTCGCCCGGCGATCGTTGGTTTCTTGCAAACCGTCTCCTGCTGCTACTAAGGAAACTAAATTGGCAGTTCCCTTCTCGATATCTAAAAGTACATCATTTACCAGTTCTGGATTATGAAGCAATTGTTCTTTTATGGCTACAACATCAGAAATGGTTTGGTTAACATCTGCCACCAACATCCATTCTTTTTTACTATTTGCTTCTAGCTGTATATCATCATGTAAAAAATATGCTCCTTTTTCTGCTCGAACATCAACTTCTTGTTGGACCGGTTGACCTGAGCGAAAGGCGTTTAGTTGCAATGAGGAAATGAGCTTTTTGGCATTGTCAAGCCCTGCAGACCATACTACGTTTGCTTTAAGCGCTTCACTAGGCTCTGCCTTATCTACAATTATGGCACTTAGGGAATAAATTCCAAGACCAGTATCTGATTCTAGCTCGCATTTTTTATAGGCGTCTACAAGATTACTGCTCGCGTTTTGCAACGCTTCTTCAACACCATAGGGTAAAATATTTTGGATTCCATCCATAAAATCAACTTTAACAGCATCTTTTCCATTGTTCACAAGCTGGGACTTACGAATAAAACCAAACTGGTTGCTAGAGTTCCACTCATAGGAGAAAGTAAGTTGTAAATCGTGGTTAATTTCCTCAAAAATTAGTTTATTCCCGTATATATTTTTGTAAAGGTTTCGCGTGGTATCATATACTTGTGCATGTCGCTCTGAAAAAGGCTCCCATAGGTGTTTTTTCTCTGAAACAGTTACTATGAAAATGGATTTACTACCGGTAACTTCAGCAGATTCTGTGATTTTATCATCGGTGTAGTATGGGAACAATGCGTAATTACTGTTTTTCCTACCAGCAGACAAGCTGCCTTTACTGGAGATAAACATCCAATGGTCTGAATTGCTGACAATACTCATAAAAAACGGCCGCATGCCATCAGCGTTCGTTATTTTATAAAAAGATTCACCATTACGAGTGATTTCATTACCCGTAACTTCTTTGTTGTGTGGTTTTACCTTATTTAACCCCAAGTGGATAGTCTCATCCACATTTTTTTTATTTGTGGTTGTTTGCAATTTTTATGTATTAAGAAGTAAATTAAATAGGTTGTTTAAAGAAATTGTAGCTGCTTTACAACATATAAACGTTTGGTCGTAACGCCTGACACTGACTAGTCATCCGCAATTAAGCGAACATGCCAATCAAATTCCTCATCATCTTCTGTTGTTTGAAGTACCATTTCATTTTCCGTACGTGACATGATCTTATACTGATGATTTCCTCCAACATACATGCCAATAAATGCTATTCCGGTTAGGTTTAACGTTTCTTGTCCTGCGGGAGCAGAAAGTGTCCAATTGGCAGAATACTCGTCCAAAGGATAATGATCTACTTCTCCTAAATCATTAGCTACTTCACCAGATGCGCCAATATCGTTGTTCAAATACTCTTCAAAGCCAAAGACAGTACCGTTTGTAACATGGGTAAAAGTTCCGTCTTCATTAAAAACATACCTATCATCATACATTCCGGTATATGATTTTTCATTGGGTGATGCCGAATACCAAGCAAAAGGATCGTCCCCCAGTCCCGGTCCTAAACCAAAATGGTCTGGGCCTTCAGCTTTTATACGCCAGGTCCTTTGAGAATTTAAATGCAGCATCGTAAGAAGCTCCGCTGGGGGTTCATAAAGGACTAAAACCTCTACGGTTTGAACCAAATTAGATTGAACTCCAGCCGTTCCAATGGCAAAAATATTTATGGTATACTCATTTAAGCCTGGTGAAGTAAATAAGTGACTTAATCTTCCACTTGGGGATACATACTCAACACCTCCAATAATATATTTAAAGGCGAGGGCGTTATTTGCCGTTGTTGTGAAAACAACCTGACCTGTTCCGTCCCCGTATGGATTTGTCGCATCAGCGCCTAAAACTTCTACACTAAAGTCAATTTCTGAAGGAATAATTATTTGTCCAAACTCGTAGTTTTCTTCACTACATGAAACAAACATTATTAAGAGTAGTAGCGATTTTATATAGATTAATTTTTTCATTTTATTCTGCTAATAATTGAATGTTGTCAAAATAATATATGCTATCATCACAGGTCTGGGCTTTGTCAAAATAAATTAATATTCTAGAAATTGAGCCGCCGTGATACGCACTTAAATCGTAAGTGAGTTTTTGCCACTCTCCAGAGCTGGTCGTGCTTTGGGTTATATTAAATATATCCGCACCAACAAAAAGGATATTGACATCGACTGTTTGTTCACCATAAACGTCTAAGGAAAACGTGTCCGAATCTTCTGAGATTGAAAATGGCGAAGAAAATAATTTTATTAGTCCTGCAAACGCTGAACATCCGCTAGCCCTAACCACCTCTTGCACATTACAGCTAATATTCGAAAGGGAGAGTGACGGATTGCTTGTTGAACTAGTGGTAAGACCTCCAATAGGCGTAAAATTATTTTGAAACCTATTTACAACTGAAATATTTAATGGTCCTGCATTCCCATCTATGTTTTCTTCTGTTTCTGTTTGGCATGTAGATAGCACAAAAAAGGAATCTGTTATTTCAATGGAACTGACGTTGGTAGTTGAAAATGCAACAACTTTTACTTCATATTGCCCTGTTTCATAGGTGTGATTGATTTCCAGTCCTGCAGAAATTTCTTGCACTTCTGAACCATCACCTAAATCGACTAGAAATGACGCTGCGCCATCAGCATAAGGTGTAATATGAACAGTACCAGAAAAATCTGTGGCAACTTTAGTCATCACCCCAACGTTTGTTGGCGCTTTTTGAAAATCAGCAAAAGATGTGTCTCGTAAACCATCCGAGTCACATGAATTAAGTGTTGCTGTAACACATATTAAAATTAAAATTTTTATTAGTCTCATATCCATCGTATAAAATTAATAGCCGGGGTTTTGTTCCCAATTATTTCCTGAGAGTTCAATTTCAACAACAGGTATTGGAAAAAGTTCATGCTTTCCTTCTTGAAAACCAGGTATGAAATTTTTAGCTTGTCCTGTTCGAACTAAGTCAAAGAATCGATGTCCTTCGCCCATTAGCTCCAATCTTCTTTCATTAAAAATTATTTGGTTAAGCGCTTCGCCGCTTAATGAAGTAACATTGAATTCTGAATTACCAAATGCCCTTTCTCGAACTTGATTCAAATAATAACGGGCTGTTGAAGGGTTAGGATTAGATTTTTTGTTATGTGCTTCGGCAGCCATTAACAAAACATCTGCATATCTAATAGCGCGATAGTTGTTTGGGTTTGTAAGGTTGGGGTCAGGAATATTAGCATCTCTTTTTCGGGGTAAATACTTGCGGTTAAAAAAACCTGTGTGTTCGTATCCCTCACCATAAGTAATTGTAATTCCTAAAGCAGCCCAATCGGCTACCCATTTTTCTATATCTAATATAGACGTGTCGCGTCTGGTGTCTAATTCATTATACGAGTCGTAAGATTCTTGAGTAGGAACATTGAAGCTGTAACCAGACTCAAAACGCGGGCCAAAGGGTGAACCTACATATTTTCGAATCCCTGAAAAGCCAACCGCAATATTTCCTTCAACGCAGGCAAAACATCCAAAACTACCGCCTTCCAGATCGGAATACTGTACTTCAAATACAGATTCTTGGCTGTTCTCATATTGGGCATAAAGTGCGTGTGCACTGGCTACTCCAGATGTCAAATCAATAGGCTTATTGTCAATAGCATCTTGATGGGTAGCTGCTAATTGAATGTGGTTATAATCAACAGCAATGGCATAATATATTGTTTCGCTAATTAGCCCTTCCAATGGTGCAGCACTTTGATAAAAAACAGGTTTGCCAGTAAGTAAAATATGATCTTCAATCTCAATTGTATCTGTGTCAAAGTCTACATGAGTGGGTGAGTCGGTTGTAGGAGTTGGGTTGTGTTGAAAATCAAAAGTGGTGTCATTTTCAAATAAGTCAGCAAAATTTTCAACCAAACTATAATTATTACTCGTTATAACCGCATCTAGAGCATCAGCAGCCTCATCAAATTTGTTTTGGTATAAATAAATTTTACCAAGTAAGGCCTGTGCGGCTCCTTTAGTAGCTCTCCCTACAAGTATTTGATATTCAGGAAGAACGTTTGCTGCATAAATCAAATCTTTTTCTAGCTGGGCATAAATTTCAGACACCGGAGTACGAGGTAAGCTAAATTGATCTCCGTATTGAATCCGTTTGTCTACAACTAACGGAACAGGACCAAACCATTTGACTAGCTCGAAGTAATAATATGCACGAAGGAAATGGGCTTCGGCAATCATAATTTCGCGACCTACAAAGTCTGTTTTATCCCGAAACTCAATAATAAAATTAGCACGATTCAAACCCGCGTACATCCATCTAAAAATACTTCTTAATTGCAGATTATTCCCTGTATGAATCATGTCATCAACTTGTTGAAATCCTGACGTATCTGTAGCATTTTCACCTCCGCAAAGGGTATTATCAGATGCAATTTCACCTAAAAGAGACGTTTGATACGTCATCCCTAATAAGTCATATGCCCCTACTAAAGCATTAAAATATTCTTCTTCAGAATTGAAATAATCTTCAGAATTTACATCTTGTGAGTTTACATAAACAAAATCATCGTCGCAAGATGTTATGCTAAAAAGAGCTATTAAAACGATTACTGTACTATTTTTTAAATTTTTCATCCGAATTAAAATTTAATGTTTACTCCTAAAGAAAATGTTCTTGGGTTTGGATAAAAACCTTGATCAAACCCTCCGCCAATTGGTGCACCTGAAGAAGTTGTTGGGTCAAATCCTTTGTATTTTGTGAATGTAAATGCGTTGTTCACAGACATGTATAATCTAAAGGACTCGATATCTAAAAATTGATTATCTAAAGTATACCCGAGCTGCATATTCTGAACTCTCACAAAAGATCCGTCTTCAACATAAAAATCAGAAAAGCGTGTATTTGGATTTGCCGCTGTGGTAACACGGGGCGTTGTGTTTGAGGTTCCAGGCCCATGCCAACGATCTAGTACATAAGAGGGTCTGTTGGTGAGTTTTCCGTACCGCTCATAGTTACGAACAATATCGCCGCCCAAAGATGCAAATGCATACGCCTTAAAATCAAATTGTTTATAATCTAAAGACAAATTAAGACCCATAGTAATATCTGGTATCGGATCGCCAATGTAGGTTCTGTCATTTTCATCAATTACACCATTATTGTCTTGATCAACATAGCGAAAATCTCCAGGCACGGCATCAGCTCCAAGTGCACGTTGTGATGCATGGGCATCAACCTCATCTAAGGTTTGAAAGATTCCATTCGTTTTTAATCCATAATAATACCCTATTGGGTACCCAGCTTCCATACGAGAAGGACCTTCAAAGTTTCCAATTCCAAATCCACCACCAAGAACATATCCTATTTGATTATCAACAACTAACACGTTGTTTTCTAAGGTTGAAAAATTATAATTCAACCCAAAGTCCAAGTCATTAAAGAATGTGTCTTGATATCCAAACTCAAACTCGAAGCCTTTGTTTTCGATCGTTCCTGCATTGGCGAAAGGGTTGCCAGATCCTGGCGCGGCTGTACCCAATAAAGAACTGGATTCGACTACTAACAAAAGATTACGAGTAGTTCTTTTGTAGTACTCAAAAGTCATGTTGACTTTGTTGTTCAACAGCCTAAGGTCTAATCCTACATTGAAAGATTCTTGTTCTTCCCATTGAATGTTTGGATTTGATAGGGCTCCAGTTGCAGTCCCGTAAACAAGTTGATTGCCTCCGAATGTATACACGCCTTCGCCATTCATTAGAGATACAAACCTAAAAGAGCCAATTCTATCGTTTCCTAGTATTCCAAAAGATCCTCTTAGCTTTAAAAAATCTATTATTGAATTATTTTCCAGAAAAGATTCTTCGCTAACTACCCAACCTGCAGACGCAGATGGGAAATAGCCAAACTTATTGCCAGGGCCGAAATTAGACGAGCCATCTCTTCGTAAGACAGCTGTTAACAAATACTTGCCATCGTAATCATAGCGTAATCTGGCAAAATAAGAAAGTAACCTTGAGTCCGAAAGTCGGTTCGATCTATTTATGAAAATGGGTTGGGTACTTTCTGCGTCTGCAAGATTAGCATCCCTAATATCTGTAATGACTGGCATATTAAAACCTATGGACCCGTAACCGTCCTGATACGTTCTAAAAATACTGTTCCCTAACGTAACTTTTACGTTGTGCTTTTCAGCAAAAGTATCTTCATAGTTAACAAGTAAATCCACTGTATAATCACGGTAAATATCTAGTGGCTCATTGTATCCAGCCGTTTGAGCGTCAAATACCTTGTCACTAAATATTCCCTCTACTCCATAATCTGAAATCGGTCCATAATAGCGGCCTCGAACTTCAGTATAATTCCCTTGATAGTTGGCTTGAACGCTTAATTGTGGTAAAATACTGTACTTCAATCCGAATACAGTGCTGTAACGGTCTGCTTGCGTACGGTTAATAGCTAAAAACTTTTGCTTTAATGGGTTTACCACCTCAATTGGCTGATCAACAGCGCGTGTAAAATCGCCATTTTCGTCGTAAACAGGTAGATTTGAGGGCATGTTAATAGCATTATACAAAAGCGATCCTATACTGTTTTCAGGTAGAGTCCTTCTGTATGTATTACTGTACAATAGGCTTGCGTTTATATCTAAGCCTTCGATTGGATTTACGCTATAATTTGCTTTACCCGTATAGCGTTGAAAGTTGGATTTTATGCCCCCTACAGTTCCATCTTGAGAGAAAGAAGAAAAACTAGCGCTGTATGTTGATTTTTTACCGCCACCTCTCATGCTAATGTCTTGACTCGTAATTTTAGCTAGCTGAAAAAGTTCGTCTTGCCAATTGGTTCCTTGACCAATATCGCCTAGGTAGTCAAAGGGCAAATCCTCACCACCCGCAGCGTGTGCCTCATTGGTAATCAACACAAATTCAGTGGCATTTAATAGTGGTAACTTTCGAGTTGTTTCTTGTAGCCCTGTGTATGCGTTATAACTAACCTTAATGGGTGTTTCAAGTCGTCCTGTTTTCGTGGTTATCAATATTACCCCATTTGCAGCACGTGTACCATATATACCAGCAGATGCATCTTTTAAAACAGATATGCTAGCAATATCGCTAGGGTTAATAACGCTCAGTTCTTCAATCACGTTACCGTCGACTAATATGAGAGGTCTATTGTCTCCATTTGTTGATATCCCGCGAATTCTGATGTCTAATCCAGCACCTGGAGCACCAGACTGAGACGTAATGTTGACCCCTGCCACTTGACCTTGAAGAGCTTGTTCAATACGTGTTGGTTTTATGTTTTCTATGGTTTCGCTATTTATGACAGAGACTGCGCCGGTTACTTCCTTCTTAGATTGAGTACCATAGCCTACAACCACCACTTCATCTAATGCGTTAACCTCCTCTTCTAATGAGATTTGAAGATTACTACCATTACCCACTTTAGTTTCTAGGGTTTTAAAACCAATAGAAGAAACAATTAGAATATCCTCATTTGACAAACCAGACAAAGTAAATACACCATCAAAATTGGTGTTCGTAGCTATTTGTTTCCCCTTTACGAGTACTGTGGCTCCTGGGATTGGAATACCTGTTTCATTTTCTACAACTGTACCATTTACAGCAAGCTGCCCATACGATTGGTGGGCAATTGTTACAAAAAATAAAAAAATTAAAAACTGATTAAACCTCATAGATATATGATTAACGAACTAGTTACAAATTTAATAATATCAATTATTAAATATGAAAAAAATAACTATACAAAATACATACAACACAATAAATTATTAGATATTTTGCGTAATCAAAAGTTATAGGTTGATGATATAGTCAACTAAGTTTTCATCCCTACTCAAATCCATACGTTTTCTGAGTCTGTATCTTTTTATCTCCACACTCTTTGAAGAAATATTGAATAAGGGAGCAATTTCTTTTGATGTTAGATTGAGTCTCAAATAGGCGCATAAGCGCATATCGTTATGCGTTAGCTTTGGGTGTTTGGTCTTGAGTTTTTTAAGAAAATCCTTATCTGAATTATCAAATGCCTCGCGGAAAAAATCCCAATCATCTTCTTTTTTGAAGTTTCGTTTGATGATTCGAATGACTCGTGTCGCTAAAGGGTTTGACTCCATACTTTCTAAATCATTCAGAATAGATTTTAAAAATTGATTCTTCTTCACAATAGCCATCGTAGCTATAGCAAGTTCTCGATTTTTGCTTTTTATGTTTTCCTCCAGGCTCTGTTTTTCAAGTTGAATTAATTGTTCGTTACTTCTTAACTTAATTAACTCTAATTTTTGGTTGTTTTCTTCAATTAATTTTGCCTGTAGTTTTAAATAATAGCGTTCATATATTTTATTAATAGACAACCCTATGAGTATAAGAATAACCATGTAAACTAAAATCATAAGATTAGAGGCAAACCATGGTTTTAATATGAAAAACTCTCTTGAAGTTGTCATCAGTTCAGACTCGCCAAGCTTTGATTGTATCTTAAGTTTATACTTGCCAAATTTTAAGTTTCCAAAGCTTATGTTTTTAATAGCACTCCAACTGCTCCAATTTTCATTATATCCTTCCAGCATATAACGGTGTTTTATTTTGTCCATAGCTTCATACATGGGTAAGCCAAACTCAAATGAAATGGAGTTGTAATCGTATGGAATTTCATTTACTGCGTTTATATCCAATATTTTCGTTTGCTGTGAAGTGTTTTTAGAGGTGATTTGACTTATCACAAGATCATTTGTTATGCTTGGTGTATCAGTAAAACTTGTTATCAAATAACCCTCAGTTGACCCAATCAAATACGCGTTTTCATTCAGGAAGGTTATGTTTTCAAATCCCAAGACATCCTTTCTAACAGATTCTCCTGTAAAGGATTTACTAACTTCCAAGTCTTCAGAAAAAATATTTTTCTCAAGCTTATACATATATTTTTTACCGAATAGGAAAAGTTGGTCATTACTGACCGCTACCATTTTTCTTGAGGTAAACATATCGTTCTCTGTCAAACTGGAAACCAAAGGATTTATCTCAAAGCTATTGTTTAGTTGATTGTATTTGTAGAATCCATTTGCATTGAAGTAATAGGTGTCCCCCTGTAGAGAACTTAAGCTGGAAGGACTCTTTTCAGTTAGTAACTGAATACTTTCCTGAATTGATTTTAATGCATTATCAAATGTCAACTTAAAAACCCCTTTATATCCATGACTTACAAGCATTGTTGTATCGGAAGTAAGCTCAACAAAACGAGAAGAAATATTAAATCCTTTAAGTTTATTGCTATACTGCCATGAATCTCCAGTGCGTTTTAGTAGATGAATACCGTTATACGTGCCCACCAGAATTTCGTTGGTGCCATACTTCAAAAATTTCCAAGCACCTGTTTTGGTATATATAGGTTTTACCTGTGTGTCATTCACTTCAAAAACGCCTAGGTTGTGGGCACAAAAAAGAGTGTTGTCAATTAATTTCAAATTCCAAACCTGACCCTCAACAGCATCAATTTTTTTGAAGCCATCCAATGAAGAAATATTTTTAAAAAACAACCCCTGGTTTGTTCCTAAATATAATTTGTTGTTATGAACAGCACTTGTGTATACTGAACCCAGGTTCCCTACATCATCGTAGTAAAACTTATTGTTGGAATTGATATCAATATACGCCAGTCCATTGTCCAAGCCTATCCACAAATTCTTGTTGTTATCTACAAAAGTGCTTAAAACAGTATTGTTGTTTAGACCCGTTCCTTTCTTTGCAGAAAAAACAATATTCCCTAAACTATCCAAAAGAATTAAGCCATCTGTGATAGTTCCAATGGCATAAGAATCGTTATTAATTTGCTGCGCGCTGTATACCAATGATTTTTTTAAAATCTCATCTGCAGGGATTCTCCAAGGGATAATTTTATTTGAGCGCATCCTAAAAAAACCATTCTTTTCGGTCAGAAGTAAAAGTCCCGAATCTTTCAAAAAAATATTAAGTACCAGGTTTTGATTGAGTTTGGTTCCAGAAACAACCTCTATTAATTCATCACTACTAACTTTATAAATAGAGTAATCCAGGGTTTGTATATACACGTCTTCATCTACAAAATAGGACTTGAGAACCGCGCTGGATGGGGGAGTTAGTGTGCTTAAAGCGTTTGTTACTTGATTGTAAATTATAAGTCGGTTCAAGGACTGAAAAACAATGAACTGCTTATAGTGGTTAATGTTCCAAACTTGCTCATCTTCGAGCATCTCAAAATTCAAACTTTCAACCAAAGAAATATACTCAAGAGTGCCGTCAGGTTGATTTTTCCAGTAACCAAAATCCATGTAAGCCCCTGAGAAAATAACATTATTATGTACGTAAACGGATCGTAAAATAGAGGTATTCGGTGATGGATATAATCGCCAATGCGCCCCATCAAACGACAGCAAACCCTCGTTGTTAGCTATATAAATTACTCCTGACTGACTTTGTGAAATATTCCAATTCTGACTTCCGGCATTGTATAGTTCAGGCTTATAGGCTTGTATAGGTGGCAGTTCTTGACCTAAAAGAGTGAAAAAACCAAATACAACTAAAATTAAACCAAGGAATCTTTTCAATATATCAGATGTTAAAATGCTAATTTATTTAAATTTGACGCGTATGCAATATATAGAATATAATGTAAAAAAAAAGGCACTAGCCTTTGCTAGTACCTTTTTTGTAGTGTCATATGGTTGGCTATAACACTAAGAAAACATCTCCAACCGATAGTGCTTTCAGCTCATTATCTGATGATAAGTTTATTCACAGAAGTAGCGCCTTCATGTTCGATTTCAATCATATAAAGTCCGCTTCTTTGAGAAGATAAATCAAGTCTGTTCGTGTTAACAGCCTCTTTTATAAGTTGTCCGCTAATGGAGAATGCTCTTATAGCATCTACTTTCTCAACTCCTGAAATGTTTAGGATTCCATCGGATGGGTTTGGATAAATAACTATCGCGCTATTTAAATTAACATCTGCTAATCCAAGTGTTGCAAATGATCCAAATTTAAGATCATCAATTTTGAAATTATCCAATGCCTCGTTTGTATCTTCTTTGTTTGTTTGAATATCAAAGAAGAATACAATTCTCCCTTTGTCATTAGAGTCATATGTACTTAGATCCCAAATAACTTTTTGCCATTCTCCAACAGCTGTATAATTGAAATCGTCCGGTCTAATTTCATGGCTATTGTTAAAGTCATCGCCATCTTGAATTTTAAGAGTCAGTTTAGATTGTCTATCACCCTTAACCATTATACTTATTCCTCTATCTTTTGAGGAAAGGTCAAGTGGTCCAGAAGCATCAAGTCCAATTTGTGCCCACCAATCTTCATTTACTTTTGAAACAGAACCATATCCGCTAGAGTTGTACCCTTCACCAGCGCCATCAGCAACGTCAGCATATACTATATTAGAATAGGGTTTAAAACCAGATGCAGTTTCAAAATCTACCGTAAGTTCAGTAATTGGAGTTGCTGGTGCTGGTACTTCATCACCTTCTGCATAAACGAAGTTGTCATAAACTCTAGTATCCTCTTTCTTATGAACACCGCCTGAAACTTGATGTGCTTCATCTCCACCACCATAGTTGGTGAAGAGAACAATTTTTCTAAACTGATCGTTAGAAGTACCACCATTATCGCCTTTATAGTTATCCGTGAAGTCGACTGTAATGGTCTCCCATCCATTTCCACTTGTTACGAATCCTTTTTCAATAGTAGCATTACTAGCCCCAGTAGTAGGAGTTTCAAGTTTTAATAAACCTGAATATTTTCCTTTGTTTGCATCCGCATCATCATGGCTTGTCCAAATATCAAAAGAAACAGTTTTTGTTGTTCTTAAGTCTATCTTTTTCTGACCTACTGGAATAAGTATTTGTGCATTTTGCCAATCTTGAGAGCCTTCGCCACCATAGACAACATTTAATACTTTGCCTTTGTCTGAATTAGATGGATCGTCGATTATTGTTGCAACCGCCCCTTCATCACTTTTTATTGCTGCTGCTATCCAATCTTCACTAAAATTAATCTGAGCTGGAGAAGCTGGTTGCTTACCTACTGCATAAGGATAAACACAAGATGAATCCCAGGTTGTTGTAGAATCATCTGTACAATTTACAGCTCCTGTGGTCCATGTTCCACCTTCTTTAAATGCCCATGAGTCCATATATTCCCAATCTTGTCCAGTACCATCAACATCAGGGTCTCCATAAGTCTCAGAAACTTCTCCGTTATAATACAATTCAATTGCATCATCCCCATTTTGAGAAATAGCACTTGTTCCTATAATTACTTGATCAAAAATGTTACTTGCATCTAAATAAGAATCCATAGCATCTTTAGATCTAACAACAAGGATGTTGTCGCCTTTTGCAGCAGTGGCTCCGCTATCAAATGTGTACTCTTGACCATCAGTTCCACCACCATTATTAGCAACTCCGATCCCATAAACACTTAAATCGGCAATATCTTCACTGGCAACTAAGTGAATAGCTTTCCCATCAGATCCCGCAGACGGCACAGTAAAATCTATAACCCCTTTTAATTTTAAAGCACTAGCATCATTATCAGTTGAGGATTTATATTTTAGTGAAACATAGTCTATAAGTAATATTTCATCAAGATTGGTTGGAGAAGCATTTGAACCCCCTAACTTTCCAAATGAAAATCTAATTTTTAGATTTGAGCCATCAGAGGCAGCTGGAATTGTAACTTCACCTGTAGTTTGTATCCAATCTTCCTTTGTTGTTCCAGCTGAATTATTTGGAACTACCTCCACTAAGGTTGAATCATCATTAGAATCATTATTATTATGTCCTTTGATTCTTAAAAAAGGTTTTTTCGCAGGAGATTCATTATAGTCAACCGCAACAGGCCATCTTGTGTAAATTGAATAAGTATAAATTCCTGGTGGAACTATAGTGTCTAATGCAACAAACTGTGGATCTGTGGCATTTCCCTTTTTAAATAATTTGTATACCCTATTTCCGTGATAGGCAGGAGCATTTGCATTGGGAGAACCATCTCCATTTGCAACTGAGCCATAAGCAGCACCATTATGAGCAGATGTTCCGAATCGATTTGTGGCACTCAAGGTACCAGACCCATCAACTCCTGTTGTGTCACATCCAGCATCAGTATTTTGAGTGGTACAAACACCTGGGTTTGGTAAATATTCTTGACCAACGGTCTGAGCGGTTAGTGGTAAAGATATTATAGTAATTAGTAGTATGTAAAAAATTTTCATATAGTTATGTTTTAATATTGTATATAAATTTCAGATATTATTTTTAATTCTTGTTTAAATTTTTGTTAAATTATTAAATTTCAGCTAATTTTTTTCTCTTTCTCTTTAATTTTTGAAATTAATATTTGTGTCATTAGCAAAAACACAATGATTAAATTTAATTTTCTTCTGCTGGAAATGCTTTAGAAACTTCAACAAGAAAATTTCTCAAAAGCCATTGCCCCTGTGTTGGATGTGTATCATCGACTCTATGTAACCTCAAGAAAAAATACAGGTTTTCAGTTCCTGAAGTTATATCTACAACTTGATTGTCAATTCTTTTAAAAGTTGATATGTCAGCACCTATTGTACCCCACCTATTTGTACCAGACCATAAACTATTTGTTGCATCCATCATCAAATCCCATGATTCAGGTGCGATTGGTGGCGCGCTATTATCTGATGCTTGAAAGCTGTAAAGCTCTCTTGAATGTCTTTGATTGAAGAAATTATTATAGCCAAAAGCTTCATAAAAAGTAAACCTCACTTTTTTAAACGTAGCATCAGTTATTTGTATTTTAAGTTCCACAGCCCCATCTTTACGATCTGCATTGTTAGCTCCATTAATTGTTTGGAATTTTATTACTGGGGTACCTATTCTACCATGGCTGCCAGAAGAAGCTAAATATGAAGTAGGACTATCGATATGATGCAACGTGATTTGGTCAAGGGTTGACAAATCGTTTTCGTAAAGTGGAGTTGTTTCCCAACGCGACTCAACCTCAATGGTGAATACATCCTCAAATGTGTATTCGTTAGCGGTAGCATTAGTGGCTTTTAAACTTAGCGTATGCAAACCACTTGGAAGACCTGCATCTGCAGCAATGGATACTTTACCTGAAGGGTTCTCTACACTAAATGAGGGGGAAAAATCAATAGCTGTTTCTCCTGCTAACACGTCAGGATTATTATTGACAAGAGATTTAGGAAATATAATTTCCCAATCAGTGGGTACCATTCCATCAACAAGTGGAGCTGCAGTTGTGTATGCAGTATTTGGTGAAACAACTGCTTTTGTAAGTACAGTTGCTCCGTCTTGTTGGACCATCTGTAAAGTTGGTGGAGCGCCGACAACAACTGTAAGTATATTTTGGACATTAATTATACCTGTGTTTGTAGTTACTTGAACAGACAATTGATTAGATCCAGAAATGGCACCATTTACTTTAGAAATTGCTCCAGTTGTAGCATTTATTGTAAAACCAACAGGGGGCTCAATGAGTGCATATGTAACTGATGTAACATCCGAGCCACTTGCCGATGTGTCTGTGTATGATACTGTCGCCATAACGCCTTGCTCAAAAATACCTGCGTTAACTTGAGCGGCGTCAATATTTACCTGAACAGGAACATCCAAAATGGTTAGTTCATATGCGCCTTTGTGAACAGCCATTCCATTGGAATTTGAAACCCCTATATCTACTGAATATACGCCCGTAGAAATAGTGTTAGCTGCATTTCCATATGTTACCGCACCAGAATCTGGGTCAACTGAGAAAGCAGCCCTTGTAAAACTACTAGTTGAAGATGCATTTAACAAACGAAAACGATATGGCGCAACAAAATCTCCTGCTGGTGCACTGCTTTCAATAGGACCAACAACTGGATAACTAGTTAAATTTGTATAAATTAGTGGGTTTCCACTAACTGTTAAAGCCTCTTGCTCATATCTTTGAATATCTTCGCTTTCATCACATCCAACGAAAAGAATCATTGATAATATGAGGGTTGATAGTAAATATTTTGAAACGTTCATATTTTTAGTCTATTAAGTTGTTGTTGTTTATTTCAATTAGTGGAATGTCGAGATACATAACTTCTGATTCAACATCATTAAGTACAGCGTCCACAGATGCTTTAAAATTTGGGTTGTTATTGCGTCTGTTGATTGTGTTTTCTAAAAAGTAAGCATAGCCTCTTCTTCTGTTGTTGTAGGAGTCATGTCCCTCGCCTAACAACTCAAAACGATATTCGTCCATAATAGCATCTCTAAAACTTGCTTGGTCGGTTGTATAACCCGAATGTGGTGTTAGACTAGCACGTGCTAATACTTCAGACACATATCCAAGCTGCTCCCCATTTTGAAGTTCGTTGGATATTTCAGACAACATTAAAATCAAATCTGCGTATCTGTATACAATTAGATTTTGGCTGTTACATTGGTTGGTGTGTGTTTTGTCTTTTTCAGCGTGCTTAAATAAATAGGGGTGTGCATTTCCAAAAGCACTACGTGCCGCGTTAGTTGGGTATACCCTTACTGTTCCACCAGTATCAGCTCGCGTATATTCATGTATATATGTAGCATCTAACCTTGGGTCATCAGGGTAATGTGCGACGTGATAGTCGTATACATCTGCAGAAACACCAAACCAGCCAAATGCTTGTCCAGCTTTATATTTCCAAGGCGTATAATTACGACCCATTTGAGAGTTGCATGCATCTTGAGCAAGTTGTAACTCAAATATTGATTCTGTTGAATTTTCATTACTTCCATCAAACAAGGTTGCATAGTCTGAAACCAGTTGGTAATCTCCTGAATCGTAAACCTCCTTTGCTTCCTGGTAAGCTAGATTCCAATAACTCATTTCAGACATCCCGTCTGCTTGCAGGTTAGGATTAGTCGCTAATTGCATATAAACTTTGGAAAGTAACATACTAGCAGCGTGTTCTTTTGGAAAACCATTTCCTGCTGAACCATTTAACAGTGCCTTTGCTTGTGTCGCATCAGCGATAATTTGTTGATACACTTCTTTTGAGGGTGTCTTCTCCTTGTGAATATTATCTGAGTCAGGAAGGCTAGTCCAAACTGGAACATCGCCCCATAGTCGTGTTAAAGATAGATATCCATATGCGCGTGCAAAAAAAGCATGTCCTACAACATCATTAATTCTAATTTGGTTAGAATCTGTCGAGGCAGGATCGATTGTAGCATTTGATATCGCGGTATTAGCTCTTGACACAAGTCGATACAAACCAATCCATGTGTTTTGCGTATCTACATTTTCGTCAGGATTTAATATCATCTGACCAGTCATCCAATTTGCTAAAAGTCTGTTACCGCCCCTACGCGTAATCATTAAGCCCGAAAAAGCATTTTCAACAAACATGCGTTGTTCCTGTGCTTGATAATGAGTTAGTGCTGCATATATCCCATCTCTAGCAGCTTCTGCACTTAACGCATTGTCATACATCGAACTGTCTAGGAAGGGGGGATCTTCATCAAGGTTACAGGAAACCAATAATAAAGTAGTAGTTAACAAAAGGCATACTAAAATTGTTATATGCTTAAGTTTAAATATTTTTTGCATAATTGAGGTTGAATTTATTAGCATGATATTATAAGTTTATGTTTAATCCGATTAAAATATTTTTTGAGTTTGGTGGACCGTTCCAGTCAACTCCGTTAATTAGACCTGTCCACATGAAGGTGGTAATCTCAGGGTCAAAACCACTGTAATTTGTTAGAGTAAGCAGGTTTTGACCTGTAACATAAATATTAGCACTTTTTATGGCGTTGTTTTCTTTTATAGGAAGGTCATAACCTAGTGTTACATTGTTTAAACGTAAGTAACTTCCATCTTCAACATATCGATCAGTAGCAGCGAAAAACTCGGGCTGACCTTGAGAAGGAATATACCCAATGCGAGGGTAGCTATTAGACTGCCTTTCAGGGCGCCAAGCGCCGTGATAGGCGTCGCTTAGGATATTTCTAAACAATCCCTCAGCATTTCCCATTTGTATTAAATTCCCATTAATAATATCATTTCCATAAACACCATTAACAAGTGCGCTTAGCGAAAATGATTTATACCTTACGGAAAAGTTTATGCCAAAAGTATAATCAGGGTTTGGATTACCAATAATAGTTCTGTCTGCCAAATCAATAACATTATCACCATTTTGGTCAACAAAACGTACATCACCAGCTTGTGCATTTCCAATTGTAGTATCGCCCGTTTGGTAAATTCCATCTGTCTCAAGTCCGTAAAATAGTGCTGTTTCCTCTCCTTCAATAAAAATATTGGCAGGGTATTTAAAATAGTTCCCCCTACTAACTGTATTACCTAAGTAGAAACGTCTGTCAACATAACTTCCGTTAATTAGTACAGGTGAGAGTGATTGTGAAGAGAGTCCTTCAATTCTGGTTTTATTAAAGGCTATATTACCTCCAAAACTAATGTCTAAGTCATCGCTTGAAATTGGGTTTACTTGAAGCGCAATTTCCAATCCTTTATTTGACAACTCGCCTCTATTAACGAGCAAGTTGCTAAAACCAGTTGAGGCAGCAATATTTGAGCTAATCAATAAGTCTTTAGTTGTTTTATCATATGCATCAACTGTTCCTGTAACAGTACCATCAGCCAATGAAAAATCCACACCAATATTGGATTGCTCTGTAGTCTCCCAAGTCAATTTTGAATTGGCAATATTATTCAAAATTAATGGAACACTAGTTCCATTATTTGCTGTTCCATATAACACACTTGAATTAATTCCGTAATTAGACAATGTTCCATATGCCCCTATTCCGTGGTTACCTATTTGCCCCCAACCTAGGCGTAATTTCAACTGGTCAATTGCATCAATATTTTTAATAAATCCTTCCCTGTGGGCATTCCAAGCAACTGCAACAGAAGGGAAAAATCCATATCGTTGATCTTCTAAAAATTTAGAGACACCGTCTCTTCGGAAACTTGCAGTTAAAATATATTTATTGTTAAAAGCATAATTCACACGTCCCAATAAAGAAAACAGTTTAGTTTCTCGATCAAGATTTGCAAGTGGACTTGAAATAACCTGACCTAAGAAAGGCTGCTCTGTTGTTTTTTCTAGCGTTACAAAGTCTTGAACCACATAGGTCATGTTTTTAGTTGTACGCTGATCGTATGTAAGACCCAAAACCGAATTGATACGGTGCTTTCTATTAAATGTACGGTTAAAACGGAGTGTGTTAGTTATTTGGAAAGAAGATAAATTCATTTTAGACAATTGCAGTTGCCCATTTGCATTTAGCCCAACAAAAGTGGTTAACCCATAGAACCTTCTTCTTTCTTTAGTTCTAATATTACCGCCTGCCCTTGTTTGAAAACTTAACCCTTTGAGTCCTAGATCGAATGTGGCTGTCAAAACCCCAAAGAATCTATTTTCATTAGACTTATCTTCAAAGTCGTCTATAAACGAATAAGGGCTTGCAATTCCTAAATCATCAATGTTTTCAATATCGTCTAGCCCATCTGGTAAAATGGGGCGAAAAGACAATAGGTTTCTAATAAAGCTTGTTGAAGAACCACCGAGTAAGTCACCCCCCTCTGCAAAGTCAGTTGAGCTGAAAAATCCGCTTAAGCGTGCATTAATTTTAATTTTAGGACTTAACGTTTGGTTAAGGTTTAAACGAATATCCCCACTTTTAAAACTTGAATTTTCCGTTAGACCTCTTTGGTCGTTAAACCCACCTGATAAATAATAGTTGCCATTTTCACTACCCCCAGAAACCGATCCTCCCACGCTCAAGCTGGTAGCCATTTTAAGAAGATCTTTTTGCCAATCTACTGTCGTTAGAGGGGTATTATAAATTGATATTTCTCCAGTGCCCACTGTACTAACGATAGGATATAATTGATTGTTTTCAATGTGAAATGCAGGCTGAGCTGTAGCAGAAAGTCTTATATTCGATTCGTTTCGATATCTACCATAATCAAGTGCATCTAACACATCATACGTTTTTGATACGCTTCTTATAGATGTGTTAACAAAGAAATTTGTTTTAACTTGATTGGGAGTACCCTTTTTTGTTGTAATAAGGATAACACCATTCGACCCCCTAGATCCATATATGGCTGTTGCAGAGGCATCCTTTAATACTTGGATATCTTCTATATCCCTAGGGTTTATCCCGTTAAGACCATTTTGTTGTTCTTGACCTGTATTGTTACCACCTGTGGCAACAACATCTTCACTTGCAGATGAAATAATAATACCGTCCACAACGTAGAGGGGCTCGTTATTTCCTCGTAAACTACTTGTACCACGAACACGAACACTAATACCAGAACCTGGATTAGCCGCATTTTGTGTTACTTGAACACCGGCAGCTCTACCTTGAAGCAGTTGATCCACGGTTGTGGATTGACGTGAAATTGTCTCACTAACTTTTACAGATGCCACAGAGCCTGTTAAATCCTTTTTAAGTACCGTACCGTATCCAATAACAACTACTTCTTCCAACTCGGAGACGTCTTGCTCGAGTGAAACTGAAATATTGTTTTGTCCTTCGATATTAATTTCTTGACTCACAAAGCCTACATAGGAAATAATAATTTTTGTTTCTCCATTGCGTATAGCAATTGTGAACTTTCCATCAAAATCAGTTATTGAACCTATGGATTCTGAGCCCTTGACTTGTACAGTCGCGCCAGGAAGCGGAGCGCCCTTATCATCATTAACTTCACCACTAACAATTTTACCTTGTGAAAAGGCAAATAGTGGCAATAGCAAGAGTGTAAAAATTAGTTTTTTCATTGGTTTTATTTTGAAAGTTAAATTTATGTTAGATTTAACAAGAAATTTTAGAACTTTTGAATTATTCAATAAAACATTTATGTCATTGACATATAATAAGTCATATAATTATGGTTTTAAAAATAAAAATTGCTTCCCAAGCACATTTTTACTAATATTTAACACAAATCTTTTATTTGATGGTGTTTGCTTTGAATACTTTGGTCATATAGTTAAACCATATTATGAAAATCAATAGATGATAAAACAATTATACATTCAAAACAGTTGTTTTTTTTACCATGTAATAATGGTGTTTTTTGCTTCTTTTGGACTGTCAGCACAAGATTACTACGTAGCACCGCCGCCTTTTGGAAATGACTCAAATACAGGAACTGAGGCAGCTCCATTTGCAACAATCAATAAAGGGATTTTTGCCGTGCAACCAGGAGGCACCGTTTATGTTATGAATGGAACATACACCAACCAAAACTATGGTACGGCATCCGCGCATTTATTAGACGGATCTTTAAGTCAGAATATGAATAATCCTCCTGTAGTAACTATCAATAAATCTGGAACAGTGGAAAATTACATTACCATTCGAAACTATCCAGATCACAATCCTAAAATTATGTTTGATGGGAGGGGTGGGATTTTAATATCTAATCCTCAAAGTTATATCATCATTGAGGGTTTTGAGATAGAAGGTCCTGCAGCCTCAATCGATTATGATATGGCTATTGCGGATAGGGACTGGAAGGTTAAGTGTGACCAAGAAGGACTGAGTTATACCCATAATTATTTTTCAGGTTTTGGTATTTGGAGCGGGTTTAGCCAAGGCTTTCTCCATAACCATATTATTGTGCGAAACAATATTGTTCACCATACAACCGGTTCGGGTATTCGCTTTAATGATAGTGATCACATAACAATTGAAAACAATATAGTTTACAACACAACATGGTGGACCTCTAATGCATCAAGTGCAATTGTTTTTGCCGAAACTAAGTCTCAATCAAGTACAGATAATGGAGATGACATCAAAATGATAATACGTGGAAATACAGTATATAATAATTGGAATCGAATTCCTTTTTACATGACTCAAGGGGTAGTTCCACCTAATGGAAATCCACCAAGTGACGACTATGGAAATGCTAATTATTCAACCATTTTAGATGGTCAAGGGTTGTATGTAACCCGAAGCGACGACGACTATTATGGGACTTTTTTGTTTGAAAATAACCTATGTGTAAACAACGGTAAAAACGGTGTTAATTTTGATAGATCTGAGGGAAGTTCAGCGTTAATTCGAAATAATACCATTTATTTTAACGGAGCTCATGAGATAATTCAAGATATTTCTGTGAGTGAAGGTAACCCACCACATAGGGGCCAAAAAGTAGCAGGAATAAAGTCCAATTTTTTTAGAAATGTCACAGTTGTTAACAACATTGTTGTAACAAGAGAATATGATTTTTTTGCCATGCAACTTTTAAACCAAAATGCAAGTGGTACCGTTAAAGTAGCAAACAACAATATTTTTGTTAATGGAAAATTACCAGGCTATACCAATTCAGAGAATAAATATTTAGTCCATAGTTGGGTTAGAGATAATAATCAGATTATCAATGACATCGATTTTAATATCAGTAATCATGTAGATCCCATTTCTTTCGTAAGCTCGCCTGCAATTGTTAATGGGCCCATAGATATGTCTAGCACAGATTTCAGATTGCAATCACACTCTCCTGCAAAAGATGCAGGTAACAAAAAACACACACCTGCCACAGATATTCTCGGAAACCCAAGACCTGTAACTCAAAGTGATGCTATATCATCAAGTAGTTTTGAAACTTCTTTGGATGGTTGGACAAATTTTGGATCTACAGTAACAAGCTCTACAGAAGCGGCAAAGTCGGGTAGCAAAAGCCTAAAAACCAGCGCACGCACAAAAAACTACCACAGCCCCAGAATATTTTTGAATAGCCTTCTTGAGGTTGATAAGAGCTACACATTTTATGTTTGGGTGAAATTAGCTGAAGGAAGCGGTACTGTACAGCTCACGGTAAAGTCAACTGTCAATGGAGCTACAACTAAAGAAAACGTAGACACGTATACAAACTTAGCTAGCGAAACCGCATCAGCAAATGACTGGGTGCTGCTAACAGATAATTATACACATACTCAAAATGATCAAAGCTTTTTGTATGTAAAAGGACCTCCAGTAATTAACGAAGTAGGTGTTGAATATTATATAGACGATTTTTCATTGGTTGATCAAGGGACTGGTGAAGTAGATTTTTCTACTGTTGGAAATATAGTTGATATTGGTGCCTATGAATACCAAAGCCAACCACTTTCTACTTCATACAATCCTGTGCAAGCAAACTCCGTTTATGCTTTCCCCAACCCCGCAAAAGATATGCTAACGCTTATTAACCTTACAAATGAAGAAAGTATTACGATTTACGACCTGTTGGGGAGAAAACAAGCCGTTTATCAACATCAACAAAGAAAAACAAACCAATTAAAGCTCAACGTATCAATGCTCGATACAGGCATCTATTTTATACATGTCTCTAATGCTAAGGGCAAAATAAAATCCATACGATTCATTAAGAAGTAAGCAAAAGAGCTGTATAAAAAGTATGAAAACCTGTCATTTTAAACCTGCCTAGCGCAGGTAGTTTATTTCAAAATATTAAAAAATTATTACTAACGAATTGCATAGGTTCAAAACGCAATTTATTTTTTTGAAAACTTTTTAGTAACAGAAAACAATGCAGACTCTATCTTCATAAAGTAAACGCCAGCGACAATGTTTGGAATAAATAATGAATTTTCATTGGTACACGTTTGATAAATCTCTTTACCACTAAAATCATATACAGTAATATCTAAAGTTGTGAGATTTTTTTTTAGAATATTAATGTAGTTTGAATTAATTGGAATTGGGTAAATATCAACAGTTTTACTGATGGAAATATCAATCTTACTAAGGGAGGACTGAAGTACAAATTTCAGTGCTTCATTCGCCATTTTTTGGCTTTCATGACCAACCCCAATTACTTCGTATTTTTCCCAATTAAAATCATACCCGAAATCATCAGCTACATCTAGAGATGTTTCAAAAAAATATTTGCCCCTAACATACCTGTTTTTGCCTTGTTGGGTATCAACAGTCGCATTGCGCCTCAATCCACTTGAATTAGGATTGATGTCATTTTTACCCAAATGAATAAAAAGCTTTTTTGAAAAAGCACTTTCCAATTTTTGATTGCTGATCTGACTATCGTCAAGTCCATAAGGAAAACGATAGCCATTTTCTGGAACCAAATACCACCCTGCGTTTGAGCATATAGCAGTATTTAGTTTTGAGTTTGGTAGATACATAACAAAACGATGCAAAAATTGCGCACCTGCAGAGTGTCCCCATCCGATATAACTAAGTTGATTTCCAGATATATCTTCAATTACATAATCGAATAAATTGTCAATGATTGAATATGTCCATTCGTTTTGATTGTTGTAATTATTTTCTGAAGGGTCATCATAATCTGAAAAAACATTTCCGGTTATATATTCCGTAGCTATTGTCCAATTGGTACTATCAAACTTGGGAGCCAAAACAATGAATTTATGTTCATCGGACATGCTAACCCAATAATCTCTATAGTCATCTGCATTTCTTCCACTGCCATGAAAAGACATTAACACAGGCATGTCGACAATTATTCCATTAGGTATGTGATAATATACCTCTATTGGGTTTGCATCTAAAGGAGCAGGAGGCGTATAGCTAAAAACACCAGTAGTGTTTGATTTAAGGTTTTGAGCAAGTATGGAATGAGCAAAAAACAGTAAACAGCTAATTACGATATGGATTTTTTTCAAAACACTATTTGCATTAACACCTCAGCAGAAGTTGTTTTAATTCCATAATCGTATTTGGTATTGTTGTATAAAAACTGAAGTTTTATGTTATTATTAAAATATTTAGTCAAACCAGCAGCAAAATTTTTACTAGCCTCCAAAATGGAGTTTTGATTGGCTTCAAATTCTTGTGTTGATTCACCATATCTAATATCAATACTCAGCCCGTTATTAGTTAAATACCCCAGTTGAAAATTATATTGATTACCCAATACCATGTAATTACTTATTTGAGTAGGTGACAATATCAAATCTGCGTTATTTGACCCGTTAGCACCATCTGTAGTGTAGATCTCATCCAAACTATCTGCCCAAGAATCGACATATTCAAACAGCATGGAAAAACCATTGTACTTAATAAGTGAATCAAAGTATAATTTATTATAATTAGGAAAAGACTCTAGTCCATTGGCGTCATATAATATAAAGTCGCCATGTCCCTCTCCAACTTCATTGCTGGCTCCATTATTCATGCTTCCTGCGGCTCCTAAAACCCACTTTAGTTTGTTTTCTTTAACAATATCAGAAGAGGTGTTTTGGTTTCCTACGGAAAAGCTTCCAAACGGGTAATAGTCTAACCTGCCGCCAAATTTATATTTCCCCTTGTCTACATCTCTTGAATCAATACCAAAAGAATTTTTTCCGTCACCAGAAGTAATTGCTACCATAGGAGCAAAAACTCCGATTGGAGAATCAAAATTTGTTTGTACGAATACTCCAAACTCTCTACCCGAATTTGAAAAAGATTGGCTTAAAGCACTTCGATCATTCATTTGCAAATTATTTTCTCGGTACATCATTTCTCTGTTATTTGTAAATGAAAGCATTTGACCAAAAGTAATGGAAGCATTTTTTGAAAAATCGTAAGCTACCCAAGCCTCTTGCATGGGTGTGTCCAAACTAAAGTCTGTCATAATCAAAAAGCGAAGTTTTTCATTCTTCATAGTTCCGCTTAGCATAAAAACAGATGCCTTAGACTTAAAAATTTGCTCACTTTTGGTATCTTCAAAGCTCAATATTCCATCTGAAACTGATTTAACTGCCGGTTGTATAAAGCCTCCAATTTTAAACAGGTAATCTCCATTGTTTGCTGATATTTCCATACCTGTTCCTTTGTCGTAAACAATGCTATTTTCTTGCGCAACGGAGTGTTGCATAAAGCAAACGGCTAAAACGAAAATTAAATAACTATTTCTCATGATTTAAATTTAAATTGTTTTGTATTCTGTAAATTGGTAATTCTTCATTTAGTCCTGTTTTTAATATCCCCCAGCTTACAAAGCTATTGGGTGCTTCAGGTTCTAATACTTCATAAAGGAGGTTGGCGTTTTTTTGACTAGTGTATATAATACTAGTACCTTTTTCAAATGTTATTTTTTTGTTCACTAAATTAACTGAGACTCTTTGTAGAGAAGCCTTTTCATACTTCTTTGGAACTCTATAATAATCCCTTATCAGATACGCTTCTACATCAATTATTTCGCTAGCAGCTAGGCTTGAGACTTCAATGCCCAGCACCTTAAGCTTTTCAATGATTTGCTTGCCTTCCTTTATGATATATGCGAAAGGTTTTTTTCTAATTAGCTGTGGTGTAGCTTTTAGGGCATCTCTAAATGTAACGCCTATTTTAACCAATTCGTTCTGATCCAAGTCAATTACTTGCAAGCTGTCAGAATAAACTGTTCTGTCAGAAGTAACAAAAATATGCTTTTCGGTTTCGTTAGCTTGTGTAATTTGCCGGCGTATTTCTTGTGGTTTGGCATTTGCTGTTTCTAAATAAGAGAGTCCTACCAAGTACGTCACAAATGTTCTTCGCTTAAATGACGACCTACCAATACGAACACCCCGTACCTCCACAAGTGTAGATATGGTGTTTGTAAGCGCAAAAGACGTTGCACTTGACCTAGAATTAATAGACCCTTTATTAAAATGAATTTCTCCATTTATTTTAGTAGTTGAAACGTATGGGTGGTGTGAAAAGTTATAATTATCTAATGTAAGTCCAGCGTTTTTTACAAAGACATCTTTCGTATAATTCCTGAGGTTTTGAGGCACATTTAAATTACCTGTGTATAAAAACATAACGTCATAAAAACTTGAAATACCTACCCTTCCAAAGCTGGCAAAGTCTCTCCTGAAAGGGGTGTACTCGTGGAAATCCACAGCAACTTGAGGAGAAAATTGACTGAATGCATTTTTTAATAATATCGACTCAGGAGCAATCAGCTTGGTTTGATCTCTATTTAAGTCTAATCCGTTTGCGGCATATCTGTTTAATTTTAAATACCCATCTATGTTGGCCATTGGCACTACCTTAATTTCGAGATTTTCTAACAGATCTTGGCGTTTGTCCAAAATCTGAGCAACTAAATATAATACCCCTTCTGTACTGGCACTCTCATTTCCATGTAAACCTCCTTGAAGCCAGACTTTAATTGCATTAAGATTATCGGCCTTTTTGATAGTAACCATTGGTATATTATACCCCTTTTGGCTGTTGCCCAGATAGCTTATAAAAAAAATATCGGAATATTTCTCTTGGTATGATTCTAAGAATGAAATGAGTTCCTCGTAATTGGTGTACCCCTTTTTCTTTTTAAACGCTGGAGTAATAAGTTCAAGATCTTCATAATCTTTGAAAAATTTCTCAGTAATTTTTTTAGGTTGCATGTTAGGTTGTGCCCAAATAAGCAAGCTACTCAAAAGCATTGCTGTAATTCCAAAAAAGAGTTTCTTTTTAAACATCAATTAGAATGAAAATGTTACCATTAATCTTAAAATTTGCTCGTCGCCACTTATGGGGTATTGAGACCCACGATAATCGCTAATTCCTTGACTACCGTCTACCCATGAGTAAGATGCTTGTATTTTTGCCCCATAATTTTTAGTTAAAAATTGTCCAATACCTATCGTATACTGGCTGGGCCTATTGTTGTAAAGTGCACTTTTCATGTAGGAGAATTCATCCGAGTTCAAATGGGTAAAGCGACCGTCAATAGAAAATCCATTTTTGAACAGATATCCCATTTGAATATTGAACGCATCGCCAAGTATCATTTGAGACCTAACATATTGCTCAGGAGTTATATCTTGGAATTCTGTTGTTCGACCTACTCTTTGTCTAAACCTACTTGTATATGTTTGTTGGTTTAGAGGAACATCGCTGTAGGCATTGTTTCTAAGGTTAATATCTCCAGGAACAGTAACTGTTGATTTCACATATTCACCTAGCATAAAAAAACCTTTATACTTAAACATAAAATCGATTCCATACTTTGTATAATCGGGTAATCTTTCCTCGCCTTTGTCTATAGTGCCGTTGTTGTTCAGGTCATTGATATAAATAAACTGACGTGAGTATGATTCTGACCTACCGCGTCTACTAGTCATATCATTAAATACAGAATAATGGCCGCCAACAACGAGTTTTGGTATAAGCTCTCTAACAATGTCTACTTGTCGCCACTGCCCAAAATTTGCAAATGTACCAAAGGGTAAAAAATCTATTCTGCCCCCAACTTTCAAGCCCCCTTTATCTTGGTCAAATACATTTTCACCGTCTCCATTTGAAACCGAAAAATAAGATCTTATGTAAGATCCATTTCTCATTCGAAAGCTTCCTCTAAATAAAGCACCAAATTCGCGAAGCGATGAGAAAACAGATGTTAATCTACTTCTTTCAACAAACTGTAAAGTGTTTGATCGCATCCATACTTCTCTATTGTCTGTTTTGGGCATTCTTTGGCCAAAGGTTACTCTTATTTGATTTGTTAAATTATAGCGTACAAAAGCATCAAGTAAGTATTTCTTAGCCCCCAAATATCTTTCTGGACCATTTCCTGTTAAATCAAACTGAAGCCTGTAGTAAAAACGTTGATCACCGGGGTTACCTTCAAAGTTTATTCTAGCCCTTCTCATTCTAAAACGATTAGCATAGCCTATTTCATTATCTCCCAAATATTTGGTGGATTGATACCAAGGCTGAAGCCACCCCCTGATTCTAAACGAATAACTGTCGTCTTGAGAAAATCGAATTCCCTCTCCGTGCCTATATGATTCTAATGATATATCGTCCTGACTAAATGATTCAAAGCCGCATATGATAAGTACAAAGCAGACAAAAGTTTTTACATTTATTTTAATTAATGTCATAATTAGATTTTAAAGTTTTTTTATCGCGTAAAAATTGAACGCCTCTAGAAAACACATCTGTTAATTCAAGGTTTTCTTCAAAAATGCAAAAATCAGCATCAGCACCAACCTTTATACTTCCTTTGTTATTAAGCCCCAAATTTTTAGCTGGATTAAGCGTCACCAACTGTAAAGCATCAGATTTTGAAAAACCAGCAACAGCAACCAACTTTTTAAACGCTATTAAATTGGCATTAGTGGGAGCTTTTTTGGTCCCTATTTGATTCCCCATTTCATCAGTTATCGTAAGTCCTGCATGACCATCTGTACTAAAAGTCAACTGCCCTATTTTAACTCCTGAGTCAATTGCCTGAATGACAGTCTTATGTGGCTCGGTGAAACGAGAAGCACCTGTTGTTATGTCTATCATACCACCTAATTTGGCAAATCGGATGGCTTGATCAAATAATTCGGCTGTTCTTGCAACGTGTGTTGGTGAAATGTGCTCAATTGGGAATTCGTGCTTCTCAACAATTTCAAATAACTTTTCAAAGTTTTCAGAGAGACCACCTAAGTGAATGTGTAATATCCCTTTTTTAGCACCTAAAAACCCCCCAATTTTAACTTCATTGAGTTTTCGTAAAAGCTCAAGTACAGTTGGATATGATGAACGAAAGTCATTGATCGCAATCTTACACCCCAAAATATTATCAACAAACATCATATCTGTCTTCACACTACCAGTAAGAGTTAGACTGTCGATCCCGTAATATCCACTATACATGTAAGAGTTTAGCCCTTGTGAAGTCAAAGATTTGGTTTTCGCGTACAATGCAGGCAGACTTCTACCAACCCCATCTGTGCCTAAAAGTCCAACAGCAGTAGTTGTACCACATGAGATTAAGTCAGCAAAATCTACTTCTGGTGTCATAGACTTAAAACCGTCTCTTCCTCCAGCACCAATTAAGTGAATGTGTTGATCTATAAATCCAGGTGTCAATATTTTAGCCTCTGCGTCCCAAGTCCTGTCTACAAGACCATGCTGATCAATAGAATTTTCAATTGAATGAATTTTTCCATCAATAATTAAAATATCTTTTATGCCAAGTTTCTCAGGAGCGTATACAAACGCATTTTTGATGAGTGTTATCATTGAATAAAATGATTAATTATCAATAGCAGGATGATTATCGTTGTGAGAGGAATTATATTCCTCTTAACAATGGAAAATGTGGATACTTTAGCAATTGCAGCAGTGGCAATCAATACTCCTGAAACGGGCGAGACGGTACGTCCAATTGAAGCGGAAAGCTGCATGGGTAAAATAAGATAGGTGGTCTCTAAACCCAGTCTTTTTGAGATAGACGGAATCAAAGGTCCAAATGCAAAAAAAGAAGCATTTCCACTGCCCATTAATATAGATGCCAAGAAAATCATAAGGGTGAAAAACACACATATCAATACACCGCCTAAACCAAGATTTTCAGAAACGGAAACCAAACCATTTATAAAACCCAATGAAATAAGTCCTTTGGCAAATATATCGGCGGTTACAATAAGGGTAACGACACTCTTAAATATGTTTGCCATTCCATCCCAAAAAATCGTAAAGGAGCTAATCAATTGCCTAAAATCTTTGGTTCGAGCAAACTCAAAAAGTACAGCAATAAAAAAGCTAATAATCATAGCCGTAGTAGTGTCTAATGATGTGGTGCTAGAAAATGGATTTATGAGTTTTGAAAAAACAATTAGTAATAATATTGGTATAAGTGGTATGATGGCAAATGCTTTGGGGGCGGTTGAATTATGTGCAACATCTGAGATATTTGGTTCTGGGGAAAAGGACTCTTTTTTATCAAAGTACTTATTAGTAAAATAATACATAATCATCATTAGAAGCGACATAGGCAGGGTTACCACCAATTGATAATTCAAAAAATAATCAATGGTATCCAATTGAGCAATTTCAATTGCACTAGCTGTTATAGCAGATGCAGGGCCCATACCAAAACAAGTTGTTGCCGTAATAACTGAAACTGCAGAAAGTCTAGAAACGCCTAAGCTTATTAGCAAAGGAAACATAGATGCCATCAATAACAACCCTAAGCCTGCAGCAGAGGGAATAGCAATAAACAACAACTGTCCAATTGGGATAACTAAAGACGCAGCCAAATAAGGATTCTTTTTTAATCCCTCTAATGGTATTATTGCTAATTTAACCAATGCATGAGAAGCACCTATCTTATCAATGTAAGCTACAAATCCTCCTATAGACATGATCATTAAACCAACACCTGCGTTTGTTTTGGAGAAAGACGCTTTGATAAAAGCGAAAATATCAAATACTTTTAGTCCTGTTGGATTTTTTAATATTGGTAACTCAAAATTGAAGCCTGCGGAAATAAAAAGCATTAAAAGACCTGATATCAATAAAACAGCATGCGCATTGTATTTCTTAATTAGAAAATAAGCCGTTACAGTTATAAATATTACCGATAATATGGGTCCAAAAAAATCCAATGTTCAATATTAAAAGGAAGTGCCATCTAGCTTTGAGCCTGGCGAAAAAAGCAAACCATTAGCTGCATCAATTCCCGCATGTTGCTCAAAATCTCCAGTCAAATCTGGGTTTCGTGTATATGACTCATTTGGGTTATTTGACAGAGGCTCAATATCAAATGTAAGTATTGTAGCTCCCGATGGGTCACTAACTGTAACGAAATCACCAGAATTATTCATGTTGATTCTGTTTTCAAAGCCGTTCGCTGTTTGTACAATGGCTCCGCCAAAATCACCCGTTGGAGTACCTCCGCCAAACAGTACCAGCACGCCGTTAGCAGGCACAATTGTTTCTGCAGGAAAAGTATGTCTGACTTCATCGGCGTCTGAAACGCTATAATTGCTTAGATCTAAAGCTGGTCCAGAATTATAAAACTCAATAAACTCATCAGCGTTAGCATCTCTAACACCGTCTCTATTGGCATCACCTGCATCACCTGATTGTGGATCGTAATGAACTTCGTTAATTAAAAACCCTAGCCATGGGCAGCCAAAGTTTTCAGCCACACCTGCTTCAGTAGGGCAGTTATCATTTGCGTCGAGAACGCCATCCTCGTCAGAATCAGCATCATCATCTAAAATCGATATTTCTAAGGCATTATTGGAAAGTAATAATGCATTTTGGGCATTTGCTATACTTACTAAAATAGTTTCAACACCCTCAACTTCTTGATCTTGCAATCCTGCAACACTAACCGAAGCAGTTTTATTACCTTTATTAATTGTTATTTGTTCTGAAGCCAACAAAAAATCTGAAGAAATGCTCGCTGACCCTGATATTAAAAGTGAGATTGTCAGATCTATTGTAGCGGTTGAATTAAGGCTTGCTGTTAAAGCAACCTCTCCGCCGGCCTCACTTAAGGCTGTATTGCTTGCTGTAAGCTGCACAACTGGAAGTATATCTTCCGTCTCACAAGAAAAGAATATAGACATGAATATTAAAGAGAATACAAGGGTATGTTTTTGGTTGATTTTTTTCATTTAAAGGCGCTTGAATGGTGATTGATTTTAAATTTTTAATTTTTTTGCGTTTTAATAATACATTTCTATCTTTAAATTTTAAATAAATATAAATATTTTCAAATATAATTTGTTTTTATAACTAATCATTAGCTTTAATTGACCACTATTTAATATTTTTAAGTTAAACCCGGAAATAATGATTATCACAAAAAGAAGAATAGGTTTATTTCTAGGTCCGATAACTTTTTTAATTGTTTTACTGTTTTTTCATCCAGAAGGATTAAACAAACAAGGAAATGCTGTACTTGCATCTGTGATTTGGATAGCAATATGGTGGATTACAGAAGCACTTCCAATTGCTGTAACTGCATTGCTCCCCATTGTTTTGTTTCCACTAAGCGGCGGATTATCATTAAGTCAAACAACCGCCACCTACGGACACAAATTTATTTTCTTGTTTATTGGCGGTTTTATTTTGGCGATTGCCATTGAAAAATGGAACCTACATAAGCGAATTGCATTATCCATAATAAGAATTGTAGGGACAAACAAGGTTCGCATTATACTTGGATTTATGGCTGCTACAGCCTTACTATCTATGTGGATATCTAATACTGCTACGGCCGTCATGATTTTACCTGTAGGCATCGCAATCATATTACAAGTAAAAGATAATCCCAATTCTACTGAAAATGAAAATGCGCTATTTTCCAAAGCGCTGATGCTTGCCATTGCATACAGCGCTTCTATTGGTGGTATGGCCACACTAATTGGCACACCACCAAATATGATTTTAGCTGGTGTGGTTGAAGAAAGTTATGGCGTTGAAATAAGCTTTTTTCAATGGTTTTCTTTCGGATTACCGTTAAGTATTGTATTACTTTTTATAGCATGGGTTTATCTTACTAAATATGCTTTTAATTTCAAACAAAAAGACTTTCCAGGAAGTAAAAATGAAATAGAAAAACAACTGAAAAGATTGGGAAAAATCTCCTATGAGGAAAAGTCGATCTTTTATGTATTTGTGCTAACAGCATTCGCTTGGATAAGTAGAAAGTTTTTATTAGAACGCTTCATACCAAATATTGACGACACTATTATTGCCATTTGTGCGGCGTTTATTTTATTCCTATTACCTAGCAGTAAAAGAAATGAACCTTTGATAAGATGGGACGACGCTGTCAAACTCCCTTGGGGCGTATTGATTCTGTTTGGTGGCGGAATGGCTTTAGCTCTTGGTTTTGAAGAAAGTGGATTAGCTCTCTGGATTGGCTCAAAACTACAATTATTAGAAACCGTTCCAATTATAATCCTATTACTTATAGTTATTTCAGCTGTTAATTTTATTACAGAAATAACCTCAAATATGGCTACAACAGCTATTTTACTACCTGTACTGGCATCCCTTGCTAGTGCCATTGGAGTTAATCCTTATTTGCTCTTAGTGGGGGCAACTGTAGCCGCATCTTGTGCTTTTATGCTTCCTGTTGCAACCCCACCAAACGCAGTTGTTTTTGGTTCTGGACACTTGGAAATAAACGACATGATTAAAAAGGGCTTTTGGATGAATATTGCATCTATTATAATCCTAACGTTTGTAATTAACTACTTGCTGCCAATGGTTTGGTACTTAAGCTAATTATAAAGAGATACATAAAATGTATCCCTAAGAATACTTATTATTTCTTGGAAATAATGCCGTGGAGTCAAGAGTTATAAAACCGAACTATTTTATTTGGTATTTGTAAATGTTTATAAAACATTATATTTAAAATTATTTAATTTAAAAAAATTCTGGAAGTGCTGAACCAAGTGCCGATATAAAGAATAAAACCCCAGCGATAACAAGACCTTTCTTTCTGCCGAATTTCTTCCCTATTAGCCCAGCAACAGCTCCACCCACTATACACCCAATAAGGGCAATAGAAACAAGCCATCCTTTTAAAGAACTGGCGGCTAGTTCGTCTAGCCCTTTGGGTTCAATAAAAAAAGCGTCTAGCGAACCTACGGTACCAGCAATGACACCCGTGTCATAACCAAAGAGCAGGCCTCCCAGCGTAGCTACTAAAGTTAATCTTAGTAAATATGATTTTTGCATGACAGTTTTGGTTTTAAATGTGGTTATTTAGAATGTTCTCCAAGAGCTCTTGTTTGCCACTAATAGGCTTAATCTCCGAGGAACTGTTGCTGACAAAAATATATAAATCATTTAAATTGTTAGAATCTCCAATCGGAACCAAAGTAGGTTTTAATTGGATCTACTGTGCCGTCTTCGTTATGCTTGAATGTGGTGAATTTAACATTACGAAGGTGTGTTTTGCCTGAAATTTCTGTATCGTGATAAAACAAAAACCATTGATTTCCAACCTTTAGGGTTGAGTGATGATTTGTCCATCCTTGAACAGGCTCGTTCAATACACCCTTATAAGTAAAAGGTCCATATGGATTATCACCAGTGGCATATGCCAACAAATGCGTATCACCAGTAGAGTAACTCAAATAATATGTGCCGTTGTGTTTATGAATCCAAGGAGCTTCAAAGAAGCGGCGGTCTAAATCTTTAGTCAAAATAGGGTTGCCCTGCTTGTCTAAAATCTCAATGGATTTAACTTCTTCAGCGAACTCAAGCATGTCGTTGGTGAGTTTTGCCATTCGAGGTAATATGGCTGGGTTATCTGGAACACCTATATCTTTTAAAGATCCATTTTCGTCGTAAGATCCGCTTTCCCAACGTTGCAGTTGACCACCCCAAATACCACCAAAATAAATGTAAGCACTTCCGTCATCATCAACAAAAACAGCAGGATCAATGCTATAACTCCCTTTCATGGGTGATGGCTGAGGTGTGAATGGACCTTCGGGTTTTGTCGAAGTAGCAACGCCTAATTTAAATATATTATTGGCGTCTTTTGCAGGATAATAAAGGTAATATGTGCCATCTTTATATGCAACGTCTGGTGCCCAAAACTTACTTTTAGCCCATGAAACATCATCAACAGAAAGGCCTACAGGGTGTACAGTAACATCGCTTCCATCTAAATTCATAGACAGCACATGGTAATCAATCATATTAAAATGATTTCCACTATCATCCTCTATTCCGCCTGACTCAATATCGTGTGAGGCATAAATATAAATACGGTCATTAAAAATATGTGCGGAAGGATCAGCTGTATAAATTTCACTAACTAAAGGGGTGTTTAAAAAATCTGGGTTTGAATTGAGTTTTTCACTCAGTTGACTACAAGAAGTAAATGGTAATGAACATAAAAATAAGGCTAAAAATATTGAAAGTTTACTGTAATACATCTGTTTTGGTTTAGTATTTCATCAAATATATCACAGTAGTCAACCGCCAATTATAATAAATTGTGCAAAAACTAAAACAAGAGTTTCACTTAATAATGAAGCGATAAATAATCTTCTTTTTTTAAGGAACCAACTAGTGCTTTTGGTGGCTTGTTCCATTTTGATATTCTATCGATAGGATGCAACGTTGGTTTTAATAGCGGCATCTTATTGTCAATCAAAAAATCATTTTGCTGCGTCATCCAGTGTATTAATTGATTTTCTAATTGATTTTTAATAACTGCATATTCTTTGTTTTGAATTAAATTTTTATGCTCAAAAGGGTCTTTTTCTAAATCATAAAGCTCTTCAAATGGAACCTTAGGAAACGCCTCTGCTCCTCTTTTAATAAAGGCATTTACCGCTTGATTACTACTCAAATTTTGCTCCACAACTTCAAGGGAATTAAAATTACGCACATATTTATAGCGTTGATTTCGCACCGATCGGGATGGAAACACATAGCAACTTTGAATATTTTGTCGTGTTGCAATTCCATATACGTAATCTCGAATTTTATTTTCTTTTCCCTCTAAAATTGGCAAAAAGCTTATCCCATCAATGTCATCAGGGACACTCCCACCTGCAATTTCAAGTATTGTTGGTAATATATCTACTAGTGCTACGAATTGATTGCTTTGTGTTTTGGGCTTGATTCGATTGGGCCAACGCGCCACCATAGGAACTTTTAGTCCAGTTTCACGCACACTCCATTTACCCTTTAATCCATGATCGGATAAATATAAAAATAAGCTGCTATCAAGTACAAATAAATTCTCTAACATTGAAAGAACCTGTCCAAGTTGAGCATTATCGTCAGCAATATTTTGATAGTAGCCCGACTTACTTCGCGCTATCTTTATATTTGGATTTTTTGCTGTGGGATCGTAGTCTAGAGGCTTATCTACATAATCATTTTGCGCTGGGTATGGACCGTGCGGAAGATCTGAAGCGAAAATGATACAGAATGGTTTTGAACTATCTTGGATGTATTTTTTTACCTTATTAATTGGCAACAATCTGTTTTTAACCGTGTGATAAAAATGTGTCCAATTAAAAACAGAGGAAGGTTTAATATGCCCCTTGCCTGCCAAAATAACTTCATATCCAATCGCATTAAAATAGTCATTTATGTCCGTAACATTTTTTACTGGAAGGTGATTCGCCATACATCCATTGCGCATTGGAAAAAGACCGGTAAAAAGTTGAGAGCGACTTGGCGCACATATCGCTTGAGCTGTATACGCATTGGAAAAGGTCATTCCTTCACGGGCAAGACGATCAAAGTGTGAGGTGTCAACTTGCGTATTCCCAAACGTTTGAAAATCCCAAGAATTCTGGTCATCTGACAAGTAAATAATAATATTAGGACGTTTTGGTTCTTGAGCACCTTGTTGCGCGGACACAGAAAAAAAAGGTAGAGCTAAAAAAAAGGATGTATAAATCAAAGAACATTTCATATTATGAAGTAAAAGCAATGTGAATAAAAATAGTACTTTTAATTCACCCATAAGTGTAAAATTAAAAAAAATGAGTTGTATTTATACATTATGAATTAATATTTTTAATTTTAGAGCCGGAATATAAAATTTGTTGCATCAAACGCAGCCGTATGAATAAAATTTGTTATTTACTTCTCTGCTTGGCTTTTGTTAAAAATTTAGTTTTTGCACAAGAACAACCCTTCCTTTTTGTTAAGACAAATGAAGATATAGGTAAGCGTGCCATTACATGTATAGTCAATGACTCCATTAATCAGCTATGGATAGGCACCTATGGCGGCGGTCTAAAAAAGTATAACGGCGTAGACGTAGAAACATTTAAACACGATGTAAACACCTCCTCTGGTTTGTCAAGTTCCGAAATTTATGATTTGCTCTTAGGAAAAGATAACGCCGTTTGGATTGCCGCTAATAATGGGCTAAATCTATACAATCAAAAAAACGATACGTTCACTCATTTTAACCCAAAAAATGAAATACTACCCGTTCATGCGTTGGCTATGCTTGATGATACACACATCATATTAGGGACCCACCGAAAAGGGGTTTATGTGTTTAATACCTTTACAAAAGAATTTCAAAAAGCAGCATTAGATATTGATCAGAACGGCCTGCAAGTGAATGCGCTAGCTGTCGATCAATTAAAACGCATATGGGTAGGTACTAATATGGGGGTCATGCAACTTAGCTTCACTGGACTAAGACTCACTAAAATTTCGGATAGGGTTGTTAAAAATGAAGCATTACTATCAGATGAAATTTTAAGTCTTGAATCGGATGCGTTTGGGAATATTTGGGCTGGAACTGTTAAAAATGGTGTTTTAAAAATCAGCATGAAAGATGTGAATTATTTAGATGTAGATCATTTTCCAATAAGTGAAAAAAGAATATTCTCAATAAAAAAATACACCAACGGAATGATGCTGTGTGGAACAGAGAACGATGGCCTTTTTGTACTCACAAGTAAAGGAGAAGTTTCCGATAGGTACGTTAAAAAACGTGGAGACTCATTTAGTATTCATTCCAATTCTGTTTGGGCAATTCACAGCGACACAAATAATCGAATTTGGTTAGGGTATTACGACCAAGGTATTGATAAATACGATCCTTATCATTTTAAATTTGCTTTCCTTCAAAATGATATTGCTAAAGATGTAATGCCATTTCCTTTATCTGTTTCTTCTATTGCAAAAGATAAATTTGGGCGTTTATGGTTTAGCTGTATTGACAAAGGGGTGTATGTGTATAACCCCAATGACAAATCATATACGCATTTAAATAACCCCACTAATTCTATTGCAAAAGGATTAAACAGTCTTGATATTCCTTCACTATTTATTGATAGCAATCAAAATGTATGGGTAGCTTCTTGGTACAATGGAATTTATTTACTTAAATATGGCGCTAAGCGTTTTATAAATATTAGTACTAAATCCTTTCCAAAAACACTTAAATCAAATAGAATTGTTAGCTTCTCTGAAGATTCAAAAGGAGTTATCTGGATTGGAACTTTTTTGGGCGGATTGTTGTCTTATAACACAAAAACAAATGCTTTAAAACACTATGATGGTGAGGCATTTGAAAATGCAGAGCTACATAACGGAAATATTCGAAAAGTGATTGTCGATAAGAATGATAATATTTGGTTGGGGACACGGAAAGGAATTTATCGATACAATCAAAAATACAATTCCGTAACTTCTTTTAATGATAAAATCAAAGCCACATCAAATGGAGCTTTTAGCGACTTTATTGTATTCTCACTCTATGAAGACGCAAATAAAAACATATGGATAGGGTCTGATGGCTATGGCCTGTTTAGTTACTCTTTTAGTGATGATCAATTTACGTGGTATGGAGAAGGCAGCAACTTGCGTAACATGTCCATAAATTCCATTACACAATCTTTTGATGGATTGTATTGGCTTGGAACAGACGATGGTTTAATTAGATACGATAACAATGACAAAACGTTTCGGGTTTTTGATTCCAATGATGGACTGTTAAGCATGAAAATTAATCGGAGTGCTTTTTTAACAGACGGCAATACGTTGTATTTGGGGACAAGTGAAGGAATTAATTTTTTTGATTTTGATAAGATAAATAGCAATAAAAATGTTCCGAAAATTTTATTTCAACAACTAAAGATTGGGAATAAGCGCGTATCTGTTTCAGAAATAGGTTCATTAAAAAAGACGATACAGTTTTCTGATTCCATATTTTTAAATTATAATCAATCTTCTTTTTCTATAGACTATATAGGAGTTAATCAAACACGTGGTGAGAAAAATAATTATGCCTATATGCTGGAAGGCTTAGAAAAAGATTGGAATTATGTTGATAAGCTCCGAACCGCTACATACACAAATATAAAACCAGGCAAGTATACGTTTAAGCTTAAAGCATCAAATAATGATGGTGTTTGGACAGCAAAATCTAAGAACGTTTTTATTAAAGTAACTCCGCCTTGGTGGTTAACTATTGGTGCTAAGATGAGTTATGCAATTATCATATTATCACTAAGCTTTTATATTTCTAGATTAATAAGACTTCGGGTTTTAGAGCGAAGAAAGGCGGAAGTTGAACGAAATCAACGCGAACAAACTGAAGAACTTCATCTTAAAAAGATGCAGTTTTTTACAAACATTTCTCACGAATTTAGAACACCGCTTACGCTAATCTTAAACCCTTTGGAGTCTTTGCTTTCTTCGCCTGATGAAGTAACACTACCCGATGAAGTACGTGCCAAACACCGCATAATACACCGCAATACAAAAAGAATGAAACGCCTTATTGATGAGCTAATGGATTTCCGAAAAATGCAATTTGGGAAAATTCAGCTACTTGTTAAAAAAATAGATGTCGCAAGTGTTATCAAAAACGTTATTTCTTACTATGAGGAGGAGGCGCTGTATCGAAATATCGACTTAAAGTTAAAACCCCTTGAGCAGGACGAAATATTTATGTGGGCAGACGCTTCCATGACAGAAAAAATTGTGTTTAATCTAATATCAAACGCTTTTAAAGCAACTAAAGAAGGTGGAGCCATAACAGTAGAAATGCATCATCATAAAGACGGAGTTGTGTTCCCGCTTTTAGAAAATAGTTGGCCGCAAGCCGCACTAGAAATTAGCATAAAAGACAGTGGTATTGGAATCAAAAAAGAAAACATTCATAACATCTTTGAGCGTTTCTACCAAGACAAAGATAATAATGAACAATATTTTGGGGGAACAGGAATTGGATTGGAAGTTGTACGGAAATTTGTAACATATCATAAAGGAAAAATTGAAGTAGAAAGTGAAGAAAACAGGGGCACTAAATTTAAACTGTTTTTTCCGTTAGATAACACACATTTTGAAGAAAATCAATTTGCTAACTACGGAATAAGTCAAAAGAAAACTACACGTCCTAAACATATTGAGCAAATCACAGCGGATGAAAACAATAATAATGCGGATAAATCAAATAGCATTTTAGTCGTTGAAGACAACCTAGAGCTTCGTGAATATTTAAAGTTAGAATTAAAGGGAATGTATCGTATTTATGAAGCATCAAATGGTTTGGTTGGTTTTGAAATGGTTAAAAAACACAACCCTGATTTGATTATAGCTGATGTAATGATGCCTGAAATGGATGGGATTGAAATGTGTGAAAAACTAAAATCAGATAAGGACACAAATAATATTCCTGTTATAATGCTTACAGCTAAAGTTGCTGAAAAAGAAAGAATTGAGGGAATTGACGCTGGTGCAGATGTGTATCTTAAAAAGCCTTTTAGCGTCAACCTTTTAAAGTCTCATATTCGCCAACTCATCAAATCAAAAAACGCTTTTTATGAGTCCTATTTTAAAAGTTTTGATATGGATTTTGAATCCGTTGGCAATGACAATAAAATCCTTGCTGACGTAATAGGTGTCATTGGAAATAATTTATCTAAAGAAGATTTATGTGTGCAAGATATTGCAAACGAATTGGGACTTAGTCGAAGCAAACTGTACAGAAAAATCAAATCACTTACAGGAATTTCAGCAAACGAAATTATACGTAAAACACGGCTTGAAAAAGCAAAGGAATTTCTTGTAATGACAGATATGACTATTGGTGAAATTTGTTATAAAGTTGGTTTTGCCTCTCCGTCGTATTTTACAAAAAGATTTAAAGAGCATACGGGAACTATTCCAAAAGACTACAGGATCAAAAACAAAGATCAAAAAGAAATAGCGGCCAATTAATATCTCGGAATCAAAATGCATTATTTAAACAAATTTATTAACTATATTTATTGGGTTTTATTGTTCAATTGCATACTTGTATTTGCACAACAAAGTACCGTAATCACGGGAAAGATATTAGATCAAAATGGCTATGAAGTGCCTTATGCAGCAGTAGGGGTTTTACAAAAGAATATGGGTACAACTTCTACTGAAGACGGTACTTTTTATTTCCGTGTCTCTAATAATGAACTTGAGGATAATTTAACCGTTTCTTCTCTAGGGTTTTCAAACTTTTCCATAAAGATTAAAGACTTTTTAAAGTTAGAGAAAAAGGAAATTGTACTGGAAGAACAAACAACCAACCTTTCTGAAGTGGTCGTAAATAGCATTGATTTTTATGTCAAGAATGCGCTAAAAAAATTACGCGACAATACAGTTAGTAAAAATCATCAGTTAAATATATTGTACCGCAGGTGGTCGGTTGAAGACAATTTATGCCGTTTTTATATTGAGCACAGCATTAATGCAATTGATCGTGGGCCCAGTTCCTACCTCGTTACGTTTTCTGTAGACCATGTAAGAACCTCGGCAGATTATAGGTTTGTAAAGAATGAACAGAAATTGCACGCGCTAAAGTATATGGAATTTAACAATCCACTGCGAAAAAGCATTAATGTCAAGTCCTATAAGTGGACGAAAACAGGGGATTCAAGCTACGATAATGAAGACGTAATCATTGCTAAAGGAGTGATAGAAAACAAGGAAACCTTATGGTTGTATATCGGAATGGATTCCAACAAGATTTACAAACTAGAAATGGAAAAGCAACCCAAAATAGGGAAGTCACTCATTGCAACCTACGTTTACAAGAAAAACAACAAAGGCAAGTTGTTTTTGAGTTACCACCAAAGAGAATGGAAAGGCGCTGCAGCACCATCCGAAAATGTCAAACGCGCCATGAGGAGTAACGGTCAAACAGTACCTAAATATATCCCCATAGCGTATAGGCATGAGGTGTACGTATTGGATATAAAAGAAGACAAAAAACGCTTTAGTGTTGGTGAGATGATGCACAACAAAGACATGACTAAGTATAAAACCGCATACGATCCTGCTTATTGGGAAAAATTGAACATACCGCCCAACACGCGCTTTTTCAATAAAAATATAGGTGAATTGGTTGATTTGTTTGGCGTGCCCCTTGAAAATCAATTTAAGTATTCAAATATGCGTTAGAGCTTATTGACCACTTAAATCCAAGACTATGGGTTTTGCATTTTCTTTAGTGTGACGAAAGCCAACCTCATAGATTTTATCCTTAACAGTAACAGTAGCCTTATATTTTCCGTAAAATCCAGAAAAAGCAAGCCCTTCATTGGCGCTAAGTTCAATTATAAGCTTTGTTGACCAAGTATCTTTTATCAATTTCTTAAGTGTAAAAAAGGCCTTTTTAGGCTGCATATCGCTATCTAAAATCCCCGCTGCATGACCGCGCCACGCATTTCTATCGGTCAGATTCCACATGGTAATGGAACTCACACTTGGGTGGCTAAATAGGAGTGTGTAGAAATCTTTAATATAAGCAGCCTGATATACCTCCTTCTGTGCAAGACTTGGCAGGTTCATCTTTTCCCCCTTTTTCAGTGATGCTTTGCGCTCCTCCAAAAACGCACCGTGGTCTTTCCAGTTGTTAAATAGCTTTGAGCTGGTTACAGTAACTTCTGTGAACTGAATGTCTTTACCAAGAGG
>ERZ802822.51-NODE-51-length-83351-cov-15.523777_pt1 | contig 83351 bp, 77 predicted proteins | sample MGYA00345649_ERZ802822 | MGnify/ENA primary metagenome ERZ802822 (study PRJEB30503, sample SAMEA104212359) | marine metagenome | biome: Westerlies Biome; feature: [SRF] surface water layer (ENVO:00010504) within the epipelagic zone...; material: water... | reverse complement strand
ATGCTGTCACACCATCTGGCAAACCACTTGGCCCGATGGGGCTGGTAAACGGCACTGTCAGCGGGTCTTACGCGCATATTATCGCCTGAGCCCAACTTGTGGCCCAGTTGATTTCGAGACAGATCGCCTATTGGCTGGACGCACGTCCGGTTTTTGGCCTCAACACATGGGTATGTGCTGCGTCATACAACGCACTGTCCCGAAAATCATCATCCTGAACCAGTCCGCGCCCGACAAAAATCAAGGCGGTCCTTGTGATCTTTTCAGCTTGCACTTTCTTGCGAATGTCAGCCAGCGTGCCATGGATATATGCCTCATCCGGCCAGCCCACCCGGTAGGCAACAATCACCGGACAATCTTCACCGTAGAGCGGGATCAGATCGCGCTCGATCTGGCGCAGGTTGCGTACTGAAAGGTGAATGGCCAGCGTAGCGCCTGTTTTCCCGAGACTGGTCAGCTCCTCACCCGGCGGCATGGCAGATGATTTCATCGCCGTACGCGTCAGGATCAGGCTCTGCGTGACCTCGGGCACGGTCAGCTCAATGCCAAGCGCCGCAGCGGCAGCGGCATAGGCTGACACCCCCGGCACAATCTCATATTCGATACCCAGCGCTTTCAGACGGCGAATTTGCTCGGCAATTGCACCATATAATGACGGGTCACCCGAATGCACCCGCGCCACATCCTTGTCCTGTGTTTGTGCGGTCTTGATCTCGCCAATGATGTCATCGAGTGTCAGGGATGCTGTATCAACAACATGCGCGCCCTCAGGAGTGGCTGCAACAACGGCAGCCGGCACCAGGGATCCGGCGTAAAGGCAGACATGGCAGCGTTCGATCAGGCGCAGGCCGCGAACCGTGATCAATTCTGGATCACCCGGACCGGCACCGATGAAATAGACCTTCATGTTCCTGTCTCCCTGCCTGTGCCCGTCATCTCAACATCAGAATCACCGGTTGAAGTCCGGTCGTCAGCATCTGTATGGTCATCCCGATCCAGATGTTTGGCATAGCCGCGCGGGGTATAGACCGCCTCGCCGCGGCCAAGCGACAAATGGCGCGAGGTACTGGCCCCCACCATCACCGTCGTCAGCATATCCACCTCATCGATATCAAGACTGCCAAGGGATCTGAATTTCAGTGCTTCTTCCGGCCGGCCCAGACTGGATGCCAGCAATACAGGTACATCACCGCCTCGATATTGCATCAGTATATCCCGCGCCGCGGCTAGCTGCGTGCGTCTGCGACGTGACACGGGGTTATAGAAAGCCACCACGAAATCACCTGCCCCGGCGGCGTGGATGCGCTTTTCGATTGCCGGCCACGGGGTCAACAGGTCGGACAGCGAAATGGCGCAAAAATCATGTCCCAAAATCGCACCTGACCGGGCCGCAGCCGCCTGCAGCGCCGAAATGCCGGGTGCGGTTGAAATGGCAACACGGCGGGCAGCGGCACTGACCCCGCCTGCATCTTGCGACCGGTCCAGCAGCTCATAGACAAGCGCGCCCATCGCATAGATACCGGCATCACCCGAACAAATCACCGCCACATCCTTGCCGGTGGCAGCGGATTCCAGCGCATAGCGACAGCGAGCCTCTTCTTCTCCCAGCTTGAAGTCACGCCGCGGAATATGGGCTGCCGCCGCACCAAGCAGGTCGATATAAAGGTCATAGCCAACAAGTTCATCCGCGCCCAGAATCATCTGCGAGGCTTCTGGTGTACGCCATTCGGCCTTGCCGGGGCCGATACCGATCAGCATCACCCGTCCGGGCTTGCGCCCCGGCAATGCAGGCAACGGGAAGGTTCCAGTTCGCGCCAGCGCCATGGTGGCATTTCCCGATTTGGCTTTCGGGTGGATCAGCTTTCCCTCCGGGCCGGCTGCCGCAAGCGCCGCTGCCTCGGCCACGCCATGCACCCCGATCTCGTCAAACACCACCTGCGAGGGGCTTTCCAGACGGTCTGTTTCAGCCGCAAGCACATCACGATCAAACACCCGTAGCGGCACGGCCAGCATAGATGCCAGCGCGTGAATTGCCGGTTCATCGGCCTTGATATCAGCGGTAACAACAGCAGCGATCGACGCCGCGTTGATATTGGCTGTCTGTAGTTCGGCCATAACAAGATCAATCACCTCATCAGCTGCCGCACCGCGCGCACAGCCAACACCCAGCAGGATATCCTGCGGGCAAAAGACAAGCTGCGTCTCGGTGGGCGTTCTTTGCTGACGGGTGGCGGTCAATGTCACAGCACCGCCGCGTGGTACATGTGCAAACCAGTCATTCAGATCCGGCAATGCCTCACCATCCAGAAAGGCCCCGTCGCCAGCCAACAGCTGCGGCATGACACGGGCAGCGGCGCCCGCATTCGCCAATCGCCAGCCAGTTGGTGGCTCATCCAGCGAAATACGCCAGCGCACATCACCGGCGGTGGTCATCGCCAGTTCAGCCGCAAGCAGCTCTGATACTGTGCGAGACAGTGTGATCGCACCATGATGCCCGCCAATCAGTGGCACGACATGTCGGCCTGATTCAGCAATCGCCAGCACCGGCGCATCACTGCTTTTGTGCTGCAGATGCGGGGCGACGGCGCGAATCAGAATACCGGCCGCACAGATGCCGATGATCGGCCTGCCGCTGCTGAACAGATTGGCGATATGCGCGCGCGCCTTGCCAAAATGATGAGGGGCTTGCGGACAGCGCAGCGCATGGCCGTGAATATCGGCATCAATGCCCTTTGCCAGACGTTGCGCCAGCAAAAATCCAGCCTCTGACAGGCAAATTATAACCGGGCGCTTGGCAGTGCCAGACGTCAACTGATCCACGGATCATCCCCTTTATAGACAAGGATCATTGAAAAATACGGTGCCTCTTCCGGCGCTTCAGCAAGGGCATGGCAGGCCTGATGCGGCAGCGATGCGTGACTGGTATAGAGCGATTTTTCAAGAAGCCCGAGCCGTGTCAAAAGCGCCCGAATTCGGGGCAAATGACGACCTACTTTCATAATGGCGACAGCCTCGGCCCCTTCGATACTGCTGGCAAGTTCCGCATTATCGAGCGGACCGGGCAGCACAGTCAGCCGGTCACTGCGCGCCACCAGCGGATGCACCTGTGCCGCTGCACAGGCAGACAGGCTGTTCACCCCCGGCACGATCTCAACAGTAAACCGGTCCCGCAACCGCACCAAAAGATACATGAAAGACCCGTAAAACAGCGGATCTCCTTCACATAGCAAAACCACATCGCGGCCAGCTTCCAGATGCGCGGCGATATCGTCAGCCGCGCTGTCATAGATATCCTGCGCAGGTGCACGGCCGGCGCGCATTGGCACAATCATGGCTATTTCGGTTGCCTGCGGGCGGATCGCATCGGCAACAATCGAGCGGGCAAAGCTTGCGCCGCTGTCAGGGGCCGGATAGGCAATCACATCAGCCGTTTCAATCAGATGCCAGGCGCGGCGTGTGACCAGCTGCGGGTCCCCCGGGCCTGTGCCAACCCCGTACAATACGCCCGTTGTTATTTCTGTTTCTGGCATGATCACGCCCCGCCCTGATGTTGTTGCTGCGGCGGCTTGTGCCAGACCCATTGCGTAACCGGCATCAACGGACGCCAGCCATGAAAGCCGCCTACCGGGTCAGCATGCTGAACAGACAGGCGCATCAGATCGCCGCCAGTCGACTGCCATGCCGACACCAGCAGGCTTTCGCTCTCAATCGTGACCGCATGCGCAACCAGCACTCCGCCAGCCCGCAGCCGCGCCTGTGCCAGTTCAATCACTGCAGATGACATCCCGCCGCCAATAAACACCGCATCAGGGTCAGGCAGCGCAGCGCATACCGCCTGCGGGTCACTGGCAAGATCAGCGGTGACGGTATTGAATCCGGCGACACCATGATGGTTGGCATTTTCAATTGCCATGACATGCTGGTCATCATTGCGATCAATGGCATGCGCCGTGGCACCGGGGGCAGCGCGCAGAAAATCGATGGAGACAGCCCCGGAACCGCTACCGATATCCCACAAGACAGCTTGCGGGAACGGGGCCAGTTTTGCCAGCGCGCTGGCCCGCGCATCCCGCTTGGTCAGCTTGCCATCATTGCGGAAGCTGTCATCAGGAGCAGCAACGCCGATTGCCGGCATATCAGTCCCGCAGGCGATGCCAATAATGTGAAAATCTGGCACCTGATCATGCTGCCAGCCGGCGGCAGTTCCGGAAAAACATACTTCTTCCGGCCCGCCCAGATGCGCCATCACATGTATTTGCGCTGCGCCATATCCCCAATCGCACAGGGCTTTTGCCAAAATGGCAGGGCTGCTGCCATCCTGTGCAATCACCAAAAGCCGTGCCCGCGGATAGAGCGCAGAATGGAGATGACCCGCCGGGCGACCATGCACGCTGACAATCCGACACGCCGCCAACGGCCAGCCAAGATGGGCCGCCGCCAGCTGCAAGCCAGATACCGCCGGCACAATCTCGCACCCCTTGCGACCCAGACGCCCTACAAGGCTGGCACCCGCGCCAAACCACATCGGATCGCCCGTGGTCAGCAATACAAGTGATTTATCAGAATAATCATCCAGTAAATTGAAAATATTTGAAAATGGCGTTGGCCAATCCAGAATTTCTTTACCGTCTGGCAGGTCAGCATGAAAGCGTGATGCTGCGATTATGCAATCTGCTTCGGCGATCCTTTGGCGCACATGATCGGGCAATGCGGTGACGCCCGCCTCGGTAACGCCTGCCACAGTAACACCTGCTGCAGTAACACCTGCCTCGCGCGGGCGCATCATCGGGCCTCACTGCCGACGGGATTACCACCAGCCATGCGTTTGCCAGCTTGCAGACAGAGCGCATTAATCACCGCCGATGCCATCGCCGAGCCGCCGCGCGTCCCATGCACTGCCAGCCATGACGTGCTGTCGCCCGCAATCTGCGCCAGCGCCTGTTTGCTTTCAGCCGCGCCAACAAAACCGACGGGACAGCCAATGATCGCTGCCGGGGCAATTTTGTCAGCCGCCATGATCTCGAGCACGCGAAACAGCGCTGTTGGCGCATTGCCGACAACCACCAGCGCACCGGCCAGACGCTCTCCCCACAGATCGACCGCCGCCGCCGACCGTGTTGTGCCCATATGGGTAGCCAGATCGGCGGTGCGCGGATCATTCAGCGTGACAACCACATCATTGTCAGCCGGCAGAAACCGGCGGGTGATGCCACTGGCCACCATCTCGCAATCACAGAAAATGGCTGCCCCGCCTGAAAGCGCTGCCACCGCCTTGTCTGTAAAGGCGGCATCTGCATCCAGATCATCCAAAATGTCGGGCATGCCGCACGCATGAACCAGCCGCACCGCCACCTCTGCAAGGCCAGCGGGCAATGCAGATATTGCCGCCTGTTCGCGCACAATGGCGAATGACTTCTGGTAAATCGCCTGCGGGTCTTTCAGATATGGCTGCATCAGAATTTCAGCTGTCTTCACCGCGCTTTGTCGGCACGCGGCTACGCACCGATTCTGGCCCCAACGGATGATTGGCATGCGGATATGGGTGATGGTGATGCCCGTGATCATGATCATGCGTATGATCATGCAAGTGGTCATGCGCATGGCCGTGATCATGCGTATGGCCGGCATCAAGCCGGCAGGCACCTGTGCAGAAATGGTCACACAGGTCACAATCCTCGACATTGCTGCCGGGGGCCGACACGCCCTGCCCCTCGACATGATGGTGATGGCTTTCCTGCGGCAGGCCAACCTCATTCTCAAAACCCAGCACCTGCGCGCGATATTTGCACATGGCGCAGTTCATGTTGTTGCTGCCATTCAGGATTTCACGCACCCGGTCAGCAAAGGTGGCAATCACTTTCGGATGATCATTCAGATAGCCTGCCTTGATAATCTCGATATCTGGATGTGCATCTGCCACCTCGTCGGTAAACCCGTAGATGCGGTCGATCAGAATGCCCGAGAACAGGAAGTACGGGAACACGACGATCCGCTTGAAACCAAGGCGTGTCACATGTTCAAGACAAGGCTGCACCAACGGGAAGGTTACCCCTGAATAACCAACCTCGGCCCAGCCAAATCCCATACCTTCCCACAGCATCCGTGCGATTTTCGAAATGTTGGAATTGGCGTCAGGGTCGGACGCACCGCGCCCGATTACCACAAGGCATGTCTCACTTCGCGGCACTGGCCCGTTGGCGGCATCGGCCTCGGCCAGCGCAGCTGAAATACGGTCACCGGCGGCCTGCAACATCTGCAGATCGACAGCAAGCTCGCGGCCATACTGGATGGTGATCCCGTGCTCGCTGGCATAGGTGTTCAGCACTGACGGAATATCATTCTTCGCATGGCCGGCGGCAAACAGCATGCCCGGCACAGCCAGCACATGCGTCACGCCTTGTTCGCGCAGCTTGTCGAGGCCGGTTTTGATCACTGGTGTGGCGAATTCCAGATAGCCATATTCAACAGGCCAGTCGGGAAACATCGGTGCCAGTTTTTCCGCCAGGACAGCGAATTCGGTCACTGCCGATTTCGACCGCGACCCATGCCCGCAGATCATCACCCCATATTTTGGAGCCTTGCCCCCTTGCACTGCCTCATCCATGCGCCCGTACTCCTGTAGAAAATGCCTTTATTGCCGGTCTCTGGTGTTCCGGATCGACGATCATGATGCAGGAAGCTGACGCCGGATTGGCTGTCGAATCGCCATCTGCATGTGCGGATGAAGCATCGTCAGCATCGTCAGCTGCAATGTCGTTATCTTTATTGTCACTGTTTCCGCAGGTGGCGATCAGGCCGGCAGCAAGCACAGCTGCCGCACCGGCAAGAACTGCCCCGGCCAGATGCCCATGACCTGCCAGATCACCAAGATGCCCCCAATGCGCAACCGCCGGACCGGCGATCATCATCGACGCGGCAAAGACCGCGCCAGACAGGGTGTGACGAAAAGAGCTTGTGTGATGCATGGCGCTGTCCCCATGGGTCATTTGGTAGCCGTATTGAACACGCCGAACGTTCCGCCATACATGATGAAAACCCGTGCGAGAGTGCATTCAATTGATAGACACAAACGAGAAGATATCAACAAAGAGATATCAACTGCCATCATTGAATCGCCAACATCAACCTGCCAGCTGTGCATCCACGGTTCGGGGCCCGGGATTGGTGCCATGTCCAGGTCCACCGCACCGGGGTCGTTTCCATCCTGTTGCCAGATCCTCCGACCAGAGGCAGATAATAGCCCCCGGCTTTGATAACAATTGCGCCAAAGCGACCAAAGTTGAATTATACCGTCATAGGCCCGACCACGCTGTATCCCGCAAAGTCGCGCGCGCCATCCACAGGAAAGACCACCAATTTGTTACCCGCATTTTCATTTCAGGACTGGCTGCCATTCGCCCATTTCGGCTTGCTGGCCGGCTTTACGGCAAGCGCACTGGCGCTGCGGGCTGCAATGCTGGTGGCCGCCATGATGCTGGACAGGCTGATCGGGGAGCCACATGTGCTGTGGAGCCGGATGCCACACCCGGTGGTGGTGTTCGGGCGACTCATCACAACATTCGACAGGCGATGGAATCTGCGGCGCGGCGTATCGGGGGGCGCGCGGCGATGCCGCGGCATCATCACGGCGCTGATTATGTTGGGGACTGGCGTCGGGCTTGGTCTTGCTATCACAGCTGGCGGGCCGGCGCTTGTGCTGGCAGTGCTTGTTATCTTGCTGGCTGGTCGCTCGCTCGACGATCATATCCGGGCGGTCGCCACCGCTCTTGATGCGGGGCTTGCACCGGCGCGTCAGGCGGTTGGCATGATTGTCGGGCGATCAACGGCCGATCTTGATGAAGGCGATATCGCCCGCGCCGCCATCGAGACGGGCGCAGAAAACCTGTCTGACGGCGTGTTCGCACCGGCATTCTGGTTTCTGCTGACAGGCCTGCCCGGCCTGATTGCCTATAAAATCATCAACACAGCCGACAGCATGATCGGATATCGCAATGCCCGTTATCTGGCTTTTGGCAGCGGCGCGGCGCGACTGGATGATCTGCTGAATCTGCTACCGGCGCGCATAACTGCAGGGCTGATCTGTGTTGCTGCGCTGTTTCGTGGCCGCATGCTGAAGGCAACCCGCGCGATGCTGCGTGACGGCAAACAGCATGCGTCACCAAATGCCGGCTGGCCCGAGGCTGCGATGGCCGGCGCGCTTGATGTCTGGCTGGCTGGCCCGCGTCGCTATGGCAACCGCCTGCGTGCCGCCCCGCGTTTTCATGAAACGGGCAAGGACGCTGATGCGGCGGCAATCCTGTCATCGCTGCGGCTGCTTGCGCTGGCGCAAATAATCTTCGCCATTCTGCTGTCTGTATTGATAGGGGGGCTGATGGCTGGACCGACAGGTCTGCCAGCTTTGATAACGGCGGGCTAGAGACCGGCAATCCGGCCAATGGCGTCCATATCCAGATGGTCTGCCATATGCCTTGCCAGTTCATCCAGCACGGAGTCAACCCGCGCATCGAAATCCACAACGCCAAAGGTACCAAACCGGCCGCGCCGCGCCGCCAGATCATCAAGAAATGCGCGGCGAAACGCATCATCGGCAAAGATACCATGCACATAGCTGCCCATCACCCGACCGTCGGCCGAGATGGCGCCATCCTGGCGGCCACCGATCTGCAGCATCGGGCGCGCACAATCCGCACCGCTCGTCCGCCCCATATGGATCTCATACCCCCGCACAGTCGTACCGAACCTGGCTGATTGAGCTGCCACATGGGTCAGTGTCTTGTCGCCAGCCAAAACGGTTTCAACAGCCAGATGGCCAAGGCCGGGCGCGCTGCCGGCTGGTCCCTCAACCCCGCATGGATCAGCGATATTTGTTCCCAGAATCTGATAGCCGCCGCACAAACCCATCACCACGCCGCCGCGCCGCAGATGCGCCGCAATATCGATATCCCAGCCCTGATCGCGCAGATAAGCCAGATCACTGATCGTCGATTTCGACCCCGGCAAAAGCACCATGTCAGTATCTGCCGGAATCACCTCACCAGCTTCGATCAGCGAAAGGCGTACATCCGCCTCGCCTGCCAACGGGTCCATATCATCGAAATTGGCAATCCGCCGCATCATCGGCACGGCGATATGCAACGGCGCGCCCGCATTGTGAATACCCGTATTATAACGGCCCGCATTATCACGGCCCGTTTTTCCTGCAATATCCAGAATATCCTCAGCTGGCAAAAACCGCGCTGGCGCAAACCACGGCAGAATGCCAAGGCCTGTCCAGCCAGTGGCCCGGGAAATAATATCCATTCCTTCAGAAAATAAAGTCGTATCGCCGCGAAACTTATTGATCATAAACGCTTTAATAAGATCAGAATCCTGCTTATCAAGAACCGAATCCGTGCCGACAAGGCTGGCAATGACGCCGCCGCGGTCAATATCCCCGATCATGACCACAGGCACATCAGCGGCCACAGCAAACCCCATATTGGCGATATCACCAGCCCGCAGATTCACTTCGGCCGGGCTGCCTGCCCCCTCGATTATGACAAGGTCCGCATCGCCCTTCAGCCTTTCAAAACTGTCGAGGACGCGTGGCAGCAATGTCTGTTTGTGCGTTCCATATTCTCGTGCCCGCATACTGCCAAAGCGTTTGCCCTGAACGATGATCTGCGCGCCGGTTTCTGTTTCGGGTTTCAGCAGCACCGGATTCATGTGAATGCTAGGCGGTACACGACAGGCCCGCGCCTGCATCGCCTGCGCCCGGCCAATTTCGCCACCATCTTCGGTTACAGCAGCATTGTTCGACATGTTTTGCGGCTTGAAGGGACGCACCCGCAGCCCCTGATTGGCAAAATGCCTGCACAGACCGGCAACAAGCACCGATTTGCCGACATTCGAGCCGGCCCCTTGCAGCATAATCGCGGCAGGCATCAGAATTCGACGCCGATCTGCGCCTTGATGCCTGATCGGAAGGGATGTTTGATCAGGCTCATTTCGGTGACCAGATCAGCTTTTTCTATCAATTCATCGGCCGCATTACGGCCAGTCAGCACAACATGCGTCATGGCGGGCTTTTCGTCTTCAAGGAAGGCCAGCACCTCGGCCAGATCAATATAGCCATAGCGCAACGCGATATTGATCTCGTCCAGCAACACCATGTGATAGGCCGGATCACGGATCAGGTCCTTGGCCTTTTCCCAGGCAGCGACAGCAGCGGCGATATCACGTTCGCGGTCTTGCGTTTCCCAGGTAAAGCCTTCACCCATGGTATGAAAATCACAACGATCACCAAAATGCGTGGTGATCAGATTGCGCTCACCCGTATCCATACCGCCCTTGATAAATTGCACCACACCGCATTTCAGATCATGCGCGATACAGCGGAAAATCATCCCGAAGGCAGCAGATGACTTGCCCTTGCCCTTGCCCGTATGGACGATCACAAGCCCCTTTTCATCAGTTTTTGAGGCCATGATCTTGTCGCGCGCCTGTTTCTTGCGCGCCATCTTTGCATTATGGCGGGCGGTTTCGTCCTGTGGCGGGGTGATGTCGTCGGATGGCGCGTTCATGATGTTGTCTTCATTGTTTGTTATCGTCATAGGGTGAGCGGACTTATTGCACAGGTGTCCGGGCCGGCCTTTGTTGTGCTGCCGGGGCTGCCAGATGCTTTTCCAGTGTAGAGATTACGCTGTTGCGGCGGGGTGTCCATAGGCCGCGTTCGATCGCCTCGTCAAATCGGGCCAGCATATCGGCATAGGCGGCGTCATTCACATCCTGCAGGAACGCGCGCACCTGTTCGTTTTCTATATAGGCCTCAAACAGAGCGGTGAAATGATGTTCGGCCACCTGGCGTGTAGTCGCGGCAAAAGCAAACAGATAATCCACTGTTGCCGCCATTTCGAACGCACCCTTATAGCCGTGCCGCATCGCGCCCTCTATCCATTTCGGGTTACTGGCCCGCCCGCGGACAACACGGCCAATCTCTTCGGCCAGAGTGCGAATGACAGGCCGTTCGGCCAGCGAATGATCATTGTGATAGACCGGCACATCCCGCCCCGACAGATGTGCCACCGCTGCCGACAGGCCGCCCGCAAACTGATAGTAATCATCGCTGTCGAGAATATCATGCTCCCGATTATCCTGATTATGCAGAACGGCATCACTGCCTGAAAGCCGCGCCTCCAGCGCGCCTCGCGCGGACACACCTTCGGCGTGTTCACCGTAAGCATAGGATGACCAGACAAGAAACGCCTCGGCAAAATCGGCGCGTTCCTGCCACAGCTTTTCATCGATCAGCGCCTGCAATCCAGCCCCATAGGCACCCGGTTTGGCACTGAAAATTCGCAGCAGGCTCTGGGTCTGCGCGACATCTGCATCCATACCGCTATCCTGCAAGCGTTCAGCGTCGCAGCGGGCATTGGCAGCCAGCGGGTTCATGTCATCCGGCTCGTCAAGCCCCGCAACAGCCCGCACGGCACGGTCAAACAGCGTCATCTGCGCTGGAAAGGCATCGCGAAAGAATCCGGAACAGCGCAGGCAGACATCGACACGCGGGCGGTCCAGCACGTCCAGCGGGATGATTTCAAATCCGGTGACCCGCCGTGAACTGGCATCCCAGGATGGCCGTACCCCCATCAGCGCCAACGCTTGCGCCAGATCATCACCGCCTGTGCGCATGTTTGACGTGCCCCATGCAGACAGCACCACGGCACGCGGCCAGTTGCCATGCTCCATCAGATGCCGGTCGAGCAACGCCTCTGCGGACGCCCATCCCAACCGCCATGCGACGGGTGTTGGCAGCGCGCGGCTGTCGATCGAAAAGAAGTTGCGTCCAGTCGGCAGCACTTCAGGGCGGCCACGCGTCGGTGCACCAGATGCGCCAGCAGGAATGAACCGGCCAGCAAGCCCGTTCAGCAAGGCCTGCTGTTCACGCGGCCCACACACCATCAAAGCCTCGCGGATCGCTGGCAAAGCTGTATCAATAATCAAGGCAGATTGCCGACCAACAGTCTGCGCGTTCCCATCGACAAGGGCACGGGCAAGCCTGTCCAGCCGTTCCACCGTATCACCAACGCTGCGCCATGGCTGATCTGACATGGATTGCAGAACAGACGGACGGGCATTCTGCCATACCTGCCCTCTTTCAGCTGTCAGCGGATCAAGGATGTCGCCAGCCGCATCTCGCAGATCAAGGTCGCTGGCAAGTGCACGTGGCAAGGCGGCATCCGCGCCTTCACCGGCATGGCGCGGTGTTCGAAGGATTTGCGTCAACAGACCATTGGCAAGATCATCCGCCGGCGACGTGCCAAAGACATGCAGTCCATCGCGAATTTGCAGTTCTTTCAGATCACAGAGAAAGTTGTCGAGCTTCAGCAGCTTTTCTCCTGCATCGTCACTGTCTTCAATGCCACAATCGGCGGTGATACCTGCACGCTCGGCGGTCATCAGAATATCGCCAAGCAAAGCATCAGAGCGCGCCCGGTCCATACCGGCAGCCTCAAAATACTCGTCCATCTGCGCTTCCAGTTCAGCCATCACACCATGACTGTCAGCTTGCGTCATTGGCGGCGTCAGATGATCGAGGATCACTGCGCCGGTGCGACGCTTGGCCTGCGCGCCCTCACCCGGATCATTGACGATGAAGGGGTAGAGATGCGGTGTCGGTCCCAGAATCGCTTCGGGAAAACAGGCCGCGCTCAGCGCCAACGCCTTGCCGGGAAGCCACTCCAGATTGCCATGCTTGCCAAAATGGATCATTGCGGCCACGCCGAATTCATGGCGCAACCAGAAATACAGCGCCAGATAATTGTGAGGCGGCACCAGATCGGGTGAATGGTAAGTTGACTTCGGATCGATGTTATAGCCGCGCGCCGGCTGGACAGCGACCACAACATTGCCGAAGCGGCGCAATGGCAGCCTGATGGCCTTGCCGTCACACATCGGATCACCGGATGGCGCACCCCATCGGCTGGTTACCGCGTCACGCACATCGGCTGGCAGACTGGCAAAGATACGGTCATAAGCCTCCAGTGACATCGCTGCATCGCAGGTGCGGTCCTGCCAGCCAGCATTGGTTGGCCCGGCACGCATATGCGCTACAAGCGCTGCACCGCTATCAGGCATGCCCTGCACATCATAACCCGCCCCTTGCAGTGCCATCAGTGCTCCAAAAACGCTTTCTGGCGTATCGAGACCCACACCGTTGGCCAGCCGGCCATCACGGTTCGGATAGTTCGCCATAATCAGAGCAACACGCTTGTCTGCCGGTGCAGTTCGCCGCAACCGTGCCCACCCCGCCGCCAGTTGCACGGCAAAATCAATTCGGTCCGGCACCGCATCATAGGCAGTCGTCATCGCATGCGTCAGCGGATGCCGCTTCGGGGCCTGCTTGAAACCGACAGCGCGGGTAAGGATACGCCCGTCAAGTTCCGGCAGAGCCACATTCATCGCCAGATCGCGCGCGGTTAGCCCGGCCCCCGATGCCGCCCAGTCAGCAGCCAGACTTGCCGACAGGACAAGCTGGAACACCGGCGCATCAACAGCGCCAAACGGCCCAGCAGATAAAAGGCTCGGCATCGCTGTATCGCCGCCGCCAGGGTCAGATACCGCAAAGCTGGTCAGGTTCAGGATCACATCCGCCGATGACTGCAGCAAAAGGCCAGCGATAATGCCGCCACTTTCTGCCTCTTTCAGGCTGGCACCATACAGCGGCAGCGGGTTCAGCCCGGCCGCCCGGCAGCTGTCGACCAGCGCATCAATCGGCGCCAGATCACCCGCCTGCATCAGCGCCCGGTAAAAGACAATCGCCGCGACAGGCGCATCATCACGCCACTGGTCCTTCAGCGTGTCGAGGCTGGTAATCTCGCCCGACTGGCCGGGCCAGTAGATACCCGCGCGCAGCAAGGGACGCGGCGGATCTGCATGGCTGGTACCATCCACCAGATCGGACAAGGCAGCCAGAAACTGGATGGCATTATCCATCCCGCCAGCATCAAGATAGGCCGACAATTTGCTGCGGTCCTCGGCATTGAAATCTGACAGATAATCGAGTTCAGGATCAGGTTTGCCGTCACCGGACAGGAAAATGACAGGCACCCCGCCCGGCAGGGCAGCCTGGGCGACAAGTTGCTGCACACCATACGACCAATAGCCACGCCCGCCCAGCAATCGCACCACCACCAACCGCGCAGCGGCAACCGTGTTCTGGATATACTGATCAACCGAAAACGGATGCGACAGGCTGAGATAGTTTGCCACCCGCAATTCCAGCGACTGTTCCTGTTCTTTTTGCTGTTTATGGCACCGCAACGCAGCAGCCGAGACGAGCGCTACCTCGGTATCCGCTGACGTGAGAAAAATGATATCTCCAGCCGGCTGACCAAGATCGACAGCCTCGTCAGAATCATAGAGCGCGCCGCTCTCATCGATCTTAAGAAGATGCATGTCCCGCGATCACCGTGCCACCGAGGCGTGCTGCAATGGCATCAGCGTCCAGACCGGCCAGCCCGATCACCACAAGCTGTCCGCCACCATTGTCTGCTTCGCGCGCGAAATACCCATCCACCCGGCGGCCAACAGCTTGCACCACGAAAGGCAGCGCCTTGCCGCTGACAGGCACACGCCCCTTGGCACGCAGAATACCGAATTCCGAGGCCATCTGCGCAATGCTGGTCTGAAATGTCTGCGCATCCTCAACACCCTCAAGCGCAATGACATAGGAGGCAAATTCATCATGGCCATGCTCATGATGATGGTGGTGGTACTCGTCATCATGATCATCATCGTGGTCATCGCCATGATGGTGATGCATATGCTGTGCGCGTTCATGCGCCTGATCTTCCATCCCCAGGCCAAGGATGGCATCCATCGGGGCGGCACCGCCAGCAACCGGAATGATCGGCGTCGGGGCTGTCAGCTGTCCTTCAACAACACTGCGGGCACGCGCGATACCGTCACTGTCCAGCACATCCGCCTTTGACAGCACGATCAGGTTGGCAGCACCGATCTGGTCGGCAAACAGCTCATCGATCGGGCTTTCATGATCCAGTTCCTCATCAGCAGCCCGCTGCGCCTCGAGCGCTTCAAGATCATGCGCCACACCGCCATCAGCAAGCGCCGGACCATCCACCAGCGTCACCACACCGTCAAGCATCACCTGCGATTTGATATCTGGCCAGTTGAACGCCTGAACAAGCGGCTGCGGCAAAGCCAGACCGGATGTCTCAATGATAATGTGGTCGGGGCGTGGCTCCTGCGCCAGCAATTGCTGCATGCTGGGCAGAAAATCATCGGCAACGGTGCAGCAAATACATCCGTTCGCCAGTTCGATGATGTCTTCGGCGGAACAGCTGTCAGCGCCGCATTCCTCCAGCATCGCACCATCCATGCCAATATCGCCGAATTCATTGACGATCAGGGCCAGGCGGCGGCCATTCGCCTGCATGATGATGTTACGGATCAGTGTGGTCTTGCCCGAGCCAAGAAAGCCGGTAATGACGGTAGCTGGTATACGCGTGGCTGCCATAAGACACCCCTTTTGGTAAAACATGCGTCAGGTGGCCGGAAGGCAAACAAAAGGGCAGAGCCACCCGACCCTGCCCCATGCCCATGCCCGTTGCGCCGCCCGCAAACAGGCGGCGATGCGGCATTACATGGCCGTGAATATTACATGGCCTGGAACATTACATGGCCGGGAAGATCATTCCCTCGACAGTCTCAACAAGAAAGGCCAGTCCGACACCGGCAACGACAGCGCCAGCAAGACGCGGCTGCAGGGCCTCGGCATCGATGATGTTCCAGATCCGGGCTGCGCCCAGCGCAATACCACCCGCGATGGCCATCTGAACCAGCCCAAAGCCTGCAAGATAGGCAACAAGCGGTGTTGTTTCTGCACCAACCACAGCCGCGCCATAGGCCCAGCCATGGAACAGACCCGCAATAACCGCCAGCGCAGCTGCAAATCGCAGATCAGCGACCTTGCCCCGCATCGCGACCATACCGGCCACAACCACAGATGCGGTTATGACAATTTCGGCGAGTGGCAGGGTAAAGGCCGATACCGTCAGCATCGTGCCAGCCATGGTGCCGCCGACAAAGGCTGCCGGCATTGCCAGCTTGCTGCGATGAAATGCGGCGATCAGGCCAACGCCGACAACAAATGCCAGATGGTCAAACCCGATGACCGGATGGCCAATGCCCGACAACAGCCCATGTAGGGCTGTTTGCGGCGTCATACCGCCAAGCGGATGGTGTGCGAATGCAGCACCAGCAGACATCAGAATCATGGCTGCAGCAGAAAGAAAAATGCGTGTCATCGGGAGCCCCCCTCGAAACCTTTTTGTGACCAAACTGGCCGATTTCCGGGGAAAAGGTCGCGAACCGCATAAACAGCGTGCGCTTCACGGCAGTCCCCGGCCGTTGCTTCTGGCGTTAAAGGCAGGTCTCCTGGCTTGTGGTCATGACCCGGCCGCCTTCCCGGACCTTGTCAGGCCCAGTGGCAATGGACGAGCGACCAACCTACAGTCGCGGGGACGGCTATGGCATAGGGCAGTCATTTTTCACCCGCACCATATTCCCTCTTTAAGGCATGGAGCTTTGCTCCACAGCCACCTTCAATGCATCGCGATCATGGGCTGATTCTGTCGCACCCTGTCAACCAATAACGTCATTGAATAGCCTGTCGCCGTCACCAGCCGGCAGTGAAAATCAATGCCACAAAGCAGCTTCATGATAGCGCCAGAGGCCCTTCGATCCTGAGCTCGCCAACCGTCTGACCGGCCCAGTTGCGCAACACCGGCTCGGTAAAATCGAACACGGCGTCCGGCAGATCATAGCCCAGCGCATGGATCACAGCGCCCAGCGCCGCATCTGATGCACGCCCGTTGCCATCGCGCGCCTTGACCATCAGGCCCAGCCCATAGTCATGAAAGGCAGCGGCATATACCCCTTCTGCACCGGTCTTGGCTGTGATCTGGCTGCCGAAGCCGGCGGCCACAGCACTGCACATGCGCCGGTCACCCGCGATCATCTGCGGTGCAGCGGCAATACCGTCGCGCAAACGGGCACAGGCAGCGGTGCGGCTGTCCGGCATCTGCCCACCCCCGGCAAACATGGCAAATCCCCGTGCCCAATTGCCTAGCGGTGCGCTGAGAGCTGGCGCCCCGCACCCGTCAATACCACTCGGGAACTGCGTGATATCGATGCCTGTCATGAATTCCAGCGTGCCGAGGATTGCTTGCTGGACGGGATGTGAAAGATCGGCATAGCCAGCCGGATCTGCGCCCATAAGACTGCCAAGTACGAGCATGCCGGAATGTTTGCCACTGCAATTGTTATGAATGCGTTCCGGTGCGCTCATGCTACGCGCCTGTTCGATCATCGTTGGTGTGTCACCAGACCATTGCGACCCGCAGGACAACAGGTCCGGCGACAGCCCAAAGCGTTCGAGAAGCGCGCGGGCCCCTTCCACATGTTCGATCTGGCCATTATGGCTGGCACAGATCAGCGACAGCTCGGACGGGGTCAATCGCAAGCCGGGATCAAGGCTTGTCATTCTCTCGGCCAGCGCCAGCGCCTGTAACGGTTTCATCGCCGAGCGTGGAAATACCAGCCGCTCAACCTCGCCTAGGCCCATGACAACACTGCCATCGGCATCACACAGCGCGACATCAACAAGGTGGAGGCTTTCCTCGGCACCGCCCCGCCTGACAGATACGGGCAGAGGGTCGGCAGAGAACAAGGGCAACGAGACACGGGGTTGGGGCATGGCTGAATCAGTTCTGTTCACAAGATGGAGGTTTAGACCTAGCAAACGAAAAAGGGCGGCACAATCGCCGCCCTTCTTACAAAATGGTTTGCGTCCTGCGCTAGAATGGATTGTCTTCGGATTTGCCGCGGGTATCGAAGAATTCCTTCGTGACCGCAAACACAATCGGTGACAGCACTATCAGCGCGACTAGGTTTGGAATCGCCATCATCGCGTTCAGCGTATCGGCAAGAAGCCAGATAAAACCAAGCTTCACTGTTGCCCCGACAATCGCCGCAAGCGACCATACCGCACGGAATGGCATGATAATGCTGGTTCCGAACAGGTATTGAAGCGATCTCTCGGAATAGTAGGACCACCCGATGATCGTGGTGAAGGCGAAGATCGCCAACGACACCGCGATGATCACACCCCCAAATCCGGGAAGTGCCGCCTCAAAGGCTGCCGAGGTCAGCGCCGCACCAGTGGCGCCGCTTGTCCAGACACCTGTCGACAGGATTGCCAGCGCCGTAAAGGTACAGACGATGAGCGTGTCGATGAAGGTGCCGAGCATCGCCACCAGACCCTGGCTGACAGGGCCTTTCGTCTTGGCAGCAGCATGCGCGATCGGGGCGGAACCAAGGCCAGCCTCGTTCGAGAACACGCCACGTGCCACACCAAAGCGTATGGCCGCCCAGACTGCTGCACCGGCGAAACCACCTGTGGCAGCGGCCGGCGAGAAGGCATGAGTGAAGATCAGGCCAAATGCGGCTGGAATGGCGTTGGCATTGATCGCCAGCACCACGATGGATGCCAGGATGTAGAGCGCTGCCATAAAGGGAACCAGAGCGCCTGCCACCTGCGAAATCCGCTGAATACCGCCAAGAAGAACCGCGCCAACAAGAAGGGCGACGATGATGCCGGTATACAGATGCGGGATGTTAAAGGTGGTGTACAGAGCGTCGGCGATGGAGTTCGACTGAACCATATTGCCGATACCAAAGCCGGCGATACCGGCAAACAGGGCAAATGTTATGGCAAGCCAACGCCAGTTTTCACCCATACCATTCTGGATGTAATACATCGGTCCACCGACAAAATTGCCGTTTTCATCCTTTTCACGGAAACGGACCGCGCAGACAGCCTCGGCATATTTTGTGCCCATACCTACCAGCGCTGTCATCCACATCCAGAAGACGGCCCCTGGGCCGCCAAGGAATATGGCTGTTGCCACACCGGCGATATTACCGGTGCCGATGGTCGCTGACAGCGATGTCATCAGCGCGTTGAAGGGAGTGATGTCACCAGCATCATTGCCGGGAATTCTGCCTTTCCACAGCAGGGAAAAGCCAAATGGAATTTTCATGATTGTCAGGAATCTCAACCCGACAGTCAGAAACAGGCCCGCGCCAAGGATCAGGATCAGCATGGGCACGCCCCAGACCACCCCGTTTATGGCACCTACCATTTCGGTAATGAACTCCATGTCTCGTTCCTTTCTGCAGTTGCGTCTTCACACGCGACCGCTTTTGGATGCAGTCAGGAACGCAAAGGAACAAAACACGAAAAGGAAACAAACATTCCTGACATGATGTTATGACCGGACAGCCTGGTCGAAAACAGAATGGCAGACAGAATTGCAGACCGTAAAACGGCTGTTCTGCGCCTCATTCGGCAGACCCCGTATCGGGTACTGTCTAGCGCAGATGATGACGGCGGGCAATAGATTGTTACACAAAGATCATCATATAAGATATTACTTTTATTTAATTTAATAGCACCGCTTCATGCAGAATGTCATCCAGCCTTGCCAGCAACAGGTCACAATCTGTTGCGCTGATCGTCAGCGGCGGACGGATTTTCAGAACATTGTCAAAAGGCCCGTCCGTGCCAATCAGAATACGGTGATCACGCAGTCTGTTACTGACATAGCTGGCCAGCGCGCCAGCCGGGTCTTTGGTAGTGCGGTCCGTCACCAGTTCAACACCAAGGAACAGGCCGCGCCCGCGCACATCGCCGATCAGGGTATGACATGACGCCAATTCGCGGAACCCGCCCAGAAGCTGCTGCCCACGGTCAGCCGCGTTCTGCGCCAGCCCTTCATCATCAACAATGGCCAGCACCTCTGCCCCGATGCGGCATGCCAGTGTGGTGCCGCCAAAGGTCGAGAAAAACTCCATGCCATTGGCGAAACTCGCGGCAATGTCGGCGGTGGTGATCACCACGCCAATCGGGTGGCCATTGCCAACCGGCTTGCCCAGCACCACCATATCGGGCACCGCGCCTTGCGTCTCAAAGCCCCAGAACGCATCGCCAAGCCGCCCAAGGCCTGTTTGCACCTCATCCGCGATGCACAGCCCTCCCGCCGCGCGCACCCGCGCATAGACACTGGCAAGATACCCTGCAGGCGGTTCAATCTGGCCGCCCACGCTCGGATAGCTTTCTGCGATGAAGCCCGCCAAGGGCAGGTTGCGTGCCTGCAATGCCCCTATGGCGCGATCAATGTCGGCGGCGTATGCCTCGCCGGCATTGGCATCATCATAGCCATACGGCCCGCGATACGGGTCCGCAATGCCGGTAATCTCAACCCAGTCCGGCGCGCCATCGCCGCCGGGACCATTGAATTTATAGGGGCTGATATCGATCGTGCCGGTTGTGTGGCCATGATACGCATGATCCTGGACAATCATGCCGCGCCGCCCGGTATGTGCGCGGGCCAGCCGCAGCGCCAGTTCGTTCGCCTCTGACCCCGATGTCAGAAAATAGCAATGTGTCAGGTGATCAGGCAGGCGCTGGCGCAGCGCGTCGGCAAAATCCATCTGGGCTGGATGAAGATACCGCGTGTTGGTGTTGATCAGCTTGATCTGCTGTTCGATCAGCGCATTGATCCGCGGATGTGCATGCCCGACATGCGGTACATTGTTATAGGCATCCAGAAATGTGCGCCCCATTTCGTCATAGAGATAGTGCCGCCAGCCCCGCAACAGCTGCGCTGGCTGCCGATATGACAGCTTGAGATTGGCCCCGAACCGCCCCTGCCTGTCGGCCAGAAGGGTTTCAGCTGAAACCACAGGATAGAGATATGGTTCAGGTGCCAGTCCCAGCAATTCTGCCGGATTGGGGTATAGCGCGGCTGCAAACGCCAGATCATCAGGATCACCGGCGCCCGGCCAGTCATCAACTGTGGTGCCAATGATATCAGGCAGGCAATGCGCCATCTGGAAATGCAAATGCGGCTGCCAGCCTCCATTTACCGCCGCCTCGCCCAGGCTTGCAACCTGCTGTCCTGCCGTTACCGCCTGCCCGTTCGCCATACCGGCGATGCTGTGCGGGTCAAGATGGCCAAAAAGCGTGTAAAAGGGCGTGCCCCGGTCATCGCTATGTGCCAGCACCAGAACACCGCCATAATCCAGCTGAGCATTGCGGTTCACAGCGGCAACGACATGGCCATCCAGCGGCGCAAAGACAGCGCTGCCGGCAGGCGCGAACACATCAATGCCCAGATGCATTGTCCGCCGCCCTTCTACCGCGCTGGGGCCCGTCAGAAAGGCCGGTTCCGTATAGACAAGTCGCGGCTCCAGATAATGGCCAACAAACATCTGCGCGCTGTTCAATGCCGCCGGAACAAGGGTCACAGCTTCATGAGCGCATATATGCGTCGGATCTGCCGGCAGCGTTGAATCGCCGACAGCGCATGAACATTTCGGGGCATCCGCAAGCCCGCGCCCCATCACCGGCGCAAAGCTGTCACGATTGGCGGCTATCCACGCTGAGACATGCGCCGCGCCGGGGGTGACATCCATGCCAGTCGCCACGAGCAACCGCATCTCGATCTCGGCCGCCGTCCGTGACGCTGCCTGTAACATGAATGCGCGCGCCGGTGCTTCGCTGATTGTCACATAAGGATCATCAGGCCTTTGCTGTTTCATCAGTGCACTGTTCACCAGACTGACGCCAAGACGTGTCATCATCAGCGGCCAGACAAGACCGATTTCGGTTTCCGATAGCGGGCAACCGCCATGATATCCGGCCACAAAGGCGCTCAACATTTCGATCGGCTGCGTCTGATCCAGCACCAGATAGGCGGCTGCCGTGGCAAGATCGCAGACGACCGGTGCGCGCGTCATATCACCAAAATCAATGATACCGCCGAGTGATGAGCCATCCGCAGACGCTGTGATCAACAGATTATAGTCGTTTCCGTCACAGTGGACCGGTCGCGCCACCAATTTTGATAATTCAGGTTCACATCGATCTGTAAATATATAGAAATATTCATTTATGATAGATTTTAAATCTTTGTCTTCAATTGCATCCAGCGCGTCAAACGCCCAGTGCGGCGTCCGCGGGTGCCATTTGAATTCACGGTCCAGTTGCGGATGGTCAAAGCCGGCAAGAGCAGTTGTCAGCCCGCCAAGGGCCGTGCCGATCTGCGTCATCAGCGCCGGCGTGTGCGGGCGATGATTGCCCAATTGGCGGCCCGGCAGCGCGCTCAGCATCCAGACAAGACGCATTGCACCATCCTTGTCCGGAATATGGCCAAGGGCAGCCCCGTCAGACCGGTTGATCACCTGCGGGACTGGCAGATCAGCCGCACCAGCTGCCAGATGGGCCAGCGCGGCAATCTGCATATCAACAAAGCTGACATCACAATCCGCGCGCATGATCTTCAGAACACCGGTGAATTGACCATTCACCATGACAGCGGCATTCAGGTCAAACTCACCATCCAGACCGCTGATCGTGGCATCCATCCCATATATTTCGGCGACCCTGGCTGTCCAGTGGGCACAATCCTCGTCCGACCACATATTCTGCCCCTGCTGTAAAACCTGCATAGCACCCGGCGCTATCGGTAACGCCCAAAACACGGGTGCAGCATAAACGCGCTGCACCTGAAATGTTAGCCCTCCTCTTGCACTGGTCAATCGGATGAAAGCGCATCGAAGCAGGCACTTCGCGCGTCATCCACTTCACATCGCCGCGCCGAATGCCCACATCAGGGTGCAGGAAACAGCCCCCTACGACAGAAATATCGGGACAGAATGGCGCATTACTTTATCACCGGCGCTAGCGCGGGCATCGGTGCCGCCCTTGTGACACAGCTTCTTCAGGCAGGACACATCGTCAGCGCTGTTGCACGACGTGCTGAGCGGCTGCGTGACCTTGGCGCGGATTTCAGCGACCAATATTGCGCGCTGCCCGCTGATGTCAGCGATACGGACGCTATGCACAGCGCCGTGGAAAGCGCTTGCTCTGCCCTCGGACCGATTGATGTCGCCATTCTGAATGCTGGCATCTACACGCCACAAAACGCGCTGGACATAGACCCGCGTGACTATCAGCGGCATATGGACATCAATTACATGGGCGTTGTAAATGCCCTGCCCGGCGTCATTGCATCGATGCGCGCGGCGGGCGGCGGGCAAATTGCCATCACATCGTCGGTTGCCGGATGGCGCGGCCTTCCCAATGCCGCCGCTTACGGCCCGACAAAGGCAGCGCTGATTTCACTTGCCGAGTCCATCACATTCGATCTTGCGCCAAGGAATATCGATGTGCGCGTTATATGCCCCGGCTTTGTCGAGACCGAGGCGACACTGGTCAATGACTATGAAATGCCAGGCATTATCAGCTCAGAAAAGGCTGCAACAGAAATACTGAGTGGGCTGAAATCAAACAATTTTATTATCCATTTTCCCCGTTCCTTCACACGCAAGATCAGCCTTTTGCGCTGGCTGCCAGATCGGTGGTTCTTTCGCATCGTTGGCAAGAGCACCGGTCATAATCTGACCCCCGCAAAAGATGGCGGAGATGCCAAATGACTGCAGATCAGGGCGCAAAATCGGGTCAGGACTGCATGCCGGAGATTGCGCAGACATATGCACATGCCTTTGCCGCATTGCAGCCGGACAATATCGATGATCTGCTGGCGCTGCTCTCTGATGATGTACGGTTCGTAGATCCGTTCAATGATGTGACCGGAAAGGCCGGATTTCGTGCCATTTTCGATCATATGTTCGCGACCTGTACAGCGCCGCAATTTCATATCACCGATATCGCCGCATCTGCCAGCACCCCGTCAGAGCGGGTCTATCTGCGCTGGCGCATGTCCGGTCGCCTTGCCACCTGGCCAGGAACAACTCTGGCGCTTCAAGGGATGAGCGAGATCCATATCGCGGACAACAAGGTAACAGCGCATTACGACCATTGGGACAGCGCAAGCCAGCTGCTGGCAAAGCTGCCACTGATCCGCAGCCTTTTGCGTCCGATATTGCGCCTGTTTGTTGTCAGGACGGGCGGAAGCTGAGAAGCACCTCACCAAGCTTCAGCCCCCATTTTGAGACTATGGCCCGGTTCACCATTACCCCGCCCTGGTGCACGACCATGACATCATCGAAATGGACACTGACCTTGCGGCCAAACATTGCCAGCCGAAAGCGATAACGCCAACGCAGCATATTGTAGGTGTGATGCCCTTCGGCGTGGCCAATGACGTCATCACAGCGCCCTTGATAGCGACCATCAGCAACCCTTGTGATAACCCACTGGCGTGTCTCGCGCTCACCATCATCATAGAGAAAGGCCTCATCAAGGATGAAGCCGTCATCCGTGGCAGTTCCAGTGATATCAACCGCGAATTGCCGCCTGATCGCACCGAACCTGTCAACGAACACGCCAAAAGCTGTCAGCGGTTGCAGAAAATAGGTTTCCGGCAGAAAATCAGGAATATGCACACCATCAGCCATGTCTGACCAGCCTAGCGATGTTCAAATAGCAGGTGTTTGACATCGATCTGTCCGGCGCGAAATCCGCCTTCACAGTATGACAGATACAATTCCCACATGCGCTTGAAACGAATATCGAAACTGCCACTGGACAAGGCCGGCCATGCGGCATTGAAGCGTTGACGCCATTCAGCAAGGGTGCGCGCATAATCCATGCCAAACCCGCGTGCATCCACCAGCTGCAGGCCGGCCGCCGCAACCGGCTGTTCGAGGCGCGGCATTGATGGCAGCATCCCGCCCGGGAAAATATAGCGCTGAATGAAGTCGGGATTCTGGCGATATTCTTCAAATGCGTGCTCTTCAATGGTGATCGCCTGCAAGGCAGCCCGCCCCCCGCGCTTCAGAAGTCGCGACAGGGATTCAAAATAGGTCTGCCAATAGGCCTGACCAACCGCCTCAAACATTTCGATCGACACAATACGATCAAACGTACCCTCAACATCGCGGTAATCCACAAGGCGGACATCGGCCCGATCAGACAGCCCGGCTTCCGCCAGTCTGCGTGTCGCAAATTCATGCTGTGCCTTGGAAATGGTTATGCCGGTCACCCGCGCATCACGTTCCTCGATGGCAAATTTGGCAAAGCCGCCCCACCCGCATCCGATTTCCAGCACATGATCACCGGGCTGGATATCGGCAAGCTCTGCCAGCCGGCGGTATTTGTTTGTCTGTGCCGTCAACAGATCATCACTTTCGGCTTCATAGAGCGCGGATGAATATGTCATCGTGCCGTCCAGCCAGGATTCATAGAATTCATTTCCCAGATCGTAATGGTGGGCGATGTTGCGTGCCGACCCGCTTCGCGTGTTGCTGCGCAGCTGGTGGAACAGCTTCAGACCAATGCGTCGCATCAATCCGGTTTCCATCCGTTCATCCAGATCGCTGCCATGCAAAACCGCAAGTTCGATGAGTTCGGCCATGGAGCTGCTTTCCAGCTCACCATCCATCACTGCCTCACAAAACCCCATCTTGCCATCACGCAGCATACGCGATACCGCATCATGGGTATTGATCTTCAGCGTGGCGTGCGGCCCGTCCTTTGTGCCGGCAAATTCGCGCACGCCTCCATCTGGCAATGTCACGGTAAGACGCCCGTACTCCAGCTTGGAGAAGATCGAAAGAAGAAGGGTGAGTTTGCGACGATCCCAAAACCCGGCCATATCATAATTACCTTACCTGCTAGTCGTATCTTTGGCGCGTGACCATGGCTGTGGCGGCACTGGACGCCTGAAATACGGCACCTTCTTCAGCCACAATCGCGCCGCCTCAACATGAATGGAAACAAGCGGACGTAGCGGAAACTGCCCTGATGCCAACAGGGCACGAAACACACCCCAAGTTGTAAGGGTTTCTGCCACACCGCGCAACGTCGCCGTCAATTTCACGGCGCCATCTATCGAATAACGCATCAACACGCGCACAGGCATGTCCGGCTTGTCCGAAACACGCACACGCAACTGGTAATCACCCGTGACCGGAAAGAAGGGAGACACATAGAATATCTTGGCAGCATGCAGAACAGTATCGCCAGACGCCTTGCCGGTTTCAGCGCGCCCGATATATGAATGCATATCACCAAAGGTGTTGCGCACCTCATAGATATACACAAGATCACGCCCATCATGGCCGCGCAGCACATAGATCGAAACCGGATTGAAGGCCACGCCGAGAATGCGGGGAAATGTCAGCAGCAGAACCGAGGCAATAGGCTGACCGGGGCAAATCTCGCCAGCCATCTGGCGAGCATAATCCGCAAGCCGGACAACCGGTCCCTTGCGTTTGAAATTCGGGCCGTAATCGGATTGTTTGACTGACAGGAGGCTGAACCGGTCGATGGAGAAGAATGCTGACTGGCTGTCAGCCTCATCAAGACGGTCAAGATCGACAAGTACCGACAGACCTTTGCGTGACAAGAAGTGCGATGGCGTACCGTGGCGCGTGTGATCGATTGTTGATCGCACCAGGTGACAGGCTGTCATCATGCAATCTCGCGGGCAGTGTCCGGGTTTTCCAACACCGTTGTATCATATGCCGGCACTTTCGTATGCCATGGAATATCCACGCCGAGGCTGCGCACCACCGCAATGGCGGACTTCAGCCCATCCTCATGAAAGCCATGCCCTGTCCAGGCACCGGCAAAGAACAGATTGCCTGTCCCCTGAATCTGCGGCAGCTGTTTTTGCGCGGCGATGGCGCTTTCATCGAACACCGGATGGTCATAGTTGAAGCTGGCATGCACAAGGTCTTCACGTGGTTCGCGATGCGGATTCAGCGTTTCATACAGCGGATAGGCCATATCTATGGATTGCAGCTTGTTCATCCAATAGGTCAGGCACAATCCGGCATCGCCCCCACCCTCGCCAATATAGTTCCAGGCGCCCCATGCAGACCGGCGCTGCGGCATCAATGACGGGTCTGAATGCAGGACGGCACGGTTCGGCTGAAACCGGAAACTGGACAGGATATCGCGTTCCTGCTGGGTCGCATCACTGATCAGCTTCAGCGACTGGTCGGCATGTGCCGCCATGATCACCTTGTCAAACCAGACATCGCCATCACCATCGATTGACAGGATAACCCCGCCCTGATCACGCCTGATACCGGTAATCCGGCTGGACAGGTGAATTCGTCCACCACCTGTACCGCCCAGCGACGCCGCTATGCGATTCACATATTCACGCGATCCACCCTGAACTGTGCGCCATGTCGGACGATTGAAGAAATGCAGCAATTTGTGATTATTCATGAATTGCAGCAGCGAACGCACCGGGTATTCCCGCATTGTTGTCGCGCTGCAAGACCAGATGGCGGCCCCCATGGGCAGCAAATGATCTTCAACAAACGCGTCGCTATAGCCTTCACGCTCGATAAAGGCGTCGAGGGATTCGTTAGCCGGCCCGTCAAAGGCGGCATTGTATCCTGTGCGATAAAAGCGTGTCAGATCGCCCAGCATCGACCAGAACCGGGGCCGCACCAAATTCGCCGGCTGCGCGACCAGTCCGCGAAGTGATCCGCTATATTCGCAACCACCATTGCGCAACGACACTGAAAAGCTCATGTCGGTGTCGATCCACGGCACATTCAGCCGGTCAAACATCGATAGCAGATTAGGGTAATTTAGCGGATTGAAGACAATGAACCCGGTATCAACAGGCACCTTTGTGCCACCAAAATCAGCATCTACCGTGTTGCTGTGGCCGCCGAGACGGGACGCACATTCAAACAGGTGGACATCGACTGCCGGATTTAAAAGATAGGCGGCGCCAAGGCCGGAGATGCCCGACCCGATAACAGCTATACGCATGGATACATCCCAGCGAAGTGTCCCCGCCAATGGGCACCAACGAGCGGGAAGCAGTTTGATATTGTTCCTTTGGCTATATAGTGGCTACTGTCGAGTTGCAACATGCATTCTTACCCTTTGCCCGAGAAAACTGTTTTCTAGCCGGATGATTTCGCACTTCAGCATTCTCCCGGAAAATCAAGATGTTCGTGCGATCGAAATCGCAGGGGGTGGCTTGCATGCGCGCATTCTGACATGGGGCGCCAGTCTTCAGGATTTGAGACTCGATGGTCACGCGCCACCGCTCGTGCTGGGGTTTCCGCGGCTGGAGGATTATCTGGCCCACGCTGCGCATCACGGCGCTATAGCCGGTCCGGTGATCAACCGCATTGCAGGCGGGATGGCGACGATCGACGGGATCCACCACAGCTTTGATCGCAACGAGCATGATCGACAGACACTGCATGGCGGGGCTGGTGGGTTTGGCTGGCAAAACTGGCAGGTCGCTGCGACAGGCGCCTCCTTTGTCGAGCTTGCCATAAGCCAGCCCGACGGACATATGGGATTTCCCGGCCGCATCGATGCCACATGTCGTTATGAGCTGAGTGGAGACGGCATGCTGTCGGTCGCACTGCGCGCAACAACACAAAAGCCGACGCTGCTGAATATGGGGCACCATAGCTATTTCACGCTGGATGATCGTGGTGACATCCGTGATCACACATTGCGCATTGACGCTGACAGAGTGTTACTTGCCGACGAGACTGACCTTGCAACCGGCGAGACTCTTGATGTCAGGGGTACCGGTTATGATTTCACGCGCGCGCGACCGGTCAGCGACCCGTTTGACAATAATTTCTGCCTTGCACAGCAACGCCGTGCGCCGCAAACAGTAGCGCAGCTTGCCTCACCACATTCGCGCGTTACGATGGACGTGATCACCAGCGAGCCGGGCCTGCAGCTTTATACCGGACACAAGCTGAACGCACCTGTTGCCGGGCTGAATGGCAGAATTGACAAACCATTCGCCGGGCTGTGTCTGGAGCCGCAAATGTGGCCTAATGCCCCTGACAATCCGTCGTTCCCGTCTATAGTTCTACGCCCCGGGGAACGTAGTCAGCAAATCAGCTGTTTCAAATTCACCAATACATAGCAACAGGTTACATCATGAGCATGTCGTATAACAATTTGGGCAACACCGATATCAAGGTCAGTGAAATCTGTCTTGGATCAATGACCTGGGGCACGCAAAACACCGAGGCTGAGGGCCATGCCCAGATCGATCTTGCCCTTGATCACGGGGTCAACTTCATCGATACGGCGGAGATGTACCCGACCACCCCGCTTTCAAAAGAAACACAAGGCGACACAGAACGCATTATCGGCAGCTGGGTCGCAGCAAATAACCGCCGTGATGAGGTGATCATAGCAACCAAGGTTGCCGGCGAAGGCTATGCAAACGTGCGTGATGGCGCACCGATTTCACGCGAAACCATAACCATTGCAGTCGAGAACTCGCTGCGCTCCATGCGCACTGACTATATCGACCTCTATCAACTGCACTGGCCCAATCGCGGGTCCTACATGTTTCGCAAAAACTGGCATTATGACCCGACAAACCAGAACAAGGCAGAGACTCTTGCGCATATGACTGAGGTGCTGAATTGCCTTGAAGACCTGCGAAAGCAGGGCAAAATCCGGCAGTTTGGTCTCTCGAATGAAAGCAGCTGGGGCACTGCACAATGGCTGCGCATATCGGAGGAACTGGATCTGCCGCGCGCTGTGTCGATCCAGAACGAATACAGCCTTATGTGCCGGCTGTTCGACACCGACCTCGCCGAACTGTGCCACAATGAACAAGTAGGACTGCTGGCTTTCTCGCCACTGGCCTGCGGTGTGTTGAGCGGTAAATATGAAGGCGGCAATGCCACGCCGCAAGGATCACGAAAAAGCATAGGTGCCGATCTTGGCGGGCGTGTGAACCCGCGCATGTGGCCGGCGGTGGATGCGTATCTCGATATCGCAAAACGACACGCAATTGACCCGGTGCAGCTTGCCATTGCCTGGACACTGACCCGCCCCTTCATGGCGTCATCCATCATCGGTGCCACCTCGACCGAACAATTGGCAACCGTATTGGGCGCAACCGAGATTACACTTGGCGATGATGTGCTTGCCGAGATAGACGCCGCGCACCGCGCCCATCCGATGCCATATTGATCACCCACCCAACTGATATCCGGATATGACCAGCATGATGCAAGACCGCCCCGATTTCGAAATTGATCACCGTCTTGCGGCGATGAGTGTCCATATCGACAGGTTTGCTGATATCGACATTCGTCTGGTCAATGATTCGCGCTATCTCTGGCTGATGCTGGTGCCGGCATTGCCGGACATTGTCGAGGTGGATGACCTGCCACCACCGACAGCCGGCGCGCTTTTCAAACTGGCGGGTGAGTTGGGCGCATGGCTGAAAGCATATGCAAAGGCCGACAAGATCAACATCGCGATGATCGGCAATGTCGTGCCACAGATGCATGTCCATGTTGTGGCGCGGCATATTGATGACGAACACTGGCCTGATCCGATCTGGGGCCGCGGCGCACCGGTTCCCTTGCCAGATGACGGTCTGGCCGCGCGCAAAGCTGCGCTGCAGGCAGCAACAACCGGGCTTGCGCAGCCGGAATAACGGGATAAGCGAGACATTTCAGATGCACATTTACAAGATCTGCGATGCCTGCCTTTGGGAAGATGCCGAACAGAACGGTGTTTTCAAAGGTGCCGGCATCGATATCGAGGATGGTTATATCCACCTGTCCACTGCCACACAGCTTGCCGAGACAGCTCGTCTGCACTTTCATAACCGCAGCGGTCAGGTGCTGGTTACGGTGGATGCCGACAAGCTGGACATAACGTGGGAACCATCACGCGGCGGAGACTTTTTTCCGCATCTGTATAAACCCCTGCCGCTGGACGCGGTGGTTAATGTCAGACCGATGCCGCTGGATGATCATGGCACCCCCTGCCCCCGCGGTGGATTTCCGAAAGACTGAGCCAGCCCCATAGCTGGCAAACTTGGTACATGGCAAGCCCGGCAGTCTGACCGGCAGTCTGAATGGCAGCCTGTTTTGATGCGATGAATTAGGCCGTGCTGGAAATCTGGGCGCGCAAATCACTGAAAAATGGGGCGATTGCTGCCGCATCACCGCCTTGCACCCCGCCATAGCAATAGAAATCAGGGCGAATGGCAAGGGCTGAAACCCCCTGGATTTCCAGAAGATCAGCAAGCGCCTCATGCGCATCGGCATCAAGGATGATGGCGCTGGCATCGTCTGGAAGATGATCCGCATGATCAGCCAGCGCATCACGCCCGGCGATGACGGCGAACCGGCCTGCCATTGCATCGCTCAGTCGTCTGCCATCAGCCAGAACCGGCTGCGGCATTCGCGCGCCGGCAAGATGTCCATCAGCAGGCCCCATGGCGTGTGCAAGCCCGCGACTGATCGACTTCATCTGCGCAGACCCGTCTGGATTAATGGCATGGGTCAGCGTTTCCGCCGTTTCGGCATTATTCATCATCCGGCCCACATTGACCGCTGTTTCGATATAGACACGCGTGTGCGGGCGGCGTTCACGCTCATAGGTATCCAGCAACGCATCCGGCGCGTTCCAGCGCAACACCGCAGCCAGCTTCCAGCCAAGATTCGCCACATCCCGGACACCTGCACACATCCCCTGCCCCAGAAATGGCGGCATCAGATGCGCGGCATCACCAGCAATGAAACAGCGCCGGTCACGCCATTTGTCAGATAACTTTGATTCGAAATTATAAACGGCACGCCGAACAATCCGTCCCTCATCGGGGGTAATAGAGGGCCGCATATGCGGCCAGATGAAATCATCACCGACAACATCCTCATCACGCTCATGATCATGGAGGCTGATCTCCCACCGTCGCCATTCCCGCGGGCACCGCACATAGGTAGTTGGCCGCGCGCGGTCACAGGTCTGAATGGTGAAATCACCAAGATCAGACCGGTCAGCCGTCAGCTGCACATCAACGACAAGCCAGCGTTCCTTGAACCCCAGATCTTCCCAGTCGCAATCAAATGAATGCCGCACTACCGAGCGCGCACCATCCGCGCCCACCACAAAATCAGCGCGCACCTGTGACGGCTTGCCATTCTGTTTCCATGAAATGATGGCCCCATCATTGTCCTGCACAATATCAGTGACAGTGCACCCACGCAGCACGGTAACACTGTCCTGCCGGGCCAGCCCGTCATTCAGATCAGCCTCCAGGTCGGGCTGATGAAAGCGATAGCTCGGATACCAGCCCAGCGGCCCGATGTCCTGCGGTCTTGGCCAGTCCAGAAGCAGGTCCTGATTCTTGTCGACAAACCTGGTGCCGCAATTGACGCGCACTTTCGGGTCGATCTGACCAGCCAGCCCGACCGATTGAAACACCCGCATGGCCTCGTCATCAAAATGCACCGCGCGCGGCAAAGGATAGATCGACTCCTCACGCTCAAGCACAAGCACATTGATGCCGTATCCGCCAAGGATATTGGCAAGTGTGGCCCCGGTTGGCCCAAGACCAACGATAACAACCTCGGTAGGTGACATGGTATCCACAGAATTACTGCTCATAAAAAAGACGGGGCATAATAAAGACGAGTTATAACAAAGACGGCTGCCGGTTAGCGTGTAAGCTGGTCATACAACCAGGGACAATCAACAAGTTTTGGTGTGCGCCGCCCTTCGGCTGCTGCCTTCAGACGCAATTCACGCATCACCGCGCGATCAGGCTCTGGAAGATGAACCCGTTCATGCCCCCAGAAGCTGGGCCCGACATCTGTTTCATGCGGCTGCCAAGTTTCCATGTCGATCACACGCCCGCCCCAGCCGCTCTCAATAAAGAAATCGGACGGTGTCTTGGCATAGAATGAGGTCATGTAATCATTTGTGTGGCGGCCAAGGGTATAGGCAATCATGTCATCATGCATCTGCGCCAGGTCATACCCCTGCCCGACATCATCCAGATTCTTGTATTCAACCATGAAATGATGCAAGCCGCGCCGCCCCGTGCCAACCATGGCAAAGCTGTGATGACGACCATTTACATGGAAGAAATACATGCCATAGGGATAAAGGCCGTAATCGCTGACATTGAATTCAAGCAGATCACGGTAGAACGGCACCAGCGGTTTGACATCGCGCACATGCAAGACCGCATGCCCCATGCCATAGGGACCGGTCAGAAATCCGTCAATCGGCCGCCCTGGCAGAAACGGGTCCGTGGCCATCTGGGGCGATGAGAACAACTCCACCCGGTTATCATCGGGATCGAGACAATAGATCATCCGGTCAACAAACCGTTCATCGCACAGCGATTTTGGTGCCTCGGTAACGGCAATGCCAGCCGCTTCCAGCCGCGCGCCAAACAGATCCAGCTCGTCTGCGGACTCAACTTGCCACCCCATGAAGGCGAACGCGTCCCCCGGCTCGTCGCGCACCACCATGCGCTGACGCCAGTCATCCATGCGAAAGGACAGACTGCCAGCACCTTTATCGACAAGCTGCATGCCAAGATACTTGCCAGCGTAATCGGCCCAGTCATCGACCGCGCGCGATCTGATTCCCATATAACCGAGTGCAGTGATGGCCATGACATACCCTGTTCCAGATGCAGGGAAATCCTAGTCGCAGCTTGGCAGGTGATGCAAGCTGGATCAGCCCTGAGACGGAACGATTCTGGCCGAATTCCGGGCAGCGCTGTCATATGACGCTTGATTTGCAGATGCCGGTGATTTGTGGTCCCGGTCTATGCGTCACTTCAATGATGTGGTTTTCGGTTATGTGCTATGGTGTCGCAATTGCCGTCACCGCGGGTTTTGATATTGACCCCGGCCACTCCCATATGGCTTTTTCAACGACGTATACCTTTCAAAATCCCATGCACGTTACAAGTAATGTACCGGCGTTGTAGGCATAATTCATGAGCGAAGATGTTCAAAGCCACCGTGAACGCCTGACGATCTGGCCCTACAGATCGCTGTCGGCGCGCGGGTTCATGCTGGTTATGGCAGCACTTGGCAGCCTTGCCTTTTGTATCGGGCTTGGCTTTTTCCTGTTGGGAGCCTGGCCGGTTGTCGGCTTTCTTGGCCTCGAAATTCTGGTGGTCTGGGTCGCCTTCAAGATGAACTACCGGGCCGCAAAACGCCGCCAGAATCTGACAGCAACAGCCAAGGAACTGACCATTGAAACGGTGACGCCTGCCGGTGAGCGCAACAGCACAAGCCTGCCAACTGCATGGGTCCAGGTTGAACTGACCCCGCGCGAAGAACCTGACACCGCGTCGCGCGCGCAGCAGCGGGTCATCGCACGGTCACACGGGCGCACCGCCGAGATCGGGTCATTTCTGCACCCAGCCGAGATGCCAAAGCTTGCCCGCGAGGTGCGCCGCATGGTATCGCGCGCCCGCAACGCCGCCCTGAATGATACCACGCCCGATCCCCGATTGGATGATGCTGGCCGATGATGCTGGCGACAGCACCCCAATGGCCGATCCGGCCAGCCACCAAACCGCAGCTCATCCCCTTGCCTTTCGAAAAAAGATGCATCTGTCGAAAAATGATGAATTTTGCGGCGTTTGACGGCAAATTGCGCTGATGGACATCCTTTCTCCCTTCCAGATCGCCCTGTCGCTGCTGGTCTCTTTCGAGCCGGAATTGATGGGCATCATCGGCCTGTCACTTGGTGTCAGCCTGACCGCAGTTGGAATTTCGCTTGTCATCGGGCTGCCCCTTGGCGCGCTTCTGGCGGCCTATCGCTTTCCCGGGCGTGGTGCCATTATCGTGATCAGCAACACGTTCCTTGGCATGCCGCCTGTTGTTGTGGGGCTGGTGATCTATCTGCTGGTATCGCGCGCTGGACCATTCGGGTTTTTGGGCATTCTTTACACGCCAGCAGCGATGATGCTGGCGCAAACCATCCTTGTTCTGCCGATTGCCATTGCCCTCTCGCGCCAGGTTTTCGAGGCCCTGAACGCCGAATATGCACCTCTGTTCAGGTCAATCGGGCTCAGTCAGTTCAGGTGGATCGCCAGCCTTGTCAGCGAAGCACGCATATCCCTGATCACAATCGGTCTTGCCTGTTTCGGGCGGGCCATTTCCGAGGTCGGCGCGGTAATGATCGTTGGCGGCAATATTCGCCACTCAACGCGCGTGATGACAACGTCGATCGCCCAGGCCACATCAATGGGGGAATTGGCACTGGCTGTTGCGCTGGGCATCGTGTTGCTGCTGGTTGCGCTGATCGTCAATATTCTCACGCAGATTGTGCGCGGCAGATTGCAGGATCATGGCTATGAACTCTGACCTGGCCACAACCATTCTGACAATCAGTGCGCTGACAGTGTCGCGCAACGGAAATCGTTTGCTCGACAATGTTTCAGCCACCGTAGCGCGGGGCAGCATCACCTTGCTGATGGGGCATAATGGTGCCGGCAAAACAGTGCTGATGAATTGTCTGCACGGATTGATGGCGTATGATTCTGGCAAGATCGATGCACCGCCGCGCACGCAACAGAAAATGGTGTTTCAAAAACCTGTCCTGTTGCGGCGATCGGCCCGTCAGCATCTGAAATTCCTTTGTCCCCTGCTGGTTGATGCCAAGATTGAGGCCTTGCTGGCACGCGCCGATTTGATCCACCGCGCCGACACGCCTGCCCGCACCCTGTCTGGTGGCGAACAGCAGAAACTGGCGCTGATCGGGGCTTTGGCCACGCATCCCGACATTCTGTTTCTGGACGAACCGACCGCCCATCTGGACTTTGAGGCCACAAAATCCATCGAAAGCATGATCCGTGAGGCGCATGACGGCGGCACCTCGATCCTGATGACAAGCCACAACCGCGCACAGGCGGAACGGCTGGCACAGCATGTGTTGCTTCTCGACAAGGGCATGCTGGTGGAAAGTGCGCCGGCACCGCAGTTTTTCTCTGCGCCATCACATCCTCTGGCACGCCATTATCTGGATCATGTTTGACCGGATGCAATGCTGCTGACTGTGACCGGTCTATCGTGGAAGACCGACACCCGGTGCATGTCAAATGCTTGGCAGAATTGTGCAAGTCGTCTAGCGTTTCAGGTAAAGGGGTATCAGGGGGACACGTGCTGAGCGCACATCAATTATTGGTCAAACTGGCCCCGATCAAGAACATGTCTACAGATCAAGAACATGTCTACAGATCAAGACCCCGGCTACAGATGTGCAGGAAGGACCGGATGATGAGCCCAGATGACGCCAACAAGGGCGATGCCCTGCCCGCCGGCAATCACGGCAATTCACCAGCCAGCCGCGATATTGCCTTCCATATGCATCCCTACACCAATCCGGCAGTGCTGGCGGACACCGGTCCGCACATCATAGCCGAGGGCAGCGGCGTCTTTGTGCGCGATGAAACCGGCAAGCGATTCATCGAGGGGATGAGCGGGCTGTGGTGTACGTCACTGGGATTTTCCGAGCCGGAACTGGTCAAGGCTGCGGTCGACCAGTTTGAACAGCTGCCCTTCTATCACAGCTTTGCCGGCAAGACAGTGGGACCGGCAATCGATCTTGCCGAACATCTGATTGCCCATGCGCCGCCCGCCGCGCATGGCAGCACCATGAGCAAAGTCTTTTTCTGTTCATCCGGATCAGAGGCCAATGATACCGCAATCAAAATGGCCTGGTATTTTCAGGCAGCGCGCGGTAAGCCCGAAAAGCGCAAGATCATCAGCCGGAAGCGTGGCTATCATGGCGTGACGATGGCTGCCGCCAGTCTGACAGGCCTTGCCTATGCACAGGACGGATTTGGCCTGCCACTCGATTTTGTGAAACATACCAGTGCGCCCTGCTTTTATAACGGCGGCCTGCCCGGTGAAAGTGAAGCTGCGTTTGTGCGACGCTGCGCCGATGAACTGGATGCGCTGATCATTGCCGAAGGACCTGACACCGTTGCCGCGATGTTCGCCGAACCGGTTATGGGCGCTGGCGGCGTGGTGATCCCGCCACCGGGCTATTTTGCCGAAATCCGCAAGGTCCTGCACAAGCATGATGTGCTTCTGGTTGCTGATGAGGTGATCTGCGGGTTTGGGCGCACCGGCAGCATGTGGGGATCACAATCGATGGATGTGCAGCCCGATATGCTGACCTGTGCCAAGGCCTTGTCCTCGGCCTATCTGCCTATTTCAGCCGTGATCATGTCGAACCGCGTCTATGACATGCTGGCAAGTCAGGCCGAAGAGCTTGGCATTTTCGGCCATGGCTATACCTATTCGGCGCATCCGGTCTGTGCCGCTGTCGCCCTGCGGGCGCAACAGCTGATGCAGGAACGCGGCATCGTCGACAAAGTGGCGGTGCAAGCCCCGCGCTTTGCCGCGCATGTGGCACGCATGGACAGGTTTTCCTTCATCGGTAATACACGGTCGATCGGTCTGATCGGTGCGATGGAGTTCAGCGCCGATCCAGAATCACGCAACAAATTCGACCCCCATCACAAAATCGCTGCACAAGCTGTTGCAAAAATTCAGGAAAATGGAGTAATTTTGCGTGCGTTGCCGGGAGATATCATTGGTTTTTGTCCTCCATTGGTGATCAGTGATGATGAGATGGATGACATGTTCGCGCGCGTCGAAACCGCCCTTGCTGACTTTGAAACAACGGCATCGGCCCTGCGCTAGAACTCCTGCCCTATGCTGGCGGTCTGCGCGTCTTATGCCAGTGGTCTGGCCGCCTGATACCGGCAGCCTGTTATGATCATCCAGGCGTCATGCCAACTGTGTATTTTTGAGCATATGTATTTTGAAGGGCAGACATCATGACAACAGGGCAATCACTTATCATTGATACCGATCCGGGCCAGGACGACGCTGTGGCGATCCTGCTGGCGCTGGCAAGTCCGGAAATAAATCTGCTTGGCATCACGGCTGTTGCCGGCAATGTGCCACTGGCACTTACCGAGGTGAATGTGCGCAAAGTCTGCGATCTGGCCGGTCGCACCGACATGGCCGTTTACGCCGGTCTTGATCGCCCGCTTGTGCGCCCGCTGGTAACGGCAGAGCATGTGCATGGCAAGACCGGCCTTGACGGGCCCGATCTGCCCGACCCGCAAACCCCGTTGCAGGACCAGCATGCGGTCGATTTCATCATTGAGACACTGCGCCGTGAGCCTGCTGGCAGCGTGACCATTGCACCTGTCGGACCGCTGAGCAACGTTGCCATGGCGATGCAGATGGCCTCTGATATCATTCCGCGGATCAAGCAGATTGTGCTGATGGGTGGTGCCTATTTTGAAGTTGGCAATATTACACCAGCCGCCGAATTCAACATTTATGTCGACCCGCACGCGGCGGCAGTGGTGTTCGCCAGCGGAGTCCCAATCACCATGATGCCGCTGGATGTCACACACAAGGCGCTGACCAGCACCGACCGCGTGGCTGCCCTGCGCAATATAGGCAACCGGACCGGCGCTGCCATTGCCGATATGCTGGAGTTCTTCGAACGGTTTGATGAGGCCAAATATGGCAGTGATGGCGCACCATTGCATGACCCCTGCACCATCGCCTGGCTGATCGACCCGAAAATGTTTGCCGGCCGTCATTGCAATGTGGAAATTGAGACATCCAGTGAACTGACCATGGGCATGACCGTGATTGACTGGTGGCGGGTCACGAACCGCCCGGAAAACGCACTTGTCATCGGCGGTCTGGATGCCGACAGATTCTTTGCACTGATCACCGAGCGTCTGGCCCGCCTGCCCTGATCACAGAATTAGATTGAAATGACTTCAAACTGATTGCATTTCAGCTTAACATGATACCACGTCGCAGAATGACAAGAGGAACCGGGACCGGAGAGGCGCTAATGGCCAGACTTGTGATGATACCTTTGTTCTGTGTGCTGGTGGCATCATGCGCGACGGATGATGGTAAATCGCTGCTGGTGGCCGAGGGCGACGAGGCCCTGTCATGCGCAGAGCTTCATCAGGCGTATAAGGACAGCAAAACCCTTGGTGAGAACGCACCGGCGCGGCGGCGCTGGCTGGCGCAGCTGATTGACAAGAATCAATGCCGCCCGCTGAATACGACCAGCATGCGATTTGGGATGCAGATCATTTTCGACTGACGGGCATCGCGGTCAGTCGCGCGGGGTGACATCACGCGCCATATTGTAGAATTCATCATTCGGCAGCATTGATGTCAGATTGGCCATACGGTTGCTGAGGGCGAACAGTGCTGTGATGGCGCCTATGTCCCAAATATCCTCATCATCAAAGCCATGGGCATGCAATGCTGAAAAGTCCGCGTCGCCCACTTCATCTGACCGGTTGCAGACTTTTACAGCGAAATCCAGCATCGCCTTCTGCCGGTCAGTCAGGTCCGCTTTGCGATAGTTTGCGGCAATCTGGTCAGATAGCGTGGGATGCTTGCTGTAAATGCGCAGAATCGCGCCATGCGAAATGATGCAGTAGAGACAGCTGTTCTCTGCCGAGGTTGCGATAACAATCATCTCGCGTTCAGCCTTGGTCAGACCGGACTCACGCTTCATCAATGCATCGTGATAGGCAACGAACGCGCGCAACTCATCGGGACGATGCGCCAGTGCCATGAACACATTCGGAATGAACCCTGTCTTTTCCTGAACCTCCTCCATCATGGTGCGAATGTCGGTTGGCAGGCTTGCCAGATCTGGCACCGGGTATCGGCTGATGGGTCTGTTATCGTTCATTTCGCATTCCTCACTGTCATCGTCGCTGCACACCACATTAATGTGCCAGACCAGACAGGCAAGCCGTGCTGTGCACATCTGGCCATCCAGCGCTGCCACAATCACTGACCATGCGACAATAGAGTTGGCATTCTGTTACTAATTGCGTTAGACGGTGCACGCGAATCGCAATTGGTCGAGACGCCTCGATTACTGAAAGCCGTTCGGACATCATGACGACCCCGATCATCAATTACACCGAGCTCCGTTTTACTTCGGAAATCGAAATGAACCGATATCTCGACCAGGTGGAAGCCATCTGGACCGAGGATGTCATGGCCGTGCTGCAGCAAAATGGCATGCTGCGCAAAACGGTGACCCGCATCTGGAATCAGAGCGAGCAGTTCAAGCTGGGCATTGTGTGGGAATATGACTCCCCGCAAGCCTTCAAGAAGTGCCAACGGATTATCAGCGAACAGATCCTGCCGCATGCACAGCGTTTTGGCATGGTTGCCAAATCCTATCGCGGCGTGCCTGTCCTGGACTGGAGCGGCGAGGTTGGCGGGTTGCGGCGTGCCGGCACGCGCCCGGACAGGGCCGAAGACGGTATCGATACGGATCATTTCCCGATCGCAACCGACTGACGGCACGGCCAGCAAGCCCGGTCATTCTGGCAGCCCGCTACATGTCGATTTCCAGCACACCATCTTTCTGCGCGGCCCGCGACTGGCACAGGATGATCGTTGACTGGCGTTGCGCCTCGGACAGCACAAAATCGCGATGTTCCACCTCGCCTGATGACACCCCGCATTTGCAGACACCGCACAGCCCGTCAGAACATTTTACATCGACAGCATAGCCGGCCGCGACCAGCGCATCGGCAGCTGTTTCCCCGGCGCTGACGGCAATGCGGTGTCCCGACTTGGCCAATAGCAACTCAAAAGCGTGGTTTTCATAGTCAGGTGCGTCGGGCACTGAGAAATATTCACGGTGCAGATTTGCATCGGGAATACCGGCATCTTCAGCCGCTGCAAGGATCGCATCCATATAGGCATCCGGCCCACACACATAGACATGATCGTCTGGCCCGGCATTGGCAAAAACAGCAACAGGATCAGCACGTGTGCCTTGCGAGGACACATGAGTAATTACATCACTTTTCCATGGAAAGCTATTGATATCATTTTGAAATGCAAGATCACTCTCATTTGATACGGAATAATGCATGGCAAAGCTGCGGTACTGGCGTGACAGGGTATGCGCGAATGCAACCATCGGCGTAATGCCAATGCCGCCGCCCATCAGAAACACCTTGCCAGCGGTTGGTTGCAGATCGAAATGGTTGATCGGGCGTGACACAAAGATACGCCGTCCCTCGGTGAAAATACGGTGCATCAACAAGGATCCGCCCCGTCCCTCATCCTCCCGCAACACCGCCACCTGATAGACAGACCGGTCATCGGGATCGCCTGACATGGAATATTGGCGCAGCATCCCCGGCGCGACCAGCACATCGATGTGCGCGCCCGCTGTCCATACGGGAAGTGGTGCACCATCAAGCGCGGCGAACTCGTATTTTGAGATTTTATCGCTGAGCCGTTCAACCTTGCTGACAATGGCCGGGATTACCGGTGCCTGTTCCGGATCGATATCAGCATTCAGATAGCTGTGGATATGTGTCTCGTCACCAGCAGCGATACGGCGGCGATATTCAGCTGCCGTGACCAGCGCCTGATAGGCCTTGATACCAGCCTCACGATCCATCGGATAAGGATAGGGATAGGGATGCGGTGCCAGCGGGGCCGGATAGACTGCCATCGTCTGGTCTTCATATTTCAGACGCAGATCGCGGCTGAGTCCGCGCCGGTTCACCGGATGATCTGACGGGCGATACGCGCCATCCTCGGCAAGTTCCAGATCCCACCACCATTTCTTCACATCATTCAGGCCGCCGCGGCCAGCCATGTCATCAAGCTTTGCCAACAGGGGCGCAGTGGCTGGCATGTTGGTGGCTGCCCAGCGAAACGGCGCTTCAGCAAACAGACCTTCAAGGTTCCATGGGCAGGTCTTCATGCAACGCCCGCACATCGCCCCACCTTTGGTGGTGATCCGGTACGAGGTGCATTTCTGACTGTCCGACTTCCAGATTTCATAGCCATTGAACATCAGCTTCGGGCCGGCCGTAATCGCGCCTGACGGGCATTCACGGGCGCATTTCTGGCAATTTTCACAGAAATTCTGCAGCCCGAAATCAATCGGCTTGTCATGCGCCAGTGGCATCGTCGTCGTCACAATGCCCGATTTCAGACGCGGCCCCAGCAGCGGATGCAGAATCACCTCGCCAATACGGCTGACCTCGCCAAGACCGCCCAAGAGCAGCAAAGGCGGCTGCAACACATCGCCGTCCAGAACGGTATGCGCCTTTGCCCTGAAGCCAAGATTGCGAATCTGCCGCGCAATCACCCCACCAAGCATGGAAAAGCGAAGATAGGCCCGCATGGATTGCGCCACCGAAATCCAATCATCACCAGAGGCGCCCTCCATCGTCTCAAAACCCTGATCAATAACCATACTGATGGATTGATCATGCGGCGGGTCTATCGCATCGCCGCGCGCATCATGCGAATACCACGCCCAGTCAGGACAGCGTGACAGGCCAACAGCGTCGACACTCAGAAAATAGCTTGCCGCCTTGACGGCATCAGCGAACCACGCACCATCTCGCCCTGATGCTGCATGAAAAGCGGCAGGATCATCACCCGCCACCTGCTGCGGGTCACCATCCTGCAACAGTACAAAAGCCCCCAGCGCACGCCGCTGGGCATAGGAAGGCGCGGCCTTGCGGGCATAATACCCACCCGTCGCAGCGTCCTGATTGGCCTTGCCCATGTCACCGAACTGCGCGCGTGCAAACATGTCCGTGCGTTTCGGCACACGCGGGATGCGATCCTCATCCATATAGGTTGTCGGCTTATCAACCCGCTTGATTGTCTCAAGCTTCATCGCACTGTCACGGTAATCACGATGACGATAGGGGTCCTGATTGAACGCCGTCTTGCTGGCATGCGTGCCAAGCTTCCACGACCATCCGGAAAGCACGCCCTGCGGCTGGTCGGAAAGCGGGGCCAGCGGCCGGTCATGCTGCAAAGCCATATCAGTGGTAATCGCCGCCAAACCGAACCGCCGTCCCAAATAGGGAATGACGACCACGCCATCCTCAATCACCGCCAACCCGCTGGCAACCGCTGCCGTGTGAAGACAGATATCGCTGGATGTCTGCGAATGCGCCTTGGCATCAAAACCCAGCAGCCGCATGTAATTGGCGATAACGACAGCGTTTTCCGAAGCCAGCATGCAGGCGCGATGCGCCTGTGCATCCTGAATCCAGCTGCCACCAGGCTCATCACTGCGCGGATCACGAAAATATTCGCAGACAATCGTGATCACCGAACTGTGATGCCCGATCGCGCGCGGCGGGGCAGCAATCGAATCCTTCAGATCGGCCATGATCTGGTCGATCCCGGCCGCCAGCGTTTTGGTTTGCGTTGTCTGAACCATGGTCGCCAACGCATCAATGTTGGGATTGCGCCGCCGCAGCGACAGCCACCCCTCATCCATCAATGGCCCCACGCCAACCATTGAAGCATCATTGAAATAGCCGAATGATTTCAGATGATTGGATCTCTCTTGCGGATCGCCGGGAATGTCCGATTTCACACCGTTGACAAGGCCATCGCGAATGGTGTCCAGCATCGCCTGATGATCGGCCATGGCATTCACGATGCTATGCGGCTCTTCAGGACGCGAGAAACTGATCTCGGGGGTGGATGCCCTCGCCAGATCACCATATTCATCGGCGCGTTTCAGGCGGTGCAGCGGATAGGAGCCATAATGAACAGGCCGGGACTTACTGGAAAACAGTCGATGCGATCGCATGTTATGTATGTTCTTTTTTACTGATGCTTAGCGTTATGATCTGAATCGTCTAGTTACTGAGGGTAACTGTAAACACAAAAAACGTCTCGTTTCATTCACAATCAAATTCAGGCCCATCAAATCGGAGATGACCGCATGACACAGCCCCGCGGCGCAGGCCCATCCTTTACCGCCCAACTCGACCATGTGGTGATTGGTGCAAATGATCTTGCCCGCGGAACAACATGGACTGAATCGCGGCTTGGCGGTGTCCTTGATGGTGGCGGGAAACACACGCTGATGGGAACGCATAACCGGTTGATGCGCCTTGCTGGCGGCCCCTATCTGGAAGTGATTTCCATTGATCCTGATGCGCCGCCGCCTGGCCGGCCCCGCTGGTTTACCCTTGATCAGGAGCAGACAAAGTCACGGTTTGCCGCAGATCCCGGCGCGCTGTGCTGGGTGGTAGCTGTATCGGACATCGAGACCGCTGTGCGCCAGTGCGGCTATGATTGCGGTCAGATCATCACGGTGACGCGCGGCGACCTGCAATGGCGATTGACGATCCCTGAAGATGGCAGCCTGCCCGCTGGCGGTGTGCTGCCCTCTCTGATTGAATGGCCCGAAGGCGTACACCCTGTCGCCAGCCTTGCCGAAACGGATATACGCCTTGATACCATCCATCTCGCCCACCCCGACCCGGCACATATAAAAACATGCCTTGACCGGCTGGGGCTCGCCAGCATCACCAGCGTCACCAGCGGCGATATCGCGGTTGCGTTCAGCATGCAGACGTCAGGCACCAGCCTTTATATCGACTAGATGTTTGGCGTGTTCACGCGTGCTGAAAGTTCGGCATGGTTTTCCACACGTTCGGAATAGCGGTCCACCAGCATGTCCTTGATGTCACGCGTCAGCATTGTGAAACGGACAAGTTCTTCCATCACATCGACAATCCTGTTGTAGTAGGAGGATGGCTTCATCCGGCCATCTTCATCGAATTCGTCCCATGCACGGGCAACTGACGACTGGTTTGGCACCGTCAGAAGGCGCATCCAGCGCCCCAGAATACGCAGCTGATTGACCGTGTTAAAGCTCTGGCTGCCGCCATTGACCTGCATCACGGCAAGGGTCTTGCCTTGCGTCGGGCGCACACCGCCAAGCGACAGCGGTATCCAGTCTATCTGTGTTTTCATGATACCTGTCATCGCACCATGGCGTTCTGGCGATGACCAGACCATGCCCTCGCTCCAGGTCACAATCTCGCGCAATTCGGCCACTTTCGGGTGATCTGCATCTACGCCGTCATCAACAAGTGGCAGGCCGGAAGGATTATATATCTTCACCTCCGCCCCCAGCCTTTCAAGAATGCGCGCAGCCTCCTCTCCAGCAAGCCGCGAATAGCTTCGCTCACGCAGCGAACCATAGAGGATCAGAATTCGCGGCGGATGCTGACTTCGCGCCCGGGGTATTAACTGGTCGAGGTCAACAGGGTGAAGGCAGTCTTCAACCAGATGTGGCAGGTCGGTCATCGGCATCTCTTGATCACAGGCGTATAGGAACTGGCAGCAGCTTTACTATCATACAGGCAGATTGGCGCCGTGATAACCGCAATGAGGCGGTATAGCGACTGGCCCGGTATAGCGACTGGCCCGGTACAGCGAATGGCAAGGTGAAGCCGCTGCTCAGGTTGCTGGCAAAGACATTTTTTACCGCGCCAAAATGCGGGCATGCCTATGTCTGGGCAAACTGGCGCTGCAGGACACTGACAGCAGCAGCCAGCGTCAGCACCAGCGAGCCAGCTATCAATGCATGATCAAGACTGCCAAACAAATCGGCAATAACCCCGGCCCCGATCGGGCCCAATGTCTGGCCAAAGGCAAACCCGGTGGTGTACAGCGCAATGGAACCGGACCACAGCAGGGCTGGCAGATTATGTTTCGAGATCGCCGTGACCGCAGCCGGTCCCATGAAAAACACAGCGCCAAACCCGAAGGCCGAGATAAGAATGCCGGCCGTACCAGCAAATATCAGCGGAATGACGGCCGTGATCGCCGAGCCAAGACAGGCGATTGCCAGTGGCACACCGCCCTTATGCCGTGCCAGCAGACCTTTCCACAAAAAGGATGATGCCATCACACCAAGGCCGAGGCACGACCAGCTGGCAACTTCCAGCACAACGCCGCCATCATTGTTGCGCATCCAGGCAATGATGAATGTCAGATAGACGATATAGCCCACCCCGTAGAGAAAATACCCGGCAAGGGACGGCAGCATCAGCCGCCACGGGACTGCCAGCCGGCGTGGCCCGTCTTTATGCTGCTGTGTGTTCAGCCTGCCAACAATGCGCCATGTGGCAAGCCACGCCCCAACCGACAAACCACCCAGCATGAGCCACGCAACAGGCCATTGCGCGGCCCCGCCAATTGATAACAGTGGTGGCAACAGCACCGCACTGGCCAGAATGCCGATACCGCCGCCGCCGATATAAAGCGCCATGCCAAACGCGTTGCGCGCCGGATCACCCGGAAACCGGGCCGCAACAAGCGCCGCGCCGGAAATGAACATCGCAGCACCGGCGATCCCGGCCAGAACACGAAACACCGACAGCAGCGTGATATCCGCCGTCATCCCTGATGCCAGGAGGGCAAGCGCAGTGACCAGCATACCGCGCGTGAACAGCAACGAAGATGCTACCTTCCGGCTTAACCAGAAAGTCAGCAAGGCACCCAGCAGATATCCGATGGCGTTGGCCGTATTGATCCACCCGGCCATGGAATAGGTCCAGCCCAGATCAGCCCGCATGGCCGGCAGGATCAGCGCATAGGCAAAGCGGGCAAACCCGTTGCTGACAGCAGGTGCCATCGCCAATGCCAGTATTACGACCCAAGGGTTCATTTGAATATCCTGATGAAAGCGAAAGGCAGGCAAGAACGCTAGCACAATAGTCATAAAAGGATCGTTATCCAAAGGTGACTTGCCGTCCGGCCCGCCAGACGGTTAGGCTTTCCGGCACATTGATAACTCCGCTTCATCTTCAAGAGGAACCAATAATGGCTGATGCGCAAACCATGCAGGCCTATGCCGAGAATATTGAAGCTTACAAATCATTGGTCGGTGAGATGCCGGAGAATCCGCATCTTGAAAACTTTGTCTCTTACCTTGCGGCGGGTGCAGACATTCTGGATTTTGGGTGCGGTGTTGGCAATTCTGCCGCCAAGATGCGCGACAAGGGGTTTTCCATGACCTGCATGGATGCCTCGCATGACATGATCGAGGCGGCTGCCGAACTGCATGGTTTGGAGGTGATACAGCAGAATTTTTCCGATCTTGACGCCGCGCAGGCTTTTGACGGTATCTGGGCGTGCTACAGCCTGCTGCATGCACCAAAAGCCGAGATGCCCGGCAATCTGGACCGCATCGTGACCGCATTGCGCCCCAATGGAATTTTGTATATCGGGCTGAAACTGGGTGACAAGGAACAGCGTGACGCTGTCGGGCGATTTTATGCCTATTACACCGAGGACGAGCTGTCAGGGCTGTTGCGCGCGGCAGGCCTTGTCATTCTTGACTGCCGCATTGACCAGTCGCGCGGCTTGCTTGGCCAGATGGACAAGGGCCTGCACATGATCGCAAAGCGGCCAGCCTAGCGGCATGGATGCCGTCAGCAGGTGGTGACCAGCCACATTCAGGCTTTTATACGGGCCTCAATAAAGGGTCTTTGACTGCCGGTCGGCCAGCGTGTTGTCATAGACGGTGCCATCAAACTCCGGATCGACAGACCGAATCAGATCACCGGCGCTGGGCAAGCTGGCACGATCACAATGCATCGCCGCATCCCACAGACCGGCGCGCCTGATCGCCCTTGCACATTGAAAATACATTGTCTGGATCGTCACGATCACCGCGCTGGCAGGCTCACGCCCTTCTTTGGCCAGGCTGGCCAGCAGATCAGCATCAACAGTAACAATGGCGGTGCCGTTGATCCGCAATGCCTCATCACACCCGGGGATCAGGAACAACAGCGCCACACGGCCGTCACGCACGATATTTTCCAGCGTATCCAGCCTGTTATTGCCGCGGCGGTCAGGAATGGCGATTGTCCGCTCGTCGATGATCTCAACGGCATTGGCGGCATCCCCGCGGGGCGAACAATCCAGCCCTTCCGGTCCGATACTGGCAAGGGCGAAAAAGGGCGCTGCCTCCAGTAACTGGCGATAGGCCGCGTTGATCCGCGGCGTTTCCTTGGTGCTGGCAGCGCGGCTTGGCACACCGTAATGCTGGCGCAAATTGTCTACGCTGGTGACCGGAGCAAAATCAGACATGGCAAGATCAATTCCTGAAAGGCAAAATTGGGTGATATAAAGCGGCTGCAAGACGCGGCTACATGAAACGGTTCCATGCGCGTTCATGTGCATAGTATAGAAACATCTTAGTCACGATCTCAATCGACATGATTGACCCGGCAATCTTGAAATCGCTGGTCAGAACCCAGGCAATGATCAACGTGTCGGTAGAGGCCACAACGCGCCAGGTCAGCGTTTTCATAATTGACTTGGACCGCGGGTCGTGGCGCCCATGCCCCAGTGATCTAAAAAAAATCGATCAGCATCTTTCCGCCGCCTTCCTGCCCGTTACCAGAAGGGGTGAAGTCTAGACGGCGTATGGTTAATTTATTATCAATCTGATGGGTTTATGGCGCGAAGGGCAGCGCCTGCAATCCGCCAAGTCGGGCGAATCTGTCAAGTTCGGCTGACAATCTGGCGATGCGCCCCTGCCCCCATCTGACCCCGGCCTCTGACCAGAATCCGGTGATACGCAGCAGACCGGCATCGCGGTCAGCCTTGGCCTCCAGCCGACCAACAAAGCGGTCCCCTTCAAGAAGCGGATAGACGTAATAGCCCCATTTGCGTTTGGCCTGCGGTACGAACATCTCGTTGGTATATTCAAATCCGAAAATCCGGTGCAACCGCTTGCGGTCACGAATGGCCGGATCAAACGGGTTGATGATGCGCATCCGTGTCGAGGGCGGCAGCAAGGCCTCCAGCCGTGCGGTCAGATCGGGGGCGGCCCAGCTGTCCTGCCAGGTGCCGTCAGCCGCCTGCACCCGCACCGCCATCAGACCGCGGCTGGCAATCCAGTCACGCACCTCTGCTGGCGGCACAGCGTCCCAGAAACGGCGAATTTCACCAGCATTGGCAATGCCCATGCGGTCCATCGCCAGATCGCACAGCATCGCACCAGCCGCAGCGGCATCGGGCCTGTCCGGCGGCAGTGGCGGAAAGACACGCGCGCCCAGATCATAGTATTTTGCAAAATTGTGGCGCGCCGCCGTGGCCAGAACACCGGCATACCACATCTGTTCCAGCGCCTTCTTGTGTGGCGGACGCGACCACATTTCAGTGCTGTCACGCGGGTCAGTGCTGTCACGCGGGCTGTCAAAGGCATGTGTGGATAACGGCCCCTCGGCCTTGATACGGGCATGAATGGCTTCCGTCTCCGCCTGAGCCAGACCAGACTGATACCATTCAGCACGCGCGGCCCGCTGGCCAAGCCGCTCAAACTGTCGTTGCCAGAGCGGATAAAAATCCATCGGGATCAGCGAGGCGTCATGGGTAAAATGCTCGAACAGCTCGCGCCGACGCAAGGCGTCCCACACCATCCCTTCGCGATAGCGGGTATTTCGGCTCCACAGGATATGATCATGGGCCCGCACAACATTGCGCACCGTGTCAATCTGCAGGAACCCCAGCCGCCGGATGATCGACATCACATCGATTGCGCCGGATGGCGCCGAAGCAAGCCCGTGCGCCGCCAGCCACAACTGGCGCAACTGGCTGTTCCCGATCTCGTTGATATTCTTGTGCATGTTGGTATTCTTGGTGATTATGCCAAAGCCGGATTTGATGCGTGTGCTCGCGGGCATCACGATAGCGCTGTCATATCGCCACAGGCAAAGACATTCATTGGACCACCCAGGATACCATGCCCGGGATACCAAGTCTGAGAATGAATACAATGTCTGAGAATGAATACAATGCCGGTAATAAAAAAGACACCGCAAATCACGCACGGTGCCCCCAATCCAATGAATGACTGATGCGCTCACCAAATTAAAAAGAGATAAGAGAATAACTGATTGATGAACTGATCAAGTGATTGACTTGCATTCGGTCGCCATTATTCACCATGCAAGGGTCGGCCATCCTGCGTTTCATACCGGTCGAGAAACACAAGCAACGCCGCGACCATGGCAATCACGCCCGATGCAAACCACAGCAGATCATAGCTTCCAAGCTGCGTGCGTATGTGCGCGCCAACAAAGGCCATACCGCCCGCGCCAGGCTGGTGAAAGGCGTTGATCCAGCCAAAGACGATAGCGCCGTTGCGCCCAAATACACGGTTGGACAGCACGATGACGGGCGGCACCGTCGCGACATCCAGCATCCCGAAGATAACACCAAAAACGACAAGTTGCGGCTCGAATGCACCCCAGAATATGAGGGGAAGCCAAAGCAAAGTGAGCGACCGGCCGAAGAACACCACCATCAGAATGACACGCGAACTCATCCTGTCGGCAAGCCAACCGGCAGCCATCGTGCCGGCAACGTTGAAAATGCCGATCAGTGCCAGAACGAATGACGCCGCTTCTACTGTGATGCCGCAATCAACTGCAGCAGGTGTGAAGTGGCTCCACATGATGCCGTTTGTCGTCGCGCCGCAAATCAGGGACAGCAAAACAAGGATCCAGAACGGGCGTCGTCGCATATAGCGAAGAAGGTCGATAACCACCTCGCCAACGACAAGAAATAACGGTTGCTGCGGAACCTTGCGGCCCTGGCGATCTTGACGCCGGTCCTCGGCCTCTCCCATCCATATCCAGTTCAGGCCCGTCGCAGCTATGGTCAGAAGCCCGCATCCGATAATTGGTGCCTGCCATCCATAGCGGGTCATGGCGGCTGTCCATAGGGGCAGCAGCGCGAATTGCCCCACAACCGCGGCAGCCGTCAGCACACCGCTGACAAGCCCGACCGAACGCGGAAACCAGAGCCGTGCCACATGTGCGCCATAGGCCATTGTCAGGCACCCTGTTCCAAGACCGATGAGCAGACCCCAGGCCAGATTGAAGCCGAGCGGGTTTGGCCATAAGCAAACGGCACTGCCAACAAGAAGCAGTGTCATGGCCCCTATGGCGACTGGCCTGATGCCATATCTGTCCATCAGGATCAGCGCAAATGGCGCTGTCACACCATAGAGCAGCATGTTCAGCGCAACACCTGCGCTAACGGTGGCTGCTTTCCATCCAAGGTCAATGGAAAACTGCGTAATGAGCAGGCCCGCGAGGGTTGTATAGGACCCCGCCGCCACAATCGATGCAATGGTAGCGATCAATATCCGGCTATTGGGTATTTGCCCTTTACTAACCAAGAATGATCGTTCCTCTCAATTCACTTTCCTTCCACATTGGCCTGAGACGTAACGCCAAGAAATACCTGAATAAACGGTATCCAAATGCTGCAGAAATAATGAATTGAAAAATTCATAGTCGACCGAATGCGGTGGATGATCACCATATCTTCCTCAATATCCTAGCTGGAGCATCTCCCACACTCTAACGCGGCGACTTTAATTTATGGTTAACGTCCAGCGACATTTCAGGCACTGTGCCGATGGTCTTGTAAACACGCCTGCCGCCAGCCATTGCCTGCACATACCAGGCCTTGTGGCCGCCCCCATCCTGTCTTCGGGGCTCGACGCGCAAACCAAGCCCTTTCAATTCGGAATCAGGAATGTTATATCGCTTGCACCGGGCGGGGGCCGCCACCACGCGGCCCGCATGTTGTTTCGTAACAGGCATTTTAATCCTCATCATGCCTGCCGGATTGTTGGCAAACTGGTAAGGAAAACCAGCCGGATTACCAATAATCGGCGTTGATGTTAGGAATTTTTCCGTTACGTTTCAATTATTTAAGAACGCTCGCGTGCGGCTGTGGTGTAGTGGTAGCACAAGAGCCTTCCAAGCTCTTAGGGCCAGTTCGAGTCTGGTCAGCCGCTCCAAGTTTCCCTCAACAGGTGCTGGCGCGCGGCCCGCTATGTTCATCTGAACGCAAGGCCCTCTTGCAAGTCTGTTCCCCAAAATAATTCCCTGCATCCAATCTTTCGGCATTTCAGGCTTTTTGCAATCCGCAATGGGTGCCTTCACGCGGTTGAACACCCTCAATATGTCTAAATTTTAGGCATCTCGTCCATATTACAAGCATGTCTTTCTGAATCTGCCCTCAATTGAGGCATTTTCTTGCCGTGATATCATGAGGACAGGTATCACGGGGCAAACAAGCATGCTCGGCCCGTATGCACCTGATGCCCGCATCCACCCGTCGCCCTGACCGCTTTCAACGCGGTGATGCGGTGTGGTGGAGGGCTGTTGGACGGGGCCGAATAAGGAGGACAAATATGCTGTTTCAATACCCTGTGCGCTTCGCGTCATTCTGCGGGGCGTTTACCCTTTTTGCGTTCAGCGCCCTGCCCGCCCTTGCAGCGGACGGGCTTGATACCGGTGATACCGCCTGGATCCTGACGGCCACCGCGCTGGTACTGTTCATGACCCTGCCCGGGCTTGCGCTGTTTTATGCCGGGCTTGTGCAGGCGAAAAACGTCGTGTCGGTGCTGATGCATCATTTTGCCATTGCGTGCCTGATGTCGATCCTGTGGGTCGTTGCCGCCTATTCGCTGGCCTTTTCGGGTGACGGTGCCTGGTTCGGCAATCTGGACAAGATGTTCATGGCAGGTGTCGGCATTGACAGCCTGTCCGGCAGCATTCCTGAAACGCTGTTCGCGGCCTTCCAGATGACCTTTGCGGTGATCACTCCGGCGCTGGTGATCGGTGCCTATGTCGAGCGGATGAAGTTTTCCGCTGTACTGATTTTCTCGGCCCTGTGGTTGCTGTTCGTCTATGCACCGGTTACGCACTGGGTGTGGGGTGGCGGCATCATGGCCGGATGGGGCGTGATGGATTTTGCCGGCGGCATTGTCGTGCATGCCACGGCGGGAACAGCGGCGCTGGTCTGCGCGGTGATGGTTGGGCGTCGACGCAGCTTTCCCGACAGCACTACACCCCCGCACAGCCCGATTCTGACAATGGTCGGTGCCAGCATGCTGTGGGTAGGCTGGTTCGGTTTCAATGGCGGCTCTGCACTTGGGGCGGGCGGCAGTGCCGGCATGGCCCTGCTGGTCACCCATATTGCCGCTGCCACGGCCTCGCTCGTCTGGATGCTGGTTGAATGGCTGCGCTTTGGCCGGCCATCGCTTGTCGGTATTGTCACCGGTATGGTCGCCGGCCTTGCCACCGTGACCCCGGCATCGGGCTATATCGGTGTGCCGGGTGGTCTGATCCTCGGTCTTGTTGGTGGATTTGGCTGTTATTATGCGGTTGATATCATTCGCGGCAAGCTGAAGATTGATGACTCGCTGGATGTGTTCGCCGTGCATGGTGTCGGCGGCATTCTGGGATCACTGCTTGTTGCCTTTCTGGCGACACCCGTCTTTGGCGGGCTGGGACTTGCCGACGGCATATCTGCCAGCGCGCAGTTCATGGTGCAGTTGCAGTCAGTCGTCGTCACCGTAATCTGGACAGCCGTTGCCAGCGCTATCATCCTGATGATTGCGCGTGCGACCGGCGGCTTGCGGGTTGATGAACAGACCGAAGTTGACGGGTTGGACCTTGCCGAACATGGCGAGCGCGGATATCCCGGCAGCTAGGCGTCCCGCATATCACGTAAAATCCCGGGCTTTGGCCCGGGGTTTGTCATCTGCGCTTGCGAATTCTAACCCAACTCATCAGCAGCAACCATAGCCGTTTCCGCCAGCGTCGCCGCGCGCCATTCCTGCCATGCCGGAAGATTCTCAAGCGCGTCTGCAAATGCATGAACAGCGGCAGAATCCAGCAAGTTATAGGTCAGTATCCGCGAGAGCACCGGCGCATAAAAAGCGTCAACCGCCGAAAACCTTCCCAACAAGAACGGGCCACCCGATATATCAAGAGAGCTGGCAAATATCGCGCCGGCCCGCGCCACATTGGCACGGCAGGCATCGCTCACCGCCAAGGTTACAGGTGGACGGCGCATATTCATCGGACATTCGCCGCGCAGCGCGGCAAAGCCGCCATGCATTTCAGACACCAGCGCCCGCGCCCGCGCACGATCACGCATCTGTGCCGGCCAGACACCACATTCAGGAAACAACTCATTCAGATACTCGGTGATGGCGGTGGACTCCCAAATGGCAAGCCCACCCTGATCACGGTCAACAAGACAGGGCACCTTGCCGGTTGGCGAGATACCGGTCATGCCGGGAATTTGTGCCTCACCGGTCATTGGCACCATGACTTCCTCGAACGGGATATCCAGCGCACGCATCAACAGCCAAATACGCAAGGACCAGGAGGAATAGTTTTTGTTGGTGATATAAAGCGCAAGATCAGTCATCTGTCAGGTCGCATTCATATTGGACTATTTAAAGGATCAGCCCCACTCACCCAGAACCATGTCATCGACTTCCTGTGCGGCATGGGCCAAGCGTAACGCGCAGTAACTTTTTTCGTCCAACAGTTGCCGAATGGCCCATACGGCCATACCGCGCACCAGCGCGCTTTCATGTGACAACAAGGCCTCGACCAGCGGGACCAGTGCCGCCTCACCGCTGTTGCCAGCCGCAACCAGCACATTGCGCAAAAACCGCGGATGACCGGCGCGGCGCACCGGCGTTCCGGCAAACATCTGTCTGAAAGCGGCGTCATCCAGTACCAGCAAGTCGGCAAGCGGCGGCATTTCAGCCGGACCATGGAATTTTGCCTCGGCGGCGCGGCTTGCATATTTGTTCCAGGGACATACCGCCAGACAATCATCGCAGCCGAAAATGCGATTGCCGATGGCATGCCGGAATTCACTTGGGATCTGCCCCTTATGTTCAATCGTCAGATAGGAGATACAGCGCCGCGCATCCAGCCGGTATGGCGCTGGAAAGGCATCTGTCGGACAGACATCAAGGCAGCGCGTACAGGTCCCGCAATGATCCTGCTCCGGCATGTCTGGTGTCAGCTCTGCATCGGTCAATATGGTGCCAAGAAACAGCCATGATCCATGGTCTCGGGATACAAGATTGGTGTGTTTGCCCTGCCAGCCGGCACCAGCGCGAGCTGCCAGCGGCTTTTCCATCAGCGGGGCCGTGTCGACAAAAACCTTGACCGCAGCCCCGCTCCTGGCAGCAAACTGGCCGGCAAGCTGTTTCAGCTTTCCCTTGATCACATCATGATAGTCACGCCCGCGCGCATATACCGAAATATTGCCATGCGCCGTTGCCGCCAAATTGTCCATCGGGTCATGATCGGGACCGTAATTCATTACTGTGACGATGGCCGTGCGTGCGCCGTCCCACATGGCAGCTGGCTGGCGGCGACGCGCAGCCGTATCACGCAGCCACGCCATATCGCCCTCAAACTGATCGGCCAGAAATGCATCCAGCCCCTTCCCGGACCGATCCCCCAGCCGCGCGTCTGTGACGAAAATATCGGCGAAGCCGGCGGCCTTGCCGGCATCATCAAGCCAGCTTCTAAGACGCGCCACATCCATCACCCCGATCCGATCGGTTCGATATCGCCGCGTGCCTGGCCAGCGTGAAAATCGGCCTCGAATGCGGCAAAGCTGCCGGCTTCAATAGCGGCCCGCATGCCAGCCATCAAATCCTGATAATACTGGATATTATGCCAGCTTAGCAGCATCAACCCCAAAACCTCGTCAGCCTTGAACAGATGATGCAGATAGGCGCGCGAATAATGAGCACACGCCGGGCACCGGCATTCTTCATCAAGGAGGCGCTGATCTTCGGCATGGCGCGCGTTCTTGATGTTCACCGGCCCGCGGCGGGTAAACGCCTGACCGGTGCGCCCTGACCGGGTTGGCAACACACAGTCGAACATATCAACACCGCGCGCCACCCCGCCAACCAGATCGGCAGGTTTGCCAACGCCCATCAGATAGCGTGGCCGGTCGGCCCGCATCAACGGGGTGGTAAACGCCAGCGCTTCGAACATCGCCTCCTGCCCTTCACCGACAGCAAGACCGCCGATGGCATAGCCCTCGAAATCTATCTCCTCGAGCGCAGCAACGGATTCAGCACGCAAATCACGAAAGACCGATCCCTGAACAATGCCGAACTGGCCATAACCCGGACGCGCAACAAAGGCACTGCGCGAACGTTTTGCCCAGCGCATGGACAGGCGCATCGATTCAGCCGCCGCCGACTCGGTCGCCGGAAACGGCGTACATTCATCGAACGCCATGGTGATGGTGGCATCCAGAAGATGCTGTATTTCGGTCGATCTTTCCGGTGTCAGCCGGTGTTTTGATCCATCAAGATGCGACTTGAAGGTGACACCATCCTCATCCAGCTTACGCAGCGGGCCAAGTGACATCACCTGAAAACCACCTGAATCGGTGAGTAACGGGCCATCCCACCCCATCATCTTGCGCACGCCGCCAAGGCGCGCAACACGCTCTGCCCCGGGGCGCAGCATCAGGTGATATGTATTGGCAAGGATGATACTGGCACCCGTCGAGCGCACAGAATCCACCGTCATGCCCTTGACCGTGGCTGCGGTTCCGACGGGCATGAAGACAGGCGTTTCCACCTCGCCCCAAGCCGTTTTCAGGCGTCCGCGACGGGCGGCGCCGTCCGTCGTCTTCAGTGAAAAGGAAAAATCGGGCATTGGCAGATGAATCCTGGCTAGTTGTGTGCATACCGCAGCAGGCATGCGTCGCCATAGGAAAAGAAACGATACCCGCCGTCAAGCGCATGCGTATAGGCATCACGAATGGGCTGCATGCCGGCAAACGCGCTGACCAGCATCAACAGTGTGGATTTCGGCAGGTGAAAATTGGTCACCAGCATGTCTACAGCACCAAAGCGAAATCCCGGCGTGATGAAAATATCTGTTTCAGCAGCAAACTCACGAACGCATCCATGGGCGGCAAAACAGGCTTCGAGGATGCGCAGACTGGTGGTGCCAACCGCAATGATCCGGCCACCGGCATCACGGGCCGCATTGATCCTGCCTGCGGTTGCGGCCGAAATATGACCCCATTCGCTGTGCATCCGGTGATCGGCGATATCCTCTACGGTAACCGGCAGGAACGTGCCGGCCCCCACATGCAATGTCACCGTGGCAAGACCAATGCCGGCCGTCTGCAGCTTTGTCATCAGCTGCGGTGTGAAATGCAGACCGGCCGTTGGCGCGGCAACAGCACCCCGATTGGTGGCAAACATGGTCTGATAGTCTGCCGCATCTTCATCGGTAGTTCCATCAGGCCGGCTGATATAGGGCGGCAAGGGCATGCTGCCATAGACCGCCAAGCCCGCCTGAATTGCCGCATCATCGAGGTCTGCACCTGTTTCAGGATGGATGAAGACAATCCCGACATCGCCGCCCTCGCCGCGCCCTTCAACACGCGCAGCAAAGACGTCACCAAAGACAATCACATCATCGGGACGGCATTTTCGCGCCGGCTTGGCAAAGACCCGCCAGCGCGCAGCGCCTTCATGCTTGTGCAGGGTGACACTGATCGTGGCTTCACCGCGCCGCCCTGACAACCGTGCCGGTATCACTGCAGTATCATTTGCCACCAGCAGATCGCCCCGTGCCAGCAGGTCGGGCAGATCGCGCACATGCCTGTCTGCCAGTGATGGCCCGGTCATATCCAGCAGCCGCGCTGCATCACGCGGCCGTGCCGGTTCATTGGCTATCGCTGACGGCGGCAGAACGTAATCGAAATCGGACAGTTTCATGGGTGCGGGGCCGCGTCCCTCTATTCGTAAATCTGGATGATGCCTTCGACATGACCATCCTGGTCAGTGACGACAAGACATTGCACACGCGATTCCTGCATACGCGCTTCAGCGACGGCCATCGTTTCATCAGCCCCGATGGTCAGCGGTGTCGTGCTGGCCACATCAGCGACCCTGGTAGACGCCATTTCAGCGCCATCAAGGATCAGGCGGCGCAAATCACCATCAGTCACAATACCTTCCAGCGCGTCGGCTGACCCGACCAACGCAAGACCAAGCCGGCCTTCCGTCATCACCATGACAGCGTCCTGCATAGAGGCGTCAGCCGCCACAAACGGCAGATCATCAACGCGCATCTGGTCCCGCACCTTCATCAACAGGCGGCGACCAAGCGCACCGCCCGGATGCGTCATCGCAAAATCGGTTTCGGCAAAGCCGCGTGCCTCCATCAGCGCCACGGAAATGGCATCGCCCAGAACAAGGGTATTCATCGATGATGTTGTTGGTGCCAGATTCAGTGGGCAGGCCTCACGATCGACCGAAATATCCAGAACGATGCGCGCCGCCTTTGCCAGACTGCTTCCGGCACCAGCTGTCAGCGCGATTATCTGCGCATCAAGGCGCTGGAACGCAGGCAGAAGACGCAGGATTTCCTCGGTCTCGCCAGAGTTTGAAATCAGGATCACAACATCATTGCGGCGCACCATGCCCAGATCGCCATGGATCGCCTCTGCCGGATGCAGAAACAGCGACGGCGTGCCGGTAGATGCCAGTGTCGCAGCGATCTTGCGCCCGATCAGGCCCGATTTTCCCATGCCGCAGATAACGACATGGCCCTGCGCGCCGATGATCAGCTCAACAGCCGCAGCAAAGGGAGGGCCCAGCGCATCATCAAGGCGCGTTATGGCCCCGCGATAGGCATCAAACAGACTGCGCGCGGCACTGATCGCAGATAATCCTCTGCTTTTTGAACTGCTGTCAGACATCAGGCCTCCTGGATACCGGTTTCACACACTGCCAACGCCGGTTCTGCTATGCAATTGATAGCCCGTTCTGTTGCAAAATGCCACTGTGCGCCCCTTACCCGACAAGCAGAATCTCGGCCGCGGCAAGGTCCGCCGGTGTGTTCAGATTGGTAAAGGGATCAGGCTCGCCATCAAAATCGACAATAGCGCAATCATAGCGACTGGTGAAATCGTCAATTTTACGAATACCCTCATCGACCAGCGCAGCCCGCAGCCCTGCTGCCGCGCTTACCGGCCATATGGCAAACACCGGATGCCGCCGACCTTGTGATCGTGCCTGCGCCATGTCGGCGCCTTCAGTAATTGCGGCGATCAGACGGTCAGCCAGATCAGCGGGCAGAAACGGGGCATCGGTGGCAAGGCTGATAACATGACTGGCCTGCGGGTAATCTTGTGACGCGGTTTCAAGACCTGTCAGAATGCCCGCCAGCGGCCCGGCAAACCCCTCAACAACATCGGCGACAACCGGCAGATCAAAGCCGGAAAACCGCGCAGGATCACCATTCGCATTGATCATTGCCGGTACACCATCCGGCACGGCGCGGTCCATGACATGCGACAGCAGCGGTTTGCCTGCCAGCATCATCAGGTTCTTGTCGCCGCCGCCCATGCGCCGCGATTTGCCACCTGCCAACAACAGAACGAGCAGCGACGGATCACCTGTCATGATGTCCCGGCCCGCTTGTTCCGGCAGCCGCGCGTTGCGGCGAAGGTTTGTCAGCCATGGCCACATCAGCCGCCGCCATGTCATCATCAAGTTCCGGCCCGGTGTCAAAAATGATTCGATCTTCGCCGCTCAACGCGATGAAGCGTCGCCCTCTGGCGCGGCCGATCAGGGTCAGCCCGGCGCGGCGGGCAAGGTCAACCGCCTCGTTGGTAAAACCGGACCGAGACACAAGCACCGGAATGCGCATCTGCACCGTCTTGATCACCATCTCGGTCGTCAGGCGGCCAGTGGTATAGAAAATCTTGTCCTCAGGGCTGATATCATTGAGAAACATCCACCCGGCAATTTTATCAACCGCGTTATGCCGGCCAATATCTTCCATATATACAAGGGGTTCAGGTCCTTTGCACAACACACAGCCATGAATGGCACCGGCACTCAGATACAGGCTGGGCGTGGTGTTGATCGCCTTGGTCAGAGGCACCAGCCATGATGCATGCAGACGCGCGTCACCATCAAGAACGATTGTCTCGAAACGCTCCATCATATCGCCATATGCGGTGCCCTCGGCACAGCCGCTGGTGCGCACCTTGCGCTTCATCTTGGCTTCGAAATCAGTCTCGCGTGCCGTGCGCACAATGACAACGCCCAGTTCAGCATCATGGTCGATACCGGTGATCTGATCATCAGCCAGCAACATGTTCTGATTCAGGAAATAGCCCACCGCCAGTTCAGCCGGCCAATCGCCGATGGTCATTGATGTTACGATCTCCTGTTTGTTCAAAAACAGGGTCAACGGTTTTTCAGTAACCACCGGCAAGGTTACTGGCGCGCCGGTCTCATCAACTCCGGTTACAGGTTGCGACAGGCCCGGCGCATTCGGGTCGGGGGCAATCAGCGTAGGTCCTTTGTGGAGGTCTTTGTCAGCCATCTGCCTAAAATGGCGGAAGTGAACGTCTTCTGGCAAGCAGTTTGGCGCGGCGTCAACGGTTTTGCCTTTCACAGCTGAACCCGTTATCCTGAACACAGGCGGCGCCACTGTCGGGCCGGTAGGTGAATGATGAAACTGCATTTTTCAGCATCCAGCCATGATGGTGCCATTGAACGGCGCGCGCGGCTGATCGAACGCTATGGCCAGCACGAAATTACCGATGCCGATTGTATCGTTGCGCTTGGTGGTGACGGCCATATGCTGCACGTGCTGCACGAAACCCTGCCACATGACAAACCGGTCTTCGGGCTGAATTTCGGGCGGCTGGGCTTTCTGATGAATCATTATGCCTCGGACGAGTTGATAGAGCGTATTCGCAACGCCGAGACAGCCCCCGTTCATCCGCTGCGCATGCATGCCGAAACAACTGATGGTGCGCAGCACAGTGCGCTGGCCATAAATGAGGTGTCGCTGATCCGCCAGATGCATAACGCGGCGCATATTCGCGTTGAGGTCGATGGCAAACACCAGGTGGATGAACTGGTCTGTGATGGCATTCTGCTGGCCACACCGGTCGGGTCGACTGCCTATAATCTGTCAGCCTATGGGCCGGTGGTGCCGCTTGGTGCCGGGCTGATGGCGCTGACCCCCATTTCTCCATTCCGTCCCCGTCGCTGGCGCGGGGCGCTGCTGAACGAGTCAGCCAAGGTCAATCTTGAAGTTCTGGAGCCGGAATTCCGGCCTGTTGCCGCCTCTGCCGACAGTGCCGAACATCGCCATATCAGGACTGTTTCCATCGCACAGGCACAGGACATCACGCTGCGCCTGCTATATGACCAGGGCTATTCTCTGGCTGACCGCGCCATTGCCGAACAATTCCGGACCTGACCCGAAAGCTTTAAACTGTTGTGTCAAAACAGATACGGCGTATCTGAGGATCAAGTCAGCGTTTGGTCATATAGCCTGCCCGCCAGCACAGATGCTACGCTATACCCATGCAGGAAGCGGGGCGCCTGCCCAAACGATATGACAGCCAGAATGACCATATGACACAGCCATCACACACCGCCATTCCCAGCCTGCGCAGCGAGATGTTGCGGTTGAGCCTTTTCGGGGGCCGGCTGGCTGTGTCCGAATTGATCCTGTTTTCGTTATTTCTGACGGACATCCTGATGCTGGGGATGATTGGCGAGCTGTCACTGACAGCAGCCTTGCTGGTCAATTCCTGCTTTGTCTTGTGCTATGTCACGGCACTGGGCTTGTTGCAGGGCGGGCTGCCAATTGCATCACGCTATTTCGAAGAGGACGACCTTTCCGCCTTTCATGGTGTGACCGGCGCAACCCTTGTGCTGGCCTTGATCTGCGCCGCTGTTGTGCTGATCACATTTCTGGCATTTCCGCCGGTTCTGCATGCGCTTTCATATCCGCATGATCTGATTACCGAATGCTGGCGCTACATCGCTTTTATCCTGCCAGCACTGGTGCTCGCGATGATCTATATCGCGGTACGCAATGCCATCATCGCCACCGGTAACAGCCGCGGTTTCATTGAACTCAGCATTGCCGGGTTGGCGCTGAATGCGCTGTTCAATTACGTCCTGGGATTTGGCGTGAATTTTGGCAGCCTGTCTGTTCCCGCGATGGGTATTGCCGGCATCGGACTGGCATCCAGCATCGTCGAAACACTTATCTTTCTGGGTTTTTGCGTGCTGTTGTGGAAGCGCGGTTTTCGTCTTTATTATTTCGCCGCCGGCGCTGTTGTTGGCAGGCTGCAGGCTATGAGCAAGATGTGGGCTGCCATACGCCCCTATATGCGCCAGACAACGCGCATCGGCCTTGCGGTGGCATTGATCTTTTTCGTCGACTCCACCCTGTTTTCCGGGGTGCTTATCATGGTCGGGCGGCATGATGTTCAGGGTATGGCCGCGCTGGCTCTGATTTTTGAATGGGTGGCACTGGCAGTGATGATCCCGGTCGGTTTGTCCGAAGCCATCGTGCAAAGGGTGGCACAGGTGCAATCGCAGTTCGAATTGGGAGATGACGCCGCAGATCTGCCCGCCGCGCTGCGTGTCATCCTGCGCGCATCCTATCTGGTGACCAGCCTCTATCTGTTGATCGTTTCCATCGTTTTCATCGGGTTCGATATCAACATTCCAACGCTGTTCATTGTCGATAATGAGGCACATCCGGCCCTGATCGAACGTTTGGACCGTTATGCCCTTCTTGGCCTGCTTGTCGCGGTGTTCATGTCCTTCATCATTGTCTTTGCTGCCATATTGCGCGGCATGCTGGATGTGCGCACCAGCATGATTGCGGTGGTCGTCTGCTATTGGGGGATCGGGCTTGGCGCAACATTTGTGCTGGTTGAGCTGCTTGGCGGCGGCGCGGATGAAGCCCTGAATACGGTCACCATTGCTCTTGGGGTCGGCACGGCAACATTGGTGGCGCGTCTGTGGGTGCTGATCGGCCGGTCACAGCAAGCACCCGTATCAGGCTGATGGCAGACATCTGATAATACGCGACCATAGATCGCTGCGCACGTCTTCGGTCTCGAGGCACAACTCATGCCTTGCACCTGCATATTCGTGATGATCACACCGCGGCAAGGCACGCAGCATTTCCGTTGTGGAGGCTTTATGCACAACGGTTTCATCAGCAGCGGTGAGTGCAAGAACAGGCGTGTCAATTGCCGCCATCCAGCGCTTTGACATTGTGGTCTTCAGGCAGGACGTATAACCCGCACACACCCAGCCCCAGCTGGCCCCGCTGCGGCGAAGCGACGGTTGGTCGTCAAACCACAGGAAATTTTCCTGATACCTGTCGGCATCCCGCGTCAGAACATTGTCCGGCTTGTGCAGGCGTACTTGATCCAGCTGACGCGGTGTCTGGCCAAAAGCAGGTCTTCGCGCCTGCCCGAATAGAATGGCCAGCCGGGCAATCACCCAGCCCAGCCATAACGGTTTTACCGGCAACGAGATCATGGGGGATAGCAGTACCAGTGCGGCGACCCGGCATACCTGACGATGGGCCAGCCGCAGCGCCAGATGCCCGCCCATCGAATGACCGATCAGCGACAGCGGGTGGTCAGCCCAGCCCGCAGCATCAATTAACGCCTCTGCCGCCTGCAGATGACCGCTAAAATCATCAGCATGCACTGTCAATGAATGCTGCCCGAAATGGCCGGATCGGCCCTGCCCCGGCCAGTCAATGATCAACAGATCAAAGCCGGCCTGATGCAAAATATCGGCACCGCGGCTGTGTTTTTCTGCAAATTCGGTGAAGCCGGGACAGATCACCACACGGCCACGCGGCCGTCCATCGGCTGGCCACAGATGCCCCCGCACCCGATTGCCGTCCTGGATCACAAAGATATCTTCGCCCCCAAGGCACGGCAGTCCGGCAGCGCGCGCCGTCGGAAAGGCGAAGGTCCCTGACATATCGTTACTCGGCTGGCTGGGTTGTCGGCAATGGCAGGATATCAGCGCTGTTCCCGTCATCCTTGCCAGGTTCGGCAAAGCCCTGTGACTGCCGGTCCCACATCTGCTTGTAAAGCCCGTCGATGGCCAGCAAATCAGCATGTGAGCCGCGCTCAACCACCTGTCCTTCAGACAGCACCAGTATTTCGTCAGCATCGATGACCGTTGACAGGCGGTGGGCAATCACCAGCGTCGTGCGGGCTTTTGATACCTCATCAAGCGACAGCTGGATTTCCTTTTCGGTGCGGCTGTCCAGTGCGGATGTCGCTTCATCAAACAGAAAGATCGACGGGCGTTTCAGAATGGCGCGGGCGATCGCCACGCGCTGCTTTTCACCGCCGGAAAGTTTCAGGCCACGTTCGCCAACAACCGTGTCATAGCCGAATTCAAGATTGCCGATGAATTTGTCGATCGCCGCCATACGCGATGCGTCCTCGATCTCATCCTGTGTTGACCCGTGCCGTCCATAGCCGATGTTATAGCCAATCGTAGCGTTAAACATCACCGTGTCCTGCGGCACCACACCAATGGTGGCGCGCACGCTGCCTTGGGTAACCTCGCTGAGATTCTGGCCATCGATGCGCACAACACCTTGCTGTGGGTCATAAAAACGGAACAGCAAGCGCGATATGGTGGTCTTGCCAGACCCGCTTGGCCCGACAATGGCAACGCGTCGCCCTTTTGGCACCGTAAAGCTGACCCCCTTCAGGATCTGCCGCTCACCATAAGCAAAATGCACATCATCGAAAACGATGCTGCCACCATCTACGTTCAGATCAGGGGCACCATCACGGTCGCGAATGGTCACCGGCTCGTCCAGCAGACCGAACATCCGTTCCATATCGACGATCGCCTGACGCAACTCACGATACACCCAGCCGAGGAAATTCAGCGGCATATACAGCTGCAGCAGATAGGTGTTCACGGCCACAAAATCACCAACTGTCAAATGACCCTGCTGGATATGCAGACCAGCCATACTCATCATCAACATCAGCCCGATTGCGATGATTGCACCCTGCCCGATATTGACGACAGACAGCGATGTACGTGATCGCACAGCCATCTCTTCATACCGCATCATCGCTTCATCATAACGATTAGTTTCAACCGCTTCAGCGTTGAAATATTTGACAGTCTCGTAGTTCAGAAGTGAATCAACAGCACGGGTGGCTGCCTTTTCATCCGCCTTGTTCATCTCGCGCCGGAACTTGATCCGCCACTCGGTCACCCGGATGGTGAAATAGCAATAAGCCATGACCGTGATGAAGGTCACTGCAGCATAGAAAAAGCCGAACATGCCCCACAGAATGGCGCTGACGAGGATCACCTCAACCAGCAAGGGCAGCACCTCGAAAAAGATGATGGTCAGCATGAATTCAATGCCCTTGGCACCGCGATCGATGGCACGGGTCAGCCCGCCGGTTTGTCTGTCGAGATGAAATTGCAGTGACAGGCGATGCAGATATTCAAACGCCTTGATCGCCGCGCCGCGCACAGCACGCTGCGCCACTGCTGCAAACAGATATTGCTTCAGTTCGGCAAATACCTGCTGGCCAAGACGAGACAGCGCGTAACCGGCAATCAAGACCAGCAGGATGCTCAGCGAAAAACCGCGCTCGGTATTCACCATATCGACCGCCGCGCCATACAGAAGCGGGGTGATGATGTTGGACCCGCGCGAGGCCACCAGCGCGCCAAACGCAGACATGATGCGCAGGCGAATTCGCCGGTCACCTTTCGGTGCCGTATAGCTCCACAAGGACTGCATCAATGATGCGGTCTTTTTCAGTCCGGCGTTTCGCATGTTACCTGTCAGACAATCAAAGCGGGCTGCCACGCCTCCCGATAGGCTTTATTCCTGCGCGGCGGTAGTAAAGCTTTCACCGCAACCGCATCGCGCAACTTCGTTCGGATTATTGAACACAAAGCGCGAGGCAAACTTGTCTTCTTCCCAATCCATTTCAGATCCGACAAGAAACATCACCGCGGTGGGATCGATAAAGACAGTTACGCCCTTGTCTTCAATCCGGTCTTCAAACGGCTTTGCCTCTGTTGCGTACTGAACATCATATTGCAGCCCCGAACAGCCGGCCGTCTTGATCCCGATACGCAGGCCTTCGATCTCGCCATCAGCCGCATCCACAAGACGGCGGACCTGTGCAGCGGCTGCATCGGTCAGGGTTACAATCGGTTTGCCTGGTTCAAACATCGGCTCGTATCGCTCCATAGCTGCTGGCATCCGCCACGCTAAAATCCCATATCAAGCGCCATTTTGGCATCTTCACTCATCCGGTCTGGCGACCATGCTGGCTCCCATACCAGCTCGACCGTCACCGCGCCCACCCCGTCGGCATCCGCTACAGCGCGTGCAACCTGCCCCGGCATTTCACCGGCAACAGGGCAACCGGGCGCTGTCAGGGACATGGTTATATACACATCCCCAGTCTGCTTGCGGTCGACATCATAAATCAAACCCAAATCAAATATATTCACCGGAATTTCCGGATCATGGACAGTACGCAGTGCCTCTTCAACCACGGCCACATCGGCTGGACCGGGCGCATCTTTCAGCGCATTCCCGGCCACAGCCTTATAGCCACCAGACACATCAGGCAGAAAATCGGCAAGGCCGGGGCCATCATCAAGCCGGCTTCCGGGCCCATTTGGCAGATATGGATTCTGGTTCTTTTCGCTCATCTCGCCTTACCCGAAAATCCGCCGGACCTTTTCCAACGCCTCTGCCAGCACATCGAATTCCTCTGGTTTGGTATAGATACCGACCGAAGCCCGTCCGGTAGATGGCAGGTCAAGGAAGTCCATCAGCGGCTGCGCACAATGATGCCCTGCCCGAATCGCCACCCCTTCATGATCGATGATCGTCGAGATATCATGCGGGTGGGCGCAATCCATGGTGAAGGATACAACCCCCGACTTGCCGGGGGCAGTGCCGATGATGTTCAACCCTTCAACCGCTGACAAACGCTGATGCGCATAGTTCAGGACAGATTGTTCATGCGCGCGAATTGCATCCATTCCGATAGCGGACACATAGTCTATGGCGGCGCCAAGGGCGATGGTTTCAGCGATTGCCGGCGTACCCGCCTCAAAACGCAGCGGCGCTTCGGCAAAAGTTGTCTTTTCGATTGTGACGCGGTCGATCATGTCCCCCCCGCCAAGAAACGGCGGCATCTCTGCCAGAATTTCGCTGCGTCCCCACAGCACCCCGACACCGTTCGGCCCGTACAGCTTATGCGCTGAAAAGACATAGAAATCAGCACCAAGCGCGCGCACATCAACAGGCATGTGCACAACGCCCTGGCATCCATCAACAACCAGCAGGGCGTTTGCATCATGGGCAATCTCGGCAATCTCGGCAACCGGGAACACTGTCCCCAGTACATTCGAGACATGCGGAATGGCAATGATACGCGTGCGATCATTGACCATGTCGGTCAGATGCCGCATCACGAATGTACCATCCTGTTCCAGCGGAAAGGCACGAACAACAGCCCCGGTCTTTTCGGCAACCAGCTGCCAGGGCACAATATTCGCATGATGATCGGCGATGCTGATCAGGATCTCGTCACCCGGTTGCAGCCGGGGCTCGGCCCAGCTGCGGGCTATCAGGTTCAGCGCCATCGTCGCACCTGATGTCAGCACAATCTCGTCACCCGAGGCAGCACCAATGAAGCTGGCCGTCTTGCCACGCACCGCTTCATACAGATCGGTCGAGGCTTCCGAGAGAAAATGCAGCCCGCGATGCACATTCGAATAGGTGTCCTGATAGGCCGACATCAGCGCATCCAGCACTTGTTTTGGCTTTTGTGCCGATGCCGCACTATCCAGATAAACCAGCGGCTTGCCATGAATGCTGCGCTCAAGGATCGGAAAGTCCGCCCGAATGGCATCAATATCAAAACTGCGGCGAATCTCATCCATCACAGTGTCTCCTGTTCTGCCATCCATGCTTGGGCCACCGGACGCAGAATTGCGGCCAGTGTTTCATTGCTGATTGTCTCGATCGTATCGATCAGGAAGGCCTCAATCAGCATCGCGCGTGCAACATCTTTCGGGATGCCGCGGCTCGTCAGATAAAACAGCTGCGTGGCATCCAGCTCGCCAACTGTTGCCCCATGCGCGCAAACAACGTCATCAGCATAGATTTCCAGTTCGGGCTTGGCATCGACTTCAGCCTTGCGGGACAGCAACAAGGCCCGCGCCATCTGCTGACCATCGGTTTTCTGGGCGTCTGGTGCCACGTGCACACGGCCCTGATACACCCCGCGAGAGCGATCATCCAGTACACCGCGAATGATCTGGTTTGATGTGCAGTTCGGCACCGCATGATCCATATAGGTGGTGATATCCTGATGCTGTTCACCGCGCCCCATGTAAATCGCAGACAGATTGCAATCCGCACCCTCGCCAGCAAAGCACACATGCGTCTCAAGGCGCGCCAGCCGACCACCCGTGCTCAGCGAGAACCCGTCAATACTGGCCCCTGCTCCAAGCGTCACACCGGTGGCAGCCAGATGCGTTGTGGCCTGACCGTCGGTTTGGACTTTCACCTGTTCAAGGCGTGCACCTGCAGCAATATCAATACCGGTCAAAGGAGCCGACAGTCCGGCTGTTGACGCATGCCATTCAGCAAGCTGCAGATATGAACCTTCAAAAAGTCGCACAAAAACAACCGGGTGCGCCGATGTCGCTGCACCGTCACCTTCAAAGGACAGCATGAGCGGCATATCAACCCTGCCCTTGATATCAATGATGATACCAGCGCTCATCACCGCCAATGACAGGTCACTGACAGGGTGCGCTGGCGGCACCATCTGCCGCAGATGTGACATGGCATCTTCATCAGTGGCGAGCGCGCTGATGGTCACACCTTCCGGGGCATTTTCGATATCTGACGGGTCGACCACGCCATTCACAAAGCGCAGCACATGCGCGCCAATCGATGCGGCCGCATCCATGCCGGCACCTGCTGGCTGGTCGGCAAAATCATGCGCCGGGGCGAATGTCTGTCCCTCAAGAAGCGCCAGCTTTGTAAAGCGCCAGGATTCAACGCGCGGACCGGGCCAGCCGGTGGCCTGCCAGTTTGCAAGCGCAGAGGACCTGACCCCGCTATTGGCGGTGGCAGAAGCCAGATCAGGCAGCGTCATCGATGCCGGCATATCCAGATTCCTCTACTTCAAGAGCCAGTTCCTTGCTGCCTGACTTGCGGATCTTGCCACCAGCCAGGATATGCACATAATCGGGCACAATATGATCCAGCAACCGCTGGTAATGGGTGATCACCAGCATTGAGCGGCCAGGATCACGCAGCAGATTCACGCCTTCCGAGACAATACGAAGCGCATCGACGTCAAGTCCGGAATCCGTCTCGTCAAGCACCGCCATGGTCGGCTCCAGCAGTGCCATCTGCAGAATCTCGTAGCGTTTCTTCTCACCACCCGAAAAGCCGACATTCACCGCGCGCTTCAGCATGGCATCATCAATGCCGAGATCACGTGCCTTACCACGGACCAGCTTCACAAAGCCGAGTTGATCCACCTCGTCTTCGCCAGCTTCGATGCGGCGCGCATTGACAGCAGCACGCAAAAAGCTCATCCCGCCAACGCCAGGCAGTTCCACCGGATACTGGAACGCCAGAAACATGCCGGCGCGCGCGCGCTCATCAGGCTCCATCTCCAGCATCGAGACACCATTCATCAGGATGTCACCGCCGGTAACTTCATAACCGTCTCGTCCGGCCAGAACATAGGACATGGTGCTTTTGCCAGACCCGTTCGGCCCCATGATGGCATGCACCTCACCGGGATTGATGGTCAGCGAAATCCCCTTCAGGATCGGCTTGTCACCGACCGAGGCATGGAGATCACGAATTTCAAGTAATGCTGTCATTGTTTTCCTGAGCTATGCTTCTTGTTTAGGGGCCCTTTGCGGGCCGTTCATGCAGATAATGGTGACACGCCTTAATAGGGCCGCTGGTCAGCCAACCGAGCCTTCAAGGCTGATACCAATCAGCTTTTGGGCTTCGACGGCAAATTCCATCGGCAGTTCCTTCATCACTTCCTTGCAAAAACCATTGACGATCAGCGACACGGCATCTTCCTCACCGATGCCGCGCTGCAGGCAATAGAACATCTGGTCTTCGGAGATGCGTGACGTTGTTGCCTCATGCTCGATCTTTGCGCTGGGGTTCCGTGAGACAATGTAGGGCACCGTATGCGCCCCGCATTTATCGCCGATCAGCAGCGAGTCACATTGGGTGAAATTACGCGCGTTCTCGGCCGTGGGCTGCATGTGAACAAGCCCGCGATAGCAATTCTGCGACAGGCCGGCAGAAATGCCCTTGGAGATGATTGTCGACCGGCTGCCTTCACCGATATGGATCATCTTCGTGCCGGTATCGGCCTGCTGGTGATTATTGGTCAGGGCAACCGAATAGAACTCGCCAACCGAATCCTTGCCGCGCAGAACACAGGACGGATACTTCCAGGTGATCGCCGATCCGGTTTCCACCTGCGTCCATGAGATTTTTGCACGGTCACCGCGACACACACCGCGTTTGGTGACAAAATTATAGATGCCGCCCTTGCCGTTTTCGTCTCCCGGATACCAGTTCTGAACGGTGGAATATTTAATTTCGGCATCCGTCATCGCGACCAGTTCAACAACAGCGGCATGCAGTTGATTCTCATCGCGCTGCGGGGCCGTACACCCCTCAAGATAGCTGACATATGCCTCGTCCTCGGCGATAATAAGCGTACGTTCGAACTGGCCCGTATTCTGCTCATTGATCCGGAAATAGGTCGAAAGCTCCATCGGGCAGCGCACACCTTTCGGGATGTAGACGAAAGATCCGTCGGTAAAGACTGCCGAATTCAGCGCCGCAAAATAGTTGTCACCAACCGGCACGACCGATCCCATATAGCGCTGCACCAGTTCGGGATAGTCACGAATAGCCTCGGAAATCGGGCAGAAGATCACGCCGGCCTTTGACAGTTCCTCGCGAAAGGTGGTGGCAACGGAAACAGAATCAAACACCGCATCGACAGCAACATTGGCAAGACGCTTTTGTTCATTCAGCGGAATGCCCAACTTTTCATAGGTGGCCAGCAACTCGGGATCGACTTCATCCAGCGAATCCAGCTTCTTCACCGTTTTTGGCGCAGAATAATAATAGCTGTCCTGATAGTCGATCGGCGGGATATCCAGTTTTGCCCAGTCAGGACTTTCCATGGTCAGCCAGCGGCGATAGGCCTTGAGACGCCATTCCAGCATCCATTCCGGCTCTTCCTTGCGCGCAGAAATGAAGCGGACAATATCCTCGTTCAGGCCCTTGGGGGCCTTGTCGCTCTCAATATCGGTAACAAATCCGTATTTGTAGGTTCCGGTCGCCTCTTTGACCTGTTCAATGGTTTCGGTCGTCGCCGCCATATCTGCTCGTCCTGTCAGTTGCCGATCCGGTGATCGGTCGATGAAGATGAAGTTGTTGTATGCACCCGCGGGGTAAACAGTGCGGCCGGATCAACCAGATCAGCCAGGCTGACATCTTCCAGCGCAGACCGGACGGCCCCGTTTACCTTGTTCCAGTGATTGCTCATAAAACAGCAATTGCTGACAGCACAGGGATCCTGCGCACCATCAACACAGCCATTCACCGCTATCGGACCTTCCACAGCCTCAACGATGTCAACAAGCGAGATGTCCTGCGGGGCGGCCAAAAGCCGATACCCGCCGGACGCGCCGCGCCGCGTTTCCAGCAAACCCTCCGCCTGAAGAAGCTTGGCCACCTTGGCCACAGTCGGCTGGTTTAGCCCTGTGAGCGTTGCAAGCTGCGCTGTCGGCATAACATCGCCGCGCCGGTATGCAAGCGCACCCAGCACAACAATCGCGTAATCCGTCAACCGATTCAAACGCAGCATAAAAGGCCTTCCCCGAACCAACCGCAAGCACCGCAGACAGCAGACATTGCGAATGATTATCATAATCAAGACTAAAATGGTCCTGTTTAGGATGAAGTAAGCTGTCAGCTTGTATTTGACAAGCATACAGCGGCAAGATTGTTAGACTTTTTTTGTAAATCAATTCATTATTGGGGAAATCATGACCACAAATGATCTGCTTGAGGCAAAACATGGCCAGATCGATGAAAAATCCGATTGAAACTCTGTTCCTTGCGCACCCAAGGGCGGTCGGTGAAACCTATTTTCAGCATATGCGATTTGCGCTCTGGATTTCGAGCCAGCTGCTGCTCGCGGCCGGGGCCGCCATTATCCATTCGCTGGTCCCACGCTTTTGTGAAAAGACGGCCAGCAAGCGGATCCGCGATCTCTATGATCTGGTGAACCCGCGCTAGACTGCCCCCGAACATGCAAACATAACAAACATGCAAACATGCAAACATGACAAAGTGGCAAACCAGAGCGCGGCACCGCACGGCCATCGCCGGGTAACTGGCAGGCGCCGTTAACAGTGTGCGAGAATATCAGTTGCAGGCTTCGCGGCGCAGGGTGTAACGCTCACCTTCAAGGCCGTCAAACAAATCATCAATATCGGGATGGCCGACGGGGCCATTATCGCCATCCAGAACAAGGTTCTGCTGGCTGACATAGGCTGTGTAATAGCTGTCAGCGTTCTCTGCCAGAAGATGGTAGAAGGGCTGGTCCTTGTGCGGACGCAGCTCGGCCGGGATCGACTCGTACCACTCTTCGGTATTGTCAAATTCGGGATCAACATCAACGACCACACCCCGAAACGGATAAAGCCGATGACGCACAATCGCACCAATACAGAATTTTGCCTGAGAGTCGTCCATCAGGATCCCACCGGCCCGCCGGCCGCCAGGCCACACGGGTGTCGTTCGCAACGATCTAGAAACGTTCTTTGACCTTCATGACCTGACGGCCACGATACATACCTGTTTTCAGGTCAATATGGTGCGGACGATGCAGTTCGCCTGTTGTTTTGTCTTCAACATAGGCATCGTTTTTTAGCGCGTCATGAGCACGGCGCATGTTGCGCTTGGAGCGCGTGATTTTGGACTTTGGAACAGCCATGGGGTCGGTCTCTCACTATCACTGGATTTTCCAGAACCTGCGGGCATCGTCGCCACGCAGGTCGCGCCGAGCCAGAGCGGTTTACTAGGCGAAAGCCCGGCCAGTGTCAACTGAAACCGACGTGGTCTGCCGCCGGATATTTCACCGCATGGGTCATCAGCATCTTCCCACAACTGGCGCACCAGCAGCGAAATTCACATTCACGTGAGAGACGCGTTTTTAAATTAGTAGTTAACCATTATTTAACTAACCTCTTTCTAGTTTGTTTCCAACGCCGCTGATCAGTCCAGTTCGCGGCAGCGTAAGTGTTTGGAGACAGATATGGATAGCCGCTTTACACCCTTCATCCTGACAGAACTGCCGCATCGTCATGCACGGCGCACCAAGATCATCCTGGGCGCGTTGTTTATCACCGCTTGCGTGCTGGCAAGCCTCACCATCGCCAGCAAGGCCGCTGCCAGCATCATCGCCGCCAGCCACATCGAGACTGGCCACATCGAGACTGGCCACATCGAGACTGGCCACATCGAGACTGGCCATGCCAAGACTGATGATGTGCGCACTGGTCAGGCCAATAAAGGCCAGACCAAGAACAACCCAGCAGAATCAGGGGATGGCAAAGGAACCGATGCAGATGCAATCGATTCTGGTTCAACCGGTGCCCTGAATTCAGCAACGATCATCACGAAAGGGATCAGCCTGTTCAAAGCCGGTAAGGTTGGTGACGCCTATGCCGTGCTGCATCCGCTGGCTGAGGCTGGCAATGCTGGTGCGCAATATCTGATCGGGATCATCTTCGCAAAGGCTGGCACGATGCTGCCGGATGATGTGCTGCAACAAGCCTCTGAGGCTATAACCGCCAAGGCCGATACAAAGATCAGGGCCGATCACCGGACCAGCAATGATGCGGCCCAGCGTGACGCTGACAGACAGGCAGCGATGGCAGCGCTGGCACATGAATATTTCAAACGCGCCGCGCAGCAGGGTCATATCGGTGCCGTATTCGAGCTGGCGTTCCAGTTTGAACGTGGCATCGGCACCGCACCAGACATGAAGCGCGCGCGCCTGTTGTACAAGGTGGCTGCCAGAAAGAACCATCTGAACGCCCAGTACAATCTGGCCATTCTGCTGGCGGCCGGCAACGGCGGCAAGGCTGATTTCAAGCAGGCCTATATCTGGGTGCTGGCGGCGCATAGTAACGCACTGAAAACATCGCACACCGTGTTGACACCGCAGCGAGTAAGCAAGCTGGCACAGAAGATTCGCACAAAGATCCGCTATCATGATGCGGTGAAGGCGCGCCGGGTTGCGGTTCATCTGACGGGCTTTGCCGCGTAGTCCCGAAAACAGCTATGCCGGCCCCGCAATTTTGAAGCCCCCTTTCGATGAATGGGGCCGGCAGACCAACCCACCCGTAACGCCTTGCATTTGACATGATGGCCGCACAAACTTGCATATTGCTGGTCAGTCCTGAAACGGGTGGAACATGACACACGCTGATGATGATCTGGCCCCGTGGCAAAGGCTGGGCCCAAAATTCCGCCTTGGCCTGCGCGCCCGCTCTGAACAGGAATGGCTTTCCCATGCCGATGCATTTGGTCATGCAGACCGCCGCGCCGCGCAGGTCGCTGAGGCCAATCATCTTCTGGATACACGACACGCCGATGTCTTCGCCGCTCTTGATGATGCCCTTGATGATTGCAGCGGGCATAATCGTGACGGTGAGAATGCGCTGGCAGCCTCGCAAGAGGTGCTGGAGATGGTGCAGGACAATCTGCGCAGGTTTCATCCCGGCACCGCCCCACAGGCCCGCCGCGACCTTCACCCGCTGGAGGCTGCCGCAAGACTGATACCCGAAGATTTATTGCTGCTGGCGCCGCGGTCTCGCGATGATGCGAAAGACGGTAGTGATAAAGACTCAGGCTTTCTGGACTGGGTGTTGGTGGCAGCAGCACTGCGCTTTCCGGCACATTGGCGCCTTGCAGACAAGATGGGAAAGGCCCTAGCCGGCATCCATGAACCTGTGCCGCATTATGGCGAAATTCTGGAAACGCCAATGGACAGGTTTTTCACCAGAATGGCAGTCGGTCCGATCAGTCATCGTTGGAACTGGACGATTGTTACCTCGACCGCCTTATTCACTCCCGACAGAATCCATGATGCGCCAATAGCTGTCGGTGATGGCATCAGCCGCCTGCAGGTGCGCATGGAAAGCCAGACCCTGCGCAAACTTCCCAAATCCGGGCATATCCTGTTTACCATTCGCACCTATATCGAACCGGTGCTGAACTGGGCAGACAATGGCAGTGCCCTTGAAGATCTGGCCGAGATGACCGCCGCCATGTCAGACCAACTGCGTGCGTATAAGGGGGTTGAGCGCTATGAGGCTGCGCTAAAGGCTTTCATAGACCAAGGGCGCGCCGCCAGAGATTAGTCGCGGTTACTGTCGAGGTTCGCCTGACCGCGTCGCAGCAGATAGATAACGCTGACCACAGACAATAGCAGCAGGGCGATTGCCACCGGATAGTCGATGATCCGGGCGGGGTCGCCATTGGTCAGCGCAACAGACTGGGCAAGTGATATCTCAAGACGCGGCCCAAGGAAGAACGCGATGATAATAATCACCAGCGAATATCCGAATGCAGCCAGAACATGGCCCGCCGCCGCGAAACACAGCATCACAAAGACGCCAAACACCCCGCCCGAAGCCATACCGACACCAACGATGCACATCAAAAGAGCAGACGCAAAGATCACCGGTTCGGGCGCAGACACAACCCTCACCCAGATTCGCAATCCGATCTGCCCCACCCACAGATTCACAAAATTGGCCATCAGCATCGCCCCGAACAGCCCATAGACGAGCCGTCCCTGATTTTCGAACAGCAACGGGCCTGGCTGCAATCCATGGATCATGAAGGCGCTGACAATCAGCGCCGCACTGACGCTGCCCGGAATGCCAAGTGTCAGAAGCGGAATGAGATTCGCCCCGACAACGGATGAATTGGCAGATTCAGCCGCAGCAATCCCCTTTATGTTGCCTTTGCCAAATGTGTGTGGGTCACGCGCCGCCGATTTTGTCAGCGCATAAGAAATAAAGGCTGCCGCAGTTGACCCGATCCCCGGCAATGCACCCAGCAAGGTGCCGGTAATGGCGCCGCGCAACAGAACGAACCGGCAGGACCAGTATTCTGCAAAACTGACTCGCCTGTCTTCGGGCTTGCCTGTTCTGTCAACTTTGATTGTCGCCCGTGCTGTGCCATCACATTGCGCCATCCGCCGCAGGATTTCTGCAATCGCCAGCATGCCAATGGCAACCGACGGCAGGGGCAACCCGTCATAAAGGTCCCACAGACCGAATATCAGCCGCGGTGTATAGTTTTCAGGGTCGCTGCCAACACAGGCAAGCAACAGACCAAGTGCCGCCGCGATAAGCCCCTTGACCAGCGAATTGCCGATCAGCCCGGCCAGCACCGAAAACGCAAAGATCATCAGCGCCAGCACTTCCACCGGACCCATCCGCAACGCCAGAATGGCAAGCGGTGCCGAGATCGTCACCAGCACCAGATCGCTGAACAGATCACCACTGACAGACGAGAACAGCGCCATTTTTGTGGCCTTGAGCGGCTTGCCGTTTTTGGCCAGTGGATACCCGTCAAGCGCGGTGGCAGCCGCATCCGGTGTGCCGGGTGTGTTCATCAACACAGCTGGAATAGCCCCACCAACAAGCCCGCCCTTATTAACGCCGATCAGAAAGGCAATGCCGGGAAGCGGATCAAGGCCAAGGGTAAAGGGGATGGCAATTGCCATCGCCATCACCGGTCCGATGCCGGGCACCGCACCAACGAACTGCCCGACCACAACACCCAAAACAACAAAAGCCAGATTGAACAGCGAAAACGCATCTCCAAGCCCTGCCAGCACAACCGAGATATCGGGCATTTCGGCCTCCTATATCAGTACACGACCAAGCAGGAATGCCACGCAGAACCAGATCAGGGCCGGCATCACCAGTGCGCCAACCACCAGCCACAAAGGACGCCGTTCACCGCCTATGCGCATCAATACCAGTGCCAGGACCGGGCTTACCAACATGAAACCAATTACCGACATCAGTCCCACTGCGCCTGCAAGAATACCAACGACAAGACCAGCCCGCACCATCTGGCGGTGTGGCGGCGCGCGAAACCCGGAAGGTTTCACCATCAACCACGCACCGCCGCCAGCGATCACCCATGACAACAGCACCGGCAAAGTGGCCGGCGCGATGTTGCCATCCTGCACATCATCCACGAATGCAGGGATCACAAGAAACACCAACGCCAGGCCAGCCAGCAGGAAGAACGCCCCCGAAAGGCGGTCTGCAAACACTGTCAACATGCGCAACAGCGGCACACCGTCAGGCCCTTATTGCCCGAACAAAATCCTGACGTTTGATACACCATCGACCATCATTTTGCGGGTACCAGATGGGCCCAGATTCAACGGATCATTCTTGATGGTATTGCGCGCGATTTCTTTCATTTCAGGTGCCTTCAGCGCGTTGCTGATGGCCTTGGATATGGCGTTCAGCGCCACCGCATCAGTGCCTTTCGTTGTCGCCAGATAATACCATGGATCGACATAGGCATTTATGCCCGCATCAACGAAGGTGCCAACACCGGGGGCATAGCTCAGCCTTTTTGCATTCGCACCGGCGATGATCTTCATCTTGCCTGCCTCGGCATGTGGAAAATGCTCGCCTGAACTGAAACCGACCATGACCTGACCGCCAAGGATCAGCTTCATCGTTTCAGCACCACCTTTGGTGGTAACAAGATTGAAATTTGTATCTGTTTCAATGGCAGCCACATCAATCAGCAGCTTTTGCGGCGGTGCGCCAAAGGCAACGGCAAGCGTGCCCTGCTGCTTGGCATAGGCGATCATCCCCGGCAAGTCATCAAATGGCGCGTCAGCAGCAGCAACAAGCGCAAGCTCGGCCTTTGAAATCGTGCCCAGATAATCAAAACTGTCCAGCTTGAATGCCAGTTCATTCTGGCGGCGCACCAGATTGACCAGAACAGGCATATTCACCCCAAGGCCGATGACCTTGCCGCGTGGGGGCATCTTTGCAATGCCGGTGAACATGGCAATACCGCCGCCGCCAGTCTTGTTCTCTACGATGATATTCCAGCCGGTCTGCTCTTTCATCACCTTGGCCAGAACGCGGCCCAGCGTGTCGGTTGACCCGCCCGCCCCGAAGCCGATCTGCAGCGTCAGGGTGCCGTCCGGTTTCCATGCCGCAGCAGCCGGGCCGGCGATGAACAACATCATGCTGATCGCGCCTGCAACCAGCACAGGTGATGCCTTTGAAAGCAATGTTTTGAGGATATTCATTGAACTGTCTCCCTTGGTCTGTTCAGACAAACCGCCTTCCGGAAGCCGGGCACCAGCATGGCATCATTGATGCCAGACAGCACGAAGGTCCAAAACCAAAAGGAAACAGAAAAAGGGACGCCCAGATATGCAAGACGGAGTAAAAGCCAATCACATTTTGGCAACCAGGTCACGTCAAATAGGGTTTAACTTTGGTTAATGTCGGCGGGCATCAATGGCGGTTAAATCTTCTTGCACGCATCATCTTCGGACCGCACAAAACCCGGATTGCACGTCCACCGGTTATTCCGGACGGTGGCATTGGCGGGGACGACAAGGCGTCTGCAGGCACCCGTTTCATCACGCGCAAACCCGGCAAAGCATTTCGTCTCATTGCCCTGCACATAGCCATTGGCCGGGGCAACAAGCGGGATGCATGCCCCCTCATTCTTCTGATATCCCAGATTGCAGGTCCAGCTGTCGCCACGCAGGGTGGCGTGTTCTGGCACAGCAACTTTGGCGCATTCATCCCCGTCCCGCCTGTAGCCCGGATAGCAGCTCCAGCCATTGCCGGTAATATAGGCATGCGATGGCACACTGATCGCTTCACAGCGGTCCTCTATGCGCTGATAGCCGGCACGGCAATTCCAGTCATCACCCCTGATGACATGGCTGGCTGATGCAGTGATGGCAATACATGCATCGCCCTGTTTACGAAAGCCGGGGCGGCATCGCCAGTCATTGCCCGCAACCACCGCATTGGCGGGCGCAGTGATGCGTTTACAGGTACCAAGATCATCCAGCGCAAATCCGGCATGGCAGGTCACAATGCCGTTGTGGATATAGCCATACGCCGGAACTTCAATGCGCTGGCAGCGGTCGCCATCGCGTGTAAAGCCGTGCACGCATTGCCAGCTGTTGGCGACAATAATCGCGTTACGAGGCGGCCTGATTGCAAGGCATTCGGGCTGACCACTGGCAGCAGACGTGCCACCCACTTGCTGACTGGTGGCTTGCTGGCTGGCGGCTGGTCCAGGTTTCAGCGCAAACCTGGTAAAACATATCCAGCCATTTCCCGAAATGCGCGCATTAGCAGGCATTGCTGTACCAGTCTGCACCGGCATCACGAATGTCGAGACAGATGTATCCGTGCCAGATGTATCCGTGCCAGATATATTCGTATCCTGAGCAGCCGCTTCCGCCCCAGCGCTGATCATCACGAGGATGACAGGGACAGCGAGGACGGCGTTCAAGACGCCACCGCACAGGCGAGACAACTGGTCACGACAGAGGCCGGGCATCGGGCTGGATTGCGAAGACATTGCGAACAAACTCATCACTTCAAATTGGGCTGCGCGGTACGGCCTGAAACCGCCGGTCCCGTTAACCAGACAACCTACTTAACAAGGTGGCCGGGTCAACAAGGTGGCCGTGCCACACATGCCATATCTGAGATGAAGAATCGCAAAGGCAATAATTGGCGTCAAGATTTGCTGGCCGGGTCTTCTTGAGCGCTCACAAGTCGATCTCTCACAGGCTGGGACCGCACAAACCCGACATTTGCCACCCCTAGCCCGTGCGGCGTCGACGCAGTCGCCCTTCACCGCCGCCACGCAGACGCTGTGCGGATGGGCCCTTGCTGCCCCGTTTGTCAGCACCGCGACCCGCTCCTTTGGCCGGCGGCTTGCCGCCACGTTTCGGGGTCTGGTTAAGCCGCGCTTTGGTCAGCCGCTGACGTGATGGGCCGCCATCTTGCCCGTCTGGCGCAGCCGCAGGTTTTTCGACACGCTCATTGCCAGCATTTTTGTGCTTTCCAGCGTTGTTTTTACCGGATTCATGCTTGCCGGTGTTGTTCTTGCCGTGCTTTGGCTTGCCAGAATACGGCTTATCGCTGCGCGGTTTATCACTGTAGGGCTTATCACTGCGCGGCTTATCACTCCGGTCACTGCGCGGCTTATCACTGTAGGGCTTCTTTGGTCCTGGTGATGCGCCTGCATCTTGTGCCACATGTTTACCGCCGCCCTTTTTCTTTTTCCCGTCAAAGGAAGGTTTTCCAGATGGTTTTCCAGATGGTTTTCCGCCAGGTTTTCCGGCGGCTGGGCGTTTGTTGGCACGCGCATTGGCCGGACGACCGGGCTGGCGCTGACCGCGCGGCGGACGGCCCCTGCCCTTGCGGGCACGCGGCGAACGTTCTGGTACGAAATCATCAACCACATTGCCGTTGCTGTCGGTAATGACCAGACGATCGCCAACCTTGGCAAGAATAGCCGCCAGCTTTTCCTGATCCACCACGGCGCAGATCGACAGCGCCTCTCCCTCGCGTCCGGCACGACCCGTACGCCCGATACGGTGGATATAGGTATCAACAGTTTCAGGAAGATCGAAATTGATCACCAGTCGCAGGCCGGACATATCGATACCGCGCGCTGCCACATCGGTGGCAACAAGCACCTTCAGGGTGCCCGCCTTGAATTTGCGGATGACTTTTTGACGAATATACTGGCGCATGTCACCGTGCAGCGCATCAACACCTATGCCCTGTTTGCCCAGCCATTCGGCCAGTTCGTCAGCCCGCATGCGCGTGCGCACAAATACCAGCACCTGCCCGTCCTCGATCGCCTCCAGCTCGCGCACCAGCAGATCACGCTTGTCGACATTGTGGGCCAGCAGTGCACGCTGGCTGATGGCATCGACAGTCTGCCCAGCATTCTCGACCTTCACCGTCACCGGGTCGCGCAAAAACCCTTCAGCAAGCTTTCGCATCTCTTCGGGCATAGTGGCTGAAAACAGCACGGTCTGGCGCGTATCAGGCAGGCTGGCCAATATCCGTTTGATCGCCGGATAAAAGCCCAGATCGATCATCTGGTCGCCCTCATCCAGCACAAAATGTTCGATCTCATGCAGCTTCACAGCGCCGCGTGCCTGCAGATCCTCCAGCCGGCCCGGTGTGGCGATGATCATATCAACGCCTTTTTTCAGCGAGCGTATCTGGTGGTCATACCGTTCACCGCCGCAGACAACCAGATAGCGCAGCTTCAAGCTGGTCGACAATGACTTCACGCTGTCAGCGATCTGATAGGCAAGTTCACGCGTCGGGGCCAGTACCAGCGTACTGGTGCTGCGCACATCCTTGGCCTTTTTCCTGTCCAGAAGGCGATGCAGCAGCGGCAGCAGATAAGCCGCCGTTTTGCCGGTGCCGGTCTGCGCAAGACCGATCAGATCCTGACCGGTCAGCATGGCGGGTATCGCCTCACGCTGGATGGGTGTCGGGGTCAGCAGTCCTGCGGCAGCGGCATCATCAACGATGGTTGGAGCGAGGCCGAGCTCAAAAAACGGATCACCCTCAAAGCCGTCTGTGCCAGTTTCGGACGGCGGGTTCCGTGGTTCAGTCATAAAAAAGGATCCTTCTTCTGCCGAACTCAGATGCCGACAAAGCTCACCCCGCGGGGTTCCGGCATTTCCCTGCCGGAGGGCATGACGCCAGATGCGGCGTGGTGGCTGATATCTATGCATCACCATGCATGCCATCAACGTTGGGGCAGTGCATAGCCTATGGAACCGGACTTGTCATGCGCTATTCGCATGAAACATGCGGTATAGGAATTGTGGTCGCCAGCAGGACCCGCCTTGAAGACAGGCCGGGTCGGCGCTAGGCTTGATTGCGGCCACATCAGGTCAGGATCACCGCAGCAACCACAACACACATAACGCAGAGGCAATAGTGCGGACAGCTCTGATAAATTTGGCATCGAAACTGGCAGCCCACCATTTGTTGCGAATGTCTTTGGCGGGCATTGTTGCCGTCAGCACATCAGCAGCGGCGGACACAACCAACCGCGCGCTTCAGGTATCACCTGTCCCCGGCATTTTTGTTGGCGGAGTTGGCCTTTTATGTGAGCCACATAATACCGACAGCAATAGCGGCGAAAACCGACCAGAGTTTCTTTTGCTGACCAAGAACCGCGAATCTCTGGGGTGGGCCAACCTCTTCAATGATGATGATATAAGCTATCAGATGTTGGCGGTTGCAAAGACACCTGATTATTACACTGCATCGCAGGACAGCTTCGATTTACGCGTGCATCGCAAAGATCTGACGCTCAGCCTGAAAGATACGTCCGCCACCACGGCCTCCGCCAGCGCCTTCAGCTGTATGACGATGAGCATCAGCGATCTGCATAAAGCTGCCACCGCCGAACTCCGCCTGTTGTTGAGCGGAAACAAAATCTAGACAATGGTGCCATCTCAAGTCGTCTGTAGTCTTAACGTTAGCTGACTGACGAGTGATCAACGCCGCAGACAAGATGACTGGCTGGCTCTTGTCACGAAGCATGAAAACGCCTCATTCTTTAGGCCAAAGGCTCGCATAACAAGCATCACAGTGATCGGACACCATCACACGGATGGCATGATATGAAAGAACAGAAATATCGTGCGCGCATAGACGCTGAAATCGAAGAATTGCGCGCGCTGAGCAGTGGCAGCAAAGACGCACGTGCGCCAGTGGAACTTGATCAGCAATCAGTTGGCCGCCTGTCCCGCATGGATGCGATGCAGCAGCAATCCATGGATCTGGCGCGTGAAGACCGCCGCCGCGCAAGGCTTGCCGTATTGGCAGCGGCGCTGCGCCGGCTTGCCGAAGGTGATTACGGCTATTGTCTTGGCTGCGGTGAGGATATCCCCGAAAAGCGGCTTGATATCGATGCGGCAGTCACCTTGTGCATTCATTGCCAGCGCTAGCGAGGCAAAGGTTGGTCCAGCCAGCAATAATATGGCCATCAGCACAAAAAAGGTCACCGGTTATGCGTTTCCGGTGACCTCGGTGCCCCTGGATACGGGACGTTTCAAATCAGCTTATTGATTTGGCGCTTTGTAGGTTGTGCTGCTAACCATTTCTGCAGCCGCGACAACATCAGCGCCTGTGTACAGATTGACAGTACGCATCATCTCGAACGCACCCGACTGCATAATTTTCATATACATCGACATATAGGCCGGAAGCGACGGCATATCACAAATAGCCATCACGTGATGGTCCTGTCCCATGACGCCGAACATGCCAACGAGCTTGCCACCGGCACTCTCGCAAAGCGCTGCCGCTGCAGCGGTCCGGTCTTCCTTGTTATCGATGATATTGTGGAGAGATTCTGCGGTATAACGACCTTGTAAGCAAAATAACGGCATAGTTCATTCTCCTCTGATAAAGATTGCAGGGCGCACGGACTTCATGACAGGCGTTCTGCCTGTATGGATATTCTTTAACATCAAGCTGGCTTGATCAACTGCCCATCCAGCTTTGCATGAGCCTTGATAGATGCTGATGAAGGGCAACAGAGTGCCTGTGCTCACCGGATCGCAGACGACAAAGACGCATAACGCGTTATGCGGTCTGGCCGCACATGGCCGTAAACGGCTGATTATCAAGATTAGAAAATGGTGGAGCCAGACGGGATCGAACCGACGACCTCCTGCTTGCAAAGCAGGCGCTCTCCCAGCTGAGCTATGGCCCC
>ERZ802822.49-NODE-49-length-84177-cov-14.245244_pt1 | contig 84177 bp, 95 predicted proteins | sample MGYA00345649_ERZ802822 | MGnify/ENA primary metagenome ERZ802822 (study PRJEB30503, sample SAMEA104212359) | marine metagenome | biome: Westerlies Biome; feature: [SRF] surface water layer (ENVO:00010504) within the epipelagic zone...; material: water... | reverse complement strand
ATCGAAGGCTGCCAAGCCTCCGGCAACTCCTGCCCCAATCACGATGACATCCCAATTGCTTTGCATGTCAGTGGGGTGTCCAGCTGAGTCGGTAGCGCTCGGGCCAGCTCCGTTCCAGAACACAGCCACGCAAACCGGCTCGAGAGGCGAGATCCAAGATCTCCGTGGGGGTATAAGCCCCCTTGACTGACACAGGACCATCGTGATGAACAACCCAGGATCGACTAAGTAGTCGCGTACCAAACCAAGCCAAGGAGTATCCCAGACGGCTGCGGATTAGATCATCGACAACAACAAGACGACGCGCCCTATCTGCCATCCCTGCTAGCAGTCGTATGACATCAGGGGGGTCTAGATGGTGAACAAAAAGAGTGCAATACACCACATCAAATTGCTTGGATCGAGAAGGTTCAAGAGCATCTTCAACAAACACACCCACACCACTTTCTGATCTGGCAACGTTGCGGCGCGCGATCCGCACAGCTTCAGGGTTCAGGTCACAAGCTTGGAACGAGATGTTGAGGTGACGTCTTCGAGCGAGCGCATCAAGCTCAATTGCCGTATCACCACCTCCGCAAGCCAGCTCCAACACGCTCAACTGAGTCGCGGGACTTTCGCTGGCAAGCTTCTCAAAATGACGCAAAAGGCCTGGTACACAGCGACTGATGCCATTAATCCGTCGAAGCCCTTGAAGGGCTCGGACATGCTCAGCGGGATCGAGACCAGGTTGGTCCATGACCTCAGGCTGCCGATCACGTGGCATCGATATCCAGCCAGAAGACATGTGTTGGCCATTGCTCCAAACAAAGCTAGGAGAAACGGTATTGGTAATGCTTGTTTTGCCGAAGCCACTGGCTGCCAACAAAGCCTTGCTTGGAATTTTGTTACGAGATACACAGAGAGCGGGAAAGTTGAAAAGCATTATTGGGTTGAATTCAAAATATCAACTTGCGCCCAAGAAAAGTAGAAGTTGCTGTGCAACCATTAATTTCTTTGTTAGCCCAAGAGAGTCGCAAACTCATAGAAGGCCATCCTGTCGAGCTTCATCATGAATTGAACAGGCACACAGAACAAAAGAAACACATCAGGCACAAGAATCTCAAGCTACCTGTCAGCGAATACTATTAATTAGCAGCAACGCCGAGAAACATTAGCGTTATCGGCAGGATTCAAACCCGCTCCAGCGACAACGCTTACTGTAGATGCAGTGATTCTGATGAGGATTAGATCAAGGCAGAGACAATCCATCCCCGGCGACAAAAATAGCTCCATCAAGCCCAAAAGCAGGATCTGGAGATCAGTCAGCAATGCAGAGGCTCGCTTGCACACCATTCAACCCAGATGCACAAAATCCCAGGGACAACTTAGGGACAAGCCCCTAAGACCTATTCCTGCAACAACAAGCTAAGTGGCAGCAGCGGCCACCACGGCCAGCGCTGGCCGGCTGCTTGAGAACCGCTTGCAGCCAACCCACCAACGCAGGTTCAAAGATTCTGCACAGGAGTGGCGCGCTGCGGAAAACGCAGATGCCGACAGAATGATTGCAACCACTCCGGACGCTTGACCCTGAGGCCGCTGCGCAACCTTGTGATCCATCTGCTGGCTTGCCTTGCGATCGTGGGTCTTGGTGCGGCAGACGTGTCTGCCTGTATCGAAGGACTTGAGTGGGGCATGACGCTGGATCAAGTCACAGCACACCTCGGCGAAATCCGCCAGGCAGGCCCCGATCAACCGCAGAAGTATCAGGCGCTGAACGCACGCCTCGATGAAATCCCAGTGGTTCAGTCAACGTTTGAACTGAGTCCCGGCACCGGCTTGAGATCGTTGGCCTACGAGTTTGAGGTGAGCGATATGACCGAAGTGCTGGCAGGCCTTCGTCATCGCTATGGGCAGCCGTTGAGCATGAGCATCGACGATCGCCAGGTCAACCAACAGTTGTGGGTCTGGAATACCGGTGACGATCTGATCACAGCCGTGAACAGCACCTCCATGGGACGCCATCAATTCCTCATCTCCTACCGACCCAGTCGACTTCGACCCAACAATCTCTGAATCCCTTTCACGCAAAAAACCACGCGTTGCTAGACGACGACCCGCGAGTCCGTATCCCGAACCTTGACCATGCGCCCGGTGACGCTCTGCGCATCGCGGTGGACAGGGGGCATCCCAACCAACAGAATGAGAACGATTCCCACTAGAAAAGGGCTGTCGTCCCCTCACCCGACGGCGGATGCTGGAGACCATGAGCACAACCTGGTTGATCTCAGGTCCGCCGGGGTGCGGGAAAACCAGCTGGATCCTCAACACACTGCGCGACCATCCGGGTCCCTGCGGATACCTGCGTCTGAAGGGCACGAGCCAAGAAGGCCTCGAGCAGGGTTGTGATGCCGGCATCGACCGGACCTGGCTGCAGGACCAGATCCCATCGCTTGAGGACCTCTCGACTCCACAGCCCAGCCCCGCTGCGGCTGATCGGATCAACCTGATTGAGCTGCAGCAATTCCAGGCCCCGCCGGAGGAAGCCCCCGAGGCCATCGACCCAGCCATCCGATCGCAACTGGACACCCTCCAGCTGAGACCGGACCGATGCCTCCTTTTCGGCCGTGATCCGGAGTTACCCGGCCAGGACACGCTGGCGTTCAACAGGCTGGAGGCCTGGAGCCTCAGCCTCCACAACAGTGTCTGGGACCCCAACAGCCTCAGCAGCTTCTGGTTCGAGCTGGTGAATGGTGCCTATGGCGACGTCTACCGCGCCAAGGCATTGATGAATCTCCCCGACGGCCGTGCCTTCTTCTGCAACTGGATGGTGAGTCAACAGGGCTCGCAGTTTCTGCCCCTGGAGAGGGTGGAGCCACCCCATGGCCGACCCAAACGCTCGTCGGAGCTGGTGGTGCAGGGCAAAGCTCTCAATGGCATCGGCATCCAGACCACCATCGACGATTGCCTGATCAGTGATGACGTGCTGGAAATGCATCAGGCCCCGATGCGCGACCAGCAACCCGAGTCCACCCACACCCGATGACGCCCATGGCCCACGCCGTGATCTCCTGCCTCCACGCCAACCTGGCAGCCGTTGAGGCTGTGCTGGAGGACATCGATCGGCAGGGAATTGAAACGATCACCTGCCTTGGAGATCTGGTGGGTTACGGCCCCCAACCGAATGAAGTGGTGCAGCTCGTGAGGGAACGCGCCATCCCCACCTGCCAGGGCTGCTGGGATGAAGACATCATCGATGGCCTTAATGCCTGCGAATGCAGCTACCCCTCGCAACTGGCGGAACGGCGAGGCCACCGGGCGCATCACTGGACCGCTGAACAGATGACGGACGAGAACAAAGCCTTCCTGGCCAGCCTTCCGATGACCCTGAGGCGCGACCGGCTGCTGTTCGTTCACGGCAGCCCGAACAGTCAGCACGAATATCTGCTGCCAGACATGAGTGCTTTTGCGGCGCTGGAGCGGGTCGAAACCGCCGGAGCGGACACGCTGTTCTGCGGCCATACCCACCAGCCCTATGTGCGCGAACTGAGCGGTGGATCGATCCGGGTGACAGTGGAACAGGCCGGCAGCGAGGGGGCCACGGAACAGGAACTGACCCTGCCGATGCGCCGCATCGTCAACGCGGGATCCGTGGGTGAGCCCCGCCATGGCGACACCAAGGCGACGTATGTGATCCACAACGACACCAGTGGTGAGGTGACGATCCGTGAGGTGGAGTACGACGTGGCGAAAACCTGTCAGGCCATCGTCGATGCCGGCCTGCCTGAGGTGTTCGCCTGGCGGCTGAGCCATGGTTTCGAATATGCCGAGCGGGCCGACGACGCCAGCCACGTGTGTGAGCGCTGATGGAACGCTGGGCTCTGGTCAGTGGACTGCGCGGTGATCTTGATCTCTATGAGCGGATTCAACGCGACCTCTCAACGCAACGGGGCGTCGAAAGTCTTTTCGTGCTGGGGGATCTGATCGGACCTGAGCGCAACTGCGATGCCTTGCTGGAGCGATTGCGCCAGCCCAAACGCGGTGATCTCAAGCCCGACTGCATCTATGGATGGTGGGAGGAGCAGCTGCTGGCCGAACGGGGATACCGCGGTGATCAGAACGCACAGGTGCTGCGCCGGGAGCATGGCGACGATGCCGTCGACGCACTGCTCAAAGCTGTTGATGAACGCCATCTCCCGTGGCTTGCCTCCCTGCAGTTCGGCTTCATCGAACTGGATTGCGCCCTGATCCATGGCAGCTCCGCCGACATCGGCGATCGGCTGACAAGCGAAACGTCGCCTCTCATCCTTCTGGATCGCCTCACCCGGCTGGATGTGAACCGCCTGTTCACCGCCCGCAGCGGTCAACAGTTCCGCCTGGAACTGACCGGTGGTGCCATTCAATCGCATGTGAAAGACACAGCCGGCGAACAGCAGCAGGAACAGGCCGTTCCCAAACGCAGCGTGATCGGCATCGGCCAGGGAGCCGCCTTCTCGCTGTACGACGCCGCCACGGATCGACTCGACTTCATGAGAGCTGGAGAGCCCTGCGTGACCCCGCGCCGGACTTGATGCGCAGATGAAGATCCCCGAAGCCTTCAACCCCCAGGTGCCGGAACAGATCCGGCAGGATCGACACATAGATGTCCGCCGAACAATGCGAGGGTCTGCCATCAACGCCGTTCTGACGGTGCCGACAGCTCTTTCACTTCTGTTCATCGCGCCGTTGCTGACCATCGACCCGGCTCACGGCCACGGCAAAGGGATCTACGAAAGCCGGAGCGAGGCTGAGAAGCGCGCTGAAGAGATCGGCTGCTCAACGGTTCATCAGAACAATGGGAAATGGATGCCCTGCGCTGATGAGCAGGAACTGCACCGGCAGTTGCGGAAACACTGATGGATCACCGGACCAGCTCACGCCAGCGTCAGGCCCGCCGACTGCACCGGTGGGTCGTACCGATCGCCGCAGCTCCACTGCTGCTGACAGCGTCGACCGGTTCGCTCTACAGCCTTCTGCTGGAGATGAACATCGATGCCTTCTGGTTGCTCAAGATTCACACCGGAAACTTCGGCCCCTTGAATCTGCAGCCGGTCTACCCGGTGCTGCTCGGTGCCCTCACCATCATCGTGACCGGATCAGGTCTGCTGATGCTGCTCAGGCCTGCACGCTGAAATCCAGCACCAGATCCCCCACGTCATCCCGGCTGATCACAAAACCGAATCCATCGACACGGCCTCTCCACTCACCGGCATCGCCGTCTCCCTCCAGTCCCGTCGACTCTTCCACGGTGTGTCCGAAGAGAACGGCAAAACAATGGGACGCCACCTGGGCCGCCTGATCGGCATCCATGTCGTCGAGTTCATGGGCCTCCAACGGACCACCCTCCAGCAGCTCGGAATCGATCACATTGCCTCTGCCGAGATCGGCCACCAGGGCCTGAAGCCCGTCTGGAGCCGTGATGTCACCCATGGGTCGTCGTCGTCAACGCCTTCATCATCCCCAACCCAGGGCCAGCGCCGCCGTCAGAGCCGTGTCGACACTGAGCAAGCGCTCCCCGAGATGCACCGGCCGGGCGATCACCGCCTGGGCCAGATCCAGTTCAAACGGCACGAAGCCTCCCTCGGGGCCGATCATCACCACCGCAGGCCCATCGGCCGCACTGCTCAGAGCCTGGGGCGATCCCATCTCGGCGATCAGGCAGGGACGACCGCAGCAGATCTCCACCAAACGGTCCTCGACGAAGGGACGAAACAATCTGTGCTGGTGCACCCGGGGCGCGACGGTGTCGCAGGAGCGCTCCATCCCAGCCAGCAGAGCCTCCTCGACCTTGTCGCCTGCCAGCAGGGGGGACTGCCAGAAGCTTTTCTCCACCCGGGCACTGTTGATCAGATGCAGATCCGACACCCCGAACTCCGCCACCGTGCGCAGAATCCGGCGCAGCATCTTCGGCCTTGGCAAGGCCAGAACGATCTCGAACCGATGGCGCCTCGGTGGTGGTTCGCGCGTCTGAACCGCAAGCTCGACCGTCGCAGCATCCATGGCCACCACCCGACCTGTGCCCAGAGCACCATCGCGGATGCCGACCCTGAGCGTGTCACCGAGGTTCGGTTTGAGGAGCTCAAGGATGTGAACCGCCCGCCGATCACGCAGCAGCACGGTGGTGTCATCCAGCCAGCAATCCTGGGGGCCGAGGAGAATGATGTTCACCGCCTCAGCGTCCGGCGCAGCGACGACCGCTCAGCAGTGCTCGAAGATTCCGACCTGAGACGGCGGCAGTCCACCGGCGACTCTGTTGGCGCAATAGGCCGCATCCGCCTCCTGCATGGCCTCCCGATCCTCCTGGAACCAGCAGCCGTACATCAGATTCAGGATGCGATCCACATCGAGCTCCCGCTCAGCCACGTCCTGCCACAACCGACGGCTGAGTTCCTCATCCGCCAGCTGGAACTGAGCGCGAGCCAGGTTGCGTGCAGAGGAGAAATAGAGATCCTGCTCGTGATCCCTGGTGCTCTGATAGCGCAGGAGTGTGGTCTGGATGGCCTGGAGAAATGCCACGGGCAGCGTTGCCTGTTTGTTCAGCATGAGTAGCGAGCGCTACCAGAGCAATCGGTATTAACGCTTGTTGAAGAGAAGATCGATCCGGCCACCGTTGCTGATCACCCCCTGAACTGCAGGCCCAACGTGAGCAATCCCGCGGCAGCGATCCAGCTGCCGACCACCCGCAGAGAGATGCGGACCCACTCGCGGTGGCTGACGGAGGTCTGCGCACTCACCAGGGCGGCGAGCACCGAAAGAGCACTGACAACCCCGAGCAGATCAAGAGACAGTGGCCCCTCAAGGGCCATGGTGCTGCCATTGCCGAGGCCGAACAGCAGACCGCTGAGGGCGGACAGAACAGCAAGCCATCGCGGCTGCATACGCCACTGCAGTGCCACCAGACATCCGATCGCCGTGAACCAGAGGATGCTGATCGTTTCGAGGGAATCCCCAAGGGCCAGCACCTGTCCCAGGCATCCTCCGAGCCACCAGCTCAGGGGCAGCACCAGCAGCAGCATGCGCCCCCCAGCCTGCCCCTGCTGACCTGACAGCAGCGACAGGCCCAGCACCAGCAGCAGATCCGCCGGCGTGATCAACAGATGGGCGATGCCGTCATAGAACCCGCCGAAACCGGTTTCCATCAGGTGGGCGAACAAGGGAGACATCGGTCAGATCTGAAGCAGAAACCAGACACCACTGATGGTGATCGCAGCGCCGATCAGCTGCACCAGTCGGCGGCCCACAGGCCATCGACGCAGCTCACCCAGCAGGATGCCCACCAGATGCAGCAGCCCTGTGGCGGCGACAAACGCCAGGCTGAACAACAGAGCATTGGCTCCATCCGGCAGTTCGCGGCCGTGCGCATAACCGTGGAACAAAGCGAACACCCCCACGAGGGCCAGCGCCACGCCAAGGGGAACACGCCGTTCCAGCGCCACCAGCAGCCCCAGCACCATGCCCGAGATCGCGATTCCAACTTCCACGCCGGGCAGAGGCAGTCCCAGCAATCCGATCAGACCACCGAGCGCCATCACCATCGGGAAAGCCACCGGCAGCAGCCAGATGGCCGGAGCGGCCAGCACCGCTCCCCAAAGGCCGACAGCAACCATCGCCACGACGTGATCGAGTCCGGTGACGGGATGCAGCAAGCCTGAGAGCAGGCTGCCGGCACCACCACTCTCTAAATGCGCGCGGGCGGCGGGAGCGAGCGTGATCATCAAACCCAGCAGCAGGGCCATACGGCGGGTCATCGTCAACCTCCTGGCAGAAACAACGCGGTGGTGTGCTCAAGGGTCCAGAAGGCCCCGGCAACCCCCACCGCATAACCGGGAAGGCGCACTGCCCACTGGGGCCAGTGAATCTCGAGTTGTCGAAAGGAGCGCTTCAGAGCAAGCACCAGAAACACGAAGACGTCCTGGCCGATCTCGATGCCGATGTTGAACAGCAGCAGCGCCAGCAGCAGCTCGCCGCGGGGCAAGCCCAGATCAGCGAGACCGCTTGCGTAGCCGAAGCCGTGGATCAGACCGAACCCGAACGCCACCACCCAGGGACGACGGATGGTGAAGCTGCTTTGCCCCCGCCAGGTGCGGACCACCTCAACACCCATGAACAGAATCGACAGGGCGATGGCCGCATTGAGAGGCGGCGCCGGGACACGCATCACCCCGATCGCCGCCACCGACAACGTGACGCTGTTGGCGACCGTGAAGGCCGTGATTGTTTTGAACAACGTCCAGCCATCCCTGACGATCAGCAGCAACGCCAGCACGAAGAGCAGGTGATCCACACCGAGCAGGATGTGCTCGATACCCAGGCGCAGATAGGTGATGGCACTGGTCTGTTGCGCATCGCTGCTGATCGCTCCGATCAGCGCCTCCCCCTTCTCCGGTTGGATGAGGATGGTTTCCGGCCCTGATGAATCCAGGGACGTCACGCGCAGCAGCACCTCCGTGCCGACAGCGCGCAATCCGTCAATGCTCACGAGCCGTCCCTGGAGAGACGTCTCACAGGAGAGTTGCGCTGTGTACACCAGGGCGCGACGCTCCAGCCGTGCATCCAGACTGCCCTCGGTGGCGCAATCGTCAGGGAATCGAGGAGCCAGAGGCAACCTTGCGCCGCGCTGCAGGGGCAGTTTCCAGATCACGTCATACACCTGGGGAGCTGTTTCCTCGAGTTCGAGGTAGCCGGGCATCAACTCATGACCCAACACCACGCCGGGCCAGAGGACGCCGAAGCAAAGCAGCAGGGGCCAGATTCGACGGATCACGGAGTCAACTCCGGTCGACGCACGCTGTAGCCGTTCAACAAGCGCTCATAGGCATCATCCTGGTACCGGCGAAGCTTGTCTTGAAACCAGTCGCGAGTGACCTCTGCGCGGATGTCATCGAGCTCGGGAATCGCCCCCTTTGCAACAGACTCCACCCGAACCAGATGGCGACCGTAAGCCGATTCGATCGGCCCGGTCCATCGCCCCTGGGACTGACTGAGCAGTGCATCCGTGAAGGTGGAGCCGAACAACGCGACGAGATCCTTGCGTGAGAGGTCGGTCCAGTTATCGGCGAGATCGATGGGGTCACCGAGGCCGTTGAGCTCCATCTCCTGGTCTTGATTGTTCAACATCAGAAGCGCGGCCTGCGCATCGTCCGCAAGGGAATCACCGCGTTGTTGCGGATCAAAGAAGACATGGCGGAACGACACCACTGCATCGGTGCGGTATTGCTTGGAATTGGCGGTGAAGTAGGCCTCAAGCTCAGACTCTGCCGGCGCCTTGTTGGGGAACTGACTCTCATTCAGGAACTCCATCTTCTGTCGAAGACGCCTCCGGATGATTGTGTCGTTCTGATCAAGCCCGAGCTTCATCGCTTCGCGCACATAGACCTCGGTGCGGACTTCGTCATCGATCAGGGCCTGAAGCTCCTCCTTGGAGGGAGCACGCTGCCACGTGCGAGCGAATTGACTGACCATGCCCGACGCCTGATCGTCGGTGATCACAATCTCAGCAGCGATTGGTTGCTGAGATGGTCTCAACGCGGCATTGACGACAAACAGACTCGCTCCAATCAGTAGAAATTGAACAACAGGCTCCCGAAGCAAGGATCGCCATTGTTGAAACTTAGCCATAGAAATATTCAGGGCGGAGATCACTCCCCGCCCACATCTACAAGCGATCAGGACGGGTTATACCAGACAGGACTGGAGAAGGCTCTTTCCTGATGGCTGTAGGGCAGATCCTGAGGCATTTCTGCATAGTTATCGAATCTCTTCCGATCAAAGGCCAACCAGGTTGGAGTGGGAATTTCCAACACCCTCACGTAGTAGAAAGCTCTCTGGCTGGGATCAAAGTCGGGATCGGTCCAGGAGCCGCTCAGTGACGCTGCCCCGATGTTGTTTTTGAAGGTGGCTTCTTTCTCGTCCACCGTGTTTCCGACGGACGGGATGGAGCCATCGTCGGCCTGAACTCTCTTGTCTGGGTCCGACCAGGTGACGTTGTAGATCTTTTCATCCGTGGTTCCGTCGGCCTTCAGCCAACCCTTGACCATCTGAATACGGTCAAGATTGGCTCCATCGGGATCTCTAAGCGCCTTGATCTGGAACGTTGGAGCCTTGCCTTCCGGTGCCTGACTCAGATCCCCACCCATCGGGACCCCCTTCAAACAGGCCGCTTTTGACCAGTTTTTAGCTGCAAGCTCACTGCCATCGAAATCGAAGCCTCCATACATCTGCACGGAAAGCAGCGTTCCAGTTGTGCCGAATACCTCCTTACGCTCCATGGCATCAAACAAACCTTCTCGGGTGTTTTCCGATGCCCAAACACCAGCGAGGCCCGAAGAGCCAATCTGGTAGTTGTACATATCGAAGGCCTTGTCCGTTGCGGATTGCAAAAGGAACTTTTTCCAGCGGTCCTTGGAAGGCTCTGAAGTAAACGCTTTTCCGAAGAAAGCGTCTTCATCGGTGGTGACCAGGGAGGTGTGGCTGTCCGTGGCACCGATCACACCGAACTTGAACGGGTTGACACCCTCAAGCTGATCCTGCAACTCAAGGCCCCTGCGCAGGCCAGGACGGACGTATTCATACCGCATCATCTCTTTTGTAGGAGCCTTGAATGCGCCGAGATTGGAGTTGTCCAACAACCAGAAATCGGCAAATTCATCATTGGGCGACAGCAGGGGATGGGCTTCGCTGTGGCCTTTGATCTGAGTGATTTCAAAGAGGGGCTCCCGCTTCTGCCTGCGGCGTGCGTAATCAGCATCGATCGGCTGATTGGTCTCCTGGTGACGCGGCAGGAACATCGTTCCGCTGGACAGGTTGCCGTTATGCGGAATGGCGATGGCACGTCCTCCGGTCTTGTTCTCATAGCCATCCATGAAGGTCCACAGATCCTCAACATCCTCCGAGTCGTAAGCCGAGAACGGAGTGATCTGTTCAGCACGATCCTTGCCATCACGGAGGATCACAACCCGGTGCAGGTTTCCACCGCCAGGCTGACTGGTCCATTCGAAGCCGACCAGCGCTGTGAAGACTCCTGGCTTGTTGTTGGCCTCAGCACTGTCGAGATTGGCCCCCCACTCACTCGCAGAGAACTCCTTGGGCAGCTTCTTGGAGGTTCCAAGGGCTACACCCCGGATGAACTCAGAAGCGGCCTCAACACCCTTCCCTTCTTTAACGAGATCATGAAGCCTCTTCCCGAAATCGTCATTGATCAAGCCCTCGTCGGAACGTTCAATGGCCTGCTGAAGGCCAATACTCTCGGCGTGATCAGCAACAACGATGAAATCATGCGGGCGTCGCAATTGAACTTCTTCGCCGATACTTGAGGTGACCTTCTTTCCTTGAGCGAATTCATACGCCACATCACGATCGAGTTTATTACCAAACATTCCGGCGTCTGGTGACGCACTGGTGTGGAGGTGTGTGTCGCCGAAATAAGGACGATCTCCCGCCAGGCATTCAGGGGACTGGTCTGCACTGACAACCTCAGCGCCATCCACCTTGCTGGTGTCGGAAGTGGATGTATCCACATTCGAGCAGGAGGCCAGCAGAGGCTGCAGAGCAAGAGCAGACGCTGCGACCAGCAGATGTACGCGCACAGGAACCTCTGTGTCATAAACATCCGTCTTGTAGCAGTTAACACTGACTGGGACCGGCGAACTGGGATGCAAAGGCAGCAAAAACATCCACAAACGCTTTAATTGGACCAAAATAGCGAGAATGATAATCATTCTTGCAGCAATGGTTCATCGTTTGTGCCTAGCTGCCAACTCTTTGAACTATCACTCAGGATGGAAAGGAGATCACCATCTCCAAGGCAGGACAACATCTGCATCGAGCTCATTCCTCCCTGCCCGGATGACATCTGCCGAATCAACATAATTTCCTGGGGAGTGCGATCAACCGTGCCTTCATCACCATCAACGTGCAATGCCACACACCCGGTGTTGCAATTCCCCATGGAGCTGAGAAGATCACCACTGTTTCAACGGGCATGGCGTGGAACGGTTGGCCACCGCCTGGGCAATCTTTCAGGGTTTGCTGCTGGAAGCGATTCCGTTTCTGCTGCTTGGGGTGCTGATCGCCGGTCTGGCGCGCTGGCTGGTGCCTCAGAGCGCCTGGGTCAGCCGCTTGCCCAGCAACCCGTTGCTGGCTCCGATCACCGGCGCACTGATGGGATTCGCCCTGCCGGCCTGTGAATGCGGCAACGTTCCGGTGGCTCGCCGCCTGCTCGCCAGTGGTGCACCCCTGGGAACCGGCTTCGGCTTCCTGTTCGCTGCACCGGTGCTGAATCCGATTGTTCTGGCCAGCACCTGGGCTGCCTTTCCCGATCAACCCTGGCTGCTGATCGCCAGACCTGCCGGGGCGTTTCTGCTGGCGATCCTGCTGAGCCTGCTGCTGGCACAACTCCCCGAGTCGCAGCTGCTGGAAACGGCGTTGTTAAGCGAACGACGTCTCAGTCAGCCGCTGCGCAACCTGGACCTGTTGCAGCGGGGCAGCGGCCTGATCGGTACGCCGCTGCCAGCCAACGCGGCACCGAGAGCGCAGCGTCCGTCGCCGCGGGACGTGCTGGATCAGAGCAGTCGGGAGTTCCTGGATCTGCTCGCCCTGCTGGTGCTGGGATGCGTCATCGCCGCCGCCGTGCAGACCTGGTTGCCCCGCAGCTGGTTGCTGGAGATCGGTGGCGCCCCGACGGCCTCGATCCTGGCCCTGATGGTGCTGGCGGTGGTGGTGTCGGTGTGCTCAAGCGTGGATGCCTTTCTCGCCCTCGGTTTCGCCGCCCAGGTGACCCCGGGTGCGCTGCTGGCCTTCCTGCTGTTGGGACCGGTGGTTGACCTCAAACTGGCTGGACTGTTCACGGTGCTGATGCGGCCCCGCGCCATCGCGATCACGGCCGTCGCTGCCAGCCTTGGGGTGTTGCTGATCGGTCAGTGGGTCAACCTGTGGCAGCTGTGATCCGGAGGTTGAGATGACACGCGGCCTGCTGTTGATCCTGTGGGGGTGGATGGTGCTGTGGAGCGTGCTCAGCGGCCGCCTGGATCTGCTCCTGCGCGGCATTTTTCATTCCCTGGTCGGTGCTTCCGGACTGGCCTTGCTTCTCGCCGGCGTGATGGTGATGATCCGCAACCGCCGTCAGCGGGACGTGCCCCGCTGGCCCTGGCTGGTGAGCGCTGTCGTCGCTGGGCTGGTGCTGCTGATGCCGCCGAACCCATCCTTCAGTGATCTCGCGAACAACCGTCCCCAGGGGCTGCCTGAACCACCGGAGCTGGCCTTCGTGCTGCCACCGGAACAGCGCAGCCTCACCGAATGGGTGCGCCTGCTGCGCAGCCAGCCCGATCCCGATCTTGTCGCCGGCAATCCGCTGAACATCAGCGGTTTCGTCTGGAGTCAACCCGACGGTCCACCGTTGATCGCCAGGCTCACCGTGCGCTGCTGCCTGGCCGACGCGACCCCTTCAGGTCTGCCGGTGGCCTGGCCAGCCGACGCCGAACCGAAAGCCAACCAGTGGTTGGCGATCCAGGGGACCATGGCGGTGGAAACCCGCCATGGCGAACGCATTGCCGTAGTGGTGCCGACAACCATCACAACCATCCCCCGCCCCAAGCGGCCATTGGAGCCTTGACCGGTCGTCTCCCATTTCTGTTGGTCCTCGCGGCCGCACTGGTGCTGATTCAGCAGCAGGTGCTGCTGCGTCGATCACCACGGTTGGTGACCCTGAGCCAACAGCAGATTCATTCCGGCAGCGCGGCCCTCGATCTGCGCTTCAGCCGGCCGATGCACCGCAACAACGTCAGCTCCGAAAGCCGGCTGGTCCCCGCCCTGAACCACCGCTGGCTCGGAACCAACAACCCTCTGCGATTGGTGATCGACGCCGACCAGGTGATTGCTGGCCCGCTGAAGCTCGAGCTGGCTGGACGCGACCAGCGTCTGAATCCGATGGCGACCCAGACCTGGTGGTGGGAACCCCGTCCGTGGTTGCTGGTGACGCGGCAGGTGGACGACGGGGAGCAGCTTCAGCTTCTGGATCATGACGGGAGCTGGAAACCACTCAGCCCGGTGTGGAAGCGCATCACCAAGCTGACGCCGATCGGAAACGGACAGGGCGTCGCCATGGTGAGCAGCGATGGCGAAGGCGGGGAGCGAATCTGGCTGCGACATCTCACCCAGCAGAGCCTGGCCCGACGGCGCGAGGAGTTGAAACCACCTGAGCCTGAGCAACTTGAGTTGCTGGCGGAGAAAGAAGTGCTCTTCGGTCATCTGAGCAGCAACCTCAATGGCGATCTGCTGCTGCAGACCGGTGGATTCTTCCCTGGCAGTGAACGGGTCGAGCTGATCAAAGCCGATGGGAAGCGGCAGAAGCTGAGTCAGATCTCCTCGGGTCCGATGGAGCTGATTCCAGCCGGAGGCGGTCTCGTTGTGCCCTCGTACGACAACCTCAGCCTTCGCCCTCTGGTCGACAACGGCCGTCCTCCGCAATCCCTCCCCGGCAGTCGCGAACTGGGAGCCTTCTGTGCCGCCTCCGGACGGGCCGTGCTCATCCGCCACTGGCCCGATTACCGCCGCTCGATCGAGCTCGTGATTCCAGGCCTCGCTCCGCGGCAGCTGTGGTTAGGGGAGAAGGCGGTGCTGGGGGTTGCCTGCGACGGCAGCGGCGAACGCATCTGGGCGGTGCTGGGGGAGTGGACTGGTGATCGCGGGGTTCACACAATTCTGCTGATCGATGGAGCAGGAACACAACTGAAACAGCAGCCGCTGGAACCGTGGTCGATGAAAGGAGGCACTCCGGTGCAGTTCGATCCCGTCAGCCGGCAGCTGCTGCTGACGGTGTTGCAACCAGACCGACGCGAGACCCATCCCGCCCTGATGGATGCCGACACCCTTCAGTGGCGGAAGATCCTGCCGGTCGATGTGGGGGAAGCCCAGTGGCTGTCCCCCTGACACGGATCAGAAGGTGAAACTCATGCCGGTGCCGATGTGGTGCTGCCAGCCTTCACCCCAACCGGGAGCATCCGTGCCGCTGTAGGTCGGCTGCCAGTGAGCGAACAGATTGGCATCGCCAACAGGCACTAAAAGCTCGATTTCACCGGCGAAGTCGGTGCGCTGATCGAGTCCTGAGTAACTGCCGGGGGTGTAGAAGCGAGGCCCTGCTTCGATCGAGACATTGATCTGATCCGACCCGATCGTGAAGCCGACGCCGACGCGCGGATCGGTGTAATTACCGATCCAGACGCCATCAGATTCCCATCCCTGTCGGTGCTCAACAGACAGGAACACTCCATTGACGAGATCTTCCAGTCCGTCACCCAGGCCGAAGTTCACATCTCCGTCACCCAGAGCCCAGAGCACTTTGGCTCCGATCTCGTTCTTCAGGCCCTGCACATCGTCTCCCTGATCCTCAGTGACGAAATAGGGCTTCCAATCAACGGAGAAACTCAGGCGATCGTTCGGGGCATAACGGACCTGCAGGTAGCCGCGTACGTCCGCCCGCTGGAAGTCGGTGTCTCCATGCCCGTGGTCATGGCCTTCATGGGCATGCTCCCCGTGGTCATGGTCGTCGTGGTCATGGTCGTCATGCTCCTCACCTTCATGCTCGTCATGCTCCTCACCCTCATGCTCGTCATGCTCCTCACCCTCATGCTCGTCATGGTCGGCATGGACCTTGCCGTAGAAATGCTCGGCCTCTCCCCAGACGAGCGTCGGTCCCACAGCGGCCTCAATGGACAGACTGCCGCCATTGCCAAGGCCCCACTCGAAGACGCCTCCGAACAGAGCATCGACGGCGTAGTGCTTGGGGCTGTCCTCCAGGTTGGTGTCGAAGCCACCGTGAGCTTCGACCGTGATCAGCGGTGTGAAATCGAATTCACCGGCTTCGAGAGCGTCCTCACCGCCTCCGCCATGGGACCCGTGGGCCAGAGCCGAAGGAGCAGGAAACAGCGGGAGCAGCAGCAGGGCCAGCAGCAGGGAACGGGAGCGGAACATGAGACGTTGGGTGGAGGAGAACAGACGAGGACGCGTAGATATCGATCAACTAGGGAATGGCGGACCAGCGCTGAGCGAGTTTCTCGGCAGCGCCCCGATCACAGCGACCGCCCTGGCCGTTCACGATCGTGCAGATGTTCAACGTCGCTGTTGAGACAGCGGTTTGCCCCGAGGCCACGCCCTCTCCATAGAGAGGTGTCTTGGCGATCGGCAATCCGGTGCTGCGGCTGATGCGACGCAGTGTTTTGTTGGCAGGAAGAGACGACGTGAAGATCACCTCGGCACCGGATGCCTTCACCGCGACCGTGATCGTCTGAAAACTGGACGGTCGCAGAACACCTCCGGTGGTGTAGCTGTCCAGCATCGAAATCTCCTTGAGACCGTATCGACTGGCGAGATGGCTGTAGGTCTGGTGATCGGTCACAAGAACACGCTTGGCCGCCGGCAATCCGGAGAACTGAGCACCTGCCCAGCCGCCGAGGGCAACGAACACAGCCTTGGCTTTCGCCGCACGGGCACCCAGCGCTGCACGCTCTGCCTGTGGCAGCAATGGGGCCATGCTGTTCGCCACAACGGTGACCATCGCTGCGGAATTGGCAGGGTCGTGCCAGATGTGCGGGTCGTTGCCCTTGTACCTCGGAAGAGCGACGTTTCCGACCGCCACCACCTTCCCGGAGGTGGTGATTTTTGAGGCAGAGGGAGTCAGGCCGAATCCGTTGTGGAGAACGAGATCAGCCTTGGCGAGCGCCTGACGGTCGCTGGGCTTCAACCGATAACCGTGCGGGTCGCCACCCGGCGGGATCAGACAGGTGACAGCGGCCGCCGATGACGCCAGGGTGCGGGTGATGTCACAGAGCGTGCCATCCACGGCCACAACCGTGAGCTGTGCGGCCCGCGCCGGGAGACATGACGCGAAGACCGCCAGGACTCCGCCGGCAAGGACTGTTCGCGACCAGAACCGAGCAGACAAATGAAAATCACGCTGAGAATGATTATCATTTTGCAAGTCTTCCGGATCTCTGCAACCCTTGGTTCGCCGCCTCAGCAAGTGAACCATCACCACCCGTGACACCTCACGCCTTGACCACTGACAACCGCCTCCAGGCCAGCGACATCTGCTTCAGCTACGGCGGGCGTCAGGTGATCAACCATGTCGATCTGGACCTCTGCCCAGGCACACTCACGGCTCTGGTCGGGCCGAACGGGGCTGGAAAGTCCACCCTGCTCCACCTGCTCCAGGGACGTCTTGTGGCCAGCGGTGGACACGTGGTCTGCGGATGCAGCGTTGCCCTGATGCCTCAGCGGGCCGCGATCGACTGGACCTTCCCGATCACGGTCAGCGAGATGGTGAACCTGGGTCGCAATGGAGCACGTCGTCGAACTGGCGGACCGAGCTGCCACGACCTGCTCGAACGGGTCGGCATGGCAGAGATGGCGTCCCGGCGTCTGAGCCAGTTGTCCGGTGGTCAGCAGCAACGGGTGTTGCTCGCCCGGGCTCTGATGCAGAACTCGGGGGTGTTGCTGCTGGATGAGCCCTGCAGCGCCATCGATCCCCCCACCCGTGAACATCTCCTCGGCGTGATGCGTCAACAGGCTGAATCCGGTCAGACCCTCCTGGTGAGCAGCCATGACTGGGGAAGCGCTCTCGACAGTTACGACCGCGTGGTCGTGCTCGATGGATCGGTGCTCGCCAGCGGCAGCCCGGCAGATGTTCGCTCCAAGCTCTCCGACCTGACTTGCATGATGGGAAGCCACTGCTGTGAATGAGCTCGACCTCTGGTGGCTGACGCCACTGCTGCTCGCCCTGCTGATCGGGCTGATCTGCCCGGCCACCGGATCACTGCTGATCACTCAGAGACGCATCCTGCTGGCCAATCTGATGGCCCATTCGATGCTGCCGGGGCTCGTGCTGGCCTTGGCCTTCAACCTGGATCCCACCATCGGTGGCCTGATCAGCGGTCTGATCGGAGCCTTGCTGGCCGAACGTCTCAGTCAGCGCTTCAAGGGACGGGAGGAGGGAGCGATGAACACCGTTCTGGCGGGATTCACGGCCCTCGGCGTGCTGCTGGTGCCCCTGCTGCAGGCACGCGTCGATCTGGAAACCGTGCTGTTCGGTGATCTTCTGGCCGCAGGCAGCAACGACCTGATCCGCACCGCCATCGCCGCTCTGGCACTGCTGATGCTGCTGTTCGTCCACTACCGGGATCTTGTTTTTCTCGGGGTGGATCCCGAGGGAGCGGTCGCGGCCCGAAGGCCGGTCACTCAAATTCGTTTTCTCGCCATCGTGATCACCGCACTGGTGGTGATCAGTGCCATCACCGCCGTCGGCATCGTGCTGGTGATCGGCCTGCTCTGCGCTCCAGTGCTTGTGCATGTGGAGCGCAGCCGCAGCCTGAGCGATCTGATGCTGCGCTCCGCCGGCACCGGCCTGCTTCTCTGTGGGGGCGGAATGATGCTTGCGGTTGCTGGTGATTTACCGCCAGGCCCTCTGATCGGCGTGCTGTGCGTGACGCTGCTGTTGATCAGGCGGTGATCAGGGATTCAGTCCAGGCAGGATTTTCAGAAGAACCCAGACACTGATCACGATGACCAGCAGCACATAAGCCTCTTCCATGGGGCATTCATCACTGATCAAGTTTCAGTTTGACGGTTTCGCTGGCAACGGAAACGATTGTCGTCAGCTCACCATGGCAAACCATCCACCCAGGATCGCTGCGGCAAAACCGCAGACCAGGGCCTGCAGAACGAATTGAGATGAGTCAGGCTTTTCCCAGCGATCGATGGTTTTGCAGGCAACTTTGTAGCTTTCTCCGTTGTCCTGAAGCTTCTGGATGTAGCGCGCAATGAATTCATCTGAGAGATCGAGACGATGAAGCTTTGCCCTCAGTTGATTCACCTCGACCTGTTTCACAACTTGCCTGAAGGAGTCGATTCAAAGTAGTCGGATATGACCTGAGGCTGTGGCACAGACGAGCGGATGAGCCCTGCGAAGAGCCGCAGGCTCTCAGTCTCCTGTGCCGAGTTTCTGAAAAGCCCTGTAGCGCTCCGTCCGGATCCGTTCCGGCACATGAACTCCCCACAATCCCTCCCAGTAGAAGAAGATCACACCAAGGCCGCGCTCACGCGACAACCGCACTTTCTGCTGCAGATCCGACATCAGCGTCGTGCGCTTTCCGAAGCCGGCGAGAATTCCGATCTGAGTGGGAATCCTCCACTCACGCGCCTTGCGCAGGGCTGGCTGATCGAGATCTCGGGCAAAACCCTTCACGGAGTACGCATAGTTCTGAACGACCAATTCATCGATCAGCTCACCCATGGCCCAGAGCTCCCAGTCCTGCAGCCAGAGGTTGTAAGCCTGGCGAAAAGGGCCTGGCGACAGGCTGATGCGTGTGGGCAGATCCGCTGCATCCAGACTGCTGCGCAGCTCCCGCAGAAGACCGGTGAGCTGATGGCGACGCCAGGTCATCCAGCGACGATTGGTGTGATCCTGCGGAGGCGGAGCACCCGTGCTTTTTTCATAAAGAGCGGCTGTGTAAGCGTCGTAGCCGAATTCCACTGGCCAGGCGAAGTGATCGTCGAGCTGAAGCCCGTGCATCGGACAGCGCTTCAGGGTCTCCACCACAAGTCCGATGAAGCGGCGACGCACCTGCGGATGGGCCGGATTCAGCCAGGCCATGCGATGACTGCCGTGCATGGTCATCCAGGTCTGCCCATCAGCCCGCGCCAGCACCCACTCCGGATTCCGCCGCACCACATCGGAATCGGCCGGCTCCATCAGCCCGTACTCGAACCAGGGCATCACCTGGATCCCGTTCCTGCGCCCTTCCTCGGCGATCGTGCAGATCGGATCGAGCTCGACACCCACGGACGCCAGCGGTGGCTCCACCGGTGCGAAGTCACTGGTGTGAAACGTGGTTCCCCGACTCCAGACGTTGGGAACCACCCGGGTGAAGCCGGCCTGCCTCAGTTCGGCGATGGCGTCGCGGATCCGCGTTTTGTCGTAGTAGAGGTCGCTGGGGCTGTTGGTCAGCCAGACCCCCATCACCGGGCGGGGCCGCAGCAGTCGATCCAGGCGAGACTGGGCCCGTACCCCCGGATTCAGCGAGCAGAGAAGCGCAAGACCGAGGAGAACGACGACCGGAGGGAGTGGTCGCTTCACAGTCGGATCAGCGGAACATGGAACTGACGGAGCTTTCTTCGTGAATCCGCCAGATCGCCTCGCCCAGCATGTTGGCAACGGACAGCACATGAAGCTGGGGGAAGGTTCGATCCGGCTCGATCGGAATGCTGTTGGTGACGACAACCTGTTCGAACAATCCCTCGGCAGACAGACGCTCGCTCGCCGGAGGAGAGAACACCGCATGGGTGGCGCAGGCGATGACCCGCTTGGCCCCCTGCTGACGCAGCAGTCGGGCGCCGGCGCAGATCGTGCCGCCGGTGTCGATCATGTCGTCGATCAGCACAGCGGTCCGTCCTGAGACGTCTCCGATCACCGTGAGGCTTTCCGCCATGTTGTGTCCGGTGCGTCGTTTGTCGATGATCGCCAGGGGAGCATCGTTCATCTGTTTGGCGAAGGCGCGGGCCCTGGCCACGCCGCCGACGTCCGGTGAGACGACGACGATGTCGCCGAGGTTCTGGGTGGAGAGGTAATCCACCAGCACCGGGGAGCCGTAGATGTGATCGCAGGGAATGTCGAAATATCCCTGAATCTGCGCCGAGTGAAGGTCCATCGCGAGGACCCGGTTGACACCGGATTTGACCAGCAGGTTGGCGGTGAGCTTCGCGGTGATCGACTCACGACCGGCGGTCTTGCGGTCGGCTCTGGCGTAGCCGTAGTAAGGCACAACGGCGGTGATCTGTCGGGCAGATGCCCGTCGGCAGGCATCCACCATGATCAGCAGCTCCATCAGGTGGTCGTTGACCGGAGCGCAGGTGGGCTGGATCAGAAACACATCGCAGCCACGGATCGACTCCTGGATCTGCACGTAGAGCTCACCGTCGGCGAAGCGTTTGCAGACCCTCGGGCCATCCGGCACACCCAGATAAGCCGCGATTTCCCTGGCCAGTCCAGGATTGGAGGTACCGCTGAACAGGCGGAGACGCCGGCTCTCCTGCTGCAGTCTTTCCTGCTCGGCGCGGGCTGCTGTCAGGAAGCTTGTCACGGCGCCCGCGGGACTGGTTCTGTTGTAATCCGATGGTAGTGGTGAGCTGGTGCTTCATGTCCACAGGTCATCCGGTACTCGTGAGTGCCGGCCCCCTGCCGGAATTGACCATGCGCGCTGCCGCCGAAGGGCTGGCCCGTGTCTGCGACATGCCGCTGCTCTGTCATGGCATCGGTGAGCCGCCCCAGATGGTTCTCTCCAGAGCGGAAAGCAGCGCGCAGCTGATCCGCATCAGCGGCGATCCAGGGCGGCTGCATCCTGAAGGGGGCAGTTGGCTGGAAGCCCTTGCTGACTGGCATCGGCCGGTGTTGCTCCTGGTGGGGGCAGACCCGGATGGCGGTGTCCCCGGTGCAGCGGCGGCCTACACCGCACTGTGCCGGCAGCTGGGCGTCTCCCTGATCGGCCTGGTGCAGGTGCAGGGGAGCTGGAATGCCACTCAGCGGAAGCGGGACGGACTGCCCTGGGTGAGCTGGATCGCGCCGGAAGGGCACCCGGAACGCGAGCAGGGACTCGCCCTGCTCGCGGAACGGATCCGCCCCAGCCGTGATCAGGAGGATGGCCAGAGCGGTTGAGACAGTCCTGGCTTGAGCTGACGCAGGGTCTGCTTGCCAGCACGCGTCGCCAGGGGCAGCTGGGTGATCGTCGCCGGCGAGGGACTGGCGATCAGGGCAGCCGCCAGACCGAGCATCTCCGCCTCGCTGAGGTTCGTGTCCATCTGGCCGGCGATGTCCTCGAGCAGGCCTCGGATGATGCCGATGCCACTGGCGGACTGCACCTGGGAGATCATGGCCCGCAGCAGGATCTGCTGACGGATGCGGCGGTTGGGATGGTCCTGACTGTCCTTGCGGTAGCGCACCAGCTGCTCCGCCTGTGCTCCATTGAGGCTCTGCCGGCCCGCCTGCAGATTCACGGTGTAGCCCTGAGCCTTGTCCGTGCGTTGGTACGTCTGATTGAGGGTCACCTCCACCTCCCCGAGGGCCTCAACCACGGTGCGCAGCCCGTTTCTCGGCATCACGACGTAGCGCTGCGGCACGCCCTCAGGCAGGCCGATGATCTCCTGCAGAGCATCCACGGTGAGCGCGACGCCGCCCTGTTGCCACACACCACCGAGAGCCATCGGCTGTTGGCTGCCGGGGAGCTGCACCGCCAGCTCAACGGGGACCTGCAGGAGCTGCAGCGGCTCAGCGGAGGAGATCCTCAGCAGAAGCAGGGCATCGGCATTGGCAGGCCCCTGCGGAGCCGCCTGGTTGCTGGCAGCGCTCAGAGTGTCCGAATCAACGCCCACCAACAGCACGGTGACGGGCTCAAGGGGATAAGGGGCCAGGCTGGCCGGATTGTCGACGGATGGGGGAGCCCCCCTGGCCACCCGATCCTGTTCCGGCCAGACGGTGCTCAGGGCCCAGCCGGTGGCCCCGACACCCGCCAGGGTGACCAGGATGCGAAGGATCGCTCGTAGCGGACGGCGGCCCAGCCAGTTCGTCGGGGTGTCCTGCGCGGACGGCTCCATCTCTCGGAACTCAGCGTCGCGGATCAGTTTCGCCCAATTGTCCGATCCTTAGCGTTGTTGACCGCCCACCAGTTCGTCATGTCTCTGCGCCACGACTTCCGAAACCGCCCTCCGGAGCAGGTTCGGGTGGTGGTGTTCGGAGCCACCGGATACATCGGTCGTTTCGTGGTTCGGGAGCTGGTCCGACGGGGCTATGACGTCGTGGCGTTCGCGCGCGAACGCAGCGGCATCGGAGGCCGCCAGACGCGCGATCAGGTGATCGCTGACTGTCCTGGAGCCGAAGTGCGCTTCGGCGATGTGCTCGATCCCGCCTCGCTGAAGACCCAGGCTTTTGATCAGCCCGCCGATGTGGTGGTGTCCTGCCTCGCCTCCCGCAGCGGTGGCCGCCAGGATTCCTGGGCCATCGACCATCAGGCGACCCTGAACACCTACCGGGAAGGTCGCCGCGCCGGAGTCGCTCACTACGTGCTGCTGTCGGCGATCTGCGTGCAGAAACCTCTGCTGGAGTTTCAGAAAGCGAAGCTCGCCTTCGAAGCCGTGCTCCGCGCCGACGAGGAGATGACCCATTCCATCGTGCGTCCCACCGCCTTCTTCAAGAGCCTTGGGGGGCAGGTCGAGAGCTGCCGCCGCGGCGGGCCGTACGTGATGTTCGGCGGCGGGGAGCTGGCCAGCTGCAAGCCGATCAGCGAAGCCGACCTGGCCCGCTTCATGGCCGACTGCGTTCACGATCAGGACCGCATCAACCAGGTGCTGCCCATCGGAGGCCCCGGACCGGCTCTCAGTGCACGGGAGCAGGGCGAGATGCTCTTCCGGGCCCTCGGCCGCACACCCCGGATGCTGTCCTTGCCGATCGCCCTGATGGACGCGCCGATCGCCGTTCTCCAGGGTCTCGCCAGGCTGGTTCCAAGCCTGCAGGACACCGCGGAATTCGGCCGGATCGGGCGCTACTACGCCAGTGAATCCATGCTCGTGTGGGACGAGGAAACCCAGCGATACGACGCGGAGGCCACTCCGTCCTACGGAGAGGACACTCTCGAGCAGTTCTTCGAGCGGGTGGTGCGCGAGGGAATGGCGGGTCAGGACCTCGGGGATGCGGCGCTGTTCTGATCAGGCCATCCTTGTGCTGTGAAGAGGCTCCGATGAATCAGGCCACCCCGTCGCGGGCGCGTACCACCGGAGTGCTGCTGCATCCCACAGCCCTGCCTGGAAGTCCTGTCTGCGGAAGCTTCGGAGAGCCGTCCCGTCGCTGGGTGGGGCAGCTCGCCGACAACGGCATCGGTGTCTGGCAGATGCTGCCTCTTGCGCCTCCGGATCCGACCGGATCCCCCTACAGCTCCCCCTCCTGCTTCGCCCTCAACGCCTGGTTCCTGGATGCGGCGGATCTCTGCCGTGAGGGCTTCATCACCCAGGACGCTGAAGCGTCCCTGCCAGGCGCAGACAGTCCGTGTGACGGGGTGGGCCCACTGGATTTCCAGCTGGCAGACCGGCGCAGTGACGCCCTTGGCGACGCCCTGTTGCAGCACTGGTCGCAGCAGGACGCCGAGCGACAGCGTCAGTTCTCCGCATGGTGCGGTGACCAGAGCTGGCTCGAGGACCATGTCCTGTTCACCGTGCTCCACCAGCAGCAGCAGGGCCCCTGGTGGTCCTGGCCGGATGCGCTGGCCCGTCATGACGCGAGGGCGCTGCGCACCTGGGCGGCAGACCATGGGGATGAGCTGCTCAAGGAACGGCTGATGCAATGGCATCTCGACCGTCAGTGGCAGGAGATCCGTGACTTGTCCAGACAGCGGGGGGTGCTGCTGTTCGGCGATATCCCCTTCTATGTCAGCTCAGACAGCGCCGATGTCTGGAGCCATCGCCCGCTCTTCACCGTGAAGGAGAACGGCGAACTGACCACCCAGAGCGGAGTGCCTCCCGACTACTTCTCGGAGACCGGCCAGCTGTGGGGATCTCCCGTGTATCGCTGGAACCGTCATCGCCTGAGCCGCTTCCGCTGGTGGCGTCGGCGCATCGCCCGCCAGCGTCAGCTCGCCGACCTGCTGCGGCTCGATCACTTCCGGGCACTGGCGGCCTACTGGGCGGTGCCGGGACAGGACACCACCGCACAGAACGGCTGCTGGCAACCGTCCCCGGGTCGGGCACTGCTGGGAAGACTGCAGGCGGACGGCGGGGGCGCCCTGCCCCTGATCGCCGAGGATCTGGGGGTGATCACCCCGGATGTGGAGGCCCTGCGGGACGGCTTTCAGCTGCCGGGAATGAAGGTGCTGCAGTTCGCCTTCGACGGTGAAACGCACAATCCCTATCTGCCCGAAAACATCGAGGGGAACCGCTGGGTCGTGTACACCGGAACTCACGACAACCCCACCACCCTGGGATGGTGGCAGCGGCTTGATGAGGACAGCCGCAACCGTGTGGCCCGCAGGGTGAACGGCGAGTTGCAGGCACCGGCCTGGCATCTCTTCGACATGGCCTTCTCCACCACGGCGGCTCTGGTGATGGCGCCCCTTCAGGATCTGCTGCACCTGGATGACAGGGCTCGCTTCAACACTCCAGGCACCTGCGAGGGCAATTGGAGCTGGCGTCTTGCCAGCTTCGATGCCGCCCTCGACGGCGCCCTGAGGGGTTACGGCGAGCGCGGAGCTGTCTGGGGCCGCTCCCTCGCCGGCGCTTCCGGCTTGCTCGAATCCACCCGGTAGACCCCCTGCCTGTTCGGCACAGCCAGCAAGGGCTTGCCATCCCAGAGCACACGGTCGTCATCGCTCGGAGGTGGAGTGATCACCAGCTCGAGGGGAGCCTGCAGCTGCAGGGTCATCGCTCCTGCTTTCACGTCCATCTGCAACCGGTCCCCGCCTCCGCTGAACAGTCGCAGCCGGCGGTTTTGCTTCAGGCGCAGCTGCAGCACACCGATGCCGGAGGGGCGAAGGCCGCCGCCGGCGTTCAACCACTCTTCGGGCCGACGCTGAGTTGCCTGCTCGAGCGGCCGCAGCGCCCGCACGACTGGATCCGTGGGGGATGAAGCGGTCTCCAGGCGGTTGAGGCCACGCAGGTCGGCCTGCACCGGTTCCAGCGTCTGACTGTTGCGCAGGGCAAGATCCTGCTGCTGTCGGTTGAGGGCCATCAGACTCAGACCGATGGCCAGGGCATAGACAACCGATCCCTGCCAGGTGGTGAGGACGTCGATCGTGCCTGGAGTGAACCGCCGCAGCCCGCGGCCGCTCGCATCCAACCGCAGGGCTGGCGCCCGTGGAGGCAGTGCAGGATCAAGGCTGCCGGTCGGCAGCTCCAGGCGCTCTTCCAGCTGCGGCAGCATCGAGGCGAGATAGGTGCGTTCCGGCAAGCGATCCCTCCAGCCACGCTCCAGGGCCTCGATCACCGACGTGGTGATCCGGGTCTCGATCGCGAGGTCGCGCAGGCTGAGTCCGAGATCCTCACGGCGGCGACGCACCAACGCCCCGATCTCCCGCAGGCTCTCCGGTGATCCGGCGATCGACTCTCCCTCCGCGGCGCCCGATCGCCTGGACCGACGCCACCAGGGACGGGGCAACTTCAGGCGCATGGGCCGGAACGCGGGGGCGCGTCCCCGTCAAGCAACGGTGTCCATTCTCCCCTCTGAAGCAGCCGCCAGCCGCCTTCCTTCAGATCTCCGAGAGCCAATCCGGCGATGGCAACCCGCTGCAGGTCGAGCACCGGATGGCCTAAACCGTCGGCGATCCTCCTGATCTGGCGGTTGCGGCCCTCCTGCAGTTCCACCTCCAGCAGAGCGTTGCCGGCTCGACATCGCAGCGAACGCACGTGGGCGGGACGGGTGATGCGGCCATCGAGGATCAAGCCCTGCCGCCAGCGGTCAAGGGCTCCGGCATCGGGTTGCCCTTGCACCCAGACGCGATAGGTCTTGCGGTGGTCGTAACGGGGATGGGTGAGTTTCAAGGTCAGCTCTCCCTGGTCGGTCAGCAGCAGTGCCCCGCGGCTGTCGGCATCCAGGCGGCCCACGGGGTGCAGTCCACGCCGCATCCCAGGTGGCAGCAGATCAAGAACGGTGCGGCGCCCCTGGGGGTCGCGGCAGCTGCAGATCACACCGATCGGCTTGTTCAGCAGCAGCACGCGTGCCTCCTGCCTTGCGGCCAGAGGACGACCGTCGACCCGGATCATCTGCTGAGCCGGATCCGCTTGATCGCCCAGTGCAGCCACCCGGTCATCAACGGTGACGCGTCCCTGCAGCAGCCAGTCCTCGGCCCGACGACGGGAGCAGAGGCCGGCAGCCGCGATCAGCTTCTGCAGACGCTGCCGGGTCACGTCAGAAAGCTTTTGGGCAGCAGCAATTCCATGCAGGTGCCGCCGTTGGGATGGTTGCGCGCCTCGACACGGCCGCCATGGTTGACGGCGATCTGCTGCACGATCGCCAGACCCAGCCCACTGCCGCTGCGGGCTGAACGAGCGCGGGAGGGATCGCCGCGGTAAAAGCGCTGGAACATGTTCCCCAGATCGGATTCGCTCAGTCCCGGTCCGTGGTCACGGATGCTGAGCAGCCACCAGCCGCCGCTGGGCATCACCGTCACCTCCACCGTGGAGCCTTCGGGGGAGTAGCGCAGGGCATTGTCCAGCAGATTGAGCACAGCCCTGTGCAGCCGCCGCTGATCGCCCATCATCGGACCGGGTTCCGAACGATCGAGATCGAGCTGCACCTCGCGCTCCTCAGCGAGGGGGCGGATGCTGCTCCAGGCACTGTCCACCAGATCCTCGAGGCTGATCGCGGTGTAGCTGCCGCTCTCCTGCGGAAGGCTGTTCTCGAGCCTGGATAGCTCCAGCAGATCCTCCACCATCAACTGCAGGCGGCGCAGCTCCCGTTGAAGACGCTGGACCAGGACGGTGTCCTTGCCCTCCACTGCCATTTCCAGACGATCGCTCACCAGCATCAGAGCGGTCAGCGGTGTCTTCAGTTCATGGGCCACATCGCTCACCCATCGCTCCTGCTGCTGTTGCTGCGCCTCAAGCGACTGTCGGCTCTGGATCAGCACCAGCAGCCATTCATCCGACCCCGGCAGAACGAACGCCTCGAGCGGTTCTCCCAGCTGCTCCCATTCCGAGCGCTGGGGACGCTGCTGATGACGCGTGCTGATGATCGCTTCCTCGAGTTGCGGAATCGACAGCACCTCCTCCAGCGGCATGCCGCGCACGAGCAGGTTGCGGGAGATATGCAGCAGCCGTTCTGCGCGGGCGTTGATGTAAGCGATGGACAGATCCGGCGCCAGGATCAGCCATCCCTGGGTGGCGGCATCGATCCAGGCAAGCAGCTGGGGAGTGTTGACGGCTCCGGGAGGAAATCCCGGACAGTCTTCGTCCTTCCTCCTCCTCGACCGGGAACGGATCCGACGCTGCAGAACAAGGGTCAGTGTCGCTCCGGCGACGAACGCGAGGACGGCAGGAATCTGCACGGAGTTTCAGCCGAAGCGGTATCCGAAACCCCGCACCGTGCGAATCAGCTGCGGGGATGAGGGTTCCTCCTCGATCTTCTCCCTCAGCCAGCGGATATGAACATCCACCGTTTTGGTATCTCCGACGAAATCAAGTCCCCAGATCTTCTCGAGAAGCTGGTCCCTGCTCCAGACGCGCTTGGGATGCTGGATGAACAGCTCGAGAATCTTGTATTCCTTCGGGGAAAGATTCAGGTCCTGACCGTCCCGGGTGACGCGGCACTCGTTGATGTACAGCGTCAGATTCGCGTGGGTGTAGATCTCAGGCAGAAGGGTCGGCGCTTGCCGTGCCCGGCGGAGCAGGGCACGGCAGCGGGCCACCAGCTCGCGGAGGCCGAAGGGTTTCACCAGGTAGTCATCCGCCCCCACTTCAAGACCCAGCACCCGATCGGTTTCACTGTCCCGGGCACTGATCACCAGGATCGGCGTGTTGTTGTTGAACCGGCGCAGCTCCCGGCAGAGGTCCAGTCCCCCCAGCCCCGGAAGCATCAGATCGAGCACGAGCAGATCCACATGCTGGGACGGCTCGTCGGTGAACAGGCTGAGGGCCTCCGAACCGTCGGCACAGGTGGTCACCTCATACCCCTCAGCCCGGAGAGCCTCTCCCACCGTCTCGCGAATGCTGTCGTCGTCCTCGACAACCAGCAGACGGCTGGTGGCGACTGCCGCAGGGAGGGTTGTCACACTGGTGTGATCAAGACCACATCAGTCTGACCTCAGATCGCGGATCAGTCGACAAAACCCTTGTCCTTGATCAGAAGAATTCGTCGAAGTTGTCGAAGTCCACGGCCTTGAAATTGCCTTGCTCCACCTGCTGCATCAATCGCTCCAGCTGAGCCCAGAGGGCTCCTCCGGTGAGCAGGGAAAGAACCAGAGCCACCAGCAGAGAGGCGCCCGCCGCGAATCCGAAGATCTGAAGACAGCAGCCGATGAACAGCGTGATCCCGATCACCGTGCCCGTGTAACTGAGGGTCGTCTCGACGTTGCCGAGAGGCAGCAACGGAAGACGGTCCTGCTTCCAGCGGTCGAGCTTGTTCTGGATCTGACGGCCGAAGGTGAGGCCGCAGAGGATGCCCATCGCCATTCCGACACCCGCGAGCAGATAGGGCGGCTGAGGCGGAACCGCCATCTGCAGCAGCATTTCGAACTGCTCAGCAGTCATCTCCTCATACATCGAGGTCATCGGCGGGAGCCGCGACCTTAGCGATGTCGTGGAGGGGTCAGGCCGCTGCCATGGGATTGAGACGCTGGAGCAGTCCGCCGGCGATACGGGCGGGCCCGAAGGTGCGACCGAGCAGTCCGGCGAGCGCTCGCACATCCTCGGTATGAAGACGATCGTCACGGATCAGCGTGAGCAGCAAACGCCTGCGCAGATCGGCACCGTCACGGCTCAGCAGGAGCCGCAGACCCGCCCCGGCCACTGGCAGAAGCTCCCGTCCGGGGGCGGGGGCGTCCTGACCCACCACCGCCAGCAGACTCTCGAGCCGATCAAGACGCAGGCGACCGTTCTCATCAAAGATCACCTCCAGCAACTTCTCCCGCATCTCGGTGGTGTCACCCGCAAGCAGGCGGCGGGCCACGTAGGGGTAGGCCACAGCGATGATCCGGAACTGGGGATCCAGGCGCAACGCCAGGCCCTCCTGACTGACGACGGCGCGGATGATCAGGGCGAACCGGGCCGGGACCCTGAACGGGTAGTCGAACATCAGCTCCGAGAAGCGGTCTGTGATCGCCTTGAAATTGAACGACCCCACCGAATCTCCGAGACTTCCTCCCAGAACCTCCTCCAGGGCAGGAATGATCGGGGTGAGATCCGCCGTGGGGCTGAGGAAACCGAGGCTCTGGAAATCCCTGGCCAGGGATGCGAAATCGCGGTTGATCAGGTGCACCACAGCTCCCGTGAGAGTGAGGCGGTCGGAATCGCTGATCGAATCCATCATCCCGAAGTCCACGTAACCCACATGCCCGAGATCACCGCTGCGCCCGGGCAGAGCGAAGAGGTTGCCGGGGTGTGGATCGGCATGGAAGTAGCCGAACTCGAGCAGCTGCTGCAGCCCGCTGATCACGCCGGTGCGGATCAGGGCTGAAGGATCGAGTCGAAGCGCCTCGAGCTCGGCGCTGTCGCGCATCTTGGCTCCATCGATCCAGGTGGTGGTCAGCACCCGGGTGGAGCTGAGCATCCGCTCCACCTGCGGCACGTACACCGCATCGTTGTCCGCGAACAGAGCCGCGAAGCGCTCGGCGTTGGCCGCCTCCTGGGCGTAATCGATCTCCTCGAACAGGCTGCGGCCGAACTCGTCGATGATGTCGCCGAGCCCGAAGCCGAGATTGAGGGGAAGCAGCGGTGCAGCGGTGATCCCGAGAGCACGGATGAGCACAAGATCCCGCCTCAGGATGAAGGTGAGGTTGGGGCGTTGCACCTTCACCGCCACCCAGGCCTTGCCCTGCAGCCGGGCTTTGTAGACCTGGCCCAGGCTGGCGGCAGCAACGGGGTGGTCGGGAAACTCCTCGAACAGCTCGTGAGCCGGAGCACCGAGTTCCTGCTCGATGCGCTTCAGCGCGATGGCGTGGGGAAAGGCGGGCAGGTCGTCCTGCAGGCGGGTCAGCTCCTCGAGCCAGTCCCGCCGCACCAGATCAGGGCGGGTGGACAGAGCCTGACCCACCTTGATGAAGCAGGGGCCGAGGCCTGTGAGCGTGTTGAGGATCCTGCGGGCCAGTCGCTGCTGAACCGCCGGATCAGAGCTGCCTCCCTGAATCAGAACCACGATCACCAGTCCTGTGAAGGACCAGACCAGCTGCAGCAGGCGCGGGATGGCCACCCATGGCCTCAGCAGCAACCAGACCAGATCCCGTCCGGGGTCGTATCGCATCGGAACCCGCCTTCACAGCATCAGACTTTAAGAAGAAAAGCCGGATTCGATGACTCTGGTCTCGCTGCTACGACGGGGACGGGGCCGCAACCTGTTCCTGCCCGCCCACGGCCGCGGAGCAGCACTTCCAGAGGCACTGCGAGAACTGCTGCGCAGCAGGGCCGGGATCTGGGATCTGCCTGAACTGCCAACGGTTGGGGGGCCGCTGGAGCCGGAGGGGGCCGTCGCGGACAGTCAGGCCGACGCGGCGGCGGCCATGGGCGTGAAGCGTTGCTGGTTCGGAGTGAACGGGGCCACCGGTCTGCTGCAGGCCGCACTGCTGGCCATCGGACGCCCGGGGGAAGCGGTGCTGCTGCCGCGCAATGTCCACCGCAGCCTGATCCAGGCCTGCCTGCTGGGGGATCTCACCCCCGTGCTCTACGACATCCCGTTCCACACCGACCGAGGGCAGCCGGCACCGATGGATGCCTCATGGCTGCAAAGGGTTCTCAGGGATCTGGACACCCCGGTGGCCGCCGCCGTGCTGGTGCATCCGACCTACCAGGGCTACGCAAGAGATCCGGAACCACTGATCCGGTTGCTGCAGGGCAGAGGCTGGCCGGTGCTGGTGGATGAAGCCCATGGCAGCCACTTCGCGGCGGCAGTCGATCCGCTGCTGCCCAGCTCCGCGGTGACCGCTGGAGCTGATCTGGTGGTGCATTCCCTGCAGAAATCCGCCGCGGGTCTGGCTCAGACGGGGGTTCTCTGGCTGCAGGGGGAACGGGTTGATCCGGCTGCTCTGGAACGCAGCCTCGGCTGGTTGCAGACCAGCAGCCCCAGCGCCCTGCTGCTGGCCTCCTGCGAGACGGCACTGGCCGAATGGAGAACTCCACAGGGACGCCGACGGCTCCAGGACCGGCTGAACGAAGCCCGGGGACTGAAGCAACAGCTGTGCCGACAGGGGCTGCCGCTGCTGGACACCCAGGATCCGCTTCGGCTGGTCCTGCACAGCGGCAGCGCCGGCATCAGCGGGGTGGAAGCGGATGCCTGGCTGCTGCCCAGGGGGCTGGTGGCAGAACTGCCCGAGCCAGCCACCCTCACCTTCTGCCTTGGCCTGGCGCGGCACCGAGGCCTGGCCGCTGCCCTGCACCGCAGCTGGCGACGTCTGATTCAGGCACACCCCGGGCGCGTGCCCCAGCCTGCTTTCGAGCCGCCTCCACTCCCCCTGGTGGCATCACCGCTGCTGCCCATCGGTCAGGCCTGGCGTGCTGCGAGCCGCTGCGTCCCCCTCGCGGAGGCGGAGGGAGGCATCGCCGCGGAACTGCTCTGCCCTTACCCACCCGGAATCCCGCTGCTGATCCCCGGAGAACGATTGGATCGCGACCGCATCCAGTGGCTGCTGCGCCAGCGCAGGCTCTGGGGCGAACAGCTGCCGGCGAGCGTGCGCATCACCGACAACAGCGGTTCAATGACGCAGACGCCCTCGTCACGAGGATGATCCGCCTGCTGCTGCTGCCCCTGCTGTTGACAGCCCCCGTCCTGGCGGAATCGAGACTGCTGCGCGTGGTCGATGGAGCCGCCAGCTGGTACGGCCCGGGTTTCTACGGGAGACGCACCGCCAGTGGTGAGACCTTTCGCCAGGGAACCATGACCGCGGCCCACCGGACCCTTCCGTTCGGCACGCGGGTGCGGGTGACCAATCTCACGAATGGGAAGACCGTCGTGGTGCGCATCAACGACCGGGGGCCGCATCGGCAGCACCGTGTGATCGACCTTGCCCAGGGTGCTGCGACCGAACTGAAGATGATCTCGGACGGTGAGGTGCCGGTGCGGCTTGAGGTGCTGCCCTGAGGCGATTGTTACGCTGAATTTTCGGTCGCTGAACGACCTGTCGCCGGAAGTCCGTGATCAGCGAGGCCATCCCAGCCACGACCTCGATACAGCTGAAACGCGGTGCGCTGCGTCAACGCGTGCTGAGCGGCACCGCCGTGGGCTGTTTCGGTGCCCTGGTGGTGGTGCTGGGGGGATGGTGGTTCACCGCAGCAGTGGGCGTGATCGTGCATCTGGCGCTGCTGGAGTTCTTCCGGATGGCCCAGTTCAAGGGCATCCGTCCCGCCACCAAGACCACGCTGGTGGCCTGCCAGCTGCTGCTGTTCAGCAGCCAGTGGGCGGTGCAGGGCGGCATGCCGGAAGCGCTGGCGGCCGCTGTGCTGCCACTGGCGGGAGCGGCGATCTGCGGATGGCTGCTGCTTCAGCCGGTGACCGGTTCGATCGCTGACATCGCCGCTTCGATCTTCGGACTCTTCTATCTCGGCTTTCTACCCAGCCACTGGCTGGCACTGCGCAATCTCTCCGCCCCAGGGCTGGCACCGGCCACGGCGGACCTCTGCAGCAGCGGCCTGGCGATCACCTTTTCGGCCTGCCTGATGATCGTCGGGAGCGACATCGGATCGTGGGCTTTCGGCAAGCGCTTCGGTCGACGCCCTCTGTCGCCCATCTCACCGGCCAAAACGGTGGAGGGAGCCATCGGTGGATTCGTCTGCGCCATGGTCATCGGCCTGATCTGCGCACGGGTGATGGGGTGGCCATGGCAGGGGCTGCCCGGACTGCTGTTGGGAGCCCTGGTGGCACTGATCGCCCTGGTGGGTGATCTGACCGAATCAATGATGAAGCGGGATGCCGGCCTGAAGGACTCCGGGGATGTGCTCCCGGGTCACGGGGGCATCCTCGATCGGATCGACAGCTATCTGTTCACCCCCGCGGTGATCTACTACCTGGTGACGCTGAGCGACCAGTTGCTCACCTGAGCGCACGAAATCTCCTCAGGGGTTCACGCGCGCCTCGCCCTGGAGGGTGAGCTGACCACCCTGCAGGGACGCTTCCAGGATGTGGATCTCAGGGTCCATCGGCAGCAGGGTTGCACCTTGCTCTTCCGTGAGCGGCTGGATCATCACGGTGTTCTGGGCGGCCTTGAGTCGGAAGCGGCGGCGTGCCGGGTCCTTCTGGGCCGCCACGGGGGACTGCAGCTCGAGCACGTCGTTGTCGATCCACAGGCCGCCCAGCGGCGTCAATCCCATCAGCTGCTCCGACAACCAGTCTCCAAGCCAGCGCCAGGGCTCATCGAGAAGCGCGTCATTCAGGTCGCGGCCGGTGATCGTCACATCCCCCTCAAGCCTGAAGGGATGTTGCAGAGCCAGCATCCGACCGGGCTGAAGCAGCTGCAGATCCACCTGTATCGGACCGCTGCTCAGAACCGCATGCTGCAGAGGCAGGCCCTGAAAACGCACCTCCCTGGCCTCCAGCCGCGCCCCCTGCAGATGACCTCGCAGCAACCCGAGACTGGATCCCTGCAGCGAAAGTTCAAGCGATCCGACGCTGTCGCAGCGGCTGCGGACCCAGAGCTTCAGACCTGTGGAGATGAGACTGAGAAGCGGATCAGACACCGGCCAGATACTCCCGGCAACGCTCGGCCACCCGTTCAGGCTGATCGAGATGGGGCAGGTGGCCGCAGGACTCGAAGGTCTCCACCGGACGCTTGAGCAGATCGAGCACCGCCTGTTTCAGACGCGGGCGAAGGATACGATCCTGCGCTCCCCAGATCACATGCAGCGGTTGATCCGGCAGGGGGTCGCCGCAACCGGCGAACCCACCGCTGCGCGCGAAGGCCGCCAGCGCATCAGCCCAGCCCGGGACCTGCAGATGCAGTGAAGCGATCTGTTCCTCCGGTGCGCCGACCGAAGCCGCTGGATCAGCAAAGGCCTGAGAGCAGAGACCCCGGCGCACGCCGGGACGGGAGAGAAACCAGACTCCGAGCCGATCCAGCACGGGGGGAAGCGGCATGGGCCGGCCGCTGAGACCGGCGGGAGCCAGCAGCAGCAGCTGACGGATTCGCTCCGGGTGGCGTCGGGCCAGCTCGACGGCGACAGCTCCACCCATCGATGCTCCGATCAGCCCCACGGACGATGGCGGCAGACGTTCCAGCAGCGCATCAAGATGACGCAGCACCGGCTCCGGGCCATAGCTGGCCCCGGAAGGCCGGGGGGAGAAACCGAAGCCGAACAGATCGGGGATGAACAGCTGAAACCGATCACTCAGCTGCGGTGCCAGGCGACGGAATTCCAGGAAACTGCTGTCGAAACCATGCAGCAGCAGCAGGGGTGGCCCCTCTCCGAGCACCGCCACCGGGAAGGGTTGATCACTTTCGAGGCCAGGCAGAAGCCACCACTGAACGGTTCCCGCCAGATCGCGTGCGCACGGATCGAGCAGAGTCGGTCGGAGCTGGTCCAGCAGCTGGTTCAAGAGGAAAGAAGGCTGGGTTCGGCTGCACCCACCAGTGCTTCCAGCAGGGCGCCAGGGCTCACAGTGAAGGGGAGATGGTGCAGGTCTGATCCCTCGCGGCAGGCGAACTGACACACCCGCTGAAGGTCACTGAGGCTGGCACCCACGAGTCCGAGGTCATCGAGAGTGACAGGAAGACCCAGCTCCCGCAGCAGCGGGAGCAGCTGACGGTGGGCCTGGCCAGCGAGCCGATTCCCGCCCAGCCGCTCCTCAAGACGAAGCTGAACAAGGATGCCGAAACCCACTTTCTCGCCGTGGAGCACTCCGTGGCAATCGGGCAGCAGGGTGAGGCCGTTGTGAACAGCGTGGGCGGCGACGGTCCGGCAGCGGGCACCCCCCAGTCCACCGATCACGCCGGCCGTGAGAGCACAGGCTTCTGCCGTTCTCACCCATGCTGAACCGGTCGGGTCCTGCAAGGCCTTCGCGCCATCGATCATCAGCTGATCTCTGAGCACTCTCGCCATCTGAACGGCCTGCTGCACGAGCCCGTCGCTGCTGTCACCACTGCTGACAGAGGCTTCGTACCACTTCGCCAGCGCATCGGCGATCCCGCTGGCCAGGGTGCGGGGGGGAGCCTGACGCACCAGGTCGTGATCGAACACAAGAAGATCCGGACAGCGCTCCAGAGCCACATCGCCCTGAAAGGCACCCTCCGGTGAATAGAGGTTGGCCAGAGCGGTCCAGCCGGCACAGGTGGCAGCACTCAGAGGGACGGTGATGCAGGCAAGGCCGAGCCGGGAAGCCAGCAACTTGCCGGCATCCAGCACCTTGCCGCCTCCCGCGGCGATGACGGCATCACAACCGGCGGATTCAACCGCAAGCCGCTGCAGGTCGACTTCACAGCAATCGAAGTCCAGTTCAACGGAACGGGTCGGCAGGCCGGCAGCCTCAAGATCCCGTTCGAGACATTCTCTGAGCCGGGCGGTTGCCCCGCTGCGTCCGAGCAGCAGGGGAGCCGAGCTCAGAGCGGCTATGCGAGGCAGAGCATCCGACCAGGCACCATCCCCCCGCAGCACCGCAGCTGGGGCGATGGCGTGGGTTGAGATGGAACCGACCATCAGACGCCGGCGCCGGCGAGCTGAGGTGTCGCTTCGGCACGTCCCATGTGACGCACCACCACCTTCTTGTTCTCATCCACATCCACCTCAGCGTGATCGCCGTCCTTGATCCGTCCGGAGAGCACCTCTTCGGCGAGGGAATCCTCGAGCAGACGCATCACAGCGCGACGCAGGGGCCGGGCGCCGTAGGCCGGGTTGTAACCCTCTTCCACAAGACGCTCCTTGAAGGCATTGGAGACGGTGAGCGTGATGCCCTTCTCGCCCATGCGACCGAACACCTCCTTGAGCATGATCTCTGCGATCTCCTTGACCTCGTCGCGGCTGAGCTGACGGAAGACGATGATCTCGTCGAGACGGTTGAGGAATTCGGGGCGGAAGTACTGCTTGAGCTCCTCGTTCACCAGGGAGCGGATCCGGGTGTACTGAGACTCCTCGGCGCTCTCGCCGGAGAATTCGAAACCGAGGCCACCGCCACCTTTCTCAATCACCTTCGAACCGATGTTCGAGGTCATGATGATCAGCGTGTTCTTGAAATCGACTGTGCGACCTTTGGAATCGGTCAGCCGGCCATCCTCAAGCAGCTGAAGCAGCAGGTTGAACACATCCGGGTGAGCCTTCTCGATCTCGTCAAAGAGAACGACGGTGTACGGACGGCGACGCACGGCTTCGGTGAGCTGTCCGCCCTCGTTGAATCCCACATAGCCAGGAGGGGAGCCGATCAGCTTGCTGACCGTGTGGCGCTCCATGAACTCGGACATGTCGAGGCGGATCATCGCCTCTTCGCTGCCGAAGAAATAGGTGGCCAGAGCCTTGGTCAGTTCCGTCTTTCCGACCCCGGTGGGGCCGGAGAAGATGAAGCTGGCAATCGGTCGGTTGGGATTCTTGAGGCCGACGCGAGCTCTGCGGATCGCCTTGGAGACAGCCTTGACCGCTTCGTCCTGGCCGATGAGGCGCTGGTGGAGGGTCTCCTCCATGTTCAGCAGTTTCACGGACTCGCTCTCGGTGAGCTTCTGAACGGGAACACCGGTCCAGGAAGCAACGATGTGGGCGATGTCCTCCTCATTGACCATGGGGGACGACTCGGAAGCCTCAGGAACCTGACTTTCAGAGGAGGCCTCCGAATCAGGGCTGGCTTCGACACGGTTGTTCTGAAGCAGGGTGCGGATCTGTTCGCGCAGTTCCACTTCCTTTTCGCGCAGCTCTCCGGCCTTGGTGAAGTCCTGATCGCGAACGGCTTCCTCCTTCTGTTTCTGGACGGAACGCAGTTCCTTGTCGACTTCCTTCGCTTCAGGCGGAAGCTTCGAATTGAGCAGTCGCACCCGTGATCCAGCTTCGTCGATCAGATCGATGGCCTTGTCCGGAAGAAAACGATCGGAGATGTAGCGGTCGCCGAGTGTGGCGGCGGCGACGAGGGCGTCATCGGTGATCTTGAGGCGGTGATGCTGCTCGTAGCGCTCACGCAGCCCCCGAAGGATCTCGATCGTGTCGACGATGGAGGGCTCTCCCACCGTGACCGGCTGGAAGCGACGCTCGAGAGCTGCATCCCGTTCGATGTGCTTTCGGTACTCGTCAAGGGTGGTGGCGCCGATGCACTGGAGCTCTCCGCGGGCCAGAGCCGGCTTGAGGATGTTGGCGGCGTCGATGGCTCCCTCGGCGGCTCCAGCCCCGATCAGGGTGTGCACCTCATCGATCACCAGGATCACGTTCCCGGCGGACTTGATCTCTTCCATGATCTTCTTGAGGCGTTCCTCGAACTCACCCCGGTACTTGGTCCCTGCCACCAGCAGGCCGATATCGAGGGTGAGAACGCGCTTGTCTTCGAGGATGTCAGGGATCTCACCCTGCTGGATCCGCTGGGCGAGCCCCTCGGCGATGGCGGTCTTGCCCACGCCGGGCTCACCGATCAACACCGGATTGTTCTTGGTGCGGCGACCAAGGATCTGAATCACACGGTCGATCTCGTTATGGCGGCCGACCACAGGATCCAGCTTGGCCTCCCCTGCGAGCTGGGTGAGATTGCTGCCGAATTCATCCAGGGTCGGCGTCTTGGTGGAACCCTTGGCGCCGCCGCCACCGCCACCGGCAGAGACCTCTGCCGTCTCACCCAGCATGCGGATGACCTGCGTGCGGACCTTGGCCAGATCGACACCGAGGTTTTCCAGCACCCGTGCAGCGACGCCCTCGCCTTCACGAATGAGTCCGAGCAGCAGATGTTCCGTGCCGATGTAGTTGTGGCCCAGCTGACGGGCCTCCTCCAGGGAGAGTTCCAGCACCCGCTTCGCACGGGGCGTGAACGGGATCTCAACGGCGACGAAGCCCGAACCCCGTCCGATGATCTTCTCCACCTCGACGCGGGCATCCTTGAGGTTCACGCCCATCGACTTGAGAACCTTGGCTGCGACTCCGGTGCCTTCACCGATCAGTCCCAGAAGGATCTGCTCGGTTCCCACGAAGTTGTGACCCAGGCGACGGGCCTCCTCCTGGGCCAGCATGATCACCTTGATGGCCTTCTCAGTAAATCGTTCGAACATCGTCGAGGCCGATGCGTAAGTCTTCCCAAGCTATCAGGGTTGAGGGACCTCTGCGAGTGATTGTTTGATTCAGTGACTCACCAGTCTCTGACTGGGCTTGTACAGCCAGAAATTAATAATGAACCCACCAAGATGTGCGGCTTTTTTGTCTTCCGAGGACGGGAAACCGAACATCATCTAGATCGTTCAGCTGGCTATCCCGTTGGCGTGAGCCGACACCACTGGATCAGGGCATCTCGGCCATCTCGGTAGTAGTTGGGGCGGCGACCAGCGATCTGGAATCCATGGGAGTCGTAGAGACCGACAGCGGCAGTGTTGTCACTGGCGACCTCCAGCGTGGCGTGCCGGGCCCCTTCCATCCGTGCCCGTTGCAACAGGGCGTCCAGCAGCGAACGGCCGAGACCGCAGCGGCGTCGACCCGGATCCACCGCCACCGCTGTGATGTGCAGCTCATCGACCACCAGCCAGCCACAGGCCAGACCCAGCAGGCGCTCCCCCTCGATGAGCCCAAGACACAGCCGTTGCGGCTCCTCCAGTTCACGGCGCCACTGCTCCTCGTTCCACAGTCCCCTCAGGCAGCGTTGATCCAGGTCGAGACAGGCCGACAACCAGGAGGTGTCGAGTTCGATGACGGTGATGGCTGAACCGTTCCGGGGAGCTCTGATTCCTACATTGCCCATCTACGCCGGTCCGTTTTGACTCAGACCATCGCCAGCACAAGGCCCTACGAAGCGGCCCGGGATCCGAGCAGCCCCAACCGCAATCTCGCGCCCCTCACCACGGAGCTGGATGATCAGGACAGGCTTCTCGTTGGCGGCTGCCTGCTGAGCGAACTGGCGCAGCGTTACGGGACACCGCTGTATGTCCTCGATGAGGTGACCCTGCGCAGCACCTGCCGCGCCTACCGGGACGCCCTTCAACGGCACTACCCGGGAGAGTCGCTGCCGGTCTACGCCTCCAAGGCCAACAGCTCTCTGCTGATGAGCAGCATCGCTGCGGCCGAGGGGCTGGGACTGGACGCCGTCTCCGCCGGTGAGCTGCTCACGGCTCTTCAGGGGGGCATGCCCGGTCGGCGGATGGTGCTGCATGGCAACAACAAGAGCGATGAGGAACTGCTGCTCGCCTACGACAACGACGTGACGATCGTGGTGGACAACCAGCACGACCTCGAGCGGCTGGAGCAGCTGGTGCCAGCAGGCGGCGAACCGGCACGCCTGATGCTGCGCTTCACCCCGGGCATCGAGTGCCACACGCACGAATACATCCGCACCGGACATCTGGACAGCAAGTTCGGCTTCGATCCAGACCTGCTGGAGTCGGTGCTGAAGCAACTGGTCGGACAACCCTGGGCGCGACTGACCGGTCTGCATGCCCACATCGGATCTCAGATCTTCGAGCTTGAGCCCCATCGCGACCTGGCCGCGGTGATGGCGGATGCCCTCGGCCTGGCCCGGCGGCTCGGCCACCCGGTGACCGATCTCAACGTGGGGGGTGGCCTTGGAATCCGCTATGTGGAAACCGATGACCCGCCGAGCATCGACCACTGGGTGAAGGTGGTGGCGGAGGGCGTTACCGCGGCATGCCGAGAAAGGGATCTGGAGCTTCCCCGTCTGATGTGCGAACCGGGGCGGTCTCTGGTCGCCACGGCAGGCATCACGCTTTACAGCGTGGGGTCTCGCAAGACGATCCCGGGAGTGCGCACCTACGTCGCCATCGACGGTGGCATGAGCGACAACCCACGGCCGATCACCTACCAGTCTCTCTACACCTGCTGCCTGGCGGACCGCCCCCTGGCGGAAGCCACTGAAACGGTGAACCTGGTGGGCAAGCACTGTGAGTCGGGCGACGTGCTGCTCAAGGACCTCAATCTGCCGACCACCAGCAGTGGCGACATCGTCGCGGTGTTCGCCACCGGTGCCTACAACGCGTCGATGAGCTCCAACTACAACCGCATCCCCCGCCCGGCTGCGGTGGTGGTGAATGACGGAGCGGCTGAGCTGGTTCAGAAGCGCGAGCAGCCGGATGACCTGCTGCGCTACGACGTGCTGCCGGAGCGCTTCCGAGCGGTACGTTGATGGCAGCAGGGAGATGGGCGGGGTGAACGTGCTGGCGGTGGTGGATCCGCGCCTTGTTCTCGACGTCCTGTTTGCCTCTGCAATCGGTTTTCTGCTGTTCTCGCGGGTCAACGAGGCCAGGACCCTCTGGCTGCTGCGCGGCTATCTGTTCCTCGTGGCCACCGCCTGGTTCGTGCAGCGGTTCGCCAACCTGCCGCTCACCTCGAAGCTGGTGGATGCCCTCGTTCTCGCCTGCTCCCTGTCACTGGCGATTCTCTGGCAGGGGGAACTGCGTCGGCTGATGGAACTTCTGGGCACCGGCCGGCTTGCTGTGCTGCTGGGCAATCCCCAGAAGGAGTTCCGTGCCACAGCCGGCACCGTGGCCCACATCACCGACGCCGCAGGAAAACTCTCCCAGCAACGCCGCGGAGCCCTGATCGTTGTCGATCTGGGCAGCGATCTGCGTCCGGAGGATTTCCTCAATCCAGGGGTGACCATCGGAGCCCAGCTCAGCCGGGAGCTGCTGCTCAACCTGTTCGCCGCCGACACACCGCTCCATGACGGTGCAGTGCTGGTGCGAGGCAATCGCATCGAGTCGGCCGGCGTCATTCTTCCTCTGTCCCGTCACAGCGTGAGCCGCTACGGCACACGCCACCTCGCGGCGCTCGGGATCACCGAACGCTTTGACCGCTGCATCTGCATCGTCGTCTCCGAGGAGACCGGCACCCTCTCCCTTGCCAATCAGGGCCGTCTGGAACGTCCGATCACCAGCAGTCGTCTGCAGGAGCTGCTGCGCGAACTGTTCAGCACGGCGGAGGCCCTGCCACCTGCACGACGTACGGTGGGGAGCTCCCCGTCAGAATCGCTGTCTTGAGCCGACCACCGGCTGCCAGCACCGACGCCGCTCCCCGTTCCGTCTGCCCGCCGGAGCTTGAGATCGCTCGGCTTCCATCCCATGTGGCGGTGATCATGGACGGAAACGGCCGTTGGGCCGAGTCCCGCGGCCTGCCGCGGGTGATGGGTCACCGCGCTGGGGTGGAGGCCCTGAAATCGACGCTTCGCCTCTGCAGCGACTGGGGCATCAAGGCTCTCACCGCCTATGCCTTCTCCACGGAGAACTGGGCGAGGCCCGGCGATGAGGTGAATTTCCTGATGACTCTGTTTGAACGCGTTCTCCAGAAGGAGCTGCGGTCGCTGGAGCAGGAACAGGTGCGCATCCGTTTCCTGGGCGATCTGGAAGGACTGCCGGAAAAACTGCAGGAGCTGATCGCCGATGCCACCGAGCGGACGGCCGGCAACGATGGCATTCACTTCAACGTCTGCACCAATTACGGCGGACGACGCGAGCTGGTGCGCGCTGCCCAGCGGCTCGCCCAGCGGGCGGCAGATGGCGAGCTCGACCCCCTGCAAATCGATGAGAACAGCGTTGCGGCTGAGTTGTTCACCGCCGGCGAGCAGGATCCCGACCTGCTGATCCGCACCAGTGGTGAACACCGGATCAGCAACTTCCTGCTGTGGCAACTGGCCTACGCGGAGATCCATGTCACCGACGTCTTCTGGCCTGATTTCGGCCCTGAAGCCCTGACCAGAGCCCTGCTGGACTATCAGAGCCGTCAACGCCGCTTCGGGGGCCTGGATCCGATTTCGCCATGACGCTGACCCTGCGCCACGACTGGACCACCGAGGAAATCCTGGCCCTCCTCCGGCAGCCCCTGATGGAGCTGCTGTGGCAGGCCCAGGCCGTGCACCGGGAAGCCAACCCCGGTTACAAGGTGCAATTGGCCTCGCTGCTGAGCGTCAAGACCGGGGGCTGCGAAGAGGACTGCGCCTATTGCTCTCAGTCGATCCACAACAGCAGCGACGTCACAGGCTTCGATGCTCAGATGCAGGTGGAGCCCGTGCTTCAGAGGGCACGGGCCGCGAAGCAGGCCGGTGCCGACCGCTTCTGCATGGGCTGGGCCTGGCGTGAGATCCGTGACGGCACCCCCTTCGAGGCGATGCTGGAGATGGTGAGGGGCGTGCGCGAGCTGGGCCTGGAAGCCTGCGTGACCGCAGGCATGCTCACCGACCGACAGGCGGAACGGCTCGCCGAGGCCGGGCTCACCGCCTACAACCACAACCTCGACACCAGCCCCGAGCATTACGACCGGATCATCTCGACCCGCACGTACCAGGAACGGCTGGAGACCCTGCAACGGGTCAGGAAAGCCGGGGTGACCCTCTGCTGTGGAGGCATCATCGGCATGGGCGAATCGCTGAGAGACCGCGCCTCAATGCTTCAGGTGCTGGCCGGCATGGATCCCCATCCGGAGAGTGTTCCGGTGAACGGTCTGGTGGCTGTGGAAGGAACGCCCCTTCAGGACCAGGCTCCGTTCGAGCCACTGGACCTGGTTCGGATGGTGGCGACAGCGCGGATCCTGATGCCCCGCGCACGCGTGAGGCTCAGCGCCGGGCGTGAATCGATGAGCCGGGAAGCCCAGATCCTCTGCCTGCAGGCCGGAGCTGATTCGATCTTCTACGGCGACACCCTCCTCACCACCGGCAATCCGGATGTGGAGGCCGACCGGCAGCTGCTCAGGGATGCAGGGGTGCAGGCCAACTGGCAGGAGAACGCGGAATCCCCCGTCAGCTGCGCTCCTTGAGAAGCAACGCATTCGTGAGCCTGGCTTGCGCCCTGAGCTAAGACAGAACTGCATTCACTCCCCTGTCATGCGTTCGTTCCTTCTGGCATTGCTGCCGATTCTGCTGGCTCCTGCAGCGGCTCTCGCTCAGAAGGAGATTCCCAAGGCTGCCGGTCATGACCAATGCCCCATGGGCTATGTGAACACCCTGGGCACCACGTGTGTCTCGCCCGTCTACTACGAGGTGGCTCCCACCAACGGCGAGGCATGTCTGGAGGGGTGGGTGAACATCGGCGCCGGCTACTGCAAGAAGAAGAAGGGGCCCCTCGGAATCCTCTGAATCACGCCATCCCCCCGCGGAGTTCCGCCATGCCGCGAGAGATTCCAGCCCAGGAGCAGTCACGCAAATGGTTTCGCAGCCATCTGCTCGGCCGTGAGGTGGAACTGCAGGATCTCTACGAACTTCCCCAGGGGGAGCTCGATCTGCTGATGGCCGAAACCGCGGAGATTCGGTCCGACCCCGAAAACCGCGCTCGCAGCCATGGACGCTGGTGCACGGCGGGTTATGTGCTGGAGCTGGCCCGGATTATCGATACCCGACGGGACAACTGATGTTGATGCAAGCCGCATCCGGCCTCCCGCCGGTGAAGCTGGCAGTGATCGGCCATCAGGAATGGGTGACTTTCCTTCAGGTCGATGCCCTGCCTCGGCCGGGATTGATCAGCCGGGCCGCCCGCAGTCTGGAGGAACCGGCTGGAGCCGGTGCCGTTGTGGCGGTTCAGCTGGCACGGCTGACCGGAACCACGGTGCCTTTTTTCACGGCCCTCGGTCGCGATGCGATCGGACGACGGAGTGTGGAGCGATTACGGGAACTTGGAGTGGATCCCCACGTGGCCTGGCGAGATCAGCCCAGCCGCCGCGGCCTCAGCCTCGTGGACCACACCGGTGATCGGGCGATCACGGTGATCGGCGAACGACTGACGCCGACAGCAGAGGATTCCCTGCCCTGGGAGCTGCTGCAGGATTGTGATGGCGTGTTCGTCTCAGCGACGGATGCCGATGGCCTTCGCCGTGCCCGGGCTGCCAGGGTGCTGACGGCAACACCACGGCTGCGCCTGCCCGTCCTGCAGGGAGCCGCCGTCCAGCTGGATGCCCTGATCGGCAGTGGCCTCGATCCGGGAGAACAGCTTCCTGAGGATGCTCTGGACCCCGCGCCAGCTCTGGTCATCGCAACGGAGGGAGCCGATGGAGGCTGGTTGCGACCGGGTGGCCGCTATGCAGCCTCTGCACCCGATGCTCCCCTGGTGGAGTCCTATGGGTGCGGCGACAGCTTCGCGGCCGGAGTCACGGCAGGACTCGCCGCGGGTTGGAGCGCCACGCGGGCCGTGAAGCTGGGAGCCAGCTGCGGGGCTGCGTGCGCCACACGATTCGGGCCCTACGGAACCACCAGCGTCATCAGCGCCGAAATCATCCGAAACCCATGAACGGAACGATTGATCATGAAGGGCCGGACTGCGGCATGAACCGGCTGATGGTGGCAGCCTTCTACGCCTTCACACCCTTGAACGACGAACGGCGTGAGGCGATTCTTGCTGAGCTGCCGCCGTTGGCGCATCGGGGGGATGTGCTCGGCTCTGTTCTGGTTGCCGAGGAAGGGGTGAACGGCACGATCAGCGGGCCTGCGCGGGGCGTGGAAGCCTTGCTGACCCGACTGCGCGACCGACTTGCGCTGGGGGCTCAGCCGTTCGAGCGGCTCGAGGTCAAGTGCAGCTGGAGTGACAGGCCTGTGTTCCGACGGTTCAGGGCGAGACGCAAGAAGGAGATCGTGACCATGGGTGTGGCCGGAGCGGATCCACGGTCCAGCGTGGGCATCTATGTGGATCCACAGGACTGGAACGGCATGGTCGATGACCCCGACACGCTGGTGATTGACACCAGGAACAGCTATGAGACCGCGATCGGCAGCTTTGAAGGAGCCCTCGATCCAGGCACGGAAAGCTTCCGCGACTTCCCTGACTGGGCGGAGCGGACTCTGCGCCCACTGATCGCGCAGCGACAGCCGCAGCGGATCGCCATGTTCTGCACCGGTGGCATCCGCTGCGAGAAGGCGAGCAGCTACCTGCAGCAGAGCGGCTTCGGCCCGGTGCACCATCTGCGGGGCGGCATCCTCAAGTACCTGGAACAGGTGCCGGAAGAGGACAGCCGTTGGCAGGGTGAATGCTTCGTGTTCGATCAGCGGGTGGCGCTCAACCATCAGCTGGAACCTGGAGTCCACAGCCTCTGCCACGCCTGCGGGCTGCCCCTGTCACCGGAGCAACGGGATCTGCCCAGTTATGTGAAGGGAGTGCAGTGCCTGCATTGCATCGATCGCTTCAGCGACAGCGACCGGGAACGGTTCACGATGCGCCAGAAACAGATCGATCAGCTGTCGTCCTCATCGAGGGCATCCTCCGCCTTCTGCTCGTAGATCGAGGTCCACTCCGCGTTGCTCTTGCAGTATTTGGCGTGCTGCACCAGGTGGAAGGTCTGCACGGAACAGGCAAGCACCACGATCACCATCGGGATCAGCCAGACCGGATCTCGGAATGAGATGCGTTTGCGGGCCATCACTCCACCTCCAGTTCGCGGTCGTAGACCTCATCGTTCTGCGACGCCCATCGGGCTTCCGTCATGCAGCCACCGGCATGGATCGCATGATGCGCAACAAACAGCCCTGCCATCCAGGCGAGGATTCCGATCGGGACAAGCCATCGCATGGGCGTGGAGCACACTCCAGGGGCAGCATTGCGCATCTGCCCGAAAGACGCACGACCATGACCGCGATCCTCTACAGCTTCCGGCGCTGCCCGTTCGCCATGCGGGCGCGCTGGGCCCTGCTGCAGGCTGGGCTTCTGGTGCGTTGGCGCGAGATCGAACTCAAGGCCAAGCCCAGGGAAATGCTGACGGTGTCACCCAAAGGGACCGTTCCGGTACTGGTGCTCGAGGGCGGGCAGGTGATCGATGAGAGCCTGCAGGTGATGCGCTGGGCGCTTGAGCAGGCGGATCCGCGCGATCTGCTGCAGAGGGGCGAAGGCAGCGCGGATCTGATCCGTGAGAACGATGGCCCGTTCAAGCACCACCTGGATCGTTTCAAGTACACCGACCGCTATCCAGGAGAGCGGCGCGAGCACCACCGCCATGCGGGGATCTCCATCCTGAAGCGCTGGAGTGAACGGATTGCGGCGCGGGGCTGGCTGAGCGGACCCTGCATGGGCGTCACCGACGGCGCCCTTTGGCCCTTTGTTCGCCAATGGCGAATCGCCGATCCGGAGGACTTCGACGCGGATGCCGAGCTGGCCCCTCTGCGCATCTGGCTTCGGAGCTTTCTCGAGGATCCGATGTTCGAGCGCCTGATGCAGCGGGCTGATCCCTGGAGTCCCGGGGGGCTTCAACCGCTGTTCCCTGCCGATGCTGTGCCGGTCCCGAGCGATCAACCCCTGTTCCATCTGGCCCTCGCCGAAGACTGGCGGATGGCCAGGGCAGAGGGTTCCTACCGGATCTCCACCAGGGGCATGCGCCTTGACGAAGTGGGATTCATTCACTGCTCGTGGGAACAGCAGGTGAAGGCGACCTTTGATCGCTTCTACGCCGATGCAGAAGACGTGCTGCTGCTGCGCATCGACCCTGCCCAGCTGACCGCCCCACTGCGGGCTGACGCGGTTCCGACCGGGGAGCTTTTCCCACACCTCTACGGAGCACTGTCCCTGGACGCTGTGATCTCAGCGGATCGCTACGACCAAGAAGCAGCATGAGACCAGCAAGTGGCACTGTGACAGTCCAGGGGTTGCACAACGGCGCAGGGGCTCTATGACGGGTTGGTCGATGGCATCTGATGCATCCCCAGACGCAGACCTCCCAGCAGACGGCGCTGCTTTGGACCGGCAGGGAACTGAAGAGACTGCTGGAGCACTGCTCCTTACGACGATGGGCGTCGACCTCGGCCCTGATGGAGGCCCATGACATCCGGATGTGCCGACGTTCCTCAACTCGCTGACCTGGAATCGGACGCCAGCGACCGAGGACTGCTGCTGCGCATCAGGCTGAATCGGCCGCTCGGGCTCTGGGCCCTGAGGCTCGTGGTGGCATCACGCCAATCGGATGGTCCGCCACGACTGCTCGGGGAACTGAAAGGCTGGGCCTACCCCGCCATCAGCGGATTGCAACTCGACACGATGCGGGTGCTGCCCTCAGCTCCGAGCGGAGTCGGAGACCTGATCTGGGCCGCAACCATGGCCTGGGCTCTGGAGAGCACCCCCTGCCGCCGGGCCAGGCTTCTGGCCATTCGTGACGACGACCGCCAGCACAGACGGCTGGTGCGTTACTTCCGGCAGCGCGGTTTCACACCGGTGCGGGAGGTGGCAGCAGCGCCGGTGGATCTCCCTCTGCGTCTGGTGTGGGGCGGTGCCGGAGTTCTGATGTGTGCGGACTGCTGCTCGGTTCTGACCCTGAGCGAGCAGCGCTGGCGTCAGTCCGCCGCGTGATAGCTGCTCCGCACCAGAGGACCGCTGCTGACCTTGTCAAACCCCAGCTCCCGGGCGACCTCCCCCAGCTCCGCGAATTCCTCGGGCGTCCAGTAGCGGGCCACTGGGATATGGGCCAAGGAGGGTCTCAGGTACTGACCCAGTGTGAGGCGCTGACAGTCGACACGACGCAGATCCTGCATCGCACGGATCACCTCATCCCGGGTCTCGCCGAGTCCGAGCATCAGCCCAGACTTGCTGGGAATCCGCGGCGCAAGCGTCCTGGCCGTCTCCAACAGTCCAAGCGAACGGCGATACGTGGCTCCGCGTCGCACCTCACCCTGCAGACGCTCAACCGTCTCCAGATTGTGGTTGAAGCACACCGGTTCGGCGGCCAGCACCGTGGCAAGCCGCCCTCGCTGCGCCGCCAGGGCCTGCTCCTGATCCGTGACACCCCCCCAGAAATCCGGGGTGAGCACCTCAATGGCCACAAGCGGATTGCGCTGCCGGATCGCGGCCATCGTGGACGTGAACAACCCGGCGCCATGGTCGTCGAGGTCATCGCGGGCCACGGCGGTGAGCACGACGTAACGCAACCCCATCGCCTCCACGGCCTCGGCCACTCGCACGGCCTCGCCGGCATCGACCGGCATCGGCGCCTGCCCCTTCTCGACCTGACAGAAGGCACAGCTGCGGGTGCAGATCGATCCCCCCAGAAGAAAGGTGGCCGTGCCGGATGCGTAGCACTCGCCGCGGTTGGGACAGCGCCCCTCCTCGCAGATCGTGTGCAACCTGTTCTGCTTCACCAGGCCTTGAACCCGCTCCAGGTCAGAAGCATTCCCGATCGGGCGGCGAAGCCATTCGGGAAGCCTTTCGGCAGGGGGAATGGCGCTGTACTTGCTCATGCAGTGAGCTGACCAGCCCTGATTCTGACCGTGTCGGCAGCGGATGGTGGGAGCCGGTGGCCAGGAGGGTGAACCCACCCGGAGCGATGCCACCGGCGAGTTCAATGTCGCCCTGATTTCAGGGAAGTGTGATTTCCGCTACAAAACTCATTGCTGTTGCCGCGTCAGGACACCAGTCGCCGCCGGATTCCTTCCACCGCGCACGAGGTGCGGTTGCGGGTGTTCATCTTGTGGATCACGGATTGAACGTAGTCCCGGGCGGTGGTCTCAGCGATGTGAAGTTCCCGCCCGATCTCTCGGTTCGAACATCCCTCGCAGAGCAGCTGGAGTACAGCGCTTTCTCGAGAGGTCAGCGTCGTCGTCGTCACGGTTCAGTGGTGTGATTGGGAGGGTTCTCACCCTTGGCTCCACTGTCCTCATGGCATTCAGCGCGGACTTGAGGGGCCGGAAAGGATTCCCTGAGAGCTCGCTGAACCAACGACCGGACTCAGGCTCCACGGGATCAGACCAGAGCGATCTGATCGGTTGTGATCTCACCGGCATTCTTCATGGTGCAAAGAAGGCCCCCGTCTCCAAAACCGCGCTCAACTCCATTCTCATTGAAGAACAGGCGTCCCTTCGGCTCGAAGTAGAGAAGATCGAAATTCCGCTGGACGTCATCAGCTTCACTGCTGGATGTACCCAACCACATCCTTCAACTGACGTGATTATTCAGACAACACGACATCCGCAGGGGGGACCAACGGCGAGTCAGATCAGTTGAGAGGTTTCACCGAAACCTGAAAACAAGGATTCCGTCTGACCCCAGACCGTTTCCGCCACCTGCTGACCCATGGCACGGCCTCGGAGATCGCCGTCCTGAATATGAATCCCACCGTACAGACGCGAGCGTCCAGCCTGCGCCGCCGCATCCCAGAGCGTGTTCCAGCTCAGACGGATCGTGTCTCCGTCGTACTCCTCAAAGGACAACTCATCCGTCGACCAGGCACCAATCAGATCCCGCTCTCCATCACCATCCAGATCCTGCACCCCGCGGCTGTGTCCATCAAACAGCACATCTGAACCGGTGTAAGCCTCGAGCACCGTTGCGGCAGCGAATGAAAAGCCGGAATGGCCCGATGTGTATTCAGGGAAGGCAGGCGTGACGAAGGTCACATCCTGATAGGGCTGCCAGTCCTGACCGAGAATGGTCTGCGATCCCTTGTTCGGTCCAGCCCAGGCGATGATCTCCTGATCTTCGAAAAGATGACGGATCGCTGTCTGAGGGCGAACATAATCGTGGGCATATTTGGCATCCCATACGGCGATACCGGTATCAAACAACGCATTGTTCAGGGCGAAGAACATTTTCACGTCATCTGCCAGGCCGTACTCCTCGCGGGCTGAAAGATCATGAGCAAATTCATTCCAGTGCCCCGGAGGTGTGGAACTGAGAGGCCCATCCGCCCAGTACTCAGCGATCGCTTTCTGCTCGGCAGTCAGCGTGGCACTGATGGCGGCGACCTCAGTGAACTGGCGCCTGTAGGCCTCATCGTTGGTGGACGTGAAGCCTGTCGCGTCGGTGTATACCGAAAAATCACCCAGCTGAGGGGGGGCCACCGGACGGAATGCGGCACCATCGCTGATTGCAAAGGGGGTGACATCGCCCCAGTGCGGGGTCAGCGGACTCTGCAGGGTGTAGGTCGAGGGATCATCCGTGGCGATGGGAATCCCGTTCTCATCCACGGCCGTGCCGTTGGGAATTCGCAGCGGAGTCCAGCGGTTGGGATCGAACTCCCCACTTCCCTCCTGATTGATGGAGGCATAGCCCGACGGATCGTCGTATCCGTTGCCTGCATTGGAGCCGTCTTCAGCCCTCGCTGACAGCACCGACTCGGCAACCTGGCGGCCGAAACGCGCCATCGGATGTCGAGCTGAATCGAAGCCAAGCTGCTCCAGCAGGTCATCAAATCGATCGCTGTGGTGGGGAAACACAGTCGATAGAACGGAATGCGCCGCATGACTGATCGCCCGTTCAATCGTCCGCTGAGGAGTCAGGCTGCTGCGTCGCAGATCGGTGTAGGCCCCCTTGGCGATGGGATCAAACGCCGCCCAGGTGTCGTACATCGCAGCGTGGGCCAGATGCAGGGCGCGCGTGATCACGGTTGGCACGGGCTTATCCGCCCGGATCGCCTGCAGAGCCAGCTCGTTCCATCGGGCCACCACCGTCGGCTGTGGGTCGGGGTTGAGGGTCCCGAAGTCAGCACCGTTCAGCGCAACAGCGTCCAACGCGGGAGCGGAAAGTTCAGGCCTGTCCAACGGAGGAACATCCAAGGGAGGAACATCCAAGGGAGGAACGTCCAAGGGAGGGATCTCAAATGCAGGCTCTGGCAGCTCCGGAGGTACCAGGGCCTGGGCCATCTGATCCAGCTCTTCCTGCACCGCGCTCAACGGCTCGGGAATGTCGGGAACCGTGACGATTTCCGGGGCGAATGGATCGATCGGCTCAGGCAGCTCCATCGCAACCAGAGGTGGCTGCGGCTGTGGCAACAGCTCGACAGCCCGGGCCGCCCGTTCATCGTGCCGCTCGAAGCGGATCTCCCGGGAGCTGAGGGAGCGCCGGCGGGGAAGCCAGAAGAGCGGAAACGTCATCGGGAAGGACCTGACCCATCAAGTCTTAAGGCAGTCCTTCAAGGTTCACACCGTCATCTGTCGTGTTTCTCAGTGGGTTCTCAGGCTCCTTTCAGATTGAGGGATTCGGTTCATTCGACCGGTCGACGCCCCTCCAGTGCCCGGCTCAGCGTGACTTCATCGGCGAACTCGAGCTCGCTGCCCATCGGCAACCCGTAGGCAATCCTGCTCACCTGACAGAACGGCTTGATCAGTCGCGCCAGATAAAGACTGGTGGTGTCGCCTTCGACGCTGGGGGTCAGCGCCAGGATCACCTCGCTGACATCCTCCCTGCCGAGACGTTCCACCAGTGATGTCACCTGAAGCAGCTCAGGGCCGATCCCGTCCATCGGCGAGATCAGGCCACCGAGAACGTGATACCTCCCACGGAATTCCCGGGTGCGCTCCATCGCCAGCAGGTCTCTGGAATCCGCCACCACACAGAGAAGACCGTTGGTCCGCTCCGGGTTGCGACAGATCTCGCACTGGGGTTCCGCCGAGAGATGAAAACAGGTCTGGCACTGGCCCACCTGAGTGCGCGCCGCCAGCAGAGCATCAGCGAATTGATGAATCTGCTCCTCCGGCTGATTGAGCAGATGCAGGGCAAGACGCTGGGCTGTGCGGGGGCCGATGCCGGGCAGCCGTTCGAACTGATCGATCAGTCGGGCCAACGGTCGGGTGAAGCCGCTCAGGGGTCTGCCGCCGCATAATCAGACTCTAGGCAGAATGCCCCGATCCGTTCAGGCCACGATGCAGCTGTTCCGATCCCTCACCCGACTGCTGGCCTGTGCAGCCCTGGCGTTCACCCTGGGAGCCTGCGCAGCCGGTCCAACCGCCGGACTGCAGTCGTACCAGAGCCCCGACGGACGCTTCGCCTTCCTCTACCCAACAGGTTGGACCCAGGTGCAGGTGAGCAACGGCCCCAGGGTTGTGTTTCACGACCTCATCCACAGCGACGAGACCGTGAGCCTGATGGTGAACAAAGTGGACGAAAGCAACGACCTCAGCGAGCTGGGCAGCGCGGTGGCGGTGGGAGAGAGGCTGCGCCGTGAGGTGATCGCCACCGCAGGCAGCGGCCGCACAGCCGAGCTGATCGAAGCCGGGGAGCGTGAAACCAACGGGCACACGTTTTATGACCTGGAGTACGCCGTGCACCTGGAGGATCGTGACCGCCACGAGCTGGCAACGGTGGTGGTGGACCGCGGGCGTCTCTACACCCTGGCCACCAGCACCAACGAAGAGCGCTGGCCGAAAGTCAGCGATCTCTGCGGACGGGTGGTGCGCTCCCTGAATCTGCTGGTGTAAGCCCGTTGGCGGGATTCAGAACAGAAATCGAAAGCGGCGGCTGCTCGCCTCGCTGGCCTCGGCACCGCTGGGGTCCCGCGCAGGCCATTCCGTGTCCAGATAGCTGATGCCCCCGCGATAGAACGGCTTGGCCCGCAATCGCTTGGTCTCCAGATCGGTGGTCCCCATCGCGGCGATCAGACCGCCCATCTGCACCGGACCGAGGTCCGTCTGGAGCTGACCGCCCGCGGCGGCGATCAAGGCCGGAAGGCGAATCAGATTCTGAGGTTGCCGCATCCGCTCGAACAGTCCCTTCAACGCGAGTTGCTGGCGCTCAAGCCTGCCGACATCCCCACGCCCATCCTGACGCCAGCGCAGGAACCCCTCCAGATCCCCGCCTCTGAGAATCTGTCGACCCGGCTGGAGATCGATCACCAGACCCTGGCTGCGGTCGACGTAGTAGAGACGCTTCGGCACGTCGACCTCGATGCCGCCGACCATGTCGGAAAGCGTCTCGATCGCATCCAACCGGACCACGATGTGATGACGGATCGGACGGTTCATCAATCGCGTGAGCTCTCGCTCCACCGCCTCCGCACCTCCTCTCGCCAGCAGACCGTTGATCTTCATGGCTCCGAAGCCATCGCTGTCGATGTAGCTGTCACGGGGAATCTGAGTGATCGTCGTGCGACCTCCCAGGACCCTGACGGTGAAGATCACATCGGTGTTGCTGCCGCTCGCATCCCGGCCCAGCACGACAACCTCCTTCGGCCCAAAACCAGCCCAGCTGCCGAAGGGATTTCCCAGCGGCAAAGGCATCGACGCAACGGACTGATCACCGCTCAAGCGGCTGAGCGGCACCGAGAGCAACAACCCTCCAGACAGGCCGATGAAAGCCGCAACCCAGAGGGGTCGACGCGGCTTCGGCGAGGACTGGATCACCATCTCTTTACCATAACCAGAGCTTGGCCTTGTCTTAACCTTTTGTTCTGGATGGTCAGACCAGTGGATCGCTGATCACCATCGCCGCGCAGGGGAGCTGACTGATCAACTTGCTCGTGCGGTCGCTGCCGGGGATCGGCAAGCCGGCCACCCGTCTGCGCTGTGTGCGAAGGATCACGAGGTCATGCTCACGGCTGAGGCGATGGATCGCCACATCGATGCCTGGCCCACGCACGATCACGATGTGAAAGCGCTCTGCCGGGATCCCCTGAGGCCTCCAGCGGATCAGCTGCTCCTCCATCCAGCGCCGGTCCTGCCCACTGAAGCGGGGATCATGCACATGCAGCAACGTGATGCGGGTGCGCTCCTCCAGCGCCGCTGTGTTGATCACCCTCAGGGCCAGCTCGAACTGCTCGCGTGCGCTGGCGGAGAGATCCTTGATGGGTACCAGGATGCGGCTGAGGGCGGTGACGCGCTGACGCCCGAGGTTCACCACCACGACGGGGCAATGGGCGGTGCGGCAGACCCCATCGACGATGTCTCCGAGGAACCAGGCCCGCAGCTGGTCCGCCCGTCCGGCTCCGATCAGCAGCAGGTCCGCCGACTGTTCGAGGGCGGTGCGGCTCATGCCCCCGGCGATGTCCTCGTCGAGTCGCAGCAGGGTTCGGGTTGGAACCTGCAGGGAACTGCCGATCGCCGCTGCGGCAGCCAGTCGACCACGGGCCGCGACGACAGCGCGGTTGAGGCCGCCGCGCACCTCCTCGAGACTGGGATTGACCATGGCGAGAGGCAGCAGTAATCCCTCCCCACCAGCTGATCCACGCAGCAGCCGCGACGCGATGTTGAGCAGTCCCCCTTCATTGCCGGGGTTCGCGATGGGCACCACGATCCGCAACGGTCGCTGCACGACCTCACTGACTCCGTCAGCGGTGGCAGCCTCCTCCCCGAAGCTGGTCGGCACCATGCCTTGCCGATCCTCCGTCAAGCGCGTCACCGACCGCTCCGTGAGGATCGGGCCGAGGGTGGCGGTCACCACCATCACGGCGAGGACGGCATTGAGCACCATCTGATTCAGCAATCCCGCCTGAAAACCGATGAATGCCGTGGCGAGGGTGGCGGCCACCTTGGGCATGGTGAGCGACCACATCATCAGGATCTGCGACCGGCGATAACCGAACAGAGCCCCGCTGATCCAGGAGGCCAGTCCCTTGCCGCCAATCGCTCCCACCAGCATCAGGCCCGTGAACTGATAGTTGGACAGGCTCTCCCCAAGGCTTCCCACATCCAGCAGCAGGCCGAGGTCGATGAAAAAGATCGGGATGAACAGAACACTCCCGATGAAGATCACCTGCTCCTTGACCCGCCCCTCCGGGAGAACCGAATTCACCGCCAGTCCAGCAAGGAAGGCGCCGACGATCTTCTCCACCCCCGCCAGCTCCGCCCCAAGGGACGCCAGGAACAGGGCGACCAGCACGGCCAGAACCATCCTGTTTTCATCGTTGATCCCGCGGATCACAAGCCGTTGTCCCAGCCAGCGGATCCCCAGCACCACCATCAGGGCAAACAAGCCGATCTTCACCAGCAACCAGGTGAGGCCGGCCCCACTGAGATCCCCCTTGCCCAGACCAAGGCCAACCGCCAGTAACAGCAGCGCGACGATGTCGGTGAAGATCGTGCTCCCGACACTCACCACCACCGCCTCATCCTTTTGAGCTCCGTAGCTGCGGACGATCGGATAGCCCAGCGGCGTGTGCGTGGCCATCAACGCCCCGAGCAAGAGGCAGGACACCCCCGCGAAGCCCGCCATCCATCCGATGGAAACCCCAGTGGCCACTCCGATCAGAAGGATCAGCAAGCCGTAGATGAAGGAGCGGCGCTTGACCCGGTTGAACTCCTCCAGGTCGATCTCCAGCCCCATCGTGAACAGCAGATAGACAGCTCCCAGATCAGAGAGCAGCCGCACCGTCTCGCTGTCGGTGTCCACCCACTGCAGAGCATGGGGGCCGATCAGCACGCCCGCCAGCAGCAGACCGACCAGATCAGGCAAGCCGAGGCGTCGGATCAGGGGCGGCACGGCCGCACTGATCGCCACCAACAGAGCGAACACCCCAAGGGGGTGGTGCATTACGTGGCTGACCGAGGCCTCCATCGCCATGGACTGATGGCAGAGCCAGGTAAGTCACGCTCAAGCATGGTCACCGGTCCGACCGCAGGCAACGGGTTCTTCAGGAAGCGCAAGCCCGTTCCCCGGCCTGCACCTGCCACAAGTTCGTGTAAACGCCGCCGAGGGCGAGCAGATCATCGTGGAGGCCCTGCTCGACGATGCGTCCCCGCTCCATCACCACGATGCGATCGGCATGCCGGATCGTGCTCAGGCGATGGGCGATCACAAGGGTCGTGCGATCACGGGTGATCCGTTCCAGAGAACGCTGGATCGCTGCCTCGGTGTCGTTGTCCACCGCTGCTGTGGCTTCATCGAGCACCAGAATCGGAGCATCCTTGAGAATCGCCCTGGCCAGCGCGATGCGTTGACGCTGGCCACCGGACAGACGTTGCCCCCGCTCACCCACCAGGGTCTCGTAGCGATGGGGCAACTCCTCGATGAAGCTCGCCGCCTCGGCCAGTCGGGCCGCACGTTCGATCGCAGCAGGATCGGCCGCATCGCTGCCGTAAGCGATGTTTTCCGCCACCGTTCCATGGAAGAGATAGACGTCCTGGCTGACCAGGGCGATCGCCCGGCGAAGATCCTCGAGACGCAGTGTCTCGATCGGGCGGCTGTCCAGAAGAATGCGACCGCCGGAATGGTCGTAGAGGCGCAGCAGCAGCTTGACCAACGTGCTCTTACCGGAGCCGGTGGAACCGACGATGCCGATCGTGCTGCCTGCGGGCAGCACCAGATTGAAGTCCTGCAGGAGCGGAGGTCGCTCGTCATAGGCGAAGTCCACCGCCTCGAAACGCAGCTCCCCGCGCACCAGCCGCCGGTCCAGAACCATCGGACCGCTCCGGATGCCGATCGGGGTGTCGATCAGGTCCAGCACCCGACGGGTGGAGGCCATGGAACGTTGGTAGTCGTCCAACGTGCGGCCCAGGGTGGTGAGCGGCCAAAGCAGTCGCTGGGTGATGAAAACCAGCACGCTGTAGGTGCCGACCTCCAACTCGCCGGCGACCGCCTTGAAGCCCCCGACCAGCAGGATCGCCAGAAAAGCGAACAGAATCGCGAAACGAATCAGCGGAATGAAGGCGGCTGAAAGACGGATCGCTCTGGCATTGCTCTGTCGGTAGGCCTCACTTTCTCCGCGCAGCCGTTCCAGCTCAAGCGCCTCGGCAGTGAAGCTCTTGATCGTGAGCATGCCGCCGATGTTGTTGGACAGCCGCGCCGCCAGATCACCAGCGCGGGCCCGCACGTCCCGGTAACGGGGCTGCAGGCGCTTCTGAAAGCGCAGCGACCCGACAAGGATCACAGGAATCGGCAGATAGGCGAACACCGCCACACCCGGTGCGATCACCGCCATGCCGATCCCAACCACCAGAACCGTGGTGAGAAGCTGCAGGATCTCGTTGGCACCACGGTCAAGGAACCGCTCCAGCTGGTTGATGTCGTCATTGAGCACCGACAGCAGCCGTCCGCTGCTGTCCTGCTCAAAGAAGGACAATTCCAACCTCTGGAGATGGGCGTAGGCCTCGAGCCGCAGGCTGTGCTGCGTGGTCTGAGCCAGGTTGCGCCAGAGGATTCCGTACAGGTATTCGAACAGCGATTCGGCACTCCAGATCACCATCGTGAGCAGAGCCAGCACGCCGAGTTGGTTCGTAGCGCCGCTGATGCCGAAGCCGGCCAGCAATGACTGCTGGCCCCGCACGACCACATCAACCGCCAGACCGATCAGTGCTGGAGGCGCCAGGTCGAAGAGTTTGTTCAGAAGGGAACAACTGACGGCCGTGATCACCAGCCGTCTCTGGGGCGCCAGATGACCAAGCAAGCGCCTCAGAGGGGGCCTGTCTGCAATCGTCCTGAGGGTTGGATCCGTCACTGTTTCAACATCGTCAGCAGCGGGCCTCTCCTGGATCCAGACCCAGGAGATCGCGCTGGAACTTCAGGACGGTGCCGCCTGGGGCCTCCAGGTCAGTTGCGATAACCGCCGCCGCCACCACCACCGCGGGGGCCACCCGAGCGCTCGCGTGGAGTGGCTTTGCTCACGCGGATCATCCGACCCATCCACTCGACGTCCTGGAGGTCGTCGATCGCTTTCTGCTCGTCTTCGTCATTCACCATCTCAACGAAGGCGAAACCGCGCTTGCGCCCGGTCTCACGGTCGAGAGGGAGGCTGCAGTTCTTGACCTCGCCGTACTCGCTGAACAGGTCAAACAGGTGCTCCTGTTCGGCCTGGAACGAGAGATTGCCGATGTAGATGGTCATGAACGTGGAACCTTTGGATGTGCTCAACCGCGCGAGCCGGCTCCGAAGAGGTCGGAGTTCCGGTGCTCAGGCGTCAGCACTCTGACGTTACAGGGCCCTCGCACGATTCAACACGAAAAAGAGAAGCAAATCGAAAGACCATGACATGGGAGCGATGTTTGCCCCCATTGTCAGAAGACCCTGACAGTGGATCAGCGTATGTCGTCGTTTTCACTTCAAGCCCTGCACTGGACGACTGACGGAGAGTTGATCCCGTGCGATCGACTGGTGCTTCTGAACACCCTGATCAGAGAGAGCCTTCCGGACGTGCAGCTGGAGCTGATCCGTGTGGTGGAGGAACTTGCTCTGGCGGAACGACGCGTGACCCCCCAGGTCAACTCTTGAACGCCTTGATGGCCTCAGCCGTGCAGGTCTGCTTGGCGGCATCGAGTCCTGCCCCCTGATTCACCTGCTGGATGAAGCAATCGCAGGTGGATCCCCCCATACCGTCAGGAGGGGTTTTGCCTGCTTGCTTCATGGCCGCGTCGAATGCTGCAAGACAGAAACGTTTGATCATCGTTTCGTCCTCCTGAGCGGAAGCTGGCAGGGCCACGAGCAGAAGGCCCAGAACAGCTGCTGTCAGCGACGTTGTCATTTGGCCTGAGTGATCTGCAGCTGCTTGTTCATCACTTTCAACCTTTGCAGATTGCTGAAGATATCTTCTGGCATCCCCTTCGGAAGATCGACGAAACTGTGATCTTCAAAGATCTGAATGCGACCGATCATGCGGCCCTGAAGTCCTGTCTCACCGGCGATGGCGCCCACAAGATTGCCCGGTTTGACCCGGTCCCGGTGGCCAACTTCAACCCGGTAACGCTGCATTGACTCCTCCGCAGGCCGGCTCGACCGCTCTCCGCGACGATCACCGTTCTTGCGGTCACGATCACGATCACGCTCGCGACGGCTGTTGTTCTGAATCCACTCGTCATCCCCCTGCTGGCGCAGCAGCGGTTCCGGACCGATCGCCAGATTGAGGGCCGCGTAGGCCAGCTGCTCAGGGGTGATGTCGCGCTCGGTTCCGATGCGCTGGATCAGCTCCTTGAGCAGAGCGGATTCCTCTTCTGAGGGTCGTTCCCTCTGCACGGCATCACTGAGGCGTTGGTGAAGCCGATCCAGACGCCCCTGATTGATCGCCGCATTCCCCGGCACCTCCATGGGCTCGATCGGCTGGCCCGTGGCGCGCTCGAGATTGCTGATGAATCGACGCTCGCGGGGGGTCACGAAAAGCACCGCCTCTCCGGACCGGCCGGCGCGACCGGTTCGGCCGATCCGGTGCACGTAAGCCTCGCTGTCGAAGGGCATGTCGTAGTTGATCACCAGCCCGATGCGATCCACATCCAGGCCGCGGGCCGCCACATCGGTGGCGACCAGGATGTCGATGGATCCACTGCGCAGGCGTTCCACCGTTCGCTCACGCTGGTTCTGAGGTACATCGCCATTGAGCACGGCCACCTGATGTCCGCTGCCGTCAAGCGTCTCGGCGACGGTGAGCGTGATCGCCTTGGTCCTGGCGAAGATGATGACTCCCTGCCCACCCCAGGCATCGAGAACCCGCTGCAGGGCCTCCAGCTTGTGGCTCATCGGCACCGTGATCGAGTGTTGGCGGATCCGACGCCCCTCCTGATCCTTTGTCCGGATCGTCACCTCGGCAGGATCCTTCAGATAACGCTTTGAAAGCCTTCGGATCTCGGGCGGCATCGTGGCCGAGAAGAGCACCACCTGCCGCTGCTCAGGCAACTGCTCGAGAATCCACTCGACATCGTCGATGAAGCCCATGCGCAGCATTTCATCGGCCTCATCCAGCACCAGGCTGCGCAGGCCACTGGTGTCCAGGGTTCCCTGGCGCATGTGGTCCATCACCCGTCCAGGGGTCCCCACCACCACATCAACCCCGCGGCGCAGGGTCTGGATCTGGGAGCGGAAATCCGAGCCGCCGTAGACGGCCAGCACCTTCAGATGGGGATGACCGGCGGCGTAGGCCTTGAACGAGTCGGCCACCTGCATGGCCAGCTCACGGGTCGGAGCCAGCACAAGAGCCTGGGGTCTGGAGCTGCCGGACTCCAGACGCTCCAGCAGGGGCAGTGCGAAGGCAGCGGTCTTGCCGGTGCCGGTCTGAGCCTGACCCACCAGATCGCGGCCGAGCATCAGTTCAGGGAAGGCCGCCCGCTGAATCGGAGAGGGTTCGCTGTAGCCCTTGTCAGTCAGCGTGCGGAGCAGCGCTTCACTGAACCCGAACCCCGCAAATCCGGAAGGATCCTCAGCTGAGGCATCGATTGTGGTGGTGAAAACGTCGTCCGGGCTCTTCGCCGGAAGTTCGGATGCGGAAAGATCCACGGCGCACAGGGTCTCCCCGTGCTGCTGCTGCTGTTCTGTCATGAAAAGTGGCCCTAGCCTGATTGATCTCTGAAATCAGGCTCACAACCTCCCGGTGATCAACGATCACACTCCGGTTGTGTTGCCCACGCTTCAAAGGTTCGTTCTTAACTTATCACCCTGCCGTAATCATCCTGCAGCCGCTCGATGTCGTCCTCACGCAAAACGGCCCCGTGCTGCACTTCAAGAATGATCAGATCACTCTGTCCGCCCCGCGCGCGATGCACCGTGCCGCAGGGGATGGTGAGCATCACACCGATGCTTGCGTCCTGCCACGTCTCACCGCAGAGAAGAGCGCCATCCCCGGCCACCACGGTCCAGCTTTCGCTGCGATGGTGATGACGTTGCAGTGAGAGCTGCCGACCGCTGCGGACCAGCAGACGCTTCACCTTGTACCCGTCTCCGGAGAGGAGGTCTTCGTACCAGCCCCAGGGGCGTTCGACCCGCATTCAGTCCGGAGTGATCAACTCAAGGGTGTCACGCGCACGCGTGATGGCCGTGTAAAGCAGCCGGCTGGCGTGACGGTCCAGGGGATCGGACTGCAGCGAATGCGGCCAAAGCACCGTGACGCAATCCGCCTCACTGCCCTGTGCTCGGTGGATGGTGAGCGCCACCGCCGGCTCCAATCGCTGCAGCCGGGCCGGATGCAGCCGCCTCACCACGACGCTGCCGTCTGCGCCCAGCACACGGAACAGCAGACAGGAGCCCTCTCCAAGCCCGAGCTTGACGCCGAGATCGCCGTTGGCGAGCCCAAGTTCCGGCTGATTGCTGCCGCAGATCACCGGTAGACCGACCGGCCAACTCCAGGGGTCCTGGACGCCGGCCGCTCCCAGCAGGGTGCGATGAACATCCTCAAGGCTCCAGCGCCCCTGGCGTCTGGGACAGAGCACCAGATCGTGCTCGAGCTCCCTGAGCAATGGCTGGGACGCCTCCTCCAGATCGGCCTCCTGCATCATCTCGAGGCCTGATGCCAGCTGAGCCAGACGCTCCAAACGCGAGGGCCAGCTCTTCCGCAGCGCCAACGGCAGTCGCTGCAGAGGTTCCCGTCGATGCAGCACGTTCGCTGCCGGCGGCAATCCATCCAGTTCCTGCGCGAATCCCTCCAGACCGTCCTCGCGAAGCCTGCTGGCCAGCTGAGCAAGGGCGCCGCGATTGCGGTAGACGTGCATTAGTTGCACCGCAGCAGGCCCGAAGCGGTCCCGCACGTCAGGGTCCTGAAGCCGATGCCAGACCGCACCGCTGCCCACCGGCGGCAGTTGCGCCGGATCTCCCACCAGGATCAGGCGGCAGCCGGAGGGAAGAGCCTCCAACAGAGCCTGCATCAACGCCAGATCCAGCATCGACATCTCGTCGATCACGAGGAGATCGAGCTCCAGAGGCCGGCTCCGGTTGCGGCGGAACCCAGCACTGGAAGCCTCGAGCCAACGATGAAGCGTGCTGCATGGGAGATCAGGACATCGGGGGCGAACGGCATCCGCCAGACGGCGCGAGGCCTTTCCGGTGGGCGCGGCCAGGCCGATGCGCAGATCCGGATGGCGGGCCCGCGCCCGTTGCAGCATCTCCACCACGGTGCTGGTCTTGCCGGTGCCGGGTCCACCACTGAGCAGCACCACAGACAGGTGATCCGGTGCCAGCACCGCCTGGCGCTGCTCATGATTCAGGCCCCGCGGCAGATCCGGAACCGCACCGGAGCGGGAGACAGGCACAGGCCTGGAAGCCCGCTCCAACAGCTGATCCACCACCGCCTGCATCGCTGTGAGCCAGCGGCGCCAGCCGATCCGCTCCCCCTCCACCATCAGCGGCGCCGCCTCGCCAGTCAGCCAGCCGCTGGATCGCGCCACTGCCCGGCGCTCCGCCGTCAGCGGCAGTGAAAGCTCGCCTTGCTCAAGAGCCGCCACGAGCTCGGTACTGAGCTGTTCGAGAGCGGCATCCGTCTCGGACGGCGGTCGATGCCGCACCAGCACCGCATGCACTGCTGCGGCGAAACCGGCGGGCCAGTTGCTTCCGGTCACCGTCCCCCCTCCTGCAGCAACCGGTCGAGAGCCAGCACCCGCCTCAGTGGAGCCGGCTCGACGATCCGCCCCGGAGTGGCACGCGAGCCGGGCTGACGGGAACCGGGCATCCCGCGCAGGAAGGCGTAGACGTAACCACCCAGATGACGTTCAGGCAAATAGCCGGGGAGGCGCCAGCGCAGATGGCGATGCAGAGCCACCAGATACAGATGAGCCTGCAGCGGGTAGTGGTGATGGATCATCTGCAGGCCCATGGCCGCATCGGTGTAATGACGCGGACCGCAGCGGTCGTCTGAGCCATCACCGGAGCGTTCGCCGATCCAGTTGCTTTTCCAGTCCAAGACCCACCAGCGCTGGTTGGGATCCACAAACACCAGATCGATCGATCCGGTCAGAAACCCGCGGCTGTTCACCGAGAGGCTCGCCAGCCGTTCGAGATAGCCCTCCCCGAAGCGGGCCTCAGGCTCGGCCTGAAAGGCCTTGACCAGATCAGCCGTGCGCACCTGCTCAACCGGCAGGTCGAATCCGAGTTCGGGGTGTCGCTGCTCCAGGGCGAGCTGATCGAGGCTCAGATCGCCGAGGGGACCACCGAGCGGGGTCTCGACCACCAGGCGGAGACCCTGCTGCACCGCCGGGACCCAGCTGATGTCGAGCCCCGCGCGGCGGAGCTCCGCCTCGACCAGCTCCGGATCCGGTGTGGAGGGCTGATACGACACCTGCTCAAGAATGCGATGCAGGCAGTCCCCGGCAGAGGCACCCCTCGGGAAATCACGGAGCGGGCCATCCTCCGGCCAGTGGTCGTCGACCTCATCCAGGATCTCCTCACCCTCAGGATCGGCATCGCGACCCTGCTCATGACGGGCCGGATCCTCCGACGTGGCCGTCCAGGCGGAGTAGCTGGAGCGGCCCCAGCGGCGGTCGATTCGCTGCGGAACCGCACCGATGCAAAGACGGTCAGTTGGCGCAGGGCTGCGCCAGCGACGGGGTGCCGGATCCGGCGGTTCCAGGCTGGTCAGCTCGATCGCCAGGGCTCGCTCAGCCAGTTCCGCACTGAGGCGCTCATCCGTCAACTGATCGATCGGCTGACCCACGGCATCCGCACCGAACAGCCAGCTCACGAGCGGAGAGCCCTCCTGACGCGTGACCCTGGCCCAGACGAGCACCAACTGGGAGCGTGCACGGGTGAGCGCCACATAGGCCAGGCGTTCCGCCTCAGCCATCGCCGCCGTCTCCTCCTGCTGCGCCAGGTCCAGCCCCCGTCCCCAGCGGGAATCGAGCAGCAACCGCCAGGAACCCTCCCCGCCGTCCCGCCAGAGCGGACCACCCCCGACCCGGGGGCCTTCCCAGAGCGTCGGGCAGATCACCACCGGATATTCCAGCCCCTTGCTGCGGTGCACGGTCACCACGGCGATCGCACTTTCAACGAGATCGCTGTGGGGCTGACGCGGTTCAGGAACGGGATCAGCAGGGTGCAGACGCTCACGCCTCAGCCAGGTCGCGGCACTGGCGATGTCGAGTCCCTGACGGTGCATCACCTCCTGCACCAGCCGGGCCGCCTGCTGCAGATCACCGAGCATCCGGCCGCGATCGGAAAGCTCCGCCATCCGCTCTCCATCCAGAAGGTCCGAAAGGCATCCCAGAAGACCGATCGTCGGCATCTGGACCGCCCATGCACGCAGCCGCAGGGCGAGCTGGTCCAGGCGACCGTCGATGCTCAGATCATCAGGCGGCCATCCCATCAGGGGCGAGCAGGCCAGCAACCGCAGACGCCGCTCATCCCCGGGTTGGGCGAGAGCATCGAGCAGGCGCTGAAGCACCACGGCCGCTTCCGTCTCGAACACATCCCCCTGGCTCACGAGACGGGTCGGCAGGCCTCGGCTCGACAGAGCCCGACGCAACTCCGTGGCCTGACGGTGGGTGCTGACCAGCAGACAGAGCTGCGCAGGCGTCAGGTCGTCCCGTTCCTGCAGGAGCCGCAGCACGGCATCCGCCAGACGCAGTGGCAGCTCCTCGACCAGTGCCGTCTTGGTGAGCGGAGTCTCTCCGCACCAATGAAGCAGCTGCAGCGGGCAACCCCGCGGAGGAGCCTGCGCACTGCCGCGGGGCTCCACCGCAGGCACCGGCAGTTCGGAACGCACCAGTCCAGGGCGCATCAGATCATTCAGGGCACGCATCAGAGTCGGTGTGGTGCGGAAGTTCTCCTGAAGGGCATCAATCCGGTCCGCCTGACGGCGTGCCTGGAGATAGGTGTCCAGGTCGCCGCCTCGGAATCGGTAGATGGCCTGCTTGGGATCACCGACCAGCAACAGCAGATGATTCCCCCGCTCCGCAAAGGTCCGGCGCAGCAAGCGCCACTGCAAGGGATCGGTGTCCTGGAATTCGTCCACCATCACGGCCCGGTAACGACACCGCAACGGCTCCAGCCATGGAGCGTCCTCCTCTCCCGGATCCAGGGCCGCCAGCAGCCCGGGGAACGAGATCACACCGCGGCGCGTCCGCCTCGCGGCAAGCTCCCGGAGCGCGCGGTTCAGAACAAAGCGCCAGACCCGCTCAGGTGGTCCGTCCCAGAGGGCGGCCATCACCTGCTGCAGCTCCGCTGCCGCCAGCGAGGGATCGCTCTCGCCGCAGCGTCTGGCGGTACTGCACCAGCATCCAGGGTGGAAGTAGTCGCGCAGAAGAGATTTCTGAGCGCGAATCGCGGCCATCGACGGAACGCCGTTCTGATCGGCAATCCAGCGATTCAGCACGGCGCAACGATCCGTGCGGGGCTTGCCGCTGTAGGGCTTGGTATCCCTGCAGCCCTGGGCCTTCCACTGAGCGGCACTGCTGCGGAAGCGTGTTTCGAGCGTGTCGCCATCCCGCTGCCAGAGGAGGAGAAAACGCTCCCAGCAGCGCCCCATCCAGAGCTGCAGCTGAGCGGCAAGGGGTTCGTCGGGGTCGAAGTCATCCCGTTCTGCGAGAACGCAGGGATGTGGCTCGCCGTCCAGAACCCGCAGGGCCTGCACCATCGCCTCCGGAGACAGCCCGCTTTGGCGCAGACCAATGAGCTGATCCGCAGGCAACGTCAGCAGCTGGTCACGCCAGATGTCCTGCACCACCTGCTGCAGCAGGTCGGTGGAGTCGGTCTCCAGCTCAGGATCCATGGCAGCCCCGCTGCTGAGGGCCATCCGCCGCAGCGTGCGGCGGCAGAAGCCATGAATCGTGGTGATATCGGCCCGATCGAGCTGTTCCAGCGCAAGAAGCAGGCAGCTGATCCACTGCCTGCGAAGCGTGGTGTCTGCCGCATGCTCCAACCAGTTCTCAAGAACTGGGTCGGCAGCTGGAGGAGCAGCCTCAGTCTCGAGCGCTTCCAGGCCTTCGAGGGCAGCCTGGAAGCGCTGGCCGATGCGTGAACGCAGCTCGTCCGCCGCAGCTTCGGTGTAGGTGACCACCAGCAGCTGCTCCAGCGGATGCTGCGCTTCGGTGATCAGCCGCAGGCAGAGATGGGCGAGCGCAAAGGTCTTGCCGGTTCCGGCGCTGGCCTCGAGCAGGCGCAGCCCTGGGACCAGGGGATAGCTGTTGGCCTCAAACCGCTGAACCATGCCGGGAAGCGACATCAGAAGTCTGATGGCGTTCCCTCACCATTGCTCCTTGCTGATTGACACGATTTAGGTGCTGAGCCACAACAGGCGTGCCGACATCTTTCCAATGGCACGCCAATTGACATCCATCGGGCTGTTCGGACTGGCCATCGCCGGGCTTTACATTTTCGCCCTCGTCAACAGTTTTGATTTCTGAGATTCAGCGCTCAGAGACCGAGGAACATGGCAGGAATGCGATCGAGCCCGTTGTAACCGAGCATCTGGGCCATCACATTCACCAGCATTCCAGCCAGGTGAGCGGCTCCGACGATGGCGAGACCACGCCACAGCTTTTCATAGTTCGCTGGAGGATTGCCGCCGGACCAGGACATTGAAGTTTTCATGTAAAGAAGAGCCTCAGGGACGTGAATCGTAAGTGCGGAACCTGATGCCAGGTTCTTCTGAAGAATACTGTCAGTCCCTTTGGAAACATCACTGCTTGCAAAGTTTTGTTCCATCGCCGCGATCCTGACAAAGTTCATCATCGACATTCCAGCGGCTGATGTGAAGGCGCGCACGTAAGGAACAGTATCCGCTCCGAAGACTTCGGTGTACTCAGGCGAATCCACCAGGCTGTCAATCACAGCTTCAAATCCCTCACGGGCCTGCTGTTCGATGCAGCCCGACACTTCGTTCTGACTGAGCGGCGGACGACCGAGGACATGCTTGAAGGCAAGCTCGATTCCGCGACTCGGCGAAACAGACTCATAAAAACGAGAGCGATAGAAATCACTCTTGACCAGACCTCGCACAAAGTCACGGACGCAGAGACGACCGTCCTTCAGCTGGGCTTCCAGAGCAGAAGCGCGCTCCTGTTCCATCACATGGCAATTGCCGAAGACCTGACGGTAAGCAGCATCAATCACTTGCTCAAAACTGTCTGAATCCGTTCCTGCCAACAACCTGGAGGTGACACGGTGGGGACATTCACTGTGATCACGAGGCCCGAAGGGGAGCGACATTCCGCTGCAGGAACTTCGCAGAAAGTCAGCATTGGTCAAGGCCGACTTGGCACTTTTGGTCTGCGATGCCGCAAAGCTGACCGGTCCCGTCTTGGACTCGGCACCGAAACGGAACTTGGGAGACAAAGAAGCGTTCATCGAATCAGTGATTCAGATCTTTGAAGACCAAGCCACAGAGATGGCGCTCAAAGAACACTCGAGCAGCCGCGGTGGCATTGGCGTTCGCATGAAACTAGTCGCAGATGAACTGGTCTTCCCTTTGGTCAAAAAAAATTCACACCTTCGAAGATTGTTGATGTTTTATTTCCTTAAATTCAGGTTCATGACCCACAACACCCTGGTAGCTCGGTGTTGAACAGCACTGTCCGGCAGCACCTGTCTTGCCAGAACAAGAAGACAGGTTCTCCACCGTGGCCGTGACCGACGTTCTGTTCCTCTGCACCGGCAATTACTTCCGCAGTCGCTTCTCCGAAGCCCTGCTGCGCCATCTCTGCCGGGGCAACCCTGAGCTGACGGTGCGCTCCGCCGGTTTGCAGGTGGATCCCGCCAGCGGGAATGTCGGTCCGATGGCGAAGGAAGCTCTGGAGGCGCTGCGGGAACGGGGTATCGAGCTTGATCCAGGCATTCAGCCGATGCCTCGCCAGGTGGAGGAAAGGGATCTGGAGCAGGCAGATCTGATCATCGCGGTGGATGCCGCTGCTCATCGGCCGATGGTGCGTTCAGGCTTTCCGGCCTGGGAGAACAGGATCCGCTTCTGGGGCGTGAAGGATCTCGGTGAGGAGGCTGCTGGCGACCCGATCGTTCAGCTGGAGCAGCAGGTGAAACAGCTGCACGATGAGCTCTCTCGGTGACCATCCGCTGACTGGGTGTCGAAAGCGGGTCGGAACCGCAGCACGACCAGGAGGTTCTGAATAGGTTTCGTCGGCAGGGCAGACCACTGGCTCGTGAAGCAGTGGATCTGCCTCATGTTCAAGTCCTGCGGGCGCGGAGAATCGGCTCGTAGAGCTGGCGGGATGCGTTCTCAAATCCGGGAGCCTGCAGCAGCAGAGCCGGGTCCGACTCAACACCGAAGCAGAGTTGCATCACCGGTGAATCCCGCTCATCCAGCCAGGTCTGACGGAAGGCGTGTTCACCACTGCCGCACCTGCGCTGCTCCTGCCAGACCATCTGCCAGCCGCTTTTCGGCGGAACGGGCCAGCATTGTGACAAGCCTTCCTGCGCCAGCCGCTGCAGGTCGCTGAGGATCGTCAGAGCCTCCTCCACCGAGAGAGGATCCCAGAGCAGCAACAGTTCCGCACCAGCCTTTGTGCTGCTTCGACCCACCACTCCAGAGCCCATCGGAGGGTCATCGGCTGCGCAGAGCAGCAGATGCTGAAGCCATGCCCGCATCACCCCGCGGGCGCCGGGCCGTCCCACCTGCACCACGACCTGGGTGTCCCCCGCGTACAGAAGCGGGACAGCAGCACCGGCGAGCTGCCGCTGTTCACGACGGCATGGGCCGAAGGGTTCAATCTGAGCAGCCAGTGCTGCCCAGCGATCCAGGAGCTCCTGCTGCTCCAGCGCGGCTCCTGCCGCCGCCGGCAGAACGCCGCGGCCCTCCAGATCGCGACACCAATCGGGACGGTCCCTGCCGAGAAGCTGCAGGTCCAGGGATTCTTCCAGCAGGCCATGACGCTGCAGGGCGTCCAGCTCCAGATCATCCAGATCACGCACCGGCTCGACCCCCTCTCCTGGATGAAGCCGGCGGTGCCGCAACCAGGCCGCCTGCGGCTGAATCATCCAGCGCAGCAGCTCCTCCACCGGCAACGCAGTCGGCTCGGGCGGATCGGGGGGCTCGGGGGGATCCCAGACCAGAGGCAAGGCCAGTCCCTCCGGAGCGGGAGGGCGTGGCTGATCCAGGCAGAGGCGTGCCGCGAGCTGACGGCGATCACAGCTGAGTGGCGCCTCGATCTGGAAATTGGCGCGATCAAGGGGACTGGGAGGCGGCGTCAGCAGCAGTCCTTCCGCCTGCTCCGGGGAGAGCTGGCTCCTCAGCGATCGCAACCACTGGTCAACGGGTGCCGCCGGTGGCAGCTCCTCACCCGTGCGCTCGCTGCGTCCGCACCAGCTGATCAGGAGATGCTGTCGGGCCGACATCAGAGCCTCAAGCAGCACGTAGCGATCCTGATCTCCTCCGCGGGGATCGCCGAGCTGGCGCTGCTGTTCCAGCAGATGAAAGCCCGGTCGGTTGCTCTGACGCGGGAAATCCCGCCCATCCAGACCCATCAGCACGATCACCTTGTGGGGAATGGCCCGCATCGGCTCCAGGGCACTGACCGTGAGGGCGCCGCTGCGATGACCGAAGCGACCGCTGTCGACCGAGAGAGCCTCAGACAACACTTCAAACACCACCGATGCCTCCAGGTCGAGCTCGCAGGTCTCGGCACGTCGGCGCCACTCCTCCAGAGCCGCCAGCCAGCTCTGTCCTTCCCGCTCCCAGGCGCCACCGTTCCCGAAGAGGTCCTTGAGCAGACGTTGCAGCTGCTCCACCCACCCCGCACAGGGCTGCGGACGGCGCAACTGAGCGACCCACCCCCCCAGCCGATCCAGCAGGGACCACCAGCGTGCCAGCCGATCCGGATCCAGATCCTGATGAAACGGTGCAACACCTCCGGGCGCCAGACCTCTCTGATCGGGAAGCACCAGACCGAGCAGCCAGCGATCCAGACACCAGCGAAGGCTGTGGGTTGGATCGCCTCCCCGCTCATCGGCATCGAGGCCCCAACGGAATCCACTGCGCTGCAAGGTGGCTGTGAGCAGAGCGCTCTCCTCAGCCGACAGCCCCTGCTGCCGCTGGACCGCCGGGTTGGCCAGGAGCCGCTCGAGGCCGCTGGCCGTCAGACGTCCGCCGGCCAGCTGCAGCAGATCCAGCATGGCCATCGACAGGCCCGGACTGCTTTGCTGACTGCGATCAGTGAGGCGCCAGGGGAGGTCCACTCCCGTCGCGCCGCGGTCATTGAACACGGATGCCAGCAGCGGTGCGGCCCGGTCGATCTGGGGGGTCATCACCAGCACATCCCTGGGCTCGAGTTCCGGATCCGATGCCAGCCATTGCAGGATGCGATCACGGACAAGCTGCACTTCCCGCCAGGGGCCGGGGGCTGACTGAAACAGCAGCGACTGATCGTTCGGGCTGCGGGTCAGCGTGGTCGCCTGACTCTCGGCATCCGTCGTTTCGGCCTCCGCAAGCTGGGTCTGCAGCTGCTCGAGAAGTGTCGGCGGCCGGTTGCAAGCAGCGGCGATGCTGACGCCATCGGCGAACAGATCCCCCGTGCGCACCTCCCCGAGCTGGGTCTCTCCGGATCCCTCCAGCAACTGCTGAAACTCCGCCCCCATACGGCCCAGGGTGGCCTCCATCCGGGGAGCCTTCTCAAGCCAGGTTCCGTCCGGGGGCTCCAACCAGTCCGCACCCAGCTCGAGACGCCTGCTGCCGCAGCGTTGCCAGAGATCGCGACAGGGGGTGAGCAGGTAGATCTCCACATCCACCCAGCCCGACAGTGCCTGGATCAGCTCCACCTGCACAGGGGCCAGAGCGCTGATGCCGAAAAGGCGGAGACGGCGGGGCAGATCCTCCCGGCGCACCGTTCCCTCCCGCAAGCGCTGCACCGCCTCACGCACCTGCAGACCGAAGGGCTCCCGGGGGAGCACCTCAGCCAAGCGGCGCCAGAGGAGCGGTTGCCAGTCCGCCTGCGCCCTGAGATCCCCGTGGCGCCAGGCCGTGAGGGTGTCCGGTCGATAGAGGGCATAGTCATCGAGGGCATCGGCGATCGAGCGGGCCAGCTGCCAGCGGTCGCGGCTCAGGGTTTCAACGGAGGCTTCCCGTCTCTCCAGCCAGCGCTGCAGAGGAGCCGCCTGAGGCTCCCGGAGCAGTGCCGGCAACTGATCCAAGACGACCCAGACGAGTCGTCCGGCCCGCCAGGGGTCGTCTTCCTCCGCAGGCAGCTGCAGCACCAGACGCACCAGCTGGCGCAACCGGCTGCCCGGGAAGGGGAAACGCACCAGTGAGCTGATGCCGTTGGCGGCAGCGAGCTGTTCCCCCAGCCAGCGGCTGGTGGGCCAGGTGTTGACCATCACCTCGACCGTTTCCATCGGCCCGGGACACTCCTCCTTGAGCTGACGGGCCAGAAGCGCAGCGAGAAACTCCGCGCGGTTGCTGCGATAGAGCGTCAGCAACTGGTGGCATCCCCGGCCAGAACATCCGGAACGCGATGCGGATCATCAGGCCGTGGCAAGAGGCATCCGTCTCCGGATCCCTGCACCTGCACCACGGCATCGGTCTCCGGGCAATAAGCCGAGAGGAGGCCTCCGTAGACCGCACCGGTGTCGACGAGGACGATGCGCGGATGGCGCTCCACCGTTGGCCGTGGAGTGTGGCCGATCACCACCCGCCCGTGGCGGCCGTCATAGGACTCCCAGAAGGGCTCCCGGATCGACAGATCGGGCTGCCCGTCGCTGTTGAAACCGGCATGCGTGGCACTCCAGCCTTCAGCGCTGTATTTCAACGGCAACTGTTGAAGGCGATCGAGCCAGGAGCGGGTGCGTCGCTCCCCGAGCTGGCGGACGGTGTCCTGGCTGAACAGGGCTTCAGCGGAGCCGTCGCCGCTCGACTCCAGCGCATCGATCAGGTCCTGTTCATGATTGCCGCGCAGCCAGGTGGCACGCCCCAGCCTCACCAGGGTCCACACCAGATCCATCGCGGCTTCGATCCCCCCACCTCGATTGATCACATCCCCGCAGAAGACCAGATGATCGTCAGAGGGCAACACCGCCAGCAAGGAGACCAGGGATCGATCGCAGCCGTGAACATCACCGATGACCCAGTGGTGCTGACGCGGGGCTGGCAAAGGATCGACCGGGCAGAGCATTGATTCTGATCACCAACCGCACACCTGTCAGGCTCAGAAGAGCCCGAGGAAGCGACGGCGGGGAGCATCAGGCTCCGGCTTCGTGGGCTGCTCCCGGCGATACCGCGGTTTGGCATCCCCCACGGTGATCAGGGGATCGTTGTTCTTGAACCAGATCCAGTCGCGGATCGGTGGAGTTTCGGTGAGATCACGACGGGTCAGCCCGAGACCGAGCTTGGCTGAAGCCCCGAGCAGGATCTCCACCATGGCGTCGGCGTCAGCGCAGGTGGCGAGAGCACGGTTGGTCTTCTCCGCACCGTCGAGAGCCTTCACCAGCAGGGCGATCCGTTGCGGAACGGGTAAGGAACTGAGATTCATCAGGCGTTGCTGGCCAGAGCGTCAGGGATCTCGGTGGAGGGGGCCTCGAAGCTGCCCACCAGCACATACTCCAGACGCAGCTTCAGAAATGTGATGAAGGTCGAGTCCGTGGAGACCACCGCCGCAGAAGGCTGTGGCAGCTGCGCAGTGAGCGAGGCGAACTCGGGTGCCGCCAGGAAAGCGGGTTGGCGCACGAGCCAGAAATCGACGGATTTATCGGTCTCGGCGTAATTGCGGCGCCGTTCCCTGAGCACCTCCTCAAGGGGCTCCTCCTCGGTGAGGAACCGTTCACTGGCGGCGACGAAGTGGTATTTGCTCATCCGGGAGCTTGTCCGAACAGGGGATCGTGTCGCGGATTCTGAATCAGAGCTTTCATCTCGCGCACCGCCTGTTGCAGTCCGACGGCTACGGAACGGGCCACGATCGTATGGCCGATGTTGAGCTCCTCCATGCCGGCGATCGCAGCAACAGGCTCAACGTTCTGATAGGTGAGGCCGTGACCGGCATTCACCCGCAGCCCGAGCTGACGGGCGATGGTGCAGCCCTCCTGGATGCGGGCCAGCTCGATGGGCTGGCGATTCCAGTCCGCCTCGGCATAGGCCCCGGTGTGCAGTTCCACCCATCGGGCTCCGCAGGTCCGGCAGGCCTCCAGCTGCTCCGCATCAGGATCAACGAACAGGCTCACGGGGATGCCCTCGTCCTGAAGCCGCTCCACCAGCCGCTTCAGATCGGGGGTCTGTCCGACGATGTTCAGCCCCCCTTCCGTGGTCACCTCCTCACGCCGTTCCGGAACGAGCGTGACCATGTCCGGCCGGATGCGCAGGGCGATCGTCTGCATCTCAGCGGTGGCCGCCATCTCGAGGTTCAGCCGGCTGCGCACCGTGTGACGCAGCAACTCCACATCCCTGTCCTGAATGTGCCGACGGTCCTCCCTCAGATGCACGGTGATGCCATCGGCGCCACCCAGTTCCGCGAGCAGAGCCATGGGAACGGGATCCGGCTCCACGGTGCGCCGAGCCTGGCGGATGTTGGCGATGTGATCAATATTGACCCCGAGGCTGGCCATCCGAGCAACACATTGAGGCTGGATCCTATGCAGAGCGGAGGGTCCGATTAAGTTCGCTGACCGTTGCGCTCCGCCAGCCCGTTGCCCGCGGCCTCAGCTCTTCGCGAATCCGTCCTGAAGGTGGGGATCGATCCGTTCTGGGCCCCGCTGGCGATGCTTGTCACGCAGGATCTCGCCCTGCCGCTGCAGTTCCGGGAACGCATCGTGCTCAACCCGGAGCATCTGCCGATGTCAGGCCCGGTGCTGCTGGCGCCGACACACCGCGCCCGCTGGGATGCCCTGATGCTGCCGATGGCCGCTGGACGAAGGGTCACCGGACGGGATTGCCGCTTCATGGTCACGACAACGGAGATGAAGGGGGTGCAGGGCTGGTTCCTCCAGCGACTGGGCTGTTTTCCGGTGGATCAGGGTCGTCCGTCGATGACGACGTTGCGCTTCGCCATCGACCTGCTGGCAGCCGGTCAGCAGCTGGTGGTGTTTCCGGAAGGCCAGATCAAGCGCCAGGATCAACCCATCAAGCTTCACCAGGGTCTGGTGAGGCTCGCCCAGCTGGCCCAGCGCCGCGGCGTCACGGTCCCGGTCATTCCAATCGGACTCGGATACAGCCAGGCGCCACCTCGTCCACTCAGCCGGGCCGCTCTGTGCTTCGGTGCACCCCTGAGCGTGCCCGACACCACCGACCGCGTTGCAAGCCGCCACTTCAACGAACAGCTGGCCGAGCGGATGCATGCGGCTGAACAAGCGGCCCGTGCAGCAGTGGGTCGGCCCTTGCAATCCTTTTAAAGTCCGCCAACTCCGCTTCGCCGCCCCGATGGGTTGTCGTGCACTTTTGACGGCCACCGCCCTGCTGGCAAGCCTTGGGCTGACCGTATCTCCGGTTCTTGCCCAGTCACCTGAGGCCAGCTCCCGCGTTCTGGCGCAGAGTGAAAGCGGCTTCAATCCGAATGCTGTGCGGGCCATGATCACCCGCGGCGACGCCGCAGCATCACGGGGTGATCTCGCCACTGCCAGGAGCGAATACGACAACGCCCGCAAGGCCTCCAAGCAGCTTCTGGGCTTCTACCGCGACCTCAGCGGTGCGTTCCGCGGCCTTGATGCCCGCATTCCACGTGAAATGGACAGCAAGGGCCGTGAAGCTCTCGGACTGCTGGCCGAATCCAACCTGCGCCTGGCGGCCCTGTTCCGGCGTCAGAACCAACCCGAGGTGGCGGTTCCTGTTCTGGTGGAAGTCGTCAAGCTGATGACCCCCTCCCAAAGCCAGGGGCAGAAGGCCTACCAGAGTCTGGTCGAACTTGGATTCGCCACCACGGAGTTCAAGGGAGCCTCCCCCGCAGGCGCCAACTGATCTGTCAGCATCGTCTTCAGGTCTTTCTCCCCCCATGGTTCAGCCGGCCGCCGTCGAAGCAGCCATTCAGCGGGCCATCCCCGATGCTGTGGTGACCGTGGAGGACCTCACTGGGGGTGGTGATCACCTTCAGGTGAGTGTGACCTCATCGGCTTTCTCAGGCCTGTCCAGAATTCGTCAGCACCAGATGGTGTATGGCGCTCTGCAGCAGGAGCTGGCCAGCGAGGCGATTCATGCCCTGGCACTGAACACCACAGTGCCCGCAGACCAACCCACCGACTGACACGCTCTCTCCATGGACGACTCCACCCGCTCCCGCATCGAAACACTGATTGCATCAAGCCCGGTCTTCGTGTTCATGAAGGGCTCAAAACTGATGCCCCAGTGCGGCTTCTCCAACAATGTCGTTCAGATCCTCCACTCCCTCGGGGTGAGTTTCGAGACCTTCGACGTTCTCTCTGATATGGAGATCCGTCAGGGAATCAAAGAATTCTCCAGCTGGCCGACGATTCCTCAGGTGTACGTGAAGGGTGAATTCATGGGTGGTTCGGACATCCTGATCGAGATGTACAACGCCGGTGAGCTGAAGGAAAAACTCGAGGTGGCGCTTGCCAGCTGATCAGTAGCCCTGGGGATGCCGCATGTACAGCGTGCTCACATCCCCGTCGGGTCCGATGAAACTTGAGGGATCCATGATCCAGCGCTCGATCAGCTGCTCCAGACGGTGTTGCTGACGCGAATCCAATGCACCGGTGCGACGCAGGGCATGGAGGTAGCCATCGGCATAGAGACGCAGCTCGGAAGGCCCGTGATAACGATGTGTCAGCTCCTGGCAGGCATCGCACAGGGACTGGAAATGCCGGATGGAATCGGGATCCTCAAGTGCCGTCATCAGAAGAGACCGCTGCCTCTGTTACCAGCGTGCCAGGAATTTCGGCTTAGCGTAAGCGCGCTTACGTCAGACCCGTGACTTCAACACCCCGCGACATCACGGCTGACGCCAGCGATGCCTCTCTGGCATCCATGGCGATGCAGACCTCAGGGACCGGCCAGGAGCCATCCCGAGTCCTCGTGGTGGAGCCGCACCCGACTTTGCGCACCGTGCTGGTGCAGCGCCTGCGCCAGGACGGTCACCTGACAGCAGCGGTCGGCAAGGCGGCCGAGGCTCTCGAGGTCTGCCAGGACCAGTCGCCTGATCTGCTGGTGAGCGCGGAACTGCTGGAGCAGAGCTCAGCGCTGCGGCTGTCAGAACAGCTGCGCTGCCCGGTGATCGTGCTGACGGCCCGCAGTGGGGCCGAACCTGTGGTGGGCCTGCTGGACGACGGAGCCGACGACGTGCTGCGCAAGCCCTTCGGCCTGGAGGAACTCGCCGCTCGTTGCCGCACCCTGTTGAAGCGTGGCCACAGCGGCCTGCAGGAACGTGTCACTGTCGGCCCACTGGAGGTACACCTGCTGCTGCGTCAGGTGACCCTGCGGGACCAGCCCGTGGAGCTGAGCCCCCGGGAATTCGCTCTGCTCTGCGCTCTTCTGATGCCCCCCGGGCTTGTCCGCAGCCGCCAGGAACTGCTGCGCATGGCCTGGCCTCCCTTCAGTGGAGGTCCTCGATCGGTGGACACCCAGGTTCTGACCCTGCGCCGCAAGCTGGAGCAGGCTGGGCTTGGCGAAGGCGGCGGCATCACCACCGTTCGTCAACGCGGATACCGTTTCAGCCTGGATAGCCTTCCGGGAGGTTGATCCAGCCGTTGCTGATGGCGAAAGCAGCCGTTGCCTCCATCAGCACCATCCCTGCCGAGATCACAGCGAGAACCTGATAGGTCCAGGGAGGGGTCAACCGGCCGATGCCAGCCGTCTTCACGGTCGTTCGTTCGCTCAGCAGCTGCAGAAACCGATCGAAACGGTCGATGCGCTGCGGCAGCAACTGATGGCGTAGGTCCGCCGCCTTGAGGTAGTACACCGTTCCCCCCTGACTGGTTCCCACCGGAACCAGAGCCCGGATGTCCTGCCAGCGCATCACCCAACCCCGACGCAACAGCCAGCGGATCCAGGCCGGATAACGAACCCGGATGCCGTCGTCATCGGTTTCCACCTGCTCACTGAGCAACCCGAGCACCAGCACCAGTCCCACCAGCAGCCCCACCACCATCCACAAGCGCAGCTCGGCTGGAGCCAGCAGCGGCAGAGGCAGCACCAGGGCCGCATACAGGCTGAGCAGCGTGAATCGGATCAGTGGAGAGAGTCGGAAGCGTTCCATGGGGCTCAACGATTGTCGGGTGAGCCTGGGAGCGGTTCGATCCCGCCGGGGGGTGAAACGGCCCCCTCGAACAACTCCGCTTCACGGCCCTTCCAGACCTGACCCAATCGCATCAGATCACCATGGGCCTCCTGAATCCGCTCGATGTAGTCCTGAGGATCCGTCTCCCCCTTGGTCTCTTTGAGCTTCTGCAGCCGCAGCATCTGCAGATACCAGGGCTTGCTGAGATCACCCCGCTGCTCGAGGTAACGGGCGAGATCGGCAGCGGAGGGCGAGGAGTCGAACGGCATCACAGGAGCCCGGTGGAAGCCAAGCTAGGCAGCTGGGCGGCTCCGGAGGCCCTGTTCCTTCAAGCCGGCAGCGCCCATGGGTTCAGCCCCAGATCGGCGCCAACACGATGGGCGCAGGCGAAGCCACTGAATGCCACGGCGTTCAGTCCCTGGCCTGGGAAACAGGAATCTCCCACGCAATAGAGGTTCTTCACTCCGGTGCGGTTGAACGGCATCGGCAGCAGACCAGGCAGCTGCATTGCCGGAATCGGGCCGTAACTGCCCTGGAACCGGCCGAGGAACCGACGATGGCTGCGGGGGGTGCCGATCTCCTGATGGGTGATGGCACCGGCCAGTCCTGGAAGGATCGCCTCCAACCGCTGGATCAGCCGCGCTGCATCCGCTTCCTTTTTCTGGCGGTACTCGGATGGCGACAACCCTTTCCAGGCCTCCATCGACGAGGGGGTGAACGTGTGCACGATGTGGTGCCCCTGCGGAGCGAGGTCAGGATCCAGCAGCGAGGGCATCGACACGAAGATCACTCCCTGCTCCTCCTCCATCCGTTCCCAGTCCTCCAGCAGCAGGTGATGGCAATGGCTGCCCGCCGGGATCAGATCAGCCCGAACCCCGAGATGCAGGGACAGGAAGGAGGGGGAGGGCACATAACGCCGACGCCAGACCTGTTCCTTCCGGGGGGTGTGGTGCTCGTCCACCAGGGCCTGACCGGCCCGGGCGGAGCTGTCGGCCGATCCTGAGAAGGTGTCCCAGCGGGTGGCGTTGGAGATCACCCGCTTCGCACGGATGATCTCGCCATTGGCGAGCTTCACACCCACAGCGTCGCCGTTCTCGAGCAGCACCTCGCTCACGCGAGCTTTGTAGCGGATGGCCCCGCCATGGCGCTCCAGACCCGTCACCAGCTTCTCGGCGATCACGCCGACGCCGCCCTTGGGATAGTTGATTCCACCGGCATGGCGATCGGAAAACACCATGCCGGCATTGATCATCGGGGTGCGATCCGCCGGCATCACCGACCAGCAGAAGCATTCGATGTCGATGAACTTCAGCAGCTGTTCGTCCTTGATGTGCTGGCGTGCCACCGCCCCGACGTTGAAGGGCAGCCAGCGGGCCAGGCCGAGACAGGCCAGCGGAGCCTTGAAGAAGACCTTGGTGAGATAAGCCGGGTCCTCCAGCGACAGCAGCGGCATCGCATCGAGGCAGTTGAACACCTGCCAGCAGGCGTCATAGAACTTGCGGATGCCCTCCGCTTCATGCGGAAAACGGCTGGAGAGATCGGCGATGAACTGCTCGTAATCGCGATCCACGGCGATCTGCAGCCCACCGGGCATGTGGTACTCCAGCTGGGCGGGATCCGGGATGGTGTCGCAACGCTCCCCCACATCCGCCAGAGCCCTGGTGAGCAGGTTGGTGTAACCCTTCTCACCGAAGCCGAAGATCATCGAAGCCCCCACATCAAAGGTGTAACCCTTGCGTCGGAAGGCACCACCACTGCCACCGGGGATCAGGTAGCGCTCCAGCACAAGCACCTTCGCCCCCTTAGCCGCCAATTGACTGGCGGTCACCAGACCACCGATGCCGGCGCCGATCACCACGGCATCCCAGTGCTGCTGCTCGCTCATGACACCGCTTCGACCGCCTGACGCTAGGGGGCGGGCTGCTGCTCAGGGTCGCTCCGGTGGATCGGAGGCATCACCGTGAGAATCACCTCAGCCCGCACCGGCCGTCCCAGTTCGTTGCTGCAGCGCGCATCGATGTGGTGGCGGAGCCCGTCCACCGTGGCACTGTCCAGTGGCTCCAGGGGGTTGATGTACACCACCACGAAGGCGGTGCGGCCCAGCTGCTGCACGGTGAAATCCATCATCTGCAGCGAAAGCCCGGAGAGTTCCTGCATCAGCACCTGTCGGGTGCGCTGCAGCACCCCAGGATCGGCCGCCTTACCGGCAGCCTGGCTCAGAGCATCCCGCAGCGCCTGCAGCGGCTCCCTCAGCAGCACCCCACTCACCGCCAGCACCAGCAGCGCATCGGTGATCGGAGCCAGCGGAGCCAGAAGCGTGGTCTGAAGCAACGGCGTCGCCAGCAGTGCCAGACCTGTGGAAGCTGTGATCAGCGCATCGATGCGGGCATTGCGCGCTTCCGTGAGAAGCAGCAGCGAGATGCGACCGGTGCGCCGCCAGTCACGGAAATGCCGCCAGGACAGCAGCCAGCAGAGGCCCGTCACCGCGACGGTGTAAGCGGCCACCGGCTCGAGGGTGAGTGGAGGAATCTCTGCACCCCGCCACCAGTCGATGAGGGTGCCGCAGGAGCTGCTGAGCCCGAAGCCGATCACTCCCAGCAACACCAGAGAGCGGAACAGCACATACAGAGCTTCCTGACCTTCATAGCCATAGGGCCAGGCGCGATCCGGCGGCCGCACCACGTTGCGGCTGATGCGGCTGGCGATCAGCGAGGAGCCCACCAACACCGCCGAATAGAGGCCATCCAGCAGCAGGGCTGAGGATCCGGTGAGCACGTGAGCCACAAAACCGGCCAGGGTCATCACCGCGTTGGCGCCGATGCCGAAGCGCAGGGAGCGCTGTTCGATGCGGCGGGCCAGCGCGTCGTCGCTCATGCCAGGAGGGGATGCAGCAACTGGGACTGAACCCGTTCCAGATCCGCGAGAGCCCGATCCCGGTACGCGCCGTAACGGGCCCGCTTGTCGCGGATCCGTTCCGGCAGATCCGGCAGCAAACCGAAATTGGGGGGCATCGGCTGAAACTTCGCCGTCGGCGCTTCGCTCACGAAGTGGGTGAGTGCACCGCTCATGGTGGTGGGCGGCAGATCGATCGTCTCCAGACCGCGGGCCAGACGGGCGGCATTGGTGCCCGCCAGCCAACCGCCGGCAACGGCGGCGGCATAGCCCTCTGTGCCGGTGATCTGGCCTGCCGCGAGCAACGATGGCCTGCTGCGGAACTGCAGGGTGGGCGTCAGCAGCTGCGGAGATTCCAGAAAGGTGTTGCGGTGCATCACCCCGAAGCGAACGAATTCGGCCTGTTCAAGCCCCGGGATCATCTGCAACACCCGCTTCTGTTCCCCCCACTTGAGGTTGGTCTGGAACCCCACCAGATTCCACAGGCGTCCGTCCTTGTCCTCCTGACGCAGCTGAACCACGCCGTAGGCCCGCTTGGCTCGCCGCACATCCCGATCGTTCACATCGCCCCAGCGGGGATCCCACAACCCGATCGGCTTGAGGGGGCCATAGCGCATCGTGTCTTCACCGCGCCGGGCCAGCTCCTCAATCGGCAGACATCCCTCGAAGAAGGTGGCCTCCTCCTTGTCGAAATCCTTGAGCTCAGCCTGCTCCGCCCCCAGCAGCGCCTCGCGGAAGGCGAGGTACTGCTCCTTGTCCATGGGGCAGTTGATGTAGTCGGCATCGCCCTTGTCGTAGCGACTGGCGCGGAAGGCGACGGTGAGATCGATGCTGTCGCCGTGGACGATCGGGCTGGCGGCATCAAAGAAATGACAGTCGGCGCGGCCGGTGAACGACCTCAGATCCTGCGCCAGCGGTTCACTGGTGAGCGGACCGGTGGCAATCACCGTGATCTCGCCATCGGCTGGGAGTGCCTGCTGCTCCCTCCGTTCGATGGTCACCAGCGGATGCTGATCCAGGGCCTCCGTGAGCGCCGCGCTGTACCGGCCGCGGTCCACCGCAAGAGCCCCTCCGGCTGGAACCGCATGGGCATCGGCTGTGCCGATCACGAGCGAGCCCAGACGCCTGAGCTCTTCCTGAAGCAGGCCTGCGGCACGATCGCTGCTGAGCGCACCGAAGCTGTTGCTGCAGACCAGCTCGGCGAAATCGCTGCTGTGATGGGCCGGTGATCGTCGGATCGGCCGCATTTCGACCAACCGCACAGGCACACCTGCAGCGGCGACCTGCCAGGCCGCTTCAGTGCCGGCCAGACCAGCCCCGAGAACGGTGATCACGGCTGGCTGATCAGACAAGCGGCTGAATTCTTTCAGCCTTCACCCTAAGGATCAGGCGCGGCTGCGCTTGAGCAACAGCTGCAGCTGACCGACGGCGGCACGGCCGATGTTGAAGGCCGCCCAGCCCACGGCGGCGAGAACCGGTGCCACCACCAGGAACAGACGCGCGTCGATGCCCAGCACCTGACCGGTGGTGATCACGCTGAAGGCGGAGTAGCCGACGATCGCGAGGATCAGGACCAGGCCGATGGCGACTCGGACGAAGCTCATGAGTGGGGCTAGATGCCCGGCGATCTTACGGACCGTGAACGGATTGCGGGCGCTCCCGGAAGGAAGCTGATCGATTTCGCAGCAATCAACCCTGAAGCGCGGCATGGCGGCCGGCCAGCTCGGCGTAGCGGCGCGCATGGGCCCGCTGCTCCGCCACAGCCTCATCCGCCAGTTCCCGCTTGGCCTGAGCCGGAATACCCACCACCATCGTGCGGGCCGGAACATCCTTGGTCACCACGGAACCGGCTGCCACCAGGGCACCGGCGCCGACGGTCACACCGTTGAGCACCACAGCACCGATGCCCACCAGACATCCATCCTCGAGGGTGGCACCGTGAATCACAGCCCGATGGCCCACGGTCACCTCCGCTCCAATGACCACGGGTTGACCTGGATCGCCATGCAGCACGGCACCGTCCTGCACATTGCTGTAGGCACCGATGCGGATGACCTCCAGGTCACCGCGTGCGACGGCTGTCGGCCAGAGGCTGCTGCCGGCTGCCATCTCCACATCGCCGATCACCACAGCTGACGCCGCCACCCAGGCCCCTGGGTCGATCCTCGGTGCCGGCCAGGGAGAGGAGACGGTCATGAACGCTCAAGGGACAAGCCCCAGTCTCCCGGTAGCCACGGTGATAATGTCCATTGGTGCCTGAAATGGCATTCCCCAGAGGGCGGGTCGCTAGCTCAGCGGTAGAGCATCCGGCTTTTAACCGGCTGGTCCTGAGTTCGAATCTCAGGCGACCCATGCATTTCCGCATGATCGAGCAGAAGGCCTCCGTCCGCCTGACGGAACGGCGTTTCGCGATCATGTCCCGGATGGAGCCGGCTTGCCCGGGATGATCTGCCCCAACTGATGCGAGATCAATAAGCGTGAATCACCGATGGCGGGCCTGTTGATCGCCATCGATAACGACCCGGAAGCCACTGGCTCGGTTCACGAACGTGCGCTGGGAAAGGTTTTGGGTGATCGTGCCGGTGATGCTGACGACGGTGACGATGAAGGAATGCGTCTCCGGCGGTGATCGCCGGCAGCTGATCCGACCTTGCAGGCCAACGATCCGCTGTTATGACACACGAGCATTTGTACCCATCGCAGGGTCTGCCGGATGGCTTACTTCATCTTCTTTGGACTGACTCTGCTGCTGGCCCTGTTGGGAGGTCTGTTTTCCCGCGTAGCGGCCGAGAAGTACTGGATGTGACCTGATGCCAGACCGGTCGAAGGTTGATCTGGCCGTCATCGGTGCGGGGCTGGCGGGATCTGCCTGTCTGGCAAGGCTGCATCAGCAGGGATTTGAAGGGACAACCGCCGTTGTGGAGGCCGGGCGAGGACCCGGCGGTCGGATGGCCACCCGTCGACGCCGAGAGAACCCCGCCTGGCGACTCGACCATGGCGCTCCCGGGCTGCAGCTGCCGGAGCACCTGCCCGATGGGGTGGAACAGCTGTTGCGGCCATTGCGGGAGCAAGGCACGCTGCGCCGCGAATGGGGATGGATCACAGGACTGGATGCCACCGGCCAGATGGTGGATGCTCCCGAGGAGCACAGCGACAAAGGCGCCTGGCATCGGGGGCAGCCCACGATGGCCCACCTCTGCGAGGGGCTGCTGGATCAGGCAAGTCCAAGCCTCGAGCGCAACTTCGGGTTCCGGGTGCGTTGGCTGCAGCACACCGGCGGCCACTGGCTGCTGATGGACGACACACGACAGACAGCGGTGGAGGCGCGCATCCTGGTGATGAGCGGAACGCTGCTGGCCCACCCCCGTTCTCTTGCGATGCTCGCCTGGCCGGATGTGCCGCTGCGTTCCGCCATCCCGGCCCATCAGGATCCGGATCTGGATCGGGTGCTTCAACAGCTGGCAGGCAGCCGCGCGGCCGTGCGCTGGAACCTGATGCTGGAACTTCCGGGAGAGGATGATCGCAACGCCCCCCTGCCCCGCCAGATCCTGCTGACACCGGAGGCACAACGCCGCTGGCAGGTGGAACGCGTTGTGGTGCATCCGCAGAGCGATGGAGGTCTCGGCGTTGTGGTGCACGGCCTGGATTCCGGCGAGCCGATCACGCCGTCCAGTCAGCCGGCACTGTTGAAACGAGAGGAACACCGGCTGATGGAGCTGCTGCCCGAACTCCTGAAAGCCTTTCCTGCGCTGATGCGTCAGTGGCCTCACGCCAGAAGCCTGGGCGTGATGCGCTGGGGTGCGTCGCAGCCCTTGAACCATCCGCTGCCGACATCGCTGCAGTGGTGCATGGCAAGCAACATTGGATTCTGCGGTGACTGGATTGAAGGAGCCGGATTCGGCCGGGCGGAGGGGGCTCTCCGCAGCGGCGTGGCACTGGCGGAACTCCTGCAGCCGGGAGCCTGATCGCCACTGACACCTACAATGGAAAAGCGCCGGGGAGTGGCGCAGTTTGGTAGCGCGCTTGCTTTGGGAGCAAGATGCCGCAGGTTCGAATCCTGTCTCCCCGAC
>ERZ802822.48-NODE-48-length-84417-cov-15.366457_pt1 | contig 84417 bp, 72 predicted proteins | sample MGYA00345649_ERZ802822 | MGnify/ENA primary metagenome ERZ802822 (study PRJEB30503, sample SAMEA104212359) | marine metagenome | biome: Westerlies Biome; feature: [SRF] surface water layer (ENVO:00010504) within the epipelagic zone...; material: water... | reverse complement strand
AGATACCATCTTCCTCCGGCACATCACTGGGGGTGAAGGGGTCGTGGGTTCGAATCCCGCCGCTCCGACCATATCCAACACAATATATAAAATAGATTTTGTAACCCCGTGGCCACCCTGGTGTCGGGATTTTTTTTTGTGCTGATGTTGCGCCAGCGCGCTGACCAAAGAATGACTGATGGTATTTGTGATGGCTTGCAACCCAGTCGTGCTCTCAATCGCGTTATTTATGATCAGGAGGTTTCGCACTAATCCTGTTGCCCGGTGATGATTGGTGTGTTTGTGGGTGTGATCATCGGCTCCCACCATTTGTCGGCGGGCTTGCGCTTCGATAAGTCAATCATGTCACCAAGGCGCGGAATGATCACATCCAGCCCCCGTTCTGCGCCCAACTGATCAACCATCACAGCCGGTTCAAACCAGTCATGCAGGGCGAGTGTGAACATACCCCAGCCCGTGGGAACCAGTGCCTTGCCACGCAATTCCTCAAATGCCTGGACGGCCTCATCCGGCAGGTTGTGAACCTGGCGCCACCGGGTGTTGTACTGGCCAGCATCCATGAACACCAGATCGAATGGCCCGTAACGCTCACCGATGATCTGGTAGTGGTCAGCATAGCCGGTATCGCCACTGAAATAGACTGAGTTATCAGGGGATTTCACCATCCACGAGGCCCAGAGCGATTTCTGGTTGTGAAATAACCCTATACGCCCGGAAAAATGCTGGGCCGGCATGCAGATGATCTCCAGTCCAGCCAGTTTTGTGCTGTCCCACCAGTCAAGCTCGCTGATACGGCTTTCAGGAATGCCCCACCTGCTGAGATGCGCCGCAACACCAAGTGGGACAAAGAACTTCGTCTCGGTCGCAATGAAATGCTTGATAGTGTCCATGTCCAGATGATCGTAGTGGTCATGCGTGATGATAATGGCATCGACACGGGGCAGAGAGCCAATATCAATCGCTGGCGGCTGATACCTTTTGACGGCCCAGCTGACGGGCGCGGCCGAGGGAGAGAAAGTCGGGTCGACCAGAATCGTCGTATCATCGATGGACATCAGAACGGTCGCATGCCCGAGCCAGGTGAATTTGACGGTACCGGCACTGTTGCCAAAATCGTCGGGAAGTGAACGCACTTCTGGCAGGGGCTGATCGGGCCGCGTCTGATTCTTGTTGCTGAAAAAAGAGAAGCCGCTTTTCAGAAAGGCAGCCGGATCGGACCAGAAGCTCATATTCTCGGACATCTCGTCGAGAACGCCCGGGTCGAGATTGACAAACTGGTCGATGCTGGGGTCATAGTTTGGCGACTGCGTGACCCGCAGATAATTGTCACCTTTGGGCACAGCTCCAAACTGCTCGCACCCTGTCAGTTGCAGGTACCCCGCGATAAGCAACAGCGCAAACCCGCAGACCAGTAGGCGCCGTAACCGTCGCCGGCGTGAATATTTTTTGGATAATCTCATCTATTAATTTCTTTTCATTCACCGAAAACACACAAGGTTTAGCATCTATTTGGCATCAATGGTTTCCACCCCGTCCCAATCTTTGGCATGCCAACCGCTGGCAATCAGTTTGCGGCACCGTTCGACATAGATACCCACCGGCCCATCCTCCGGATTTGTCGCCAAGATAGAATCGAACCCGGCAAGGGCGGCTTCAAATTCCTGTTTCCGATACAGCGTCAGTGACTGGGAAAATTGTTTCAGGCTGGCTTGTTTCTGCGCGCCAGCACCGTCAGATCTGTCGTCAATGATCTCATGGATGGCAACGGGCTGGTCCTTGCCTTTGACCCGCACGAGATCGATCTCCCGACTGCAGAACTGGCTGGCATCCAGCGCCTGATGGGTGTGCTGGGATATCAGAATGCCTGTGCCATAATATTTGGTCAGCCCTTCAAGACGCGATGCCAGATTGACCGCGTCACTGATTACAGACCCTTCCATCCTGTCATGCTCGCCAAGCGTGCCAAGCATCATCTGGCCGGTATTGATCCCGATTCCCACCTTAAAGGCGTGCCGCCCGTCTTCTGCTGCTGTCAGGTTGTAGCGATACAATTCCTGCTGCATCGCAACGGCGGCTGTTACGGCATCATTTGGCGTCTGCTGAAATAGCGCCATCACACCATCGCCCATGAATTTGTCGATATACCCTTCATTGTGGCGAATGATTGGGCCTATGCGCGAAAGATACGCGTTAACAAAATCAAAGTTATGCGCGGGGGTCATGGTCTCTGAAATGGAGGTGAAGGAACGAATGTCTGAAAACAGGATGCTCATCTCGACATCAACCTGGTCACCCAGTTTGACTTCCAGAATGCTTTCCTTGCCAAGATTGCTCAGCAGCTGCGGTGGAACAAACCGCTGATAGGCTTGTGTGACCTGAATTTGCTGCTTTAGCGCCAGAGCCTTCATGTCGTTCAACTGCTGCGCGACAGCAAAACCAAAGGTCACGAACATGGCCAGCACCAGGATTCCGATTGCTGTTGATGCAGCAAACCAGAAAGCCCATGAAAAATCAAAAATCAGATAGGCTGCGGCGGAAATGGGAACTGCCAGAAAGGGCAACACAAACGAAATGGCCAGATATTTGGCGTAAACGCTACCGCGCCACCATTGCAGGAATGACAGCACCGCCGATGCCAGCAGAAGAAAAATAAATGGACCGGCAATATACGGAACCTTGATCAGGCCGGGGCCAGCCCGGTCTGGTGGATAGGTAACAAGATCGACACCGGCCTCATGCGGCCAATGTGTTGTCATGTAAAGGTTCAAAACGACAAGCATGAGATAATACGCGCTGCTGGCCTGAAAAACCTTGTCAATGAGCGGCACGTTTTCCCGCAGCCGTAGTGAGTTGCGAAAGAACTGGATAAGAAGAAAAAACAGCAAAGACAGCATCGCCAGGGTGAAATCGCTGTTCGTATATTTTACCGGCAGCTTCATCACCCAGGCCATGGACAGCGATGTGGCGGCGACAAGCGCGATCTGGAACAGGCTTGCCGACAACCAGAAATAATTGCCGCGTGAAACAGTGAACATCGCCATGTAATAGAGGCCGAATGACAGGGCGATCGCAAAGACCGCGATGTTGGAGGCAAGCCCCAATAGCTGAAGATTGCGGATGTCCTGCCAGGGACCAATGGTCATGCGGTCCAGCCCGTTTACCTTGCTCATAAAACGGTCAAAGGGCTTGTTGCGGAAGTAATTATAGATGGTGGTGATCTCGCCAGCTGGCATGACAACCAAATGATGGCTCAGGATTCGCCCGTTACCCATCCAGGGGTCCCGGCCTTGACGCCAGTAGTTATATTCATCCACGCCGCCACTATGTTCGGCATAGATTTTCTTTTCAGTATTGAAATTATGCTCGATGCCAATTTCATCCATCTGCAGGGTGTTACGCACCCTGAAGCGGACCCAGTAGCCATCTACCAATGATTGATTATTGACCAGGCGCGATGTCCACGTGGCCTCAAGCAAGCGGTCGACAGGGATTGTGTGGTCGACTCCCTCAAGAAACTCCAGATGTTCTGGCGCGATCGTCGAAAGGCCGGTTTGCGGCAATTCGAAAACAGGCGCAGATTGAGGTTCATCCGCAAGGGCGGGGTGTGATGGTGCCAGTGCCAGTGCCAATGCCAGTGCCAGCGCCCGAGCCAGGCACAGCATCACTAATGCGACGCGCCCTGCAGGATAGCCGGGTCCTGCTGGCGGTCCCGTCCATGCTGGCGATCTCACATGAAACATTAACAGCACAATATTCATCACCATATCAGCTTGGAATGTAAATCCCGCCAAAGCGAGGCAAAAGGAACGAAGAACACAAAAAACCGACAAAAGCCCGCTATCTGGTTGATCCGGTATAAAGATGTTGAGGTGTGCCACCATGTATTTCCATCACAGGCGAATATCATTGGGGTGAAGCTCTGGCCGAAGGGTGGTTTTTGGGCGCAGATGTGATAGGGGGCTGTAGCGCATAGTTTGACGATGTATAATATCAGCCGATATGTGATATCAGCCGGGCAGGCACTGACCGGGACCAGCTGCGCCGAAAGGGACATGCCATGACAGATGTTGATGTGGTGATCATCGGTGCAGGCATCGCTGGCCTCAGCGCTGCAGAAACGATTGCTGATGCCGGGTGCACGTTTCGCATTCTTGAGGCGTCGCATCGCATAGGCGGCCGTGCCTATAGCGAGCCATATGCGCGCGGTGGCATGTTCGATCTTGGCTGTTCCTACCTTCACGAAGGCGACACCAACCCGCTGAAACCTGTTGCCGCGGCGTTGGGAATCGAGCTGGGCAACGGTGACAGATTTGCCCGTGAAGAGTGGCGCTTGCTGGCCGACGGCAAGCCACGCGCCGATTCCGATCACACTGAATATTGGGATTTTGCCAATGATGTGGATCACCGCATGCATCTGTTGGGAGATGATATCACCCGCGATACAGATATCGGCGACCTGATGAACTGGGACAGCCCGGTCGCGCCGCTTTATGTGCATCTTATGGCCGGGCTGAACGCCTCGGATGTCACCGAGCAGTCGGCAGTGGATTACATGCGTTCCGGTTTTGGTCGCGATTATCCTGTCCGCGGTGGGCTGGGCAGCCTGATCGCAAAGTGGGGCGCTGATATACCGGTGACACTGAACTGCCGGGTGAGTGCGGTGGATATGACGGGTCGGGACGTTACGGTTACCTCCAATCAAGGCGAACTGCGCGCCAGACGGGTGATCATGACTGTTTCAACAGGCATTCTGGCGGCGGGTGATATCCTGTTCACCCCTGCGCTGCCCGACACTGTCACCACCGCCATTGATCATCTGCCATGCGGAACCCTGAACAAGATCGGGGTTGCATTGTCGCAAGGCGCTGTGCCGCCGGATGCGGACGGATGGCATCTGGCATGGCCGGATCATCACACAGGCGCGTTGCCGGCTGACCAGATTGCCAGTGTTGATATCTATACGGGCGCGCATCCGCAGGCGGTTGTCTTTGCCGGCGCCAGTTTCGGCATTCATCTGGAAAAGGCCGGTGCGGCAGCGATGCGCAGCTATGCAGAAGACAGCCTGATCAGCATCTTTGGAAGTGACATTCGCAATGCCATTGACGGCATGATCACAACGGCGTGGCATAGTGAACCGCTGACCCTCGGATCCTACTCCTATGCAAGGCCGGGCGGTGCTGATGCGCGCAGGGTCTTGCAGCATCCGGTTGATGACAGGCTGTATTTTGCCGGAGAGGCAAGCAGCATCGCGCATTATGGTACGGCACACGGGGCGTTTCTGTCGGGGCAGGATGCGGGACAGCGTGTTGCCGCCGGCATAATTGCGAAATAGACGGGCGTCAGTCTTCAGCCCTGTCATCTGCCACAGCATTGTCGGGATCGTCCTGCGCCGCCCATTCGATTCGCCGCATCGCCACATGTGCAAGACGCGTCACCAGATGCGTGCGGCGTGCCCCGGCAAGTTTGGACACCGGTGCTTGCTGAACGACATGGCAATCAAAGCCGTCTGTGATGATAATGCCGCAAATGTCGGGACCCGGCAGGATGTCGCGCGGGAAATCCTCGGCAACAGCAAAATAGAATCTGTCGGCCCATTCGATATATTCGTGCCACTTCCGGTCACTGGTAAAATCCTGGCGTGACGACTTCACTTCGATGATTGTGATCTCGCGGTTCGGACCAAGCATCATCAGGTCGGCGCGCCGGCCGGTCCTGACCGTAAATTCCCGGATACAGGCCTTGCCATGATCCAGAAACAGCCGCGCCACAGCGGCGGTGATACGCGCCGTCGTCAGGGATGCCCCGTCTGTCATGCTATTTCTGTCATCTGGGTTCTGTCATCCGGGTTCTCAACCAGCTTTACGCTGCGCCGCGCCGATCAGTTCGCGTGTGTAGGGCTCACCCGGGGTGTTCAGGATGTGGATAGCGCTTCCTTCCTCGACCACCTTACCATCCTTCATCACCATAATCCTGTGGCTCATTGAGCCGATCAGCGCAATGTCATGGCTGATGAAGATATAGCTCAGCGAATGCCGTTCCTGAAGTTCGCGCAGCAGCGTGACAAGCTGCTGCTGGACTGTCATGTCCAGTGCCGAGGTTGGCTCGTCAAACAGGATCACTTTTGGCTGCATGATCAGGGCACGTGCAATCGCAATGCGCTGACGCTGGCCGCCTGAAAACTCATGCGGATATCGCTCGGCACTGGCCGGGTCCAGACCAACCTCTTCAAGCACCGCTGCAACATTTTGCTGGCGGGTCTGTACATCGTACATCTGATGGGCTTCCGGCCCTTCGCCAATGATGTCGCCAACTGACAGCCGCGGGGACAGCGACCCGAACGGGTCTTGAAACACGATCTGCACCTGCCGCCGATAGGGTTTCAGGGCGCTGGCGGTCATCGCTTTCACGTGTGCATTCTCAAAAGTCACGTTGCCCTGAAATCCGACAAGGTGCGTGATGGCGCGCGCCAAGGTTGATTTGCCCGACCCGCTTTCACCGACAATGCCCAGGGTTTCACCCGCATGCAGCGCCAGATCAACACCGTCCACCGCGCGCACCCAGTCTGCCGTACGGCGGAATAATCCGCGCCGGATCGGAAAATGCACCCTGATGTCGCTGGCGGTTAACAAAGGTATGCCTGTTGTTTTGGCTGGTGATCGTATGTCGCTTGGCCGTGCAGCGAGCAGCGCGCGCGTGTAAGGCTGGGCCGGTGCGGAAAAGACCTGTTCGGTGGGGCCGGCTTCTACAAGGCGCCCATCCTGCATCACAAGCACGCGGTCAGCTATCTGCCGCACCACGCCAAGATCATGCGTTATGAACAGCATCGCCATGCCTGTTTCGCGCTGCAAATCTGCCAGCAGATCCAGAATCTGCGCTTCAATCGTCACATCCAGCGCGGTTGTCGGCTCGTCGGCAATCAGCAGATCGGGGCTGTTGGCAAGCGCCATGGCGATCATCACGCGTTGGCGCTGACCCCCTGACAGTTCATGCGGATAGGCCTTGATCCGGGTGGTTGGGTCCGGGATGCCGACACGTCCCAACAGTGCAATCGTGCGCTCGAAGATAGCGCTGCTATCCAGCGTCTGATGCAGGTTGAGTGTCTCACCAATCTGTTTTTCAATGGTGTGAAGCGGATTCAGCGAGGTCATCGGCTCTTGAAAGACCATGCCGATATCGTTTCCGCGGATGGAGCGTAACTCATCTTCACTGGCATTGGAAATATCCGCACCCTTCCAGCGGATCTGGCCTGTGTGCCGCGCATTGTCGCCAAGCAGACCGATGCTTGCCAATGCCGAGACAGATTTTCCCGACCCGCTTTCACCAACAAGGGCAACAGTTTCCCCCGCCTGAATATCAAGCGACAGCCCGCGCACCGCCGGTGTGGTGATTCCGTCGCGTATAAACCCGATCTGCAGGTCGGTGAGTGACAGCAGCGCCTCGGTCATGAAAATGTCTTTCGTGGGTCAAAGGCATCACGAATGCCTTCGAAAATGAAGACCAGCAGTGCCAGCAGGATGGCAAAGACAGAGAAAGCCGTCAGGCCCAGCCATGGGGCCTGCAAGTTCTGCTTTGCCTGCAGCGTCAATTCACCCAATGACGGTGCTGATGATGGCAACCCGAAGCCCAGAAAATCGAGTGCGGCGAGTGATCCGATGGCACCGGTGACAATAAAGGGCAGCATCGTCAATGTTGCCACCATGGCGTTTGGCAGCACATGCCGGAACATGATCACCAACGGCGCAACGCCAAGGGCCTTGGCCGCCTGCACATATTCGAAATTGCGCGCGCGAAGAAACTCTGCACGCACAACACCAACAAGGGCGGTCCAGCTGAACAGAGTCATCAAGAACACCAGCAGCCAGAAATCCATCCGCCAGATGGCTGACACAATGATGATAATGTACAGCGACGGGGTGGCGCCCCAGATTTCGATCAGACGCTGGGCAAACAAATCCGTCCGGCCGCCCAGATATCCCTGAATGGCACCCACCAGAATGCCAATCGCCGAAGCCAGCGTGGACACGATGATGGCAAACAGTACGGACAGCCGGAAGCCATAGAGAATCCGCGCTGTCACATCGCGCGCCGTATCATCAGTGCCAAGCCAGTGGTCACCATCAGGCGGCGAGGGCGCTGGCACATCAAGGGTGGCAATCGTCGAGTGATGATAGGGGATCAGCGGCCATAATACCCAGCCAGATTCGATCGGCTGACCAGCAATGATGCCATCACCGGCATCTTCGATCAGAGCCTCTGGCGCATCCCAGCAGTCAACAATGCCGCCGGTAACGATCAGGCATTCAACTTCTATGTCGCTGTAAATGGCCTCGGTACGCAGGTCACCGCCAAATGTCTGTTCCGAATAGAACTGAAAGACCGGCATGTAGTAGCCGTCACGATATTTGATCAGAATCGGCCGGTCATTGGCGATCAGTTCGGCAAAAAGTGACGCCCCGAAGCAGATCAGAAAGATCACCAGTGACCAGAAGGCGCGCCGGTTCTGCCGGAAGTTGCGCCAGCGACGTTGGTTGATCGAGCCTGGTTTTCTGGCGGTGACGTTTGTCATGACAGCCTCGATTCAAAATCGATGCGCGGGTCAATCCAGACATACATCAGATCGGATATCAGCCCGATCACAAGGCCGATCAGGCTGAAGATAAACAGCGTGCCGAACACCACCGGATAGTCACGGGCGACTGCGGCTTCAAAGCCCATGCGGCCAAGCCCGTCCAACGAGAAAATTGTCTCGATAATCAGCGAGCTACCGAAGAATACCGATACGAACACCGCAGGAAATCCGGCGATCACAATCAGCATGGCGTTGCGGAACACATGTCCGTACAGCACCTGCTTTTCCGCCAGCCCCTTGGCACGGGCGGTCAGCACATATTGCTTGCGGATTTCATCAAGGAACGAATTCTTGGTCAAAAGCGTCAGGGTCGCAAAGGCTGAAATGGTCGATGCCAGAACAGGCAGCGCAATATGCCAGAAGTAATCCAGTATCTGGCGTCCCAGGCTCATATCGGCAAAGTCCGGTGACGTCAGCCCGCGCAGCGGAAAAATCTTCACATAAGACCCACCGGCAAACAGCACCAGCAGCAGAATGGCAAACAGAAATCCCGGAATGGCGTAGCCGATGATGATCAGGCTGGATGTCCAGCTGTCAAAAGATGTGCCGTCACGCACCGCTTTGCGAATACCGAGCGGAATCGAGATCAAATAGGCAAGCAGCGTCGTCCACAGGCCAAGTGAAATCGAGACAGGCATCTTTTCAAGGATCAGGTCGGTAACCGAGATGGATCGAAAATAGCTTTCGCCGAAATCAAACCGGGCATAATCCCACAGCATCGTGGCAAACCGTTCGAGCGGCGGCTTGTCAAAACCGAACTGGCGCTCAAGATCGGCGACAAAATCTTCAGGCAATCCCTGACTGCCGACATAACTGCTGGATTCACTTGCCTCGCGAATCTCTCCACCGCCGCCAGCAATGCCCTGAAACACGTCGGTTTCGCGTTCCAACTGGGCGAGGATCTGTTCAACCGGTCCGCCTGGTACAAATTGCACAAGCGCGAAGTTGATCAACATGATCCCGAACAATGTTGGCAGGATCAGGGCCAGTCTGCGCAGAATATATGCCAGCATACGCCAGAAGCCTCGTTTGCGGTCAGAATGCGCCTTCGGCCTTCAGGCGCGCATAGGCGTCCTGATCGAACCACCAGAAATCAAGAACCCCCAGCGCATAAGGTGGCAGGGTATCTGGATACCGGTACATATCATAATACGCGATGTTGTGTGTGTTCCTGAACCATTGTGGCACCCAGAACACTTCGGCGCGCAGCACCCGGTCGAGGGCGCGTGTTGCGTCGTTCAGCGTTTCGCGGTCTTCAGCGGCGATCACGTTTTCAATCAGCCTGTCAGCTGCTTCGCTCTTGTATCCGGCCAGATTGAAGATCGAGATGTCTGCCGTTTCCGACCCGAAATACTGTTTCAGGCCAGCCCCGGACGTAAGTGATGTGCGGAAGTTTCCTGTCACAATGTCAAAGTCGAAATTGCGTTCCCGTTCGGTCGCTTGCGCATTGTCGACCCGAGTATGCACGGCATCAACGCCCAGCTTCCGCAGGTTCTCGACAAATGGATTTATGACCCGGTCAAATGACTGCGAGTCATTCAGGAATTCCAGTTTTAACGTGTCACCAGCTGCATTGCGGCGCATCCCGTCATCACCAACCGGCCAGCCAGCTTCATCCAGCAATGCCGACGCAGCGCGCAGTTTCTTGCGATCAAGTTGGCGCTCGGATGATATGGGCGGTGTTACCGCCGGGCTGTCCAGCACACCTTGCGGCAGAATGTCGGCAAGTGGTGTCAAAAACGCCAGTTCACCCGCCTGCGGCGTGCCGCTGGCTTTCAGGTAACTATTTTCCCAGAAGGATTGCATGCGCGCATAGATGCCATAAAACAGCGTCTTGTTGGACCATTCGAAGTTGAACATCATCCCGATGGCCTTGCGAACGCGAATATCCTGGAAGCGTTCACGCCGCAGATTGAACAGGAAAGATTGCCCGCTGGCCAGCGTGCCATCAGGCGGCGTGTCCTTGACCGCCCATCCTTTTTCAATGGCCGGGAAGTCATAGGCTGTGGCCCAGATTTTTGATGAGGCCTCGCTGCGGAACGTGTAGGTGCCCGCCTTGAAACCTTCAAAGGCGCTGTTGTAATCGGCAAAATACTCTATGCGGATCGTATCAAAATTGTGACGACCCTTGTTGATGGGCAAATCCTTGCCCCAATAATCTGGATTGCGCTTGTAGATGATCTGCTGACCGACGTCGATTGACTCAAGGACATAAGGCCCCGAACCGATCGCCGGTGTCAGCGTCGATTCTTCGAAATCAGCACCGGACGTTTCGTAATAGGCCTTTGAGAAGATTGGAAGGCCGCCAACCGTTTGCGGCAGATCGCGGGTCGGAACACCATCCTTGAAGGTAAATTTAACGCGGTGAGGGCCAAGGGCTTCGGCACTTTCAATCTGCTTTTCAATCACTGCACGGAAGGAGGGAAGGCCTTTGTCGCGCAGGACTTCATACGAAAAGACCACATCCGCGGCTGTCAGAGGGGACCCGTCGGAAAAGCGTGCTTCGGGCCGCATGTTGAAGATCACCTCGCTGCGATCTTCCGGATATTCCAGTGATTCAGCCACCAGCCCATAGACCGAATCCGGTTCATCAGAGCTACCTTCAAGCAGGCTTTCAAAGAAAATTGATGAATATTGCCCGGAACGACCCTTGGTGCTGTAGGGGTGCATCGAGTCAAATGACCCGAAACCCCATAACGAAATCTCGCCGCCCTTTGGCGCATCGGGATTCACATAGTCCAGATGTTGAAAATCAGCGCCGTATTTCAGCTCACCAAAGGTTGAAATGCCGTGGGCGGTGATCACATCGGCGGATGCTGGCAGGCTGGTCGCCACGGCAAGACATATTGCAGTGGTAACAGCCATGCGGCAGGGCAGTGACAGATGTGAACGAGACAGGAATGAACGCATGATAAAAGCCCTTTAACACGAAGAACGCGCCACTGCGCTGTTGGTGCGCACTGGCAATTGGCCCGGATAATGGAACAGTTGATGTTGACCTAGAGGATATAGGCAATCTGGCGGCAATGTGTAGGTCAATGATTGTGCGCAGGTACTACACGCCACACTACAACAATGCCGGGTTTCGTTCTGCCAGAATATCAATGTGAAAGCGCAGAACCAATTCGCCACGATGGTTTACCGCCTCATTACGGCTGCGGATGATGCCCCATTTCCCACTGACTATTTTTTCCTTCTTTTCAATAATCTCATGCGAATAAATCAGCGTATGACCGGGGCGCACCGGTACAAAGACCTGCAAATCCTGAAAGCCCAGACCGGCCCCGTTGCGTCGCCCGTCTTCCACGCCCAGCGCATAGTTTTCCATATAATCGACCATCAGGCGCATCCATGTGGCACAAATGTGCCAGTTGGACGCCACCAGTCCGCGATACCGGCTTTCCAGCGCCGCCTCGGGGTCAGTGTGATAAAATTGCGGTGCATAGCGGGTGCCGAAATCGATGATTTCCTGTTCGCTGAAAGTATAGCTGCCGAACACGTGGAATTCGCCAACAGGGATATCTTCAAACCAGCGTGACCGCAGATAGCGCGCTTCAGTCATGATGTTTGCCCTCCGGTTGAGGCGCCGGCAGTGCGCCGCGCCACCCGCAGAACCGTATTCAGGATCATCACCTTCTTGTCTGCCTGGTTGAGAACCGTCACATCGCAGACCACATCGCCAGCCTGATCATCCTGCGCGGTATCGCCGTCCTGATGATCTGCCACGCAATCAGCAACAGACACAGTGGCCCGCAGGACATCATTTTCAAACACGGGCATCCGCCATTGCAGCCATGGCACATTGTCGTTGCCCAGCATCACAAAGCCGGCATCATCAAGGCAGTCGGACAGCATCCGCATCATCAGCGCACAGACATGCCAGCCGCTGGCGCACAGGCCGCCAAACAAGGACGCGTCAGCCGCCTCGCGGTCGAGGTGATAGGGCTGCGGGTCGAATTTTCGGGCAAAGCTGCGGATCTCGGTCGCATCAATGGTGATGCTGCCGGTCGTGAATGTCATGCCGGCTTCAATATCTTCAAAATAGAGCTTCGTGGACGGTGTCATGGCCTTCGGGCTCACAGATTGTGGCTTTGTCGCGCCTATACAGCATATTGTCCGGCAAGGGGCAATCTTGCGATTGTTCTGCAGAGGTGATTCTCGCGGCCGCTTTTGATCAATGGCCATAGGAAACTTCGTGTTGGACCTGCTGTCTGATGCAGTCATTCCCTGGTGATTTGCCTGCGACTATTTGCCGGTGACGATATGCGGCTGATTAAGCCATGTTGAACCCCGGCCACATTTGGTTCATACCATGACGCCAAAGGAGACCATGTCTATGGAATTGACCGACGAGATTACCATTCCTGCACCGCGCGACGCTGTTTACAAGGCGCTGAACGATGTGGACGTGCTGAAGACCTGCATCCCGGGGTGTGAGGAACTGGACCGCGAGGGCGAAAACGACCTTGTTGCGAAAGTGACACTGAAAGTGGGGCCGGTAAAAGCGCGCTTTGGTGGGCGTGTCACGCTCGACCCAAGCAAGGCCCCTGATGCATTCAGCCTTTCCGGAGAAGGCGATGGTGGCATTGCTGGCTTTGCCAAAGGTGGGGCTGATGTTGAACTGATTGAAGATGGTGACCAGACGATTTTGCGCTATACTGCCAAGGCAGAAACAGGCGGCAAGATCGCCCAGTTGGGTGGCCGCCTGATCCTCAGCACGGCCAAAAAGCTGTCAAAGCAGTTTTTTGGGACGTTTGAGAAAGTTATGAGCGGGGAAGCCGAGGTGGAAAAAGCCTCATGACCCGCATCCGAGACGGTGCCCGCCTGTAACCGAAACAGGCGCTGCCGGGTTTGCCGGCAGGTCCATAGGGGGGAGGTATTGCAAGCGATTGCAATTCCTTGGTTCGGTGGGCACCACCCCGGAACTGTTAACGCCCGGGTCTGGTAAACGCCTCGCCGACAGTGGAGATGGGACTATGGTGCAGCCTCTATCCAAACAGACAATCATCCCGTTCCTGACAGAGATTTTTGAACGCCGCGGAACCGAGGAGTATCTTGGCGAACCGGTAACAATTGGCGCGCATATGCTGCAAGCCGCCCATTTTGCCCAGCAGGACGGGCATGACGACATCGTGATTGCGGCTGCGCTGCTTCACGATGTTGGCCATTTTACAGGTGACTTCATCGGCATGCCGCTGGCCGAAGGCACGGCCTTTATGGAAGATACGACGGACCGCCAGCATGAACGCGCCGGTGCCGCGGTGCTGGACGCATTCTTTCCGGAACTTGTTGTTGATTGCTGCCGCTATCACGTCGCTGCAAAGCGGTATCTGTGTGCGCGTGAACCCGGATATTTTGAAGAATTATCAGCGGCATCAGTGCATTCGCTATCGCTGCAGGGCGGACCGATGAGCGACGATGAAGTGGCTGCGTTCGAATCACATCCCCATTTTGACGCGATTATCGCCGTTCGCCGGTATGATGAGGCGGGCAAGGAGCCGGGCCTCGATGTGCCGGGGTTTGCCAGCTATGTGCCGATTCTCGAACGCCTTGTTGCTGCTGCCTGATTGCTGCCAGATATCCGTCGCAGCAGCCTTCCCGCCTTCATCCCGGCAACCGCATATAGCTTTTATGGATGCTATTTCTGAGGATATAGCGCTGCCAGACGGTCCTCATAAAGAACGCGTACGATATGCCGGCGTACCTTCAATGTTGCGGTCATCTGGCCGTTTTCAGTGCTGAAGGGTTCATCCGCGATAATGAAGCGACGCACACGTTCCAGCTGTGACAAGCGGCTGTTGGCGCGGTCCACCGCTTCTCCCACCATTGTGGCAAGCGCATCGGGTGATGATGCCAGCGTGCGGACCTCTTCGGATGGAACAATCACCGCTGCCAACCATGGCCGTTTGTCACCATCGACCATGGCCTGTTCGATCTCGGGCTCAATCGTCAACAGCGCCTCAACACGGCCGGGCGCAATATTGTCACCGCCTGAATTGACGATGATGTCCTTCTTGCGGCCGGTGATCGAGATAAAGCCTTCTTGGTCAACCTCGCCCAGATCGCCGGTGTGCAGCCAGCCATTCTGGATTACCGCTGCTGTTGCAGCCTCGTCGCGCCAATAGCCCTTCATCAGCAGATCGCCGCGCACCAGAATTTCACCGTCATCGGCGATTTTCATGTCCACACCAGACACCACAGGCCCGACAGTTTCGATCTTGATCCGCCCCGGCCGGTTGGCCGAAATCAGCGGCGAGGCCTCTGTCTGGCCATATCCCTGCAAAAGATTGATGCCGAGTGCCATAAAGAAATTGCCGATCTCGGGATTGAGTGCTGCGCCGCCCGAGATAAAAAATTTCAACTGACCGCCAAGCCGGTCACGTACCTTGTTGCGCACCAGCTTTTCAACAATCAGGTTCAGGATCACTTCATGCGGCAATAATGGTTTGCCCTGCTGGCGTTTGGTGCCAAGACGCACCGCCGCCATGAACAGCTGTTCAGACAACCCACCCTTGTTGCGAACTCCGCGCATGATCCGGTCATGCAACACTTCATAAAGGCGCGGCACAGCCGTCATCAGGGTAGGTGATACCTCGACCAGATTATTGGCGATCTGGTCGGTGCTTTCGCAATACCAGACTTCGGCCCCAATCTGAAAAGGCAGATGCATCCCGGCCGTGTGCTCATAGGAATGAGACAGCGGCAGTAATGACAGAAACCGCTGATTTTCAACGACATTGCCTTCCTGCAGCAATTCGATAGCGGCATCAATATTGGCCTGAATGGACCGGTGGGTCAGCATCACCCCCTTGGGGCGGCCGCCGGTGCCGGACGTATAGATGAAACAGCACACATCATCGGCCGCAAGCGCATCGACCCTCTCATCAAGATCGGCGAGCGGGCTGGCGGCATTGATCGCACTGGACCAGTCAACAAGCTTTGTACGCTTCATCTGCCGTGCCGAGAATTCGGAATCCATCGTAATCAGCGTTTTCAGCGAGGTGGCGCGTTCGGCGGCCAGTGAAACGCGCGTGGCCAGCACCCCGCCCGATGTGATCGCAACTGTGGCACCGGAATGATCAATGATGAAGTGATGATCATCTTCGGTATTGGTTGTGTAGGCCGGTACGACAATGGCCCCGATCGACATGATGGCCAGATCGGCGATTGCCCATTCCGGCCTGTTTTCCGCGGTAACAAGAACGCGGTCTCCGGCGCCTACGCCTGCGTCAACAAGAACGCTGGCAAGCCGCCGTACCTGATCGGCAACAGCGTTCCAGCTGCGCCCGCTCCATTCGCCATCGTGTTTTTCAAATAGCAGGTCGGCATCACCGCCTGCCGCTGCATTCTCAAAGAATGCGGCAGCCAGATTGGCAGTTTCGACATAATGCGTGCCTGCTGGCCAGTTCCCGTCAACCATAAATTCCACCCCACCACTCAGGCGTTGATCCGCCTTTTATACCAAAACTCTAGCGGTTTTTGTGACAAGTGCAAATCATTGAAGCTGCGCGTGCAAGGACAGTTTGATCCGCAGGGTGTTTCGAATTCAGGACAGGGCAATCGGCACGATGCAGCCCACCAGCAATGCTGCCATGCTGATGTTGAAAATACGGCGTGTTCGCGCATTCGTCAGCAGTCTGCCAATCACTGTGCCGAACAGGCTCCATGTGAGGGCGGATAACAGCGTCATGGCGGGAAGCAGGATGACAATCGGTAACAGCTGTGGCAGCAACGTGTCGTCGCTGGATATATAGGCGGTCATGATGCTGGCAAGAAAGGACAGTCCTTTTGGATTGACCAGCTGGAACATCGCGGCAGCCACAAAGGACAGAGGACGTGCATCGGACGCTACTTTCGGGCTGCCCGCGATGGCGATACGCCAGGACAGATAGAGCAGAAAGATAATGCTGAATACCCGCATCACCGTGTGCAGCGACGGCACCGCAGCAAACACGGCCCCCAGCCCAAAACCGGTGGCAATGACCATCACGGTAAAGCCGAAAATGACCCCGCAAATATGGGGCAGGGTGCGCCGAAATCCAAAATTTGCCCCCGATGCTGCCAGCATCAGATTGTTCGGGCCCGGTGTCATTGAAACCACAGCGACGAACAAGGTAAGGCCAGCAAAGGTGGTGAAGTCCATTACAGAATATTTCCGCAAGCAGGAAGTGGCCGACGCATATCGTCATAGTCGGGAATGTGGTAGCGGAAATAGCCCTTCTAGGGAACTGCTTTCAACATGCAGCCGACCATACGCTGCCACAACGCATCACAAATTCTGGCTGCCGCCGGGGCTGACATTCTGTTGGTCAAGACGCGAAACACATCGCTGCCGCTGGGCAGTTTGGACTGGGCAATGGTCAGTTCAGCGGCGGCCAGATCTTTTGTGAATGTGTCCAGCAACAGCCTGATCTGCGCCTCGGCATGCAGGCGTTGGCGGAACGCGCCCAATTGGGCCATGAAAAGGCGCGTGTCAGGTTGTGCAGCTTCAGCACCAGCCAGCGCGCTGCCGGATGTTGCCGTTTCCGATGTTGCCGTTTCCGATGTTGCCGTATCCGGGGTGACTGTATCTGGTGCGGCGTTGCTGACATCTGCTGATGGCTGTACGGCCGATTGAGGGCTGTCTGGCATCAGTTCGACAGACGTCAGGTCGATACCGGGCAGGGACAGGGACATGGCCTGCTGATCGATCGCTGTATCGCTGCCTGCATCAATATCTGCCAACGTATCCGGCGCCGTGTCCACGATGTCTTCTGAGGTATCAGCATCAGCGGTGTCTGCATTGGCAGCGGCAGCATCATCAGCCAGATCATCCGCATCATCAGGGGTCAGCAGCGCCAGAACTGCAGCGTCCAACTCGGCGTCAAGCCGGTCACGATCTGCCCGTAATCTGCTGTTATCGCGTTGCAGGGTGGCGACCTCGGTCTTCAATGCGGCGATGTTTTCCACAACGGCGTTTGCTGCCAAAAGCTGTTTTTCCAGCTTTGCAACCTTGATGGCGATGGCTTCGCGTTCTGCGATAGCAGTCTCGGCATTGGTTGCAGCAGCTTCTGCCAGAACCAACTCGTCAAGCGCATCCTGCAGCTCGGTTTCCGCCTCTTCAAGAAGCTGGTGCAGTTCGTCGTTCTCGCCAATCAGCTCATCATTTTCGTGATTTGCGGCATCAAGATCGCGCGCCAGAGCTTCGTTTGATTGCGTGGTGCCAACAAGCTCCGGATATTTTGCCAGGATCGCCTCATCAGCGCTTTCAAACAGGGCGACGCAGACATCGCTGATCATTTCGGTTGCGGCGATGCGGCCATCATTGTCCATAAGCGTGGTGTCATCGGGGCTGGAAAACTGGTTCAGCAGCCACATCGAATAGCGGTTCAGCAGATCGTCGATGGCGGCATCATCATTGATTGCTTTCCCCTCAAGCTCTGCTGCACGTCTGATCACTGATCCGGAATAGGTGCGGCGCTCTGCCCACAACCTGCCAAGACGCGGGTCGGTGATCGCCTGCATTTCCATGATAGAGGCGAACGCACCGCATATCGCGCCCTGTTCTGCCATCGGCGCATAAGACTGCCAGTCTTCAAGCTGGATAGTGGGTTGCGCACGCGCCGGCATGTTCATGCCACAGATAATGGCACCCGCAAGGACGAACGATGCCAGATACATGCGGTACACGCGGATCATCAAATCTGCTACCGGCAATGCAACCGGCCCTCTCAGAACTAGGCTCCCAGACCCGGGGCTTTCAGGACTAGGTTAGCAAATTACGTTAATTTAACTTTTAACGTCAGACAAATGGGATTGCCACAACCGATAAAATTCAAAGATAGCTATCGCACAAAGCGCAGAGCGTCAGCCGCAGCGCGGATCAAGGCCATCGCCTTGTTCTGCGTTTCTTCATATTCAGCATCGGGATCGCTGTCATACACAATGCCTGCCCCTGCCTGCACATGCATTTTGGAATCAGTCACGATGGCCGTGCGCAGCGCAATGCAGGTATCCAGATCACCTGAGACAGACATATATCCGACAGCCCCTGAATAGATGCCGCGCCGGTCAGGCTCCAGCTCATCGATAATTTGCATGGCGCGGATTTTCGGGGCACCCGAGACGGTGCCAGCAGGAAATCCGGCGATCATCGCGTCAATCGAATCCTGATCCTGTCTGATTGTGCCTTCCACCTGCGAGGCGATGTGCATGACGTGGCTGTAATACTCCACCTCATAATTCGACTTCACCTTGACGCTGCCCGGCCGCGAAACGCGCCCCACATCATTGCGGCCCAGATCAAGCAGCATCAGATGTTCGGCGCGTTCCTTGACATCGCGCATCATGTCTTCGGCATTGGCCGCATCTTCCTCGGCATCTTTTCCGCGCTTGCGCGTGCCGGCAATCGGCCGGATGGTCACGACATCATCGCGCAATCGCACCAGGATTTCCGGGCTTGAACCGACAATCGACAACCCCCCGAAATCAAAAAAGAACAGGAAAGGTGAAGGGTTCAGGCGTCGCAGGCTGCGATACAGATTGAATGCTGGCAGATGAAATGGCACCGAAAACCGTTGTGAGAGGACAACCTGGAAAATCTCACCAGCCCGGATGTAGTCACGCGCCTTTGCCACAATCGAGGTGAAATCCGATTTGGTCATATTTGACTGTGGTGCCGGCAGGACGGCGTCATCCCCGCCAGCCTCGGTCGGCGGGGTCGGGGCTTCAAGTGCCAGCATGGCGTTGCTGAGCCTGCTTTGCGCCACATTCCACGCACCAGCTGCATCATCCCAGTCTGCAGGTCTGATCTGGGTGACCAGCGTTATGCTGTCACGCAGCCGGTCAAAAATCGCAATCAGCGACGGGCGCAGCAACATCGAGTCAGGCGTATCGATAACGGTTTCAGTACTGTCGGGTATGGTTTCGATCTGCCGGATCATGTCATACCCGAAATAACCGAACAGGCCGGCCGCCATAGGGGGAAGGCCGCCGGTATCCTGCATCGCGGATTCCGCCATCAAAGCGCGCAGCGATTCGATCGGGTTGTCATCAACCACATCGAAGTCGTCACTTTTTGCTGGATCGCGATTGATCTCGGCAAGTTGCCCGCGGCACCGCCAGATCAGATCAGGCGCCAGGCCGATCACTGAAAAGCGGCCACGAACTTCGCCGCCCTCAACAGATTCAAGCAGAAAGCTGTTTGGCGTGCCGGCGGCCAGTTTCAGATAGGCGGATACAGGTGTCTGCGTATCGGCGATCAGTTCGCGCGAAATCAGCTGGGGTGCGCCAGTCTCGAATATCTTGGCAAAGGCGCTGAACGCCTTCGACCCGCCGTTCATTGGTTCTGGTTGCCGACAAGAAGCTGTTGCACACCACCAAGACGAATCTGAAGATCATGGGACTGGGAAAGGTCGCGCGCCAGCGTGTTCAGCACATCCAGCTGTATAGAATTGGCCGAAAAGGCCGCTACAAGTCTGCTTGTCGTTGCCAGCTCTTCCTCACCGGCTTCGATAATGGAATTCGTGCGCAGCGCAATGGCTTCACGCCCAGTTTCGACAACGGTATTGGTGCCGGGCTGCTGTCCAAACGCCGCATTGGCAATCAGGCGTGCTGCCTCATGGTCCAACCCGTTGCCGTTGCGGCGGAAATCGGCACTCGGCTCGACGGCGGCAAAGCTGGCATCATCATCTGCCAATGCCTGTGCCTTTTCCCGCGCAATCCTGATCGCCTCGACAAGCTGCCAGTCGCCAGTCGCACGGATCTTCACCTCATCAAGGCTGCGTTCGCGCGGGTCGGTTTCATCAGTAACCTCAACAACAAAAAACATGTCATCGACGCCTTCCTGAATGACACTCGGCTGGTCCAGACCGGCGTTCCAGATGACATCAATAACCAGCGTATCGCTTGCAATATCAGCCGCATCTCCATTGATCGGGACGCCATCAATATCGCGGCCACGCTGATCGATGTTGGTCAGCGTCACGATCTGCCCGCCAACTGCCCGGATGGCTTCATCCAGCGTTGAGCCCGATGCAAGCGCATCTTCCAGTGTGTTGGCGCTGTCATAAATGCTGTCTGTGGCAGCTTCCAGCTTCAGGGCAGCGGTGATCTCGGCGCGCACATCATCAAGAGACGCATCTTCGCCCGGTACAATCTCGTCAACAGCAAGAACATGAAATCCGAAGGCTGATTCAACCGGCCCGATAAATTCACCACTGGCAATGCCGAAAGCAGCAGTGGCAACAGCATCATCCAGATCAGCTTTTTCCAGCAGGCCAAGCGCGACATCAGCCACTGACCAGCCCAGCATATCGGCAGCCACATCATTGAAATCTTCGCCGTCATCAACACGTGTGAATGCGGTTGTTGCGTCTTCGACATTGTCAAAAACCATCTGACGCAGATTGCGCTGCTCCGGTGTTGTGAATTCATCGCGGCGGTCCTCAAAGGCGGCCACCAGCGTGTCTTCATCAATGGTAATGTCATCGGCAAACAGGGCGGGCGAGATATAGCCGACACGGGCGCTGCGCAGGGCCGGCGCCTCATAGCGCGACTTCACGGTATCGAACCAGGCTGAAAGGGTGGCATCATCCGGGGCCGGAACAGCAGCGGCATCAACAGGCACGCTGATCAGCTGTGCGGTGCGGCGTTCAAGATCGAAGGCCGACAGCGTGCGCGCAACAATCTCGGGTTGACGCACACCGGCGCCAACCGACTGGACAATCTGTTCGCGGCGCAACTGCGTGTCGATCCGCGTCAGATATTCCGCCTCGCTGATGCCGGCATTGGCCAGAGCAGACAAAAACCGTGATTGCGAAAAGTCACCCAGCTCATCCCGAAAGGCCTGTTCGCTCGCCACTGCATCGCGTTGCATGTCGCGGGTTACGGTCAGGCCCAGATCGGCGGCCTCTGCGCGAAACACAACATCGCGTGCCAGAATGCCTGCCAGTTCAGCCAACAGACCCGCCTGAATGGCCTCGCCAGTGCTGGCATTCGGCATGTAGCTGCGCCGCGTGCGGTCAAACTCCACAGCAACCTCGCCCGGTGACAGGCTTTCATCGCCGGCGGAAATGGCCTTGTCTGACCCGCCGATCAGGCCAGTGGTGACATCACCAACGCCCCACAGCGCGAAACCTGCCGCGAGGAAGACAAGAAAGACCTTCATAATTGGCGACTTGGCGCCACCGCGCATTGCCTGGAGCATGACCCGTACCTGCGTTTATATCTGTATCAGTGATGCTGATTGCAGATGACGATATGGGTCACCTATACTCAGCACCTGTGGATGCACTTGTACCGGCAGTTATGGCGGGGGGCAATTGTCAATTTTGACCAGTCCAGCTTTGAATGGACCAACTTTGACTGCCTCGGGGGGCTGCGTTATGAACGCACGGCGCATAACGCTGGAAATCTGCGAGCCATATAGGCCGGGTCACAAGGCTGTCTGGATTTACCGCGAGGGGAGTTGATCGTGATTGTTGCCGCCAACTGGAAGATGAATCCGTCAATCGAAGACGCCGGCGCACTGGCCGCAGCCTATGCAGGCACGGCCTTTGATGGTGTTACGCGCATCCTGTTCCCGCCGCATCCGTATCTGGTGCATATGGCGATGCGGCTTGGCCAAAGCGGCATTCGCCTTGGTGGACAGGATTGTCATAGCGCGGCATCGGGCGCGCATACCGGTGACGTTGCGGCGCATATGCTGGTGGCGTGCGGCGCTGATATTGTGTTACTCGGTCATTCCGAGCGGCGCACCGATCATGGTGAAAGTGACGCGCTGGTGCGCGCCAAGGCCGGGGCGGCACTGGCCGAAAATCTGTCGGTGATGATCTGTGTCGGTGAAACGCTGGTGCAGCGTGACGCCGGACAGGCTGAGGATGTCGTGGGTGCGCAGCTGGCCGGGTCTGTGCCAGAGGATGTTGATGCTGCGCAGCTGATGATTGCCTATGAGCCGGTCTGGGCAATTGGCACCGGCAAGGTGGCCAGCGAAGCGGATATCGGCGCAATGCATGCCCATATTCACACCCAGCTTGCCCAGCGCGGCCTTGGTGATGTGCCGATTCTCTACGGTGGTTCGGTAAAACCGGGTAATGCTGGTGCCATCTTTGCGGTGGCATATGTTGATGGTGCGCTGGTCGGCGGTGCCAGTTTGGTTGCCGATGACTTCGCTGCAATTTGCGACGCGGCGCAGGCCACCATCTGATATCCGCAATGGCAATGCGGCCATCGCCCCGTAAAGCGCTTGAATTCAGGCCGGACACACCATATAACTGCGCGATTGCAAACGAGCAGGTTTTTTGACCGATGGAAACTCTGGTTCTTACCGTCCACATTCTGATTGCGCTGGCCTTGATCGGTGTTGTGCTTTTGCAGCGTTCCGAAGGCGGCGGACTTGGTATTGGCGGCGGCGGTGGCGGCGGTGCTGGCGGCGGGTTTATGACAGCGCGCGGAACGGCCAATCTTCTGACCCGGGTGACAGCCATCCTTGCAGCCTGTTTCTTTGCAACATCGCTTGTGCTGGCGATCATGGCAGGTGCTGGCCGCGAAAGCGTGTCGATCATTGATGAAGTGATCAATGAAACACCAGCCCCATCCAGCGGACCGGCGGTACCCAGCGACTGAAATCAGGGTTGAATGCTGCGTGTCTGCGCCATTTACCGATGGCAGAATTGTCAAGCCGGAAAATTTAAATTATCCACCATATGATGTTATTTTGGGCCTTACCAAACGCCCCATCTTGGGGTAATACCGTGGTCCATGCCTCGTTATATATTCATCACTGGCGGCGTGGTTTCTTCACTTGGTAAGGGACTTGGTGCAGCTGCTCTTGCAGCGCTGCTGCAGGCGCGCGGGTACAAGGTGCGCCTTCGCAAGCTGGACCCTTATCTGAACGTCGATCCCGGCACCATGTCACCGACCCAGCATGGCGAGGTGTTTGTAACCGATGACGGGGCCGAGACCGACCTCGACCTTGGTCATTATGAACGCTTCACCGGTGTGCATGCGCGCAAATCGGACAATGTCACCACGGGCAGGATTTATTCCGACGTGCTGGCGCGCGAGCGGCGCGGCGATTATCTGGGCGCAACGATTCAGGTCATTCCGCATGTCACCGACGCGATCAAGACCTTCGTCAAATCCAACCATGAGGATGAAGATTTCATCCTGTGTGAAATTGGCGGCACGGTGGGCGATATAGAATCGCTGCCCTTCCTTGAAGCCATTCGTCAGCTGGGTAATGAGCTGGGGCGTGAGCAGACATGCTTCTTGCATGTGACGCTGCTGCCTTACATCGCTGCTGCTGGTGAGCTGAAAACCAAGCCGACGCAGCATTCGGTCAAGGAACTGCAGTCGGTCGGTATCCAGCCTGACATCCTGCTGTGCCGAACCGAACATCCGCTGCCCCTTGAACAACGCGGCAAGATTGGCCTGTTCTGCAATATCAGGGAATCGGCGGTGATCCTCGGCATGGATGTGAACAACATCTATGAGGTGCCGCTGTCCTATCACGAACAGGGGCTGGACCGTGAGGTCATGCGTCACTTTGGTCTGCCTGACGAGACACCCGACCTGTCGGCATGGCAGCAGATATGCAGCAGCATCGCCAGTCCGGAAAGTGAAGTGACAATTGCCATCGTCGGCAAATACACATCGCTTCAGGATTCTTACAAATCGCTTGGCGAGGCACTGTTCCATGCTGGCATCGCCAATCGCAGCAAGGTCAATATCGAATGGATTGATTCCGAATTGTTCGAGGCCGAGGATGCGGCGATCGAGGCCCTGCATCATGTCAGCGGCATTTTGGTGCCTGGCGGGTTTGGTGAACGTGGCTCGGAAGGCAAGATCAGGGCGATCCAGTTCGCGCGCGAACACGCAATCCCCTATTTCGGCATTTGTTTCGGTATGCAGATGGCGGTGCTGGAAACGGCGCGGAATATCGCCGGCATGACCGGGGCCGGGTCGAGTGAGTTTGGCGAGCCGGACATATCGCTTGTGGGCCTGATGACGGAATGGACATCGGGCAATGCCAAACAGCAGCGCAGCGCCGAAGATGATCTTGGCGGCACGATGCGACTGGGCGCCTATCCGTGCCTGCTGGAACAGGGTACGCTGGCGCATGACTTGTACGGGGCCGCAGAGGTTTCCGAACGTCACCGGCATCGCTATGAGGTGAATATCGCCTATCGTGACCAGCTTGAGGCCGCCGGGATGAAGCTGTCGGGCCTGTCACCTGACGGCACATTGCCGGAAATTGTTGAACGTCCGGATCACCCGTTCTTTGTGGCTGTGCAGTTTCATCCCGAATTGAAATCAAAGCCCTTTGACCCGCACCCGCTATTCACCGGATTTGTTGCGGCATCAATGGAAAAATCGAGACTCGTCTGATGTGTGAAAAGGGCCTGACATCATGAAACAGGTGCAAATCGGAAAACTGGCTTGCGGGTCTGATCAGCCGCTGATGCTGATTGCTGGTCCCTGTCAGGTGGAAGGGCGCGATCATGCGCTGATCTGTGCCGAACGGCTCGCCGCCATGGCGCGCGAAGCCGGCATGGGATTTGTCTATAAATCCTCGTTCGACAAGGCCAACCGTACATCGGCGAATGCGGCCCGCGGTGTGGGCATGGATGAAGGTCTGAAAATCCTGTCCGACGTGGCTGATGCCATCGGATGTCCGGTGCTGAGTGATGTTCATCTGCCCGACCAATGTGCGCCAGCGGCCGAAGTGCTGGATGTTCTGCAGATACCGGCGTTCTTGTGCCGACAAACTGATCTGCTCGTTGCCGCTGCCGAAACCGGTGCCATCGTCAATATCAAGAAAGGCCAGTTTCTGGCCCCGTGGGATATGACGCATGTCGCGGCAAAAGTGGCAGGAGCGGGCAATCACAAGATTCTGCTGACCGAGCGCGGGACAAGTTTTGGCTATAACACGCTGGTGTCTGACATGCGCGGCCTGCCGCAGCTGGCTGATATCGGTTATCCGGTCATTTTCGATGCCACACATTCGGTACAGCAGCCGGGCGGGCTAGGCGGGCGTTCAGGGGGGCAACGCGAATTTGTGCCGGTGCTGGCGCGGGCCGCCGTTGCCGTTGGTGTGAACGGGCTGTTTATGGAAAGCCATGAGGATCCCGATAACGCGCCGTCCGATGGCCCCAACATGGTGCCGCTCGATGCGATGCCGGCAATTCTGGCGCAGCTGCAACGCCTTGACGCCGCGCGCCGCGAGGCATAAACCGCAGCGGATCAGACCGATTGCGCAGACGCGGCTTTTCGGCCCACATGCGTCGGGACCACTCGCGCAGGCAACAGGTGCAAGTAAAGGGGCTGATAATCTGTGCAGATCATGCAAATGGCGGCCATGCCATCAGGACTATTTTGAACAGGCATCATGCCTGGCAACGCTTTCAGCAGGGGAACATCATGACGGCTATTGAAGACATCCAGGCTCGCGAAATTCTGGACTCGCGCGGCAATCCGACGGTTGAAGTTGATGTGCTGCTTGAAGACGGCGGATTTGGCCGTGCTGCCGTGCCTTCGGGGGCGTCCACCGGTGCCTTTGAGGCGGTTGAGCTGCGCGATGGTGACAAGGAACGCTACGGCGGCAAAGGTGTGCTTCAGGCGATCGATGCAGTGAATTTTGAAATTTTTGATGCGCTTGCCGGTGCCGATTCAATGGACCAGGCGGGCATCGATCAGGCGATGATCGATCTTGACGGAACACCCAACAAGGCGCGTCTCGGGGCAAACGCCATTCTTGGTGTGTCGATGGCAGTGGCGCGTGCAGCGGCTGATTCTGTCGGCATGCCATTATGGCGCTATCTTGGCGGGGTTCACGCGCATCTTCTGCCCACACCGATGATGAACATCATGAATGGCGGGGCGCATGCCAACAATGCGCTGGATGTGCAGGAATTCATGGTGATGCCGGTTGGTGCTGACAGCTTTCATGACGGGCTGCGGATGGGTGCGGAAATTTTCCATGCGCTGAAATCGCTCCTTTCGGCGGCGGGTCATTCCACCGCAGTGGGTGATGAGGGCGGATTTGCGCCGGCCATAAACTCCACCGGCGAGGCGATTGACTTCATCACCCGCGCAATCGAGACCGCTGGCTATTCTGCCGGGGATGAGGTGTTGCTTGCGCTGGATGCCGCAGCCACTGAATTTCACAAAGATGGTGCCTATCACCTGAAGGGTGAGGGGCGCAGCCTATCATCTGACGAGATGGTTGATATGTGGGCGGCGCTGTGTCGTGAGCATCCCATCGTATCGCTTGAAGATCCGATGGATGAGGAAGACTGGCATGGATGGGCGCGTCTGACAGCCGAGCTGGGCGAAACCACACAGATTGTCGGCGATGACCTGTTTGTTACCAATCCTGAACGCCTGGCCCGCGGTATCACCGATGGTTCGGCCAATGCGATTCTTGTCAAGGTTAACCAGATCGGCACCCTGTCCGAAACGCTGCAGGCTGTTGAAATGGCGCAGAAGGCCGGTTTTGGCGTTGTGATCTCGCACCGTAGCGGCGAAACCGAAGACAGTTTCATCGCTGATCTGTCGGTCGCCACGAATGCCGGTCAGATCAAGACCGGGTCTTTGTCCCGCTCGGACAGGCTTGCCAAATATAACCAGCTGCTGCGGATTGCCGAGGAACTGGATATGTCCGGTCTTTATGCCGGCAAGGGTATCCTGCGGTCATGATCCCTGCCGCCTCACGGTGGAAATTTACAAAACGTTAGGAAATCCGGCGATTCGCTTTTGGCTTGACGCGGCGAACGGGCTTTGATTCACTGGACGTCAACGGAGGTAAGTACAGCCCTTTGATCCCGCCCTTTGACCCAGCCTGCGACAATGGAGAGAGCAGCATGTATGTGGCCCGCCAGAGACTGATCTTCATGACAGGCAGCTTTTTGCTGATGTCGGCGCTCGTGCTGTTCTTCGGATTTCACATGGTCGCTGGTGACCGCGGTATCCTTGCGCGGCCGGAACTGGACCGCAAGATTGTGCTGGCTGAGGAAAAACTGCATTTGTTACAAAGGCATCAGACCTTCTTGTCTCAGCGTATTGGCCTGATGCAGAATGACTCTATTGATGCCGACATGCTCGCCGAAACAGCACGCGCCGAACTGGGGCTTTATGCGCCGAATGATGTCATTATTACAATTGATCTCTCGAATTTGAAATTTTCGGAAGATATCTTGAATTGATAAATAAACTGAAAATTGGTTTATTAATAAAATATCCAATTAAAACAATAAAATAAAATATTTGCATAAATCAAATTTTCCGTGAAAGCTGATCCCGTTCTGGGGAGGCTTTTATCATGTCATCCCCGCGATTCTGGTCTGACAGCATTTCTGATCACCTGAATAACCTGATCGGACTGCGCAGACCCTATGGTGCAGATCATCACGGGGGCAGAGATGGCTGAAGCAGCGAAAGCAGCGCGTAAACGCAAACCCGGCAGGCCGCCAAAGGCTGCCGCAGGGATGGCAGCGGTGAATGACATGCCGCCTACAGACGAGCTGGTAACAATGTATCGCGACATGTTGCTGATCCGCCGCTTTGAGGAAAAGGCCGGCCAGCTTTATGGCATGGGCCAGATCGGCGGCTTTTGTCATCTTTATATCGGTCAGGAAGCGGTGGTAGTAGGGCTGCAATCTGTCAGCAAGCCCGGCGATACGGTGGTGACATCCTATCGTGACCACGGCCATATGCTGGCCTGCGGCATGGAAGCTGACGGGGTGATGGCCGAACTGACCGGCCGCGAAGGTGGATATTCACGCGGCAAGGGCGGTTCGATGCATATGTTCAGCCGCGAAAAGAATTTTTTCGGTGGCCACGGTATTGTTGGCGCACAGGTGCCAATCGGATGCGGTCTGGCTTTTTCCCATAAGTATCGGGAAGAGGCGAATGTCTGCATGACTTATCTCGGTGATGGCGCGGTCAATCAGGGTCAGGTCTATGAAAGTTTCAACATGGCGGCGCTGTGGGATTTGCCCTGCCTGTTTGTCATTGAAAACAATCAATATGGCATGGGAACTGCGGTTACACGGGCGGCAGCCGGCCGGTCACTCGCTGATCGTGGCGCGGCCTATGGAATTCCCGGCAAGCAGGTTGACGGCATGGATGTGCTGGCTGTCCGCACTGCGGGTGCCGAGGCGCTGGCGCATTGCCGGGCGGGCAAGGGACCATTCATCCTCGAGATGAAGACATATCGCTATCGCGGGCATTCGATGTCTGATCCGGCGAAATACCGGACACGCGAGGAAGTGGATGCGATGCGCAAGCAGCATGATCCGATCGACCAGTTGCGCGATGTGCTGATGAAGCAGGATATGACAGAGGCGGCGCTGAAGACCATCGATTCCGATGTGAAGGCGATTGTCACCAAGGCGACCGAATTCGCCCAAACCAGCCCTGAACCTGATCCGTCTGAATTATATACCGATATTCTCAAGCCGCTGACCGGCGGCGCGACAAGCGTGGAGGTCTGATCATGGCGGTTGAGATCAAAATGCCGGCACTGTCGCCGACAATGGAAGAGGGCAGTTTGACAAAGTGGCTCGTCGATGAGGGCGCCGATGTGCGCAGCGGCGATGTGATTGCCGAAATTGAAACCGACAAGGCCACGATGGAAGTCGAAGCGCTGGATGATGGCAGGATTGGTCGCATTCTGGTGGCTGCGGGCAGCGAAAACGTCAAGGTCAACACCACCATCGCCATGTTGCTGGAAGAGGGCGAAAGCGCCGATGATCTGGCAACTGATCTGGCAAATGATATGGTGGTGGCCACGTCTGCTGCGGTTTCTGAGGTACCTGAGGCGCCGGAGTCGCTGGAGTCGCCGGAGTCGGCTGCATCACCTGTGGCCGGCGCTGGTGGAACAGCCGCTGTCGAGGCGGCCACCACGGGTGCGGAGCTGGAAAAGCCGGCGGCTGAACCTGTGGCAAGCGGCAATACCGCGCCGCTGACGGTGCGTGAGGCATTGCGCGATGCGATGGCCGAGGAAATGCGCGGCGATGATCGTGTTTTCGTCATGGGTGAGGAAGTTGCCGAATATCAGGGCGCGTACAAGGTCACACAGGGATTGCTGGCTGAATTCGGCCCGAAGCGGGTTATTGATACGCCGATCACCGAGCAGGGCTTTGCCGGGCTTGGTGTGGGTGCGGCCTTTGGCGATCTGCGGCCAGTGGTCGAATTCATGACCTTCAATTTTGCCATGCAGGCGATTGACCAGATCATCAATTCGGCAGCCAAGACGCTATATATGTCGGGCGGCCAGATGGGATGCCCGATTGTGTTTCGCGGTCCAAATGGTGCGGCAAGCCGTGTCGCCGCGCAGCATTCTCAATGCTATGCCAGCTGGTATGCGCATTGCCCCGGCCTGAAGGTTGTGTCGCCCTGGTCGGCGGCCGACGCCAAGGGATTGCTGAAGGCTGCCATTCGCGATCCAAATCCGGTTATTTTCCTGGAAAATGAGGTGATGTACGGGCAGAGCTTTGAGGTGCCGGATGATGATGACTGGGTTGTGCCGATCGGCCGCGCCAACATCGTCCGTGAAGGGAGCGATGTCACCATTACCGCCTTTTCGATCATGGTCGGACGCGCACTGGAAGCCGCTGACAAATTGGCCGAACAGGGCATTTCTGCCGAGGTGATCGACCTGCGCACGATCCGTCCACTGGATATTGATACGATCGTCAATTCGGTGAAGAAGACATCGCGGCTTGTCACATGTGAAGAGGGGTTCCCGTTTGCCGGTGTCGGGTCTGAAATCGCGATGCAGGTCATGGAACAGGCTTTTGACTGGCTGGATGCGCCGATTGCGCGTGTGACCGGCAAGGATGTGCCGATGCCCTATGCCGCCAATCTGGAAAAGCTGGCATTGCCGCAGATTGAAGATATCGTCGCAACGGTTGTGGCGAGCTGCGAAGGCTTCAGGGGGGATTGAGCGATGGCCATTGATATTCTGATGCCGGCTCTGTCGCCAACCATGGAAAGCGGCACGGTGTCGAAATGGACAGTTTCGGTCGGCGATGCTGTGCGCAGCGGCGATGTGATTGCCGAGATTGAAACCGACAAGGCCACGATGGAGGTCGAAGCGGTTGAAGAAGGCGTTCTGGCGGTGATCCTGGTCAGTGAAGGGGCCGAGGGGGTTGCTGTTGGCACGCCGATCGCGCGTCTTGCAGAAGATGGTGAAGCGGTTGACGAGGTGGCAGCGTCTCCAGCTGTCTCAGCACCTGCCGCGCAACCAACCGCAAAGGCACCAGCTGCCGAAAAGCCAGCTGCCGAAAAGCCTGCAGACACACCAGCGCCCGCCGCAATACCTGCTGCAATGCCCGCGCCTGTGTCGTCACCATCGGTAAAGGATGCAGAAAGCAAGGCTGGCGGACGCATTTTTGCCAGCCCGCTGGCGCGCCGGATTGCTGCGGATCGCGGTGTTGATCTGACTTCACTTGCCGGAAGCGGTCCGCATGGTCGCATTCTGCGCCGCGATGTAGAGGCCGCCGAAACCCGTCTGTCATCGTCTGCCGGTGCAGCATCCATGCCGGCAAATGCGCCAATGTCGGCAATAGCTGGTGCCAGCACGGTTGAAACAAACAGCCAGATGCGGCGGATCATTGCGCAGCGCCTGCAGGAATCAAAAGCCAACGCACCACATTTCTATCTGACTGTCGACTGTGAGATCGATAATCTTCTGGCAGCGCGCCGGATGATGAATGAACAGGCCGGCGATGGCGTGAAGATTTCGGTCAACGACCTTGTGATCAGGGCAGCGGCGATGGCGCTGATGGCGGTTCCCAAGGCGAATGCCAGCTGGGAAGGCGAGAACACCCGCTATTTCCAGCATGCCGATATCGCCATGGCAGTGGCTGTTGATGGCGGGCTGGTCACGCCGGTGGTCTGGGCTGCTGAACAAAAGGGACTTGCTGCCTTGTCAGGCATCACGCGGGACCTGGCGTTGCGTGCGCGTGAGGGCAAGCTGGCACCTGAAGAATTTTCCGGTGGCAGCTTTACCATCTCCAATCTTGGCATGTATGGCATCCGTGAATTCGCCGCTGTTATCAATCCGCCACAAGGGGCCATTCTTGCTGTCGGTGCGGGTGAGGAACGCCCGGTGGTACGGGAGGGACAGCTGGCAGTTGCCACGGTGATGAGCGTCACCTTGTCGGCTGACCACAGGGTTGTGGACGGGGCTGTCGGTGCGGAGTGGCTGCAAGCCTTCAAGGGGTACATCCAGCAGCCCGTAACGATGCTGCTATAGCCGGGGGATAGTCATGGCCAGTGAAAAACAATTCGATCTTGTGGTGATCGGCGGCGGCCCCGGTGGCTATGTAGCTGGCATTCGGGCGGCGCAGCTCGGCATGTCGGTAGCGCTTGTCGAGCGCGAACATCTTGGCGGGATCTGCCTCAATTGGGGCTGTATACCGACCAAAGCGCTGCTTCGTGCGGCCGAGTTACGACATTCAATCGACGAAATGAAGGATTTCGGCATCACCATCACTGGTGAGGTCAGCATCGATCTGCCTGCCGTCGTGAAACGCTCGCGCAATGTTGCTGGCCGGCTGTCGACGGGCGTCAAGCATCTGCTGAAAAAGAACAAGGTCACGGTATTTGACGCGGTGGCAACGCTTGGCGGCAAGACCGGTGATCACCGTGCCGTCACATTATCGACAGGCGGTGAGATCAGCGCCAAACATATCATTCTGGCGACCGGCGCACGGGCGCGGGCGTTGCCGGGGCTGGAGCCGGATGGCACCTCGATCCTGACCTATCGCGAGGCCATGGTGCCGCAGACCATGCCGAAATCGCTCATCATTATCGGGTCGGGTGCCATCGGGTCGGAATTCGCGTCCTTCTATCTTGATATGGGGGTCGAGGTCACGCTGGTGGAGGCGATGGACCGTATTCTGCCAGTTGAAGATGCTGAAATCTCAGACTTTGTGAAAAAAGCCTTTGAAAAGCGCGGCATGAAAATCATCACCGACGCAAAAATGTCCGGTCTGGTTGCTGGCAAGGGCAGCGTCACCGCCAGCTTTGAGGGGAAGGCTGCGGATATCACGGCAGAGCGCGCCATTCTTGCGGTTGGCATTACCGGCAATACCGAGGGGCTGGGCCTTGAGGGAACAGCTGTCAAGGTGGATCGCGGACATATCGTCATCGACAAATGGGGCGCAACGGGTGAACCAGGGGTCTATGCCATCGGTGATGTTGCCGGACCGCCATGGCTGGCCCACAAAGCGAGCCATGAAGGGATCATGTGCGTTGAACATATCGCCGGTTTGAAGGACGCGCATCCGATTGCCGCCGGATCGGTGCCAGGCTGTACCTATTGCCGCCCGCAGGTGGCATCAGTCGGTTTGACCGAGGCTGCTGCGATCGAGGCAGGCCATGATATTCGTGTCGGTCGATTTCCCATGCTGGCCAACGGAAAGGCCATCGCAATGGGCGATGATCAGGGACTCGTCAAGACAGTGTTTGATAAAAAGACGGGCGAGCTGCTAGGGGCCCATATGGTAGGCCCAGAGGTAACCGAACTCATTCAGGGTTATGCTGTGGCACGCACTCTGGAAGCGACAGAAGCCGAATTGATGCAGACCATCTTCCCGCATCCAACCTTGTCAGAAGCCATGCATGAATCGGTGCTTGACGCATATGGTCGCGCCATCCATTTCTAGGGTACGGGAAAATACCTGCACGTGTTAAGGGACGTATCAAATCAAGGTGTTCCGCCCTGCTTGATATAGGCTGATCGACCTTGGTCCGAGAACTGGTCCGAGAACTGGTCCGAAAACTGGCCCGAGAACTGAACAAGATGCCACAACTCAACACAAGCAAGGGTGCCGCACGGCATCCTGAAAAGCGCAAGAACCCGGACCGGCCGCAACCGCGCCGCCCGGAATGGCTGCGCGTCAAGGCACCTGTATCGACTGCCTATGGCGAGACACGGGCGCTGATGCGTGATCTGGACCTTGTGACAGTGTGTGAAGAGGCCGCTTGCCCGAATATCGGTGAATGTTGGGCCAAGAAGCACGCAACCATGATGATCCTTGGGTCTGTGTGTACGCGCGCCTGCGCATTCTGCAATGTCGCGACCGGCCGTCCCGACCTGCTCGATATGAACGAGCCGGAGAATGTGGCGAAGGCTGTTGCCAAGCTGGCTTTGCAGCATGTGGTGATTACTTCGGTTGACCGGGATGATCTGGCAGATGGCGGTGCGCAGCATTTTGCCGATACCATCAAATTCATCCGTCTCTATTCAGCGCAGACGACGATTGAAATTCTGACGCCTGATTTTCTGCGCAAGCCAGGGGCGCTCGAGGTTGTTGTCGCGGCACGCCCCGATGTGTTCAACCACAATATGGAAACGGTGCCGCGCCTCTACCCGTCCATTCGGCCCGGCGCGCGCTATTTCCATTCACTGTCGATCCTGCAGCAGGTAAAGCAGTTGGACCCGTCCATTTTTACCAAATCCGGGATCATGGTCGGCCTTGGCGAGAGCGACGAGGAAGTTGGCCAGATTATGGATGATCTGCGCAGCGCGGATGTCGATTTCATGACGATTGGTCAATATCTGCAGCCAACACCAAAACATGCCTCTGTCGACAGGTTCGTGACGCCCGACACGTTTGAGACCTATGCGAAGCTGGGCCGGGCCAAGGGCTTTCTGCTGATGGCGTCAACGCCGCTCACCCGATCCTCATATCATGCGGATGCAGATTTTGCGGCGCTTCAGTCGGCACGCAATGCAGCGCTGGAGCCAGCCTGAGATGACTGTTCATGCTGAAAAGCGCATCGTACCTCACGCGCCGGAAGAACTTTATGCGCTGGTTGCTGATGTGCGGCGTTATCCTGAATTTCTGCCATGGTGCCTTGCTGCCAGGATCCGTCACAGTGATGCGCGTTCGCTGAGTGCTGATCTGATCATCGGGTTCCGGATGTTCCGTGAACGGTTCACATCCTTTGTTGAACTTGATCCTGACACATTGTCTATCAATGTCAGATACGCCGAGGGACCGTTCAAATACCTGACGAATACCTGGCGGTTTTTGCCGCATGAGGATGGCTGCGAGATCGATTTCTATGTTGATTTCGAATTCAATTCACGGCTGCTGCAATCGGTGATCGAGACATTGTTCACCGAGGCCGTGCGGCGCATGGTTCAGGCATTTGAAACCCGCGCTGATGAGCTGTATGGCCAGCGCCTTCGCAATGCGCCAGCCGAACGCCAGATTGCTAGGCAGGCAACGCCTCGGCCATAAGTTGCAGCGCGCGCGCCGCTGCCTGCTGGCGAACAGAGGCACGGTCGCCGCTGAACACATGACGCCAGGTGCGTGTATCGACACCTGTTTGCGCCTGTCCAAAATACACCAGCCCCACCGGTTTTTCGGCACTGCCGCCGCCGGGCCCTGCAATGCCGGTGATGGATACTGCAAGGTCGGCATCATCCGTACGCGCCAACGCGCCGGTGGCCATTTCGGCGGCGGTTTCGGCTGATACCGCGCCATGCGCCGCCAAGGTCGCGCTGTCCACGCCCAGAAGGTCCATTTTTGCGGCATTGCTATAGGTAACGACACCGCGGTCAAGAACGGCCGATGCTCCGGCAATATCTGTCAGTGCGGCAGCAACCATGCCGCCAGTACAGGATTCGGCGCTCGTCACCATGATGCCGGCGGCAGCAGCCCGCCTGACAACATCTTCTGCCAGATGTTCAAGGTCATTCATCCTGCCAACCCCCATTGCCCATTCATGCCCCACTGCATAATCAGCAGACAAACGGCCGCAAACACACCGGCGACGATATCATCTGCCATGACACCAACCCCGCCCGGCAGCTTTTCGGCCATGCGCACCGGACCCGGTTTCAGAATATCGAAAATCCGGAACAGCAGAAAGGCGGTGACGTACCAGCGCCAGTCCAGCGGCACCACCAGCAACGCAATCCACTGGCCGGCCACCTCGTCAATGACCACCTCGCCAGCATCATGCCGGCCGGTTTGTCTTTGGTAAATGCCAGCGGCCACTGTGCCAAGGATACAGACGACAAGCGCGGCGATCTCCAGCAGGCGCGGTGACAGAAAGGCCAGGCCCGCCCCCATGACAAGCGCGGCGGCCGATCCCCAACTGCCGGGGGCAGGGCGCAGAAAACCGACAGGCCCCAATGTTGCCAGCCTCATCATCATGCGGTCAGATGCGCGTCCGGATGCGTTATGTGCCATGCGTGCCGCCATCTGCGAGCGAGCGAAAGACCAGCGTGGCTGTCGCCTGCGCGGCGATACCTTCACCGCGGCCGGTAAATCCCAGCTTCTCTGATGTTGTGGCCTTGACCCCGACCCGTTCGGGCGACAGTCCGGCAAGAGACGCAATGCGCTGCTGCATCGCCGCCCGATGCGGACCGATTTTAGGCGTCTCGCAGATCAATGTCAGATCAAGATGCTGGATGATCGCACCGCGCGCAGCAACGCGCTGAACGGCAAATGTCAGAAAATCGGCACTATCTGCATTCTTCCAACGATCATCCGATGGCGGAAAGTGGGTGCCGATATCACCATCGCCCAAAGCGCCGAAAATGGCATCGCACAGGGCGTGCAATCCAACATCGCCATCCGAATGAGCCGCAAGGCTATGCGCGCTTGGCACGTCAATACCGCCAATGCGTGCCGGGCCCGGCCCATCAGAAAAACGGTGCACATCAAAGCCGTTGCCAACACGAATATCGGGGATCATCTGGTCACTGCCTTCTGCCGTTCTGATCAGGGTTTCCAGAATATCGAAATCTTCAGCTGTCGTCAGTTTCATCAGGCGGCGGTCACCCTGAACGGTAATGACGGGTCTTCCGCTCGCCTCGATCAACTGAATATCGTCGGTGATCTCGGTATCGGTGTCATGGGCCTGATGCAGTGACAGAATGTCAGCCAGATGAAACACCTGCGGGGTCTGTGCAACGGCAAGACCTGACCGGTCAACAGTCCCGTCAACGGCAGTCCCGTCAACGGCAGTGCCGGATATTGCCTTCAGCGTATCAACCACCGGCATTACCGGCAAAGCTGCTGCGGCGCCGTCATGCATTGCTGTCAAAAGGCGGTCGATCACTGCGCGCGGCAATACCGGACGCGCGGCGTCGTGAATGGCAACAAGTGTTGCAGCGCTTGGGTCTGCGGCCTTCAAACCAGCCAATACAGAGTCCTGACGCCGGACACCGCCTCCGGTTATTTTCAGGCGGGGGTCATCTGCCAGATCGCCCAGCGATGCAGTCAGGTCAGCGGCGCGTTCGGCTGCGCAGACGATGATGATCTGCGTTACGGCAGGATGCTCACAAAAGGCTGACACTGCATGCGCCGTAACAGACCGTCCGTTCAAGCGGCGAAACTGCTTTTCTGGACCGTCACCCATACGGCTGCTTTGGCCGGCTGCCAGAATAATCGCCACCATCCGCAGATCAGCACTGTCTGAAGCCGCGGAATCTGTTGTCTCGGCAAGCATGTCGGGTGGTATTTCGCTCATGCGTCCGTTATCTCTGAACCCCGGCGCAAAGTCCATGCCCTTCACACGATGTGACTGCCAGCATATCACGCGATATGAATTTCGCTTTTTGCTGGAATTAGTGCTGCTTTCTGATGCATTATGCTCAAAATTTCAGCATGGCAGCGGCGGGCATACCTGCCGACAAAGCGAATGAGCCTCTTTATCCGCCATATAGAAATTCCGCATGCGGCCATTTTGGCGCCCATGTCAGGAGTTACCGATCTGCCTTTCCGGCGGGCCGTGCGCCGTGCGGGTGGCGGCCTTGTGGTCACCGAAATGGTGGCGAGTGCTGCCATCCTGCGTGATGTGCGCTCGGAGATGAGCAAATTGCGGACAGATACAGTTTCCGAAGTGCCGCTGTCAGTCCAGCTTGCTGGCTGGGACCCTGACATCATGGCCGAAGCTGCAAAGATCGCCGCCGATTTGGGGGCAACCTTCATCGATATCAATATGGGCTGTCCGGCCAAAAAGGTCACTGGCCGCTTGTCCGGATCGGCACTGATGCGCGATGAGGTCTTGGCCGCCTCGATCCTGCAGGCGGTCTCCAGCGCTGTTGATGTGCCGGTAACCCTGAAGATGCGCCTTGGCTGGGATGATGACAGTCTGAATGCGCCAGTGATTGCGCGCCATGCCTTTGATGCGGGTATTGCGATGATTGCCGTCCATGGGCGTACCCGCTGCCAGATGTATAATGGTGACGCCGATTGGGCGGCCGTGCGCGCCGTTGTTGAGTGCGTTGATGTGCCGGTGATTGTGAATGGCGATATCCGCAATCTTGATGATGTGACAGCTGCCCGTGATGCCAGTGGCGCTGCCGGTGTGATGATCGGGCGTGGTGCACAGGGCAGGCCTTGGCTTTTGGCGCAGGCTGGTGATCTGCTGGCTGGACGGGTGGTGCGGGCAGAACCTGATATTTCGGCGCGTCATCAGATGATGCAGGTGCATCTTGATGATATGCTGACCCATTACGGCACTCCGGCCATGCGACTTGCACGAAAGCATATCGCCTGGTACGCGCATGGGCTTCCCGGTGCTGCTGAATTGCGCGACATCGCCAACAACACCACTGACGCAAAAGCGGTATTTGCTGCTGTTGATCTGTTCTTTGACGGCTTGCAAGCAGCAGAGGCCGCGTGATGGATGATGTGACCGGCCCCGACCTGCGCGCCGATGCCGCGCACATTCTTGCCAGCCTGCCAAACCCTGTTTTTGTGCTTGATGCGGATGACCGGTTTCTGTTTCTGAATCAGGCTGCCGAGATGTTTTTTGACTCCAGTGCAGCCATATTGCGCGGCACCGCACTTTCCGCGCAGATACCGTCTGATTCCAGTCTGAACATGCTGCTGGCAAGATCGCGCACGCAGATGGCATCGGTTGCCGATCAGGGGATAGAGATTGCCGGACCACGGTTGGGACTGAAGTTGCTGAATGTGCAGATTGCCCCCTTTGGTGATCGTACCGGCAGACATCGCACGGGCAAGGACGGCCGCATGCTGGTAACGCTGCAGGAACGCGCGCTGGCTGAACGGTTGCGCGGGCAATCTGCCTTTCATGGGGCTGCGCGTTCGATTTCCGCGATGGCAGCACTGCTGGCCCATGAGGTCAAGAACCCGTTGGCCGGCATCAAGGGGGCGGCGCAGCTGTTGCAGTCTGACCTGACGCCGGAAAACGAAGAATTTGCCTCGATGATTGTCGAGGAGACAAACCGGATCACCGCCTTGCTGGACCGGATGGAAGGGTTTGCCGGCGGCGGTACAGTGGCGCTGGCGCCTGTCAATATTCATGAAATACTGGATCACTGCCTGCGCGTGTCTGCAGCGTCTTATGGCGCATCAATCACCGTCATGCGCAGCTATGACCCGTCACTGCCACCCGTTGACGGGCATCGCGATCTGTTGATTCAGGCCTTCCTAAACATAATCAAGAACGCTTTTGAAGTTTCTGACAAGACAACAGAAATTACGATCAAAACTTCCTATTCACGAGGGCGGCGGCTGAATGGTGGCGGAGCGGCGCGTCTGCATGTTCCCATTCAGATTGAGGTGATTGATAACGGGCCGGGGATCGCTGCCGACATCCGTGACAATATCTTTGATCCCTTCGTATCTGGCAAAAGTGGTGGCAGTGGATTGGGTCTTGCCCTTGTTGCCAGCGTCGTGGCTGATCATGGCGGTATGGTCGAGGTGGATTCGGTGCCAGGGCATACCGTGTTCAGGTTGAATTTCCCGCTGTCCGGAAAGGGGGTCGCTGATGTCTGACAAGCCGGCCCATATCCTGGTTGCCGAGGATGACAAGTCGGTTCGCCTTGTTGTTCAGCAGGCATTGGCGCGCCAGGGCTATACGGTACAGTCAAGCGGCACGGCGGCTGGCTTGTGGAAGCTGATCGAAAGCGGACGCGGCGATGTGCTGATTTCAGATATTGCGCTTCCCGATGGTGATGCGCTGGATTTGCTGCCCCGCATTCAGGAACGCCGCCCCGGCATGCCTGTGATTGTGATGAGCGCAAGGTCAACGCTGCTGACGGCGGTGAAGGCGCAACAGACAGGTGTATTCGAATATCTGCCAAAACCATTTGAGCTGCGCAGCCTTGTCGAGGCGACAAGCCGCGCTGTATCCAGCATCGGGCAGCCGGGCCTTGAAGCCACGCAAAATGGCGGCCTCGAAGAGGGTGGTCCCCTTGTTGGTCGATCACGCCCGATGCAGGATATTTTCAAGGCGATGGCGCGTGTGGTCAGCACCGATCTGACGGTTCTTGTCACAGGTGAAAGCGGAACCGGCAAGGAACTGGTGGCCCGCGCCCTGCATGATCTTGGTTCGCGCCGGTCAGGCCCGTTTGTTCCAATCAATATGGCCGCCATTCCGCGCAATCTGGTCGAATCCGAATTGTTCGGTCACGAAAAGGGGGCATTTGTCGGCGCCGATACAAGGATGCCCGGCCGGTTTGAACAGGCCGAAGGGGGAAGCCTGTTTCTTGACGAGGTTGGCGATATGCCGCCCGAGGCACAAACGCGCCTGCTGCGTGTCCTGCAGGATGGTGAATATCTTCCGGTGGGAGCAAACCGGCCGGTGCGCGCCAATGTGCGCATCATCGCGGCTACCAACCACAACCTGCAACATCTGATGCAGCAGGGCTTGTTCCGCGAGGACCTGTTTTACCGGCTGAATGTTGTGCCGCTGCGCCTGCCACCGTTGCGCGAGCGTACCGAGGATATCGGCCCGCTGGTCAATCATTTCCTGAAACGCGCGGCGGATGGCGGCTTGCCGCTGAAACGCTTTACACCGGATGCCATTCGGGCGCTGGCAGCATGGAACTGGCCCGGCAATGTGCGCGAGCTGGAAAATCTGGTGCGCCGTCTATTGGTGCTTGTGGGCGAAGACAGCATATCTGCAGAGATGGTTGAGGCAGAGCTTGCCGCCATGCGCCCCGAGGATGCACCGCCACTTGAATCCGACAGCCTGTCCCAGTCTGTTGATCAGCATATCCGGCGCTATTTTGAAACGCTGAACGGGGCGATGCCGCCACAAGGCTTGCACGCACGGGTATTGCGTGAAGTGGAATATCCGCTGATCATCGCAACCCTCGAGATAACCCGCGGCAATCAGGTCAAGGCAGCCGATATTCTGGGCATCAACCGCAACACGCTTCGCAAGCGCATTCGCGAATTGGGTATTTGGTCGGGGCGGCAGGCATGACAGAGCATATTGAACCCAGATCGCCCGCCTCCATCCTGCGATTTTCAGAAAACAGGCTTGGATATCTTGCCGTTCTGACGGCGCTTTCAATCGGCATGTTGACGGTGTTTACGCTGGCGCGGTTCGATCCGGCGCAGCAGGACAATTCGCTGCTTACAATTCTGATCGCCGTGGATTTCCTGGCGGTGATTATCGTTGGCGGATTTGTGATCCGGCAAATCCTGCAGCTGTTGAATGAGCGCCGCCGTCGCATGGCCGGATACCAGCTTCACTGGCGGATCGCGTTGATGTTTGGCGGCGTGGCCGCGTTACCGGCGGTGATCATCACTGCCTTTGCGTTGTTCGTGGTGGATTATTCACTACGTGGCTGGTTTGCCGACCGCATTTCAACCGCTGTGACTGAATCTGTACAGGTTGCTGACTATTATTTTCAGGAACATGCCAGCTCGATTCAGAGTGATGTGCTGACCATTGCCAATGACGTGAACCGCGAGGCGTTCAAGCTGAGTGGCAACGCCACCTTGCTGGAACAGTATCTGACCAATCAGGCGGCGCTGCGCAATCTGTCAGAGGCCATTATTCTGGATGGTACCGGACAGGTGATTGCCAAATCGCGTTTCGCCTTTGCTGTGACCTTCATGAATATACGCGAGGAATGGCTGGCCGATGCGCGCGATGGCGAGGTTGTGTTGTTGCGTGCCGACCAGACGAACAAATTGCGCGCGGTGGTCAAACTCAACAGCTTTGTTGATGCCTATCTGTTTGTTGGCCGGTTTATCGACCGGTCAGTGCTGGAAGCCGTCGACAATACGCGCCTTGCGGCCTCCGACTATCAACAGCTGGGGATCAGGCAGCTTGACCTGCAAATCAGCTTTGCCTTTGTGTTTGGCCTGTTTCTGGCGCTGTTGCTGATTACTGCGTTGTGGATTGGTTTGAATCTGGCCACTGCCATTGTCGAGCCGCTGGGTTCGGTGATTTCGGTTGCCGAACAGGTGCGCGCCGGGAATCTGTCAGAACGTGTTCCAAAGGGGCTTGAACTTGAGGAAGTCGCCCGGCTCGGACTGTCATTCAACAATATGCTTGATGAAATTGTGCGTAGCCGCGAACAGCTGGTGCAGGCCAACAAGCAGATCGACAGACGGCGCGAATTTACCGAGGCTGTTCTTGGCGGCGTTTCGTCCGGTGTGATCGGGCTGGACAAGGATCTGAATGTGAACCTGCCCAACACCACGGCAACGCAATTGCTGAATGTATCGGCTGGTGAGATGATCGGTCGCCCGCTTGCCGAGGTTGTTCCCGAATTCAGCGGGCTGATCGCGGCTGCCAATCCGCGTCGACGCCGCATTGCCGAAGATCAGATCATGCTGGAACGCGATGGACAGCATCTGACCCTGCGTGCACGGATCACGGCAGAACGCGTCGACGGCGGGGTCATCGGCTATGTTGTGACCTTTGATGATGTAACGGATCTGCTGTCCGCACAGCGCAAGGCCGCATGGTCAGATATTGCGCGCCGGATCGCCCATGAAATCAAGAATCCGCTGACCCCCATCCAGCTGGCATCCGATCGTTTGCGCCGCAAATACAAGCCCGAGAACGAGAAAGACGGCGCGCAATTTACCGAATACCTGTCCATCATCGGGCGGCAGGTTGATGATATCGGGCGCATGGTTGACGAATTCTCGGCCTTTGCGCGCATGCCTCAGCCGGTGATGGCACCTTTGGATCTGCATGCGCTTGTGGCTGGTCAGATGACGCTGTTTGAAGATGGTGACATTGCGATGTCGCTGGATATCGATGACAAGAGCCAGGAATTTGGCGTTCTTGGTGATGCCGGGCTTTTGCGTCAGGCGGTATCCAATCTGATCCAGAACAGCGTGGACAGTCTGCACGAGAACCGCATCAAGGCACCGAAGATCACGCTGGGATTGTCCCGCGCTGACAGCATGGTCATATTACAGATCGCCGATAATGGTCCGGGCTATCCTGAAATGGACCGCAGCCGGTTGCTGGAACCTTATGTAACGCATCGCGAAAAGGGGACCGGACTTGGTCTTGCGATTGTGTCCAAGATCGTGCAGGACCATGCGGGAACGCTTGAACTTCTTGATGCACCGCAAGGCGGTGCCTGTGCCACCATTCGCCTTTCCTTCTTCGAGGACATGGGATCTGACCAGTGAAAACTGCAGGTGATATTCTGATCGTTGATGACGAACGTGATATCCGTTCGTTGATTGCCGCCACGCTGCGCGATGAGGGCTTTGCCACAATGGAAGCCGCCAGCGCCGGCGAGGCGCGTGATCTTATGGCGGCGAAACCGCCCGGGCTTGCGATCCTCGATATCTGGATGCGCGATTCAGACATGGACGGGCTGGAACTGCTGGAGTGGGTAAAGGGGATATACCCGGAATTGCCCGTTGTGATGATTTCCGGCCACGGCACGGTTGAAACAGCGGTTCAGGCCATTCGCAATGGTGCCTATGACTTCATTGAAAAGCCTTTCAAGGAAGACAGGCTGCTGTTGATGGTGCAACGGGCACTGGAATCCACCCGCCTTATGCGTGAAAACGCCGAATTACGTGCACGTGTCAGTGACGAGGGGACGCCCGAGCTGGTTGGTGTGTCGCAAAAGATAAAGGGCATCCGGGCGGCGATCGAACGTATTGCGCCAACGGCAAGCCGGGTGCTGATCAATGGGTCAAACGGCACAGGCAAGGAGCTGGCGGCGCGTCTGATCCATCATCATTCTGACCGGCGCGATTCACGCTTTGTCGTTGCCAATTGCGCCCGGCTGGCGGCAGAGCGTTCAGAGGTCGATTTGTTCGGGTCAGACAATCTGAACAACAACCGCCGTATCGTCGGGCTGTTTGAACAGGCCCACAAGGGCACCCTCTATTTTGACGAGATTTGTGACTTGCCGCTGGAAACGCAAGGCAAAATCGTGCGCGCAGTTGCCGAACAGCGGTTTCGCCGGGTTGGCGGCAATCAGGAAGTGACCGTTGATGTACGGGTGATTTCGGCCTCCAGCAAGGATCTGGCATCCGAAATTGCGGCTGGTAACGTGCGTGAAGATTTGTATTACCGGCTTGGCGTTGTGCCGCTATCGATGCCTGCTTTGTCCGAACGGCGCGAGGATATTCCGCATCTTGCTCGCCACTTTGTCGATATGATCAGCCGCCGGACTGGTCTTGGCCGTATCAAGCTGTCGGATGAAGTTCTGGCAGCCATGCAGGGCTATTTCTGGCCCGGCAATGTCAGGCAGATGCTGAACACAATTGAAAACATGCTGATTATGGCCCCGCCCGATCGTGATCAGCCTGTTGGGCTGGAAGGCTTGCCGGCAGAAATTCAGAATGTCTCGCCCGGTCAGGATGTTTCTGGTATGGAAGCGCTGATGGCCTTGCCATTACGTGAATCGCGCGAAGCATTTGAGACGCAGTATATGCGTGTGCAGCTTGCTCGATTTGACGGTAATGTGTCACGCATGGCCGGGTTTGTCGGGATGGAACGTTCGGCACTGCATCGAAAGCTGAAATCGCTTGATGTTGTGATGGAGCCGCGCGATCCGGAAGGTGACGGGAGTGATAATTCATGAAGATCGTTATCTGTGGTGCCGGTCTTGTCGGCACCAGCATCGCCTCGCACCTGGCTGAAGAACATAATGACGTCACTGTCATTGACGCATCGGCGGAGAAAATCCAGCGTCTGACCGACCAGGTGGATGTGCATGGTGTTGTTGGTGTCGCCTCCTATCCTGATATTCTGTCCGGTGCGGGCGCGCGCGATGCCGAGCTGCTGATTGCGGTAACCGAGTCTGATGAAATCAACATGGTGGCCTGTCAGGTTGCCCATACGATTTTTGACACGCCGGTAAAAATTGCCCGAATTCGCCACCAGCCTTATCTCGACCCGCTATATGGGGATCTCTATTCACCTGACCAGTTGCCAATCGATCACATCATCTCGCCCGAAGCAGAAGTATCGGCTGCTGTCAGCAACCAGCTTCGTGTGCCGGGTGCGTTTGATGTCAAGGCGCTGTGTGGCAGCAAGATGAATCTTGTCGGCGTTCTGTGCGATAGTGAATGCCCGATCATCGACACCCCGATCCGGCATCTCACCAATCTGTTTCCCGATCTGTCGATGACGATTCTTGTCATTATCCGTGATGGCAAGCTGGTCGTGCCGCGCGATGGTCAGGAAACCATGCGCCCTGGTGACAGGGTTTATTTCGTCTGCGATTCCACGCATCTGCATCGTGCGATGGCAAGCTTTGGCCATGAGGAGCCGGAAGCAAGATCGGTGGTCATTGCGGGTGGTGGCGCCATCGGCCAAATGGTGGGACGCGAGATTGAGGCGCATTTCTCAAACACCCAGGTCAAGATCATTGAACGCGATGCCCAGCGCGCGCGTGAACTGGCCGAGGAATTTCGGGCCACCGGTATTTTGAACGGGGATGCGCTGGATAGTGGCATTCTGGCCGAAGCGGGTGTGCCAACAACCGAAACATTTGTGTCTGTTACCGATGATGACGAGGTCAATATCCTGTCGGCACTTCTTGCCAAGCGAACAGGTGCCAAGCATGCAGTCGCACTGGTCAATATTCCGGGCTTTATTCCGCTTGTTGGTGCGCTTGGCGTTGATGCGGTGATCAATCCGTCGCAGATCACGGTGTCGTCGATCCTTGAACATGTCAGACGCGGCCGCATCCGTGATGTGCATCCGATTATTGAAGACCTTGGTGAGGTGCTGGAGGCCGAGGCACTGTCATCATCGCTGCTGATTGGCAAGCCGCTGCGTGAGGCGCGCATTCCAAAGGGTATCGTCATTGGCGGGGTCATTCGCGGCGACAGGGTGCTGGCTGTTCGCGGTGACACTGTGATCGAGGCGAGTGATACTGTGGTGATCTTCGCCGCCCGCGGCAAGATCATGCAGGTTGAAAAGCTTCTCTCGGTGCGCCTTGATTTCTTTTAGGTGACCTGCCGCCCGGGTGGCGTGGCGAAGCCGCTCCATGCCACTTTTCCAAATCCCGCCCGCAATGCAGCATTGTATCGTCCTCCACTAGTCTGTAAGCTTCCATCTGACAAGGAGGACTAAATGGCCAACGATAAGAGCCGAAACCTTCAGGAATTGTTCCTCAACAATGTACGCAAATCCCATGCGTCTGTGACCGTGTTCCTTGTGAACGGTGTGAAGCTGCAAGGCATCATCACCTGGTTTGACAATTTCTCGATCCTGTTGAAGCGCGACCAGCATGTGCAGCTTGTCTACAAGCATGCCATCTCCACGATCATGCCGATGACACCAATTCAGTTGCAGGAACTGGACGAGGATGACAGTGCCTCGAACAGTGCCTCGGACGGCGATCTGTAGCGGTAATCAGGGCGGCAATTTCGCGGGAGATGTTATGGCCGATGCGCTGGCTGATGAGGTGGCCAACCTGCTGCGTGAGGTTGGCGACACGTTGATCTTGCCGCGCTATGGTGCGCTTGAAGAGTCTGATATTGATACCAAATCCGGGCCCACCGACCTTGTGACCATCGCTGACAAGGAAGCTGAATTATGGCTGACACCGCGCCTGCGCGCGCTTGTGGATTGTCCGGTGATTGGCGAAGAGGCCTGTGCCGCCGCGCCTGAAATCCTGAATGCGGTATGCGATGCACGCGCCTGGACGGTTGACCCTGTCGACGGCACCAGCAATTTCGTGCAAGGAAATGACCGGTTCTGCAGCATGATCGCGCTGCTTGAGCGCGGCGTGCCTGTTGCCAGCTGGATCTGGATGCCATTGACCGGCGAACTCTTTTATGCTGCCAAGGGTGAGGGCGCGCGTCTGGTAACAGCTAAGAGCAGGCAAGCGCTTGGGGTCGATCAGGGCGCTGGTGATCTGCAGGCCATGCGGGGCGGCGGTAACGCGCTTGGTATGTCAGAACCACGTCGCACGAAGGTCAGAACAGAGTTGCGGTCCCTGCCGGGTCGCCGGTTTCCGGGAAGCAGCGGTGTGCTGGGGGCCGAAATTGCCCGCGGTGACAGCCATTTCCTGTTTCATGGCAAATGTACCGCATGGGATCATGCGCCGGTGGATTTGCTGTGTCGCGAGGCGGGCGCCTTTGCGGCGATGATTGCCGATGAACAGCCTTTTACGGCTGATCGCACCGAACCGTTTCTGGTTACGCCAACGCGCCGCGACTGGCATGACTTCCGCGATACGGTCTGGAAACTGCCGTCAGACTAAGGCCAGCAAGAAGAAATCCGTCAGGATGATTTTGCCTGCTGCCATAGTGTTTCCATTTCAGAAAGTGAAGTTTCTGAAATATTTTTTCCATTTAATTCAGTTTGTTTCTCTATATATCTGAACCTTTTTTCGAACTTTGAATTACACCCCATCAACGCTGTTTCAGGATCGATGCCAGCCTTGCGGGCGATATTCACAGCGACGAACAGCAGGTCGCCAACCTCATCCATAACGCGCGTCATATCCGGTTCTGCGACAGTGAGCTCAGCTTGCAATTCGGCAGTTTCCTCGTTCAGCTTGTCGATCACCCGGTCAATATCAGGCCAGTCAAAGCCGACTCGCGCCGCACGTTTCTGAAGCTTCAGCGCACGCAGCATCGGCGGCAGGCCGACGGCAACATCGTCCAGAGTGCCAGTCTTCCCGCGGCGGGCGCGCTCGGCCGCTTTTTGTTCTTCCCAGCGCCGGTTCTGGTCATCAACCGGGACCACATCATCTGTCCCGAAGACATGCGGGTGGCGTTCAACCATCTTGTCGCTGATGCTTTTTGCAACATCGGCGAGGGCAAAGCTGCCATCTTCCTCGGCCATACGCGCATGAAAGACCACCTGCAGCAGCAAATCCCCCAACTCGTCACGGATGTCATTCATGTCCCCGTTTGCGATGGCGTCAGCAACCTCATAGGCCTCTTCGATTGTGTAGGGTGCGATACTCTCAAACGTCTGCTGGACATCCCACGGGCATCCGTCCTGCGGGTCGCGCAGCTGGCGCATGATGGTAATCAGGCGCGCCAGTTCATCCAGCGTGGTTTGGTCAACAGCGTCACGGGCTGACGGGATCATTTTTCAGGTCCTGCAATGTGAAGGGGCGGGGCAAATTCCGGTATCGCAGTGTCGCCCGTTTGCCGCTTTACTGCAATCCTGGCTTGTACAACTGGCTTACATTTCTGATTGGCAGCGGTGTCTGTCCTTCGCTCAAACTGTTTTGCGCAGAGGTGGCTTGCGCCGATGTCTTTATCGGACCATTATCCTGAAATTCTGGAAAACGAGATGGCATGGCGATGACAGACCCCAAAACAGGTGCGGCGCGTAAAGGTGGAATTTTGGCACGATTCAGATCATGGTTTCTGACTGGCCTGCTGGTCACTGCGCCGGTTCTTTTGACTGTCTACATCACCTGGACAGCGGTACAGCTGATCGACAACCAGGTGGCTGGTTTGCTGCCGTGGGTCAGCCAGAACAGTTTTACCAGCCTTCCGGGTGTGGGTTTGATTATCGGCGTGGTGTTGATCACGCTGATCGGGGCGGTTGCCGCCGGCTTTCTTGGCCGCTGGATTATCCGTCTTGGCGAATCGATCCTCAACCGGATGCCTGTGGTGCGCTCGATCTATGGCGCGATCAAACAGATTCTCGAAACCGTAATCTCTACCCAGTCTGATGCGTTTCGCGAGGTAATCCTTGTTGAATATCCGCGCCGCGGCATGTGGGTCATCGGGTTCGTGACTGGCAGCACCAAAGAAGAGGTGGCACGCCGCATGGATGGCGAGATGGTGAATGTGTTTGTGCCAACCACGCCGAACCCGACATCCGGCTTTTTGCTGTTCTGCCCGCGTGATGAAGTGATTTTTATGGATATGTCGGTCGAGGATGCGGTCAAGCTGGTTGTGTCTGGCGGCATTGTGACCCCGCCAGATGATGCTGCGAAGGGCAAATCAGCCAAAAAGGCTGCCGTGAAGCAGACTGCCGTGAAGCAGACTGCCGTGAAGAAGACAGCTGCCAAAAAAGCCGTGGCCAGGAAGGGCACAGCAAAGAAAACAGCGGCGCGCAAGGCAGTTGCCAAAAAGGCCTAACCTGACGCCAGAAACCGAACAGCACTGTCCCGCTCGAACAGGCTTAGCAATAAATCAGCAAGACCGCGGTCATGCGGTGCGCCATCAGCGTCCACCATCGCAGCTGCCTGATCGCGCGCCAGTGCCAGCAAGTCACGATGCGCATCAAGATTGGCCAGTGTGAATTCAGGCATGCCTGACTGGCGTTGCCCCAGAAATTCGCCGGGCCCGCGTAATTCAAGATCACGCTCGGCAATCACGAACCCGTCATTTGTCTCGCGCATCACCTCAAGGCGCTCTGCGGCTGTGCCCGACAATGGGGCCGAAAACAGTAACAGACAGGATGAGGCATCTTTGCCGCGCCCGACTCGCCCCCGCAGCTGGTGCAACTGGGCAAGACCAAAGCGTTCGGCATGTTCGATGATCATGACGCTGGCTTCGGGTACATCCACCCCGACCTCCACAACAGTGGTGGCAACAAGCAGTTGCGCGCTGCCATCGCGAAAGCGGTTCATCGCCGCGTCGCGTTCATCACTCTTCATTTTGCCATGCGCCAGCGCCACCCGGACATCGGGCAGGGCACGCGCCAGCGCGGCAGCCCGTTCTTCGGCAGCGGCCACATCCAGCTTTTCGGATTCCTCAACCAGTGGACAGATCCAGTAAGCCCGTTTGCCGCCGGCAATCGCACGGCCAAGCCGCGTTACCACATCGCCAAGCCGGTCTAGCGGCATGGCGCGTGTATCAATTGGCAGACGGCCAGCCGGCTTTTCATCAAGGCGTGAATGATCAAGATCGCCATAGGCTGTCATCGCCAGCGATCGGGGAATCGGTGTTGCTGTCATCACGATCACATCAACCCCTTCGCCTTTCTGGCCAAGCAGAATACGTTGGCGCACGCCGAAACGATGCTGTTCATCGACAACGGCAAGCCCAAGATCGGCAAAGCCCACATTGTCTGACAGCAGCGCATGCGTGCCGACGACCATCTGTGCGCTGCCATCTGCAAGGCCGGCGATGATCTGTTTGCGCACGGCACTGCCGCTGCGACCCTGACCAAGCAGCAGTTTTGCCTCGATACCAAGTGGGGTCAGAAACTTGTTGATCGTGGCATGATGCTGGCGGGCCAGCACCTCGGTCGGTGCAAGCAAGGCTGCCTGCGCACCGGCCTCATTCGCGTGCAGCATGGCCAGCAATGCCACCAGGGTCTTGCCGGACCCCACATCACCCTGCAGCATCCGCAGCATCCGGCGTGGAGCCTGCTGGTTCTGTCTGATTTCGTCGATAGCGCGGACCTGTGCGCCTGTCAGGCTGAAGGGAAGGCTTTTCGCCAGCGCGGCTGTCAGTCGCCCGTCACCTGCAAAGTTTCGCCCGGGCATGCTTTCAGACGCTGCCCTACGCACCAGTGTCAGTGCCAGCTGATTGGCCAGCAGTTCATCATAGGCAAGGCGCGCACGCGCTGGCGCAGCCGGTGACAAATCAGCCTCGCTGACAGGGTTATGGACTTTGTCCATGGCCGTCGCAAAATCCGGCCAGCCCTGCTTTTGAATCAGCGCGTCGGGTATCCATTCGCGTATATTCGGGATGCGTTGCAATGCCCCTTCGATGGCGCGGCGCAGTGCCTTTGGTGACAGGCCGGCGGTCAGCGGGTAGACCGGTTCTATCGTGGGCATTTCATCAGCGGCCTCGGGACGCACGATATGATCAGGATGCGCCATCTGCGGACGCGCCTTTTGTCCGCCTGCCGTGCGCAGTTCCACACGGCCACTGACAATCCGGCGCTCACCTGCTGGCAACATGCGGCTCACATAATCGTCACGGGCATGGAAAAAGATAATGTCCAGCTTGCCGGTTTCGTTCTCGCACATCACACGCCACGGCCGGCGTGTGCCGGGTGGGGGCTTGTCATGTTTGACAACAAGGATGTCGAAGGTGGCGATGCGACCATCGACAACATCGTCCAATGCTGGGCGCGCGCGCCTGTCTACGATCCCGACAGGCAGGTGGCGCAGCACGTCAATAACATGTGTGCCGATCCGTTTCTCCAGCGTCATTGCCAGTTTTGGCCCGACACCCGGCAGCACGGTTGTCGCCGCGAACAAGCCAAATATTTCAGTGGGGCGTCGTGGATGCACCTTGGGGCAAGCCTTTTGCAGAACGGATGGACAGGGCGTGCAGTCTACAACAAAGCTGGTGGCAAAACAAAAACCCGCCCGTCATGGCCGCGGCCGGGGCATAAAATGATTGCTTTGTTGCGAAAGCCGCCCATATTCCCGGTATCGCCTTGCCCCTTTGCCGATATCATTATCTGTCACGCCGAGAAGAGTTATGACCGAAACCCGCGAAATCCGCCTCAAACGCCTGATCTATCAGGCGAGCTATACCGGCATGAAGGAAACCGACCTGCTGCTTGGGCATTTTGCTGCTGAACATTTGGCCGGTCTTGATGATCAGGGGTTTGATGATTTTGAGGCGCTTCTGGATGCGGGGGATGACCGGATTTATGCGTGGGTGATGGGCAATGCGCCTGTGCCCGAGGCATTCGACACACATGTATTCAGGCTTATAAAGTCATTTAAAGAAGAATAGTTAGTGTCTGTTTTAATTAATAAAATAAACTTCGAAAAATCGATTTGGGGCGTGCCGGACGGTGCGTCTATGCTGGCGGTCGCGGCACAGCTGCTGGACGGGCATCACCTTGTTTATGTGGCGCGTGATGATTCGCGCATGATGGCGATGCATGATGCGCTGGCGATGCAGTGTCCAGACGCTGTGCTGCGGCTGTTTCCGGCATGGGACTGCTTGCCTTATGACCGGCTGTCACCGCAGGGCGCACTGGTCGGGCAGCGTGTTGAAACGCTGGCCTGGTTATCCGAGGCGCAGGCCAGCACTGATACCAACCCTGCGGATGACGCATCTGATCACGCGCGCGCAAAACAAACCGCGGGCAGCATTGTTCTGACGACGGTCAATGCCATCCTGCAGCGTGTGCCGCCCACATCCTATTTTCAGGACCGGTCCCGCATCCTGAAGGCAGGCGATGTAACCGGTCCTGCACGGCTTGCCGAATTTCTGTCGATGCAGGGATATCTGCGAACCGACACGGTGCGTGAAACTGGCGAATTTGCGCTGCGCGGCGGCATTCTGGACATCTACCCGGCTGGACATGACATGCCGGTCAGGCTGGATTTCTTTGGTGATGAGCTGGAAGCCCTGCGCAGTTTTGATGCGGCAACACAGCGTAATGCCGGTGCGCTGGCATCGATCAATCTGCGGCCAGTCGCTGAATTTCAGCTTGATGATGCTTCGATTGAACGGTTCCGGTCAGGCTATCGCGGGGCCTTTGGCGCGGTTGCCACGCGTGATGCGCTGTATGAATCGGTCTCAACTGGTCGCATGCACCCGGGCATAGAGCATTGGTTGCCGCTGTTCCATGAATCCATGGCATCGCTGACCGATTACTGTGCGGGCTGGAAGATTGTGCTTGATCACGAGGTTGATGCCGCAGTTGCCGCCCGTTTTCAGCAGATTTCAGATTTTTACGGAGCGCGGCAGGAACCCGATGGTGCTGATGACAGCATGTCCTATCGCCCGTTACCGCAGGACCGCCTGTATCTCGCTGTTGGGGAAGCGGAGGCGATATTTGAGACCGCCTGCAGGATGATGCCGTTCGCCGCCCCGCCTGAAAGCGAGAATGCTGATGCGGGCGGGCGGGCGGGCATTCTGTTGAAACAGGCAGGTGCACCGGGTGCCAACGCCGTCAGCGAACTGGTTGAGGCGATTTCAGATGAACACGCTGCTGCCAATCGCGCGGTTGTGCTGGCTGTTTCGGGTGAGGGCGCAGCTGCCCGCCTTGAGGAATTGTTGCAGGCGCAACTTGCTGCGGTCCCGGTTCAGCGGATCGCAAGCCTGCAGGGGCTGCAGAGTGGCGGCTTGTATCTTGTCGAATGGGGGCTTGATGCCGGGTTTCAGAGTGACCGGCTTCTGGTCATTACCGAGACCGAGATCTTTGGTCAGCGACTGTCGCGTCCCCGCTCCAAACGCGGGCGCGGTGAGGATTTTCTGCGCGAAGTCAGTGCGCTGGAAGATGGCGATCTGGTCGTCCACGCCGAACATGGTATCGGGCGGTATGAGGGGCTGGTCATCATCGATTCTTCCGGCGGTCAGCATGACTGCCTGCAGCTGATCTATGCTGGCGGCGACAGGCTGTATCTGCCGGTTGAAAATATCGAGATGCTGTCGCGTTACGGCAGTGCCGGCACCGATGCGCAGCTCGATCGTCTTGGCGGCGCGGCATGGCAGGCCCGCGTGGCGCGTATCAAGGGACGCGTCCGGATTATGGCCGAACAGCTGATCAAGATCGCAGCGCAACGGGAAACCGCGCGTGCCGAGACGCTGGTTGCCCCTACCGGGTCCTTTACCGAATTTTGTGCCCGTTTCGGGTTTGTCGAGACCGATGACCAGATGGGCGCGATCGAGGATGTGGTGAATGATCTTGCGGCTGGCCGTGCTTCTGACAGGCTGATTTGCGGTGATGTCGGGTTTGGCAAGACCGAGGTGGCGTTACGTGCAGCCTTCATCGCGGCGATGTGCGGCTATCAGGTTGCATTGGTGGCACCGACAACGTTGCTGGCGCGTCAGCATGGCAAATTGTTCCAAGAGAGATTTTCCGGCTTTCCTGTCAATATCGGTGTGCTGTCGCGCATGACGGCACCGGCTGATGCCAAACGGATCAAGGCGGATATTGCCAGCGGTGATGTACAGATCGCGATTGGCACGCATGCGCTGCTGGCAAAATCCATCAGCTTCAACAATCTGGGTCTGCTGATCGTTGATGAGGAGCAGCATTTCGGCGTTGGGCAGAAGGAACGGCTGAAGGAACTGCGCGGCGATATCCATGTGCTTACCTTGTCGGCCACGCCAATCCCGCGGACCTTGCAGATGGCGCTGTCGGGCGTGCGCGAGATGTCACTGATTTCAACACCGCCGGTGGACCGGCTTGCGGTGCGCACCTTTGTCGGGCCATGGGACGGGGTTGTGCTGCGTGAAGCCATCAAGCGCGAGATGTTCCGCGGTGGCCAGGTGTTTTGTGTCTGCCCGCGGATTGACGATCTGCAGCGTGTCTATGACAGGTTGGTAGCGCTGGTGCCCGAAGCCCGCATCCTGTCGGCCCACGGGCGCATGCCGGCGGCCGAGCTGGATACCGTGATGACACAGTTTGCTGATGGTGAGGCAGATATCCTGCTGTCGACCAATATTGTGGAATCGGGGATCGATATTCCCTCAGCAAATACCATGATCATTCATCGCTCTGACATGTTTGGCCTGTCGCAGCTTTATCAGTTGCGCGGCCGGGTCGGGCGGGGCCGTCTTCGTGCCTATGCCTATTTGACGTCTGATCCCAACCGGCTGTTGACTCCGCAGGCGCGCCGCCGGCTGGAGGTAATGCAGACGCTGGACACGCTTGGTGCCGGGTTCACGCTGGCCTCCTACGATATGGATATTCGCGGTGCCGGAAACCTGCTGGGAGATGAACAGTCGGGACATGTGCGCGAGGTCGGAGTTGAACTTTATCAGGAAATGCTGCGGCAGGCTGTCGAGGTGGCGCGCGCTGGCAAGGGTGAAGCTGTCGAAGAGACGATCGACTGGACACCGCAGATCAATCTGGGGCTGGAGGTGCGCATTCCCGAAGAGTATGTATGCGATCTGACGGTACGGCTGTCGCTGTATCGCCGGATTGCCGATCTGGATATGGCGGCCGAGGCGGACAGCCTTGTTGCCGAACTGGTTGAACGATTTGGACCGGTGCCGGATTCGGTGCGCAACCTGTTTGCGGTCATCGAACTCAAGCAGCTGTGTCGCCGTGCCAATGTCGAGCGCATGGACGCCGGACCGAAGGGCCTGTCTGTATCTTTCCGGAACAATGAATTTGCCAACCCGGAACAGCTGGTGGCGTGGATCGCCGGCAAGGGCGGACGGATACAGCTGCGGGGCGATCACAAACTGATCCTGCAACAGGCCATGCCGAAAGCCGACGCCCGCCCGCCTGTATGCAAGGACCTTGTTCAGGAATTGCTGGCGCTGGGCACCTAGCGGTCTGTCTTTCTTTCTTTCAGGCAGCAGCGGCTGCGTCTATGGCCGGGACCAGATGTTCTGGCTGATGCGCGCCGGCGATCGCGTATTTGCCGTCAAAGATGAAATAAGGCACGCCATCAAGGCGCAGCTGATTGGCCGTTGCCAGATTGTTTTCGAGCTGCCGTCCGACAGACTCATCAGCCGCTGCATCAATCAGATCGGGGCGCCCGAACTTTGCCGCGATATCAGCCAGAATGTCGGGGTCACCGATATCACACCCTTCGATGAAATAGGCTTTGTAGAGGATCTCTGACAGTGCAGCGCTATCCGGGCCGGCGGCGATCAACAACCGCTGGGCGGCGCGGCTGTCCGGGGTGCGTCTGATATCATCAAAGCGGAATGCGATGCCGCTATCCAGTCCGGCAGTTGCGATGCGACCATAGACAGCAGCTGCTGAATGGCCAAATTTTGCACCAAGATAAGCCCCGCGGTCCATGCCTTCACGCGGCATCGTCGGGTTCAGCAAAAAAGCGCGCCATCGATAGGACGGGGTGACATCGGGGCGTTCTGCAAAGGCCGCTTCAAGCCGCCGCTTGCCGATGTAGCACCAGGGGCAGATGATATCAGCATAGATTTCGACGGGCAGAATGCGGGTGGCCATGTCAGAGTGTCCAGCTTGGTGAATAACAGGGTGGCGAATAACAGGTTGATAAATGACAGCTTGTTAAAGGGCAGGCGATCTTCGCGCCTGAAGATGATCGGCCTTGCTGCCACTTGCGGCGGCGGCAGTTCGATCTATGTATTGAGATAGATTGTTTACGACACCGCTTCAAGCCATGCAGCAATACTGCCGGCTGAAACTTCAGAAAGGCGGGCTGCAAATCATGGCGCAAAAGGCACCTGATAAGACAGAACTTGCCGATCAGCGCGATTTGGTTCTGGCTGCTGCAAAGACATTGATCATCGGTGCCCCGCCCGACGCAGAAGAGGCGTCGCTGCCTGAAATGGGGGTGACACCTTCCATTCACCATGAAGGATTTTTTTATATTTATCCTAGCAGGTTATCTGCACATGTTCGTTCAATGCTCGAAGTAAAGCATGCACAATTCCTCGTCATTGAGGATGAGGCGACAGCACAGAATATATGGGCGCGAAAAAGGATTCGATTTGCCGCAAATCTTGTTGAAATTGAACGGAAAAGTGATGAATTTGATCGGCTTTCCACATTGTTTGCAGCACGACATGGCCCGACAATGGACTTGATCCGGGATTTTACCGATTTTCATATGCTCAAACTTGTTCCCACCAGTGGCATCATGGTTCTCGGCTTTGCGAAGGCGTATCAACTGGATGGGCCGGGGCTCGATATTGTTGAACATCTTCGCGAAAGTTGATTGGTGGCGTGAATGAAAGGCGTGACATGACCGATATGGTCGACATCACCGATATGAAAGGCATGGCAGGCATGCACAAAGAACCGGAGCCACCAGTGCTGTGGAGCTTTCGGCGCTGCCCCTATGCGATGCGGGCGCGTCTGGCCCTGCAAGTGGCGGGCATTGATGTGTGGTTGCGTGAAGTCCTGCTGCGTGACAAGCCGACGGCTTTTCTGCAGACATCGGAAAAAGGCACGGTGCCCGTTCTGGTGCTGGCAGATGGCCGGGTGGTCGAGGAAAGCCGCGATATCATGATCTGGGCATTGTCGCAGAATGACCCGCAGGGCTGGCTTCGGGTGATGCAGCAGGACCCGGCCGAAGCTGCGGCGTTCCTTGACCGGCTGGACGGGGACTTCAAGACGCATCTCGATCGCTACAAATATGCCAGTCGCTTTGATGCTGCGGCTGGCGAATATCATCGTCAGGAGGGCGCGTCTTTCCTTGGTGATCTTGAGGCCCGCCTCGCTGCTGGAGGGCCACAGCAAAACGCGCAGAATGAAACAGGGGGTTTGGCTCTGTGGGGCGGTGCCATGGGGCTGCTGGATTTTGCGGCGCTGCCCTTTGTCAGGCAGTTTCGGATTGCCGATCCGCAATGGTTTGATTCGCGCCCATGGCCGCATCTGCACAGCTGGCTTCGGGGGTTTCTGGACTCTCCTGAATTTGCCAGCATCATGCACAAATACACGCCCTGGCAGCCGGGTGAGGATGGCATCGCATTCCCGCCAGGGTAAAGCTCAGGACACTGACCCGTCTTGCTTTGCCTCGCGTGCTGATGCCAGAAAGAAAACGATGAGTGTGGCCAGCACGAGTGCGGCACCGCCAATCATCTCAAGGCTCGGTCGCTCGCCAACACCCAGCCATACCCAGAAGGGCCCCAACACCATTTCCAGCAACATGAACAGGCTGACATTGGTCGGGCTGGTGTGGCGCGGTGCGAGCGCCAGCAGCGCCCATGACACCGGCATCACGATCAGCCCCATCAACAGCACTGGTATCAAATTGGCTGCCATAATGCTGCCTGGATCAGCGCCAGCAAGCCCGCAGAACCCCGAAAATATGATGCCAATAGAACTTGCCAGCAACACCGGCACGTCCGGATAACGCCGTGTGATGACAAAGACGAAGGCCATAGACAGCGCGGCAAGAACGCCCAGTGCACCGCCAATCCATACATTGCCCGACGGTGCCTGCTGTGCCCCGTCGCCGTTGAAAATCACAATGAACACGCCCAGCATGGTAAAGGCGATGGCAACCCATGTCCGCAGGGGCGCGGCCTCACGCAGGATCAGAAAGCTCAACCCCGCTGCCAGAACAGGCGTCGTCGCCAGCGCGGTCAGAACAACAGTGATCGATGTCTCGATGGTTGCAAAATTGAACGCAAGGGTGCTGCCGGTGCTGGCCACCATGATGCTGATGGCCGGAATGGTCAACAGACGCGGGATTTGCGATGCGGCATCGCGGCCTTCGGTAACAAGCCACAGAAACATCACGCTGAACCCGATCAGCAATCCACGCCAGACGGTCAGTCCCCAGCCTTCAAGCCCGGACAGGCGTATCAGCAGCGTGTCAGGTGTGATGATCAGAGCACCGGAAAGTGCCATGGCAAGCCCGATCAAGGGGCGTGGCCGCGAAAGTATCGCTGAAATTGATGGCATGATTGTCTGGCGAGCCTTGTCGGTTGGGGACCCGTTGCGGGGTCTGTTCAGGCGATCAGGACTGGCTGATCGCGCTGCAAGGTGGACTAGCCAAGAAATGCCAGCAACGCCGCCAGCGTTTCCTCTGGTGCTTCTTCGGGAAGATAATGCCCGCCCGGAACGGCATGTCCGGTCACTGTATGTGCGCATGCGCGCCATTCTGCAAGCACATCATAGGTGCTGCCCACAAAGCCGTCAGCACCCCACAGGGCCAGAACCGGCATTGCCAGCTTTGTGTCAGCATCTTCGGCATCATGCTGAAGATCGATGGTCGCAGCAGCACGATAATCCTCACACATCGCGTGGATGGTGTCAGGATTGCTGAAGCATCGCAGATAATCGGCAAAGGCTGGCGGCGTAAACGCCCCCTCGGTGCGTCCCCAATGTGCGCCTTTTGTGCGCAGATAAAATTCGGGGTCTGCACCGATCATCCGTTCGGGAAGCGGTGCCGGTTGAATCAGGAAAAACCAGTGATAATAGGCGGTTGCAAATCGCATATCGGTTTGCTGATACATGGATGCCGTCGGGGCGATATCAAGAACGGCGAGGCGGGTGACGGCATCTGCGTGATCGCGTGCCATGCGGTGTGCCACGCGCCCGCCGCGATCATGTCCGGCAACTGCAAAACTGTCATGCCCCAATGCTGACATCAGTGCCACCATGTCATCGCCCATGGCTCTTTTGGAATAGGGTGTATGCGCCGCATCTGTCGGTGGTTTTTCACTATCGCCATAACCGCGCAGGTCGGCAGCGACTACGGTGAAATGCCGGGCCAGAGTCGGGGCAATCTTGTGCCACATATAGTTTGTTTGCGGAAATCCGTGCAGCAGCAACAGCGCGGGTCCGCTACCGGCCTGACGACAGGCGATATCGATCCCGTTGACGTGATGGATGGCACTGCTGAAATCCTCGATATAGGTCATGGCTTGTCCCCATCATCAACGCGTTCGCAAGACCGCCTTGCTGACCGCGTACATCATCATGCGGGAAGCCTATGGCAAAGGCCGTTCAGGGGCAATATCGACGGTCAGTTTCCGTAAGATGATCTGTCTGGCGGTGGCGCATCTTGTGGAGGTGCGGGAAGCGGGGGTGCACGATTGGCCCGATGTTCAAAATATATCACGGCCAGTCCGGCAATAACGGTAATCAGGATGCCCACCGCGGCGAGTCCGTTCGGCAATTCGCCAAACACGACCCACCCGATGAAGGTTGCCAGCGGGATTTCGACATATTGCATTGGTGCGAGTGTAGCAGATGGGGCAAACCGCACAGCATAGGTCATCGAGATGTGCGCCAGCGTGCCGAAGAAGCCGACAAGGAACAAGGTGCCCCAGGCTGATGGTGGCGGCATCAGCAATTGCAGATCAAAGATATCGGTATCACGAAACATCAGTCCGCTGGCTATCAGCAGGATTAGTCCGACGAAGCCGCTGGTGGATTGCAGGCAGATCGGGTCATATTCCTTGGCGATTTGCCGTGTCATCAGAACCAGAACCGCAAACAGTACCGCGACCAGCAGGGGCAGCAAAGCCGGCAATCCGACAGCCGCAAAGCTTGGCTGAATGATCAGCAGAGTGCCGATAAAGCCCACACTGCAGGCCGTCAAACGCCGGATGCCAACATGCTCTTTCAGAAACACATGCCCAAGCAATAGCAGGATAAAGGGAAAGACAAAGGCGATGGCAATGGCATCAGCAAGGGGCAGATATCTGAATGATGCAAACATCGCCGCAAGCCCGCCGGCATGCACAAGACAGCGGATCAGGATGATGCGCATCACGCGCCCTGACATCCGCAGCGTGCGATCCGTCATCAAGATCACCGGAAGCGGCATCAGCCACTGCGCTGCATAGCGGGCGAACAGCAAAACAATCAGCGGGGTGGCAACAGCAATGGTTTTGGTGGCCGCATCGCTCATCGGGGCGAAGAGGCAAAATCCAAGCATGAAGAGAATGCCTGTAAGCGGTCGGTCAGAGATCATCCGGCACAGTGCGCTTATAAACAGCACGACGTCAATGGCCCGGACCGGCGCCATCTGCAGACTCTGGCCGCACCTTTCCGCCAGCCACCATCGCCATTGCGCGCATTGCTATGCAGCGCTGCATGAGTGCGTTAGGTTGGCGATGTGGAAGTTCAACTTGTTGTCATAGCGCTCGGCTGTTTTCTGGCGTCGATTGTCAATGCCGCGCTGGCAACAGGCGGCATCTACATCACGCTGGCAGCTACAACTGCTGTGCTGCCGGTTGGTGTGGCCATTCCGTTGCAGACGGTTCTGGCGTTGCCGTCGCTTCTTGGCCGCATCTATCTGTGCTGGCGCGGCATCAACTGGCAAATTGTCCGCATGTTTCTGCCAATGGCGGCAGTCGGGTCAATGATCGGCGCAGGCGTGTTTGTCGCCCTTGATGAGGGCATTATCGCGCTATCGCTGGGCATTTTGCTATTGGCGCTGATCTGGTTTGTGCCGCAGGGGATCAAACTGGGCGATCCGCGGCGTTTCCTGATGGTGGGCGGCCTGCACGGGTTCTTTGGTACCATATTCGGTGTGGGATTGTTTTTGCAGCCAGCGGTGCTTCGCACCGAGATGACGCGCCTGCAGATTACCGGCACGCTTGCGGTCTGTCTGCTTGGTCTTGATATCGTCAAGAGTGCCGGTTATGTCAGTTTCGGCTTTGATTACGCGCATTACCTGCCGCATATCGGCGTTGCCATTGTTGCCAGCCTTGCCGGGACATGGGTTGGCGGGCGCATCGGCACCCGCATTCCAGAGGACAAGTTTCGGCTGGTATTCAAATGGCTGATCACGATCGTTGGACTGCGTCTTGTGATCAAGGGTGCGGGCCTGCTGTTTGCTGGCTAACCCGTTGCCGCAGGTGTCAAATCTGAATACCGGTCAATCTGGCATTCAATCGGCCAACCGGTAATTGACCAGCAACGATGCATCGCTGCGCTTGTAATCATATTGCCTGATGTTTGAATCATTGCGCGTGATCGACCCCGAAAAATCAATCGTCATTGCCGACAGATGTGGCGACAGCAATGTCCCATTGACCTGCATGCCGACACGTGTGCGCTGCCTTGAATCGCGCCGGATCATCTGGCTTGTCACCTCGGTATTTGGATATTTGGTGTTTGTACCAGCGATCGAAGCGTTCAGGCGGCCCCAGTCTGACAGCGGTATGGCAAATCCGGCAGTTGCTGTTTCAGCCTTGTTCTTGTTGGCCACGCTCATCCGGTGGGCCGTGGTATCTGCGACAAAGCGCGTTTCCATCGGGTTAAAAGTGGCGATGCGTCCCTCGGCAAAGAGATTGATGCGTGAGAACACCGTTCCGGATACACCAATGCGATAGCTTGCCGAATGGCCATCATTCTGGTTGGCGGTGGCAAATTTGCTTGTTGCATGCTGGTCGACATTCGAATATTCGGCGCCGCCGAATACTGAAACTCTGTCACTTAGTGATTTGCCGAATGCGATGGATGCTGTCGAGACAGTGCTGTCTGCCGATGTTTTGGCCTCGGTATGTGTTACCCGCAGCTGTAGGCGCATGACATAACCGTTCACGCGTAACGCGGCATTGGTGAAAATGGTTGTCACGTGATTGGTCAGATATTCATATTTCCGACCCTTGCTGCTGGCGTGGCTGACCCCAAAGCTGATCTGCTCGCGGTCCTGTGTCGGGCGTTCATATGTCGTACTGGCGGTAAGCGATGCAACCGTTGCGACCTCCCGCGTTGATTTCGTCGCGCCGCCATAGCTCTGATAGTCGCGGGTCCCGCGTGATGCCTCATTGGTCGGATTCAGCATGAAATCGATCAGACCGGAAGATGGATAGGTGTTGGCGTTATCGCTTCCCTGCACGCCAAGGCTGGTCGAAACCGTTGTGCGCCATTGCCTGGCACGGCTGTCAATAACCGCGATCAGCCGTTCAACGATCTCTTGCTGATTGTTCGACAGAGGCAACTTTGTCAACGCATCAAGTTCACCGCGGGCCAGTGTGTCATTTGACAGATTGACCAGAATTTCGGCGCGCAGCAGGCGCAAGCCAATATCGGCCGGATTCAGATAGATGACCCGCTCGACAGCCGACAGGGCAGCTGGCAGATCGCCGGTGGCAAGCCGTTCGGTTACGAAACGCTCATTCAGCTCAATATTGTCCGGATCCTGCAAGATGTCGGTCCACAGCACCTCTGCCATAGCTGGCGCCATAGCGCTGCCCAACACAATCCAGCCAGCCAATAGTGGCCGCGCGGCCAGATGGATGAGGGTGCGAGGGCGGATGTTTTGGTTTGATTGAAAATGCGTGATCATTGCTGTGCCATCCCGTGAACAGATCCGGTTGCAAGTTCATTGCCGGCATTGTCGAAGATCGACAATTCATGGCTGGCGACATTGCCGATTGCACTGGTGCCACTGCTGTCACCACCAAGTGTGAAGTTTGAGAGATAGGCGTCACTGCCGATGACAATGTTGCCGGGCAGGTTGGAGCTGCCCTGATCAGTCACTGTGACGCTGTTGCCCGCCTGCGCCGTCCAGTCAAAGCCGTTGACCGCATTGTCCACACCGATATGTGCTTCGGTCTGACTGAAGCCATATGCGACAGTTGACAGCGATGTGTCGATTTCAGTGGCCACATGCATATAGGCCGGGATTGCCCCTTCAGGGCCCGTCGTCGTGATGTTGCCACCAAGCGGACCACCGGCGCTGTAATCAATTGTGGCGGTCAGCGCAAACCCGATATTGGCATCCAGAGTTCCGTTGCCATTATGGTCGATGGCAAAGCTGCCGTTAGACACAGCTTGTGTCATCGTACCGCTGTCAAAGTTCCAGGTATCCGTCACATCATATGACCCGCCACATCCGGCAGCAGAACTGTTCAGACAGGTGATCGCCACATCTTCGGCGGCATAAACAGCTGATCCGCTGAGCCCTGCATTCAGCAATTCATCAATGGTCATATCGCCATTGAATTCAGCACCGCCTCCGAACAGGACGGCCGCGCCCGATCCCAGATTGACACCCAGCATACCGATATCATCTTCATCCGGCTGCCCGTCAGACATAGCGGTAGATAACGCACTAAAGACCGCAGACAGAATGGCGTCATCATTTGTGACAGCGGTGCCGGACGTCGCATTGGTGATGGAGGCACCAAGCTGGCTGTTTGCGGCAATCAGGTCAGGAATGCCATCGCTGTCAGTGTCTGTGGCGGGCACTGTTTCCAGACTTCCTACGCCGAGCGCCTCAGCAATCTGGGTTTCTGCTGTCTCACCAGTGCTTTGCTCAATCTGATCGATCAATGCGGCTGATGCCGGTGCCGGTGTCGCTGGCGGCGTTCCGGTATCAATGAATGTGGAAAAGTTCGGACGGGTCAGATCAACACTGCCAAATGGGTTGGTTACCGTTACAGCGCCAAGCGATGCACCAAAGTTATTCGGGCCCGGGCCAACAAGAACAACTTGCCCGCCACCATCTTCATCAACCAGACCGGCAACCTGGGTGCCGCGAATGCTGAGCATGGCTGACGGCAAGCGCACTTTCATCGCCGTAGGACTGGATTTGGCAAGCTTGCCAGACACAAACCGGAAAGCGCCCTTGGTGATCTGCGTTGTCAGTGACCCGGTTTGCTCTGCCGGATCAAATACAAATTCATCAATCGTCAGGCGCGCGCCACTTCCCAGGGTAAAAACAGTCTCGTCACGAAGCAGAATTTGCATGCGCGAATTCGCAGCCACTTCGATCTCGTCGCCAAGATAGATCTTTGTCCCGGACGTTACCTGTCCGATGCCGGCGTTGCTGCCTGATGTTGAGACTCGAATGACATCGCCATGCATGGCTGCCGCCACGCCAATGAAATCATCAGCTGATGCAGATGCCGACAGCGTCATCGTGCTGCTGGCCACTATCGCCAGAAACAGCCCTTTGATCTTTGTGATGGGGAGCGAAACGCCGAGCAATGTCCGCTTTGAAGTTGTCTTTTTAAAACACATGGCCAACCCAAACCAATTATGAAATAGAGCAACCACGCGTTGAGACGATCAGATTGCATGGATGCCATGTAATCTAATTAATTAATATTTAATATATTAAAAAATATTTATTTGAACAGTTGTGAGTGGATGCGATCTGGCAGGATTTTCCTTACCAATCATCCTGTCATTCACCGACCTGTCATTCACCGATGCTGTCATTCATTGGGATAGCCAGATGTAGGGATACGCTACCCCCCCAGATCAATGCAGCGGGCCTGCAAAACCTAGCCCCCCGAACTTCATCGCCAGTAAAGCGATGCCGATGGCGTGCCAGTCTTCATAAGCTGGTGCTGAAATACGGTAATAGCGGTTGCGTTCATCGCCTTGCGACGTACTCTGTTTCTGTTGGACGCCGCGTTGCAATTTGGGTTCACAATAGCAGGAGGAGGGCGACATCATGGCATCACCGATCAAGGGGCCAGGTTTGTTTCTGGCGCAGTTTGCCGGCGATGAGGCACCCTTCAACAATCTGCCTGATATTACCCAATGGGCAGCAAACCTTGGCTATCGCGGCGTGCAGATCCCGACCTTTGATGACCGCCTTTTCAACCTTGATCTGGCTGCGCAAAGTGATGATTACTGTCAGGAGGTTGCCGGAATTTGTGCTGAGGCGGGGGTCGAGATCACCGAGCTTTCAACGCATCTGCAGGGACAGCTGGTGGCGGTAAATCCGGCCTATGATGATTCATTTGATGCCTTCGCGCCTGAGGATGTTCACGGCAAGCCGGCCGCACGCACCGAATGGGCCATCGATCAGGTGAAAAAGGCGGCGGTGGCATCTCGGCGCCTTGGCCTTTCCCATACTGTCAGCTTTACCGGTTCGCTGGCCTTTCCGTTTCTCTACCCCTGGCCGCAACGCCCTGAGGGGTTGATTGAGGAGGCCTTTGCCGAGCTTGCCAGACGCTGGGTGCCGGTGCTTGATCATTATCGCGACAACGGCGTTGATATCGGTTTTGAAATTCACCCGGGTGAGGATGTGTTTGACGGGGCCACTTTCGAGATGTTTGTCGATGCCTGCGGCGGCCATGAATGCGCGATGATCAATTATGATCCGTCGCACTTTCTACTCCAGCAGATGGATTACCTGGCTTTCATTGATATCTACCATGACAGGATCAACGCGTTTCACGTCAAGGATGCCGAGTTCAATCCCGATGGACGGCAAGGTGTCTATTCAGGATATCAGCCATGGATTCAGCGGGCGGGCCGTTTTCGCAGTCTTGGCGACGGGCAGGTCGATTTTCGCGGCATCTTCTCAAAGCTGATTCAGTACGGCTATGACAGTTGGGCTGTGCTGGAATGGGAATGCTGTATCAAATCGCCGGAACAAGGGGCGGCGGAAGGAGCTGTCTTTATTGCGGACCATATGATTGACCAGACCGACAAGGCCTTTGACGATTTTGCCGGTGGTGCGCGTGATGACGCCCAGATCAAACGGATGCTGGGCCTGTGAGACGCATCAGACTTGGCATGGTTGGTGGCGGTGAGGGCAGCTTTATTGGCGCTGTCCACCGGATCGCTGCGCGCATGGATAACCAGTTCGAGCTGCTGGCTGGTGCGTTGTCATCTGATGTGAAACGTGCGGGGTCATCTGCGGCAGCGTTGGGCATTACGGCGGACCGCAGCTATGCCAGTTTTGAAGACATGGCCTGCACAGAGGCGGCGCGTGATGACGGGATTGAGGCGGTTGCCATTGTCACCCCGAACCATCTGCATGCCGCGCCTGCCATAGCTTTTCTCAACGCTGGCATTCATGTCATTTGCGACAAGCCCCTTGCTGCAACCATGGCACAGGCGAAGGCCATGAAGGCAGCCAGTGATGAAAGTAAGGCACAGTTTTTCCTGACCCATAATTATACCGGCTATCCGCTGATCCGACAGGCGCGTGAAATGGTGGCCAGCGGTGCGCTTGGCAGTTTGCGTGTGGCGCAGGTGGAATATGCGCAGGATTGGTTGGCCGAACCGGTTGAGGCGACGGGCAACAAACAGGCAAGCTGGCGAACCGATCCGGCCCGCGCCGGGGCCGGGGCCATCGGCGATATTGGCACGCATGCGTTTAATTTGCTGGGGTTCGTCAGCAGCGACAGGGTGGCCTCGCTGGCGGCTGACATTCAGAGCTTTGTTGATGGACGGCAGGTCGATGACAACGCGCAGATCATGCTGCGCTTTCAGTCTGGCGCGCGCGGCAGTATATGGGCGAGCCAGGTTGCGGTGGGGGCCGAGAACAGCCTGCGCCTGCGGCTTTACGGGGATAAAGCCAGCCTTGACTGGTCACATGACAACCCGAACGAGATGATCTTCGCCCGTCTGGGAGAGCCGCGACAGATCCTGACACGCGGCGGGGCCGGCCTTGGTGACGGGGCCGATCGCTGGACGCGCGTGCCGCCGGGGCATCCTGAAGGCTATCTTGAAGGCTTTGCCAATCTCTATCAGGACATCGGATCTGTTCTGATGGGCAAGGCGGGATATTCCGAGTTGCCATCGATCGAGGCTGGAATGGACGGCATGTGGTTCATCACTGCCTGTCAGGACAGTGCGCGCAGGGATGCGGCATGGGTGTTACGCGACAGCGATGCAAGCTGAACATCTGCCAGTGTGAATAAAGCAATTTCGTTGACGTAAAGCGCTATAGCGCACAAATCAGTCAAACGGGTGGTGCTATGCCGGTTGGTCGACCAGCATTGCGCCAGCTTCGTCTGCTGACAGGAACTCTGGCCGCTCGCAGACACGTTTCATTGTCACCCACGCATGTGTTTCTCCGGCGTGAAGGATCCCCGTCATAACATCAATGACATGGCGGGCCAGCGCTGCACTGCAGCGGTGTGGGCGGTCCTGTTGAATGGCGATCGCCATATCTGCAAGGCCGGCACAGCGATAATTCGCCTGCGGGTTGCCGCCCCCATCAGTGATGTTGGCTGTGCCGAAGGGATGATCTTCGCAGCCATGCGATGTTGTATTCTGTTCGCGGTCAACAGTGTGAACGTCACCGCCAAAGAAATTCGGGTCCGGCACATAGATCGACCCCTCGGTGCCGTATAGTTCAATTTCTTTATGGCGATGCGCGCATACATCCCAGCTGGCGCCAAGGGTCACCAGCGCGCCATTGGCAAATTCCAGAACGGCGTGAATCGTGGTCGGGGTCAGCACCGGAATGCGGTCTCCATTGCGCGGTCCGTTTGTGATGGTGCGTGTGTCTGAGGCGGCGCCTGTCATTGCCGTAACAGCGCTGACCGGTCCGATCATCTGCACAAGATTAGTGATGTAATAAGGCCCCAGATCAAGGATTGGACCGCCGCCAGGACGGAAAAAGAAATCCGGGTTCGGGTGCCAGTGTTCCATGCCTTGCGACATCACATGGCAGGTGCCGCCATGAATAGTGCCAAGATATCCCGCATCGATCAGCGCGCGCGCCTGCTGGTGGCTGCCGCCAAGAAATGTGTCAGGTGCTGACCCGATCCGAAGGCCTTTTGCATCGGCCAGTTCCGCCAGCGCGTCGGCTTCGTCAAGGCGCAATACATAAGGCTTTTCGCTATAGACATGCTTGCCTGCTTCCAAGACCTGTTTAGAGACGGCGAAATGCGCATCGGGAACGGTCAGATTGACCACAATATCAATGTCAGTAGCGGCCAGCAGGCCATCAACTGTGTCGGCACGTACGCCGAATTCAGCAGCGCGCGCCTGTGCAGCATTGCTGTCAATATCGGCAACAGCCACAAGATTCAGCCCCTTGAACAAAGGGGCCAGACGCAAATAGGCGGCCGAAATATTGCCGCAACCGATGATGCCAACGCCAAGTCTGTCCATAATCCCGAAACCTCGTCTCAAAAAGCTGATGCAGTGGTGAAGGAGCGGGTGGCAAAGCGCATCGCATCCGACGGATTGTCATGTTCAAGCACCATCAATTCCGCACCGGCAGACCGCATCGCTGGCACGATCTTGTCCCAGTTCATGACGCCATGTCCGACATCAGCCCAGCCATCCTCATCCGCGCATTCACCGTCCGGTGCACAATCCTTTACATGGGCAGCAAGTAACCGTCCGGCATATGTTTCAAGCCATGTGACCGGATCTTCTCCAGCCACATGCACCCAAGCCAGATCAATCTCCAGGCCGATATGGTCTGACGCCTCCATGATCGCCTCGATAGGATAACGGCCATTCTCGCAGGCGGTAAATTCAAACGCGTGATTGTGCCAGCCAAAGGACAGACCCGCGTCGATGACCGGTTTGCCAGCTTCTGCCAAAGTGGCAGCGAATGCCTGCCACCCGGTAAAATCTGTCGGTCTGTCTTCTGGTGTCAGGAACGGGATGATCACCGATTCCATATTCATCAGGCTGGCGATCCGGATCACCTCGCCCGGATCATCGCGCAGCATTGCGAGGTCAAAATGACCGGTCGACATCCGCAAGCCGCTTTCCGCAAGCTGTTGTTGAAAATTGTCGGCATCGGCGTACAGCCCGCCATATCCTTCAACTTCCTGCAGGCCGATTTTGGCAAGTTGTGGCAGGATCGCCGGCAAATCGAAGTCGCGCACTGAATAAAGCTGGAATGAAAGGCGTGTCATGGTGACTCCGGTACGGCTTGGAGGGAATGCAACGCCGACAGAGTAGGCAAGTTCCGGTGGGTCACAATTAAAAAAGCACCAAAAAGGCCAACACCGGCAAAAAAAATCACGGGCAAAAAAATCACCGGCAAAAAGTCACCGGTAAAAAAAATCACGGGCAATAAACCTGTCGGGTCGCCCGCGCTGTCCACGCTGGACCCTGCCGCATTCTATGCCAAACTCAACATGATCATGAACGCAGTACGTGACGGACGATGGGAGATTGCCAAAGTGATTACGCCCTCCAGCCATGATGGCTTAGGAAGGCCTATTTTCGACGCGGACAGTCAGAAAATCACCCCACGTTGCAGGTCAACCCTCTTCTTTTTGCCTTATCAATATTCTTCTTATTTTCAACGGCAAATTTGGGTTCTTCAAAGAAATTTTGGTCCGTGCTTCTCCACTCGATTGACCTAAAGTTTAAAGTTGGAAAAGTTGCTTTTCTGCAAATTTTCTCGTCTTCTGAAATTGGGCCTACGCCACAATCATATCCATTGGCTATTGCTAATATCGCTGCGTAAGTGCCTGTAGAATATTCTGCTGAAAAGTTTGTCGCATCCCAGAATTGTCTGATGTATCCATCATCCCATGTTGCTGCATGGCATAAGGGCTCAACTTTGTGATAAGGGAACATTCGTTTGGCTTTACTTAAGGCTGTTTCAGGAGTTGGCGCGGCGGAATGACCGCAACTCCAAACGGCAAGCGATAGAACCAAGCTGCAAGCAATGGATTTCAGTTCTTTCATGTTAGACCACTTTCCCACTTACCGGCTCCAGCAACATTTCTAAAACAAGGCTTTTCAACACAAAGGACTTTTAAAAATTTAGAACTATCAGCTGTAACCTATGAACCTTCAGTCCTATCTCCTGCATGAAAACTACACACAATTAACCAATTCCTGGGCCTGTCACCAAGGCAAGGCTATTCGTATGTGTGCTTGTAGAGGCAGCAAGTACGGCGCAATGATCCTCAGGCCGGATATACCAACTATACCTGAGTTCTGGATTTAGATGGAAAGTGGCGCTTCAGGCACAAAATCAGGCAGCCGAGTAAGTGTGTGATTTGATCATTTGAAGAAAATGGCGGAGAGAGAGGGATTCGAACCCTCGGTGGGCTTGCGCCCACAACGGTTTTCGAGACCGTCCCGTTCAACCACTCCGGCACCTCTCCTGCAGGCACAATTAAGCGCTGGCGCGCACAATGTGGTGAGGGATGACTAGCCGATTTGCCCCCAGCTTGCAATATGCCAGCCCCGCAATATGTAAATAGCAGTGCCAGATGGGACGCGCGCGCCAGCCATTGTTGTCATGTGGTGGATTGCGTGCATGATGAAACAGGTAAACACATGATCACCAGCTGAATGAGGGACGGTGGATGGACAAGGATATTATTCACAAAGGCGGATGTGGTTGCGGGGCAGTGCGGTTTGAGGCGCATGGCGAACCAACGCGCACTGTTGTTTGTCACTGCCGCTATTGCCAGACACGGACGGGTTCTGCCTTTGGTGCAAATGTCTATTTCGCTGATGAGAAGGTGCAGTTTTCAGGCGAGATGAAGACTTATGTTTTTACCAACAACGCTGACCGCAGCTTTACTAACTGGTTCTGCCCAACTTGTGCGACCACGGTTGCCTGGGCGGTGGAACTGCGCCCCGGCTGGACTGGCATTGCAATGGGGGCATTCGACCCGCCAACCTTCTGGGCAACACCTGACGCCGAAATTTTTTGTCGTTCTCGCGCTCCGTTCATTGAAACAACGATCGCCGACCAGGATGAGACATCGGGTTATTATGACCCCAAACATGCCGAGCGCGACGGCCTGCAGCTGGACTGACCGGCGATAGCTGGCGTTTAATGCTGCCTGTTTACCCGCCCACGGGGGGAAGGTGTTTCGTTTCACCGATTCGCCAGTCAGCCGGAGATGCTCAGATACACAACAGCGGCACCAGCTGCGACCACAACAACAGGTGGCATAACGCGCATCAAAGCTGTCTTTCGGCGTCGTGTCTTGTGCTGGGACAGCATGTTGGTAATCGGCACATCACTGAAAAGCCGGTCTGATTTAATCTCATCGGTCATACGAACCGAAGCAAAAACCTTGTCATCCATAATCAACTGCCTTTTGTTGCCGGAGGCTAGTGGCGAACTCCGTGGGAACAGAATGTCGCAGTTGTGACAACATGGAAAGCCCGATCATTGAAAAAGTGTTTTTCAGACCGGAAATAATCTGAATTCTGTCTCTGGTTTCTGCCGGACCGGCCAGTCCGGAACCGCCGCAAATCACCGCCATGCCTTGTAATATGGCTGCATGTTATGGTCTGCCTTTATGGAAGGACATCAAGACGGATCGATAATTTCCCACACGCCGACCGGGCCTTCAAAATGAAAGGCCTCGCGCACCTTGGCACCTTTGTCAGCAAGCAAAGCGTCGGGCGCTTCAAGACTTCGGTTCGCAGCATCCTCATCTGGATAGATGTTGATCATCATCGCGGTTTTTTTATCCGTCAGAATGGAAAGTGCCATCTTCATCCCGGGAAAGGCTTCGGCATAGGTCTTGGTATATTGTGCCTCAAACTCTGCCAGTGCTTCTTTCGATTCGAATTCGACGTGATTTACGCGGGCGTAACGCATCTGGCTCTCCTGTCCTTGTCATCTGTTCCGTTTGCTGTGAAGCCGTTGCTTGAGTGTTTCGGCGATAAACAATGTGGTGCGCGGAATATATGTATAGCTGCGCCGGGCCTCGGCTGGCCGCGCAAACCGCCGCAGAATAGTATAGATCATCAGCAGAAAATGCGCCGCTGCGATAAAGCTGAACATCATCTCGGCTCCAAATTCCGTCATAATCCACCCAGCTGCCAGCGGCGATATGATGGCGCCGGAGGCATAAAGAAAAATCAATGACGCGCTGAGCGACAACATTTCGTCCGGTGCAACGAAGTCGGAAGCGTGCGCTGCACAGATCGAATAGATCGGAAAAGTCGTAAAGCCGAACAGGAATGACATGATGTAAATCAACGGAATGCCGCCGATTGTGGTATTGGCAATCGGTAACATCATGCAAAGGCACAGTGCGGTCGCCATGATGCTGAAGGCCAGCAATACAGATCGCCGCGAAAACTTGTCTGCAAGGATGCCGGCAGGCACCTGCGCCAGCAATCCGCCAAATGTTGAAAAGACGAGAAAAAGTGCGATTTGCGAAATATCCAGCCCGACCTTGATTGCATAGACCGGCCCCACAGACCCGAATGTTGATGTCGACAAGCCTGCAATGATCACCCCGAATGCGGCAAGGGGCGATACGTTGTAGGCATAGAGCGGGCGATAGCTGACTTGTGCGGGCAGGGCGGGCTCTTTGCTTTGCGTCAGGCCAAGTGGCAGGACGGCGAGGCACATGATGATCGCGATCAGATTATATGACACATAGGCGGCGGGCGTCAGTGTGGCGATAATCCCGTTTGCCAACACCTGACCAACCAGATCAACCATCCGGTAGATACCAAAGATACGCCCGCGATCGGTGTTGTGCAGCTTTGCCTGCAACCAGCTTTCGATAACGGTATAGCAGCCCGCGATGGAAAAACCGGACAGGATCCTGACTGCCATCCAGAAAATGGCATCCGGCAACAGGGGGTGGGCCACAATCGAAATAACGGCGATGACAGCCATTACCGCAAAGGCACGCGAATGACCGCTGCGTCGCACGATTTGCGGGCTGAACAGGCATCCCAGCAGGAAGCCAAAGAAATGTCCTGATGCGATCAAGCCGATTTCGATTGTACTGAAGCCCAGCGCTTCGCCCGAAATGGCATCGAACGGACGCATCGATCCTATTCCCATCTGGACGAAGATTGTCGAGATGAAAAGGGCAGACAAAGAGATCAGCAAATGCATCGGTGCAGACCCAATAATAGGCGGTGCGCCTGGCCAGAGGATCAGTCACCAATGCGCTCTATCATGCCAGACTGTCAAGCCGGCAATGCGCGCCTGTATGAGATGGAAAATCAGGTCTTCAGAAAGGCGCCGTCAGGTCCGGCTCCAGCTTTCCTGTCTGACGCCGCGATAGGCTGTCACCTTCATGGACACGCCGGAAAATACCAGTTTTTCGATGTCTTTCCAGACCGGCAAGCACGCCTTTACCGCCTCGGGGCTTTCATATTCGAAAATATACATGCGGGTCAGCCCGTCATCCTGGTTCCAGACCTTGGTCGCAGTGAATGTCATCAACCCCAGCTTGCCCAGTTTTTCCAGCAAGGCCGGTCCGTGCTGGCCCCAATTACGCTCAAACAGGGCAGCATCGCCCTCGGATGCAAATTTCTGAACGGACACATTGGTAAAGCTGGCGGCTGTAGACATTGATTATCACCTCATAACAAGAAAATTGAACTGGTGCCTGCGTGCCGAACAGTTAAACAGATTTTGTGCAGATGAAACAGCAAAAGGCTGACAGAAAGGCGGCGGCTCTTGACCGACAGAATCAGCCTGCTGGATATCCGGCCTTTCGCCTGATATGGAACAAGGCTGAGCAGAAATACTTTCGCTTTTTCAGAGGTTTCAGCCTAAACCGGCAGATGCGGTCAATTGAAATGAGAATATATTTCTTATGCTATTGTTCAAATGTTTTCAATTTATGTCAGTCATGTTACGTTCAGTTTGTTCTTTCGGTTTTTGCCGTAATTCAAACAGGCATAAACCTGAGATGGCAACCCTTTAGAACAGGGCGAAATAAAACAAATCAAAATAGGTATGCCTGATCGGTGTTATGAACTCGATGGCTGCCTCAAATCGGGGAGAACTTTATGAAAAAGTTCATACAAAATACTGCTGCTGCGTCTGCAGCACTGCTGGTAGCCGGAGCCACAAATGTGGCGCTCGCTGCCGATTCCGTAAATGTTGCATTCTTCCTGGAGTGGGCGACTCCAAACCAGATTGCAAAGGTCGACAAGGCTTATGACGAAGCCATGGGCGTTGATGTGAACTGGACTGACTTTTCAACAGGCGTTCAGATGACCGAAGCCATGCTGGCAGGTGACATCGACATTGCTTACTCGCAGGGCCTTGCCCCGTTTGTAACTGCCATTCAGCAGGGTGCACCCCTGAAGATGGTTGGTATTGCTGTCGTCTATGAAGCAAATGACTGCTTTGTCAGCAACAAACTCGGCATCTCATCATCAAATGCTTCCGAGCTTGAGGGCAAGACCGTTGCCGTTCCTTTGAACACGATGGCTGACTTCTCGTTCCGCAAGCAGATGGCTGCTCTTGATGTCGATATCGACACCATGACCATCGTTGATCAGGCCCCGCCAGACGGCGCGGTATCACTGGCTGACGGTTCGGTTGACATGGCATGTATCTTTGGCGGTGCCTCTGCAGCGGCTGCTGGCGAGGTTGGCACACCGATCATGTCATCACAGGAAAAGACCGATGCTGGCATCGGCTCGTTTGACGTCGTTTCGGTGACTGAGAAATTCGCGCAGGAAAACCCTGATCTTGTTCGCAGCTTCCTTGAAGTAACGCATGAGGCGAATGAGGCCTGGACAGCATCCGACGCGCAGATCACGAAAGTTGCTGCTGACGCCGGAATGGATTTTGCCACCACGAAAGATCAAATGGGTGGCTTTATCTTCCCGACTGCAGCGGATCAGACAACAACCTATTTCGGCAAGGACGGCATCGCCGCATCTGCTGCTGAGTCGCTTGGTCTGGTGTTCAACAAGCCGGGTGCCTGGAATGTGGACGAGAAGATCAAGAAGGTCATGACTGGCGAGTTCATCGAGTAGCACGTCCGTACCAAGGATTGCCCGCACCATAAATGACCCGCACCATAGATTATTGGTGTGACTAAAGGGATATCGTTTCGACCCCGTAAGCCGGGCGCAAATACATCATCTCGGGCCCCTGTTGGGGCCCGGGTATTGCTTTGAATATATATAAAATAAACTGGTGCCAGCCATGACTGATCTGATCTGCAAAGATCTCTGCATGACCTTCCGTAATGCAACGACAGGGGCGAAAGTAGAAGCGCTCAAGGATATCAATTTCGAACTCAAAGAGGGCGAAATCCTGACGGTTCTGGGGCCATCGGGATGTGGCAAGACCACGTTGCTGAACATGATCGCCGGCTTCATCACCCCGACCAGCGGTGATCTGATCCTTGGTGACAAGCAAATTGAGGGGCCGGGTGCAGAACGCGGCATGGTCTTTCAGCAGGGTGCGCTATTCGAATGGCTGACCGTGGCGCGCAATGTTGATTTCGGGCTGCGCATGCGCGGTGCAAATCAGGCTGAAACAAGCGAAAAGGTGGAAGGCTGGCTGGATACAGTTGGCCTGCAGGGGTTTGGTGACACGCCAACCTATCAGCTGTCGGGCGGGATGCAGCAACGCGTCGCGTTGGCACGCTGTCTTGTCAATGATCCGGCGTTGATCCTGATGGATGAACCGCTCGGCGCGCTCGACGCGCTGACCCGTGAAAAGATGCAGTCCCTGATCCTGGAATTGTGGAAAAAGACCGGCAAGACCATCATTGTCATCACGCATTCGGTTGAAGAGGCGCTGTTGCTGGGGGAACGACTTTTTGTCATGGCGCCGCGGCCGGGGCGAATCCACCGCGAATACAGACTACCCTTTGCCGAAATGGGGCTGACCCAGTCTCTGCGCGCGATCAAACAGGAAGATGAGTTCAGCAAGATCCGTGAAGAAATCCTGACCATGATCTGGGATATGGAAGAGGAGATCATGGGCAATGTTTGAATGGATTTCCGATAATCGGGCCAACATCGCACTTGTCATAATCATCGGGCTGCTGATTGCTTTTGTGTGGTCTATCAGGACCGGCCTGAAAGAAACACGCCTTCGCGCCAAGGACGAGGTGTTTGGCGATCCGGAACGTACACGCGGCGGATGGTATTGGGCGGTGTGTGGTGTCTCGGCATTGCTTCTTGTCTGGTTCTACTATTCATGGGGCACTGCGCGTGCTGTCTTTCCCAAGGCGGCGAACGAGCTGTGCCAGATTGCCAAGATTGATGAGGCGCTTTCGCCTGTCAGTGCAGCCCTGCCAATCACCTCGCGCTATCTGAAGTCGACAACGCTTGTCGTCCGCAACCGTGCACAGATCGTCAGGCTGCAGGAAAATGTGCCGGTGAATGCGCTGTCGGCCAGTGAACAGGCGCGTCTGCTGGCCGCGCTCAGCCAGACAGACATGATGATCAGCATGCTGTCAGACCCGGCTTCGGTCGATGCCGCTGCAGTGGCTGCCCTTGCCGACATTGAACAGGATATCTTGCAGCTAGCAGACAGGTTGAACCAAGGGTATGCCGGCATGCTGCCAACGGCCGAGGCGCTGGCGCAACCAAAATGGGGAACAGGCGAGCTTGAGATAGCGTTGCTGCCGATGACGCCGCGCGGGGTGCTGTTTGACTCGATCAGTCAGGACGTTGTGCCGATCGCTGACCGGTTCCTGAAAATCCGCAACCTGTCGCCGGAAATGCAGGCGACGATCGCCTCTACCGCGGCCATTCTGAAAGAGCTGAAAGACGCTGGTCCTGAACTGCAGCTGGATGAGGCGCTGACAAAGGATCGCAAGGCCTACATCAAGGCTGTGGAACGTATTTTCAAGCGTATCGACGATGCGAACATTTTCCCGTCTGAGGTGATGCAGGGCGTGGACGCGGCAGTCGCCACGCTGTTTGTCGCTGTCGATGATGCGAAAGGCGGCCTTGGTGTTGCCGAAGCGCTGTTCTTCCCCGGTAGCGGGATCATAAAATCGCGCACGCAATGTACAGAACAGGGGTCCGGCCGCTGGTTGCCAAAACCGACGGATGTTGTGGCTACTTTCGCCAGCCTTGCCAACCCTGATCTGGAAAGTGGTGGTGGTTACAAAGGTACGACGCTGCTCTGGTGGAAATGGCTTAACATCGCTGATGTAGTGGGTTTTCTCATTCCTGATGGTTTGGTGGACATCTTGCCTGGCACCTATGGCACACACGGCCCGGACGGTGATTTCAAGCCGCATTACAAGGACCATTTGCTGGCATTGGCGCAGGGGGATGTGTATCTGGGATCAATCCCCATGCTTGATGGCCATATATGGGATTCAATGTTCCGCGTCCTCGTTGCGATGGCTTTTGGTGTTTTTCTGGGAGTGCCGCTCGGTATTTATATGGGCGTTTCGCGCTTCTTCAAATCCTTCTTTGATCCGTTGATTGAATTGTATCGACCTGTGCCACCACTGGCCTGGGCCCCGCTGATTCTGACGATTTTCGGCATTCAGGATGACGGCAAGATATTTCTGCTGTTCATGGTGGCGTTTGCCATCATGGTGATTTCGGCGCGCACTGGTGCATCGGGAACTCAGCTGTCGAAAATTCGGGCCTCTCATTCCCTTGGTGCAACGAACAACCAGATATTGCGCCATGTCATTCTGCCGAACGCGCTACCGGAAATTCTGACCGGTGTACGGATTGCCATCGGGGTTTGCTGGGGAACACTGGTGGCTGCCGAGATGCTCGCTGGCACCACCGGTATCGGCTTTATCGAGAATGTTGCACGCACCGTATCCGACTATGAACTGATCTGGGTGACCATCCTGATCATGGGCCTGTTGGGATTGATGTTTGATCTGGTCATGCGCTGGGCGATCAGCCGTCTGATTCCGTGGCGCGGCAAGGGCTGATGGTTTTTTGACCTGAAAAGACCGCTGGATAGACTGCTGGTGGAATTGTCCTGAATATAGATGTCAGTTGGCGATAAGCTGGCCGGTCTCTTCACCGATGATACTGGCAATCATATCACAGTCATCGACATCGAATGTGAGCGGTACCCGCATATCCAGTGTCTTTTCCAGAACGCTCAGCGTACCCGGAAGGTGTGGAATGTCATCGATGTATTTCCAGCTGTCATAGCGACTGGTGAACGCCTTTGGTTCATCATCACCGAACCATTTCAGTTCTACACCACGCGCAGCGCATGCGGCCATCAGTTGGGGGATCTGGGCGCGGGTCAGCGCCTCGGCGCGAAACTGGATCGATGATCCGACATAGAATTCTTCCTGTCGCCGCGCGGGAACGATAACACCGTCAATCTTCTTCAAACCGGCGGCAAGCCGGTTATAAAGGACATTCCAGCGGGTGACGCTGTCCTCTATGGCTGGCAGCTGGGCACGCAACAGCACGGCACGCAGATGGTCCATTCTGCCGGAATAGTTTGGCGCATATAGGCGTACCTCATCGAACACTTCTTCGGCCGGGATCGCGCCGTGCCGGCCATACAGCATGTATGAGCCGGACGACACGACAGCGCGCGCCGCCACGACCGGGTCATTGGTTGTCAGAAACCCGCCTTCGCCAGAATTCATGTGTTTGTAAGTCTGTGTGGAAAAGGCGGCTGCCTTTCCAAAATTGCCCGATTTAATGCCGCGCCATTTGGCCCCCATCGTATGGGCACAATCCTCAATCAGACAGATATCCAGCCGTGTGCAGATCTCGGTCAGCTGGTCCATATCAGCGATATGCCCGCGCATGTGCGATAGCAACAGAAACCGCGCACCTGTTTCTGTCGCTTTGGCTTCAAGGTCCTGCATGTCGATATGATAGTGCGAATCGATGTCGACCAGCACCGGCGTGGCCCCCGCATTGTGAATTGCCCCGGGCACGGGGGCCAGCGTGTAGGCGTTGGCCAGCACCTTGTCTTCAGGTTCAACGCCGCATGCCCGCAACGCAAGCTGGATGGCATAGCCGCCCGATGTGCAGGCGACACAGTAATCTGCTCCCTGCCAGTCGGCATATTCGCGTTCAAGCTGGCTGGCTTCGTTCGTATCACCTTCGGCAAGATTGTAGCGATGCAGACGGCCACTCTGCATGACCTCGACCGCGCGCGCGATGGCGGCAGGCGGGATCGGTTCCTGCTGGGTGAACGGTTTGGTAAAGACCGGTTTTGTTGACATTCGTCCCCCGCCTGCATTCAGGCCAGTTGAGCTGGCACGATCAAGGGGCCAGCGATCAAGGGTCCAGCGATCAGAATAAGCGATCAGTGATCAGGGATGGCGCGGGTCGAATTCATTGACCGGGGTGGTCACTGCCAGATTTGCGTATCGGGCGGTAATTTCGTCATACCGTTCTCCGGCGTCTTCCTCGCTGTCAAACTGGGCCACAGTGGTCTCAAATCCCTGTGCCTTGTTCTCCGCGCGAAATGTGGCCAGCTTTTCCATGTCCAGATCATTCAGCACATCGATCATTCGCACAACTTTCCGGTTATCGCTGGAAGCGATGATAAAGGCTGTCTGGTCTTCGATCTTTAGTGCTTGCTCGCTATTGTCACTCATGGCTTGGACGCTCCCTCAATTTCTTGTGCTGCCTTCGGTTTAGTTCAGCGGATTTCAGAATTGGCAACAGGCACGACTTTTAGAACATCCTAGACCATCCGAAAGGGTTTTACCAATAGGTGAGGGTGTATGGTTTTCCGAATGGAAACACGGCTCAGTCATACAAGCTGACGCATGAAGCTGCACCGCCAGCAACAGCCGCTGCGGGGCGCATTTAAACCCGCGCCAGCAAGCAGCATCGCCTGCAGTCAATATATCTGGTCGTCTATATATCTGGCGATCTATATATATGGCGGTCATCATATAAGGAAGCTGGCTCCCCGGGACGGATTCGAACCGCCGGCCAAGCGATTAACAGTCGCTTGCTCTACCGCTGAGCTACCGGGGAAAAGCCTGTGCAGCGTTATACAACACAAAATTCATCATGCAACACCGTTTTTTGCAAGCGCCGTGCCGAATTTGTGTAACGTCATATCTGTCACTCACCTGTGTTCCAGCAAGCGTTCTGCCAGCAGCGTTATTGCATCCGGGTCCAGCGTCTCTGCCTCGATCACCGCAATGTCACTATGGGCGCGTTGTGCTGCTGAGCGTTTGTAAGCCGGATCATAGTGATCGGTCAGCACACGGGTAACAAATCCTGCCCAGTCGTCAGCCTCTATATGTGATCGCCACTCCTCCACCGTGGCATGTCCGATCCGCGAGACAACCCAGTCAAGCAGCGGGTCAAGGCGTGCCGGCTCGGCGATGACATGGGCATAATCCTGCAGCAGAAATGCCACGCGCTGGTCCCGCGGCACTGACAGGCCGATGGAGTCTGCTTCACGCATGGATTTCCACAAGGACCGCGGTATGTGCAGAGCGCCAATCTTGTTGCTTTCCGCTTCGATGAAGACTGGCCGGGACGCATCGAACGCTGCTATGGCGTTGGCAAGGCCGGATTCAAACTGGCGCTGGCTTGGCTGTTCATGGTCCGGTTCCGGTCCCAGCAAGGATCCGCGATGATGTGCCAGCCCCTCCAGATCGATGATCTGACCACCAGCCTTGGCAGCTGCACGCAAGATATGTGTCTTTGCGGTGCCGGTAGCGCCGCGCAGAATAATCAGCCGCAGCTGTGGCGGAATGCTGTCCAGCTGGTTCAGAACCGATTTGCGGTAAGCCTTGTAACCACCTTCAATAACGGTAACCTTCCAGCCAATTTCGCTGAGAATACGGGCCATGGCGCCACTGCGCTGGCCGCCGCGCCAGCAATAGACAAGCGGGCGAAAATCGCGCGGTGCGTCGGACAGTTCGGTGTCAAGATGACGCGAGATGTTTCGGGCAACCAGGGCTGCACCGCGCCGCTTGGCCTCGAAGGCACCAACCTGCTTGTACAGAGTGCCAATCTCGGCGCGTTCTGCATCATCCAGCACTGGCAGATTTATCGCACCGGGTACATGATCATCGGCAAATTCCGAGGGCGCACGTACATCGATTATACGGCTGTAATCGCGGCTGTTCCAACTGCTGGTGCGGGTAATGGGCGGGGACATGCGGCTAACCCCTGTGCGCGCTGTTATGGGCGCTGTAGAGGCCGGTCCAGGCATTTGTCAGCCGGCCAATAATAACGCCGGTCTGGCCAGCTGCGCGCAGCCGGCCAACCATGTCTTCGGCGCGGGCCCGCGGCAGCGCTGCCAACAGCCCGCCACTTGTTTGCGGATCGAACAGAGCAGCATGCCGGGCAGTATCGGTTACGGCTTGGGCAAGGCGCACCGATGCCGCGTTCTGGTCATGCAGGCTGGACCGAATGCCCTTGTTCAGCAGGATGTCTGCTCCATCCAGCAGCGGCACGGCGGACAGGCTGATTTCAACCCCGGAATAGCGGCATCTCTCGGCAAGGTTCAGCGCATGACGGGCAAGACCAAAACCTGTCACATCGGTCATCACCGGACAATCAGCTGCCAGAAGATCGGCAGCAACTCCATTGCTGGCAGCCATTGATGTCAGCGCTGACTTGACCCAGTCACCATCAGCAACAAGCTGCATGGCACCCGCCATCACCACACCGGTGCCAACAGGTTTGGTGATCACCAATACCGGATCGTCTTCCAGACGTGGCGGCCTCGGGGCGTGTGAACGTGTGCCGGTTACAGCAAAGCCGACAGTGGTTGCATCGGTCTCGCTTGTATGTCCGCCCACCAGCAGGGTGCCTGATTCGGCCAGCGCCATCAGGCTGCCAGCCATAATCTGGGTCAGATGCTCGCGCTGCAGGTCGACACGCGCCGGTGCCATATTGATGATCGCCAGCGCCTGTTGCGGTGTTGCATTGGCGGCGTAAATATCGCTGAGCGCATGAACAGCGGCAATCTGGCCAAGCTGGAATGGATCACTGGTAATTTCAGAAATGACGTCGACTGACTGCACCAGATTCCCGCCACCTTGTGCTGGCAGGATAGCTGAATCCTCGCTGAGGCCGGCGACAGGCAACAGATCAGCGTCTGCGCCAAGGTCGCGGGCAATCACGATCGCATCCTGCAGGGCGGTTTCCAGCGTTTCATGGCTGGTCTTGGCGCCGCATCCAAGGCAGCGCATGGCTTCAAAGGCAGGATCGATTGCGGCATCACCGGCGCGTTCCGGTTGCAAGCCTGCAAGTGGGCGCGGTGCTGGCGGTGGCGGCATGCTCAACTTCGTGTATTTTGCCATCCAGCGCCGATCAATCCATTTTTTCAGCCACCATGCCGAACGGCTGTGACTGACATGTTTGCCGTGCACTGCCAGCGCCTTGCCATCGGCTGTTCCAACCAGCGCCAATGCTGTCTTCTGGGGCCGCCAGCGACGCAATCTCTGGCCTGTTGCGAAACGCCGCAGATTTTCAGCCAGCACCGGACCGGCGCGGACAGCGTAAACGCCAGATTTCGGGCGCGGATCGTCACTCAAGGCGGCAATATCGCCAGCCGCAAAGACGAAATCATGCGACAGAGATTGCAAGTGTGGACCTACGGCAATAAAGCCCGCCGCATCCAGTGTCAGTCCGCTATGCGCCAGCCATGCAGGCGGTGCTACGGCGCTGACAAGAAACACAGCGTCGCATTCAAATCGATCGCCACTGGCCAGCGTCAACGCCCCGTCTTCGATGGTCGTAACTTCTGCCCCGCACTGGACAGTGCATCCAACATCACGTAGCGCATCATGCAACAGTCTGGCAGCACGAGGAGGCATTTCAGGCACAAGACGGGCCGAGCGCGCAAAGATGAAAATGTCAGGCCGTGCTCCGGCTTCACGAAACCAGCGCCTTGCAAATGCAAGCGCCAGTTCACACCCTGCCGCACCGCCTCCGATGATGGCAATGCGCCGGGGATAGCCCTTGCTGACCAGTTCATCCAGCCGATGTTGAAAACGGCTGATGGGTTTGACCGGAACCGCATGTTGTGCAGCGCCGTCAATCGCTGCAAGATTGGGCCGCCCCCCGATATTCACCGACAGCATATCGAATTTTACCGGTGGACGATCAGCAAACAGAATGCGTTTATCATCTGTATCGATGCCCGTTGCTTCGGCATGAATGAAGCGTGCATTGGCCATTGCCGCCAGTTTTGGCAGATCAATATGGATATCTCTTTCGGACCAGACACCTTCAACAAAGGCTGGCAGCATACCCGAATAAGGCGTGTTGATATCGCGGCAGACAAGGGTCAGTCGAAGGCCGGGCAGGGGCCGCATGGCAAAAGATTTAAGCGCAGCAACCTGCGCGTGGCCGCCGCCAAGCAGCACCAGTTCACCGCTGACAGGCGCACTGGTCTGCATCAGGACCCGAAGGCGCTTATCTGCCCCTTGAAATAGGCTGCTGGCTGGCCGTCACGCGTATTGATCGCGGTAACCTTGCCGACAAAAATGGCATGGTCCCCGCCGGGGTATTCCGCCCACAGGCTGCATTCAAGACTGGTCAGTGCTGTATTAAGCACAGGCTGGCCTGACGGTCCCCAATGCCAGTCAGTACCGTCAAAGCGTTCGGTGTCGCTAAGCGCAAACTTTTGAATCAGAGCTTCAGACCCGGTCGGCATGATGTTGACCGTAAACCCGCCCGCCTCACGGAACAGCTGCGCCTTTTCATGTCGATTATCCAACGACCAAAGAATGAGCGGCGGATCAAGCGATACAGAATTGAAGGAACTGACGGTTAGCCCGTAAGGTTCTGCATTCGCGCCGCGAACAGTGACAATGGTGACGCCGGTCAGGAATGTGCCCATGGCGGTGCGCAAATTCTGTGCTGATACACCGCTGTCTGGCATGTATTCGGCGCTGTCGCCGGCGTGTAAGACCGTTTCCATTCACAACTCCCGCTCTGTCACGGTAAGGGGCGGGGTATCCCCGATGCCGCTGCTCTAGCATATAGGTGCGACAATATATACCGCAACATCTCAATAGGCTGAAAAGCACTGAAGACGGTAATTGACGCCCTGATTGGGAGGTTCACGCAAAGACATTCGCGTCAGGACGCACAACTCATAACGCCGAGGTTCGAAACGTCGAGGGGTCATAGCGTCGAAAAGCAGGTGGAGGCCCGAACCGGAATTGAACCGATGTACACGGTTTTGCAAACCGCTGCATAACCACTCTGCCATCGGGCCATAGTAGGACACATAGCGCGCAAGACCCATTGCGTCAACGCTGTAACCTGCGTTTTGGCGCAAGCCCACGTAACCCGAAAGACCTAGGACGCAATTTATTAATTATAATTAATATGTGGGGATCAGATGAATCTATGATGTTTTGTGTTAGGTGCCGATGTCCCGTCAAAATTCAAGGCTGGTAGACCAGCTTGCAGATGCGCCCCGCTCTTCTGAGATGCGTTTTGGTCGCCAGCCCCGCGCCATTGTTTTCTGTTATTTAAGGGGCCTTCGCGGTCATTCGCGTGCCGGTGTGTCACTTGTTGAAATGATGGTTGCTGTTGCCTTGCTATCCATTATCAGCATCACCGCCCTGCAACTGGTGCGGATAACCGAAACCGAGATTGTTGGCTCTCAGGTGACGTTGGGTAACCAGCAGCAGAGTGAATCGGTAATGGCCTATATCTACAAGGATTTTGCACAGGGCCGGTTGCAGGATGACGTGCGCTCACGGGCGTATACCAACGACAATATGTCGGCTGACCTGAAAGCTGGTGCGGGCATGAATGTTGTTTCGCTGTTTGGCATGACAAGCCTATATGACGGGGTTGATCCGCGTTGCCCGCTTGTGGAAACGGCAAATCTGGCAGCAGGAACCTTCAAGATGAATGCAACATGTATGGATCCCGGCAGCCCTTCAATTCTTCTCGAGATCAACAAGCTGATCCAGAACGGTATCACTTATTTAAACCGATGTTGTGACTGCGCAGCATTGAATTCAGACGGGCTTGGCCGTATACATGTCTGACAG